>Ga0207646_10002465_pt1 | contig 21861 bp, 13 predicted proteins | sample KBSK5502metaG_FD_184343 | JGI IMG/M metagenome (GOLD analysis project Ga0207646, IMG submission 184343) | Corn, switchgrass and miscanthus rhizosphere microbial communities from Kellogg Biological Station, Michigan, USA - KBS K5-50-2 metaG... | ecosystem: Host-associated > Plants > Roots >... | reverse complement strand
GTTCGTGGCTCTACCACGCACTATTGGAGCAAACGTATTAGGATGCAATCCGCATTCGAGTGTATGGCCGCTTTTCCCTCCGCAAAACGCATCCGCCGCCGCATGCACCATTGAAAATGGCCTCTGGGGAGCAGTATTTATCATCCTACTGATTATTACGGCGGTGCTGGCATATAAAAGCTATCGCCCATTGAGACGCGCTATGCGACTTCAGCCCTGGACACCGGAGCAGCGTCGAGAAGCGGCAGGCCATTTTGCGCAATTGATGCTGGTCGGGAGCACACTCCTCATTCTCATCGTCTACACCAGCAGTTCATCAGCAGGACTGGATCCCTGGGGTTCGACGCGCTACCTCACAAGTGCCCTCATCGCACTCCCATCGGTTCTCTGGCCCATCTGGCGCGCGGGTACAAACATCAAGCGAAAACTACTTGCAAACGGCGTCAAGGCGCTGAGAGTGGTCCTGCTCCTCGTCGTATTCCTCTCCTTTACGCTGGGATGGGTGCAAACCTTGAACTTCATCCCTGCAGCGCAGGACGCTGAGCGGCGAGAAGCAGATTTCATACACACCCTGCTCGACAGAGGGATCACCCACATCTACACCGACTACTGGACATGCGACCGTATCGTATTCGAGAGCACGGAAAGCATCATTTGCAGCGTGGTGGATGAACAACTGCAGCCCGGAGTTAATCGCTACACACCTTACACGGCCATTGTCAACGCCGATTCCCATGCCTCCTGGGTATTCCCCCTTGGCTCACCACAGGCCCGCGTATTCGAGCAAAACATGCAAAAATCGGGGGAGACCAACCCATCATTCACGCGAGATGGGTATGTGATCTATCTGCCCATCACACACTCTACGGGCGGCCAATACAAGTCCTCGTTGTTAAAGATGAATAGAAGGACGGCCGAAGATCGAGAAGAAAGGAACTTTTTTTTGAGAATGCCGGCCATGTCATCTATCAAGAGCGCTTCGATCAGTTCATTGACCTGGTTCAGCAGTTCCTCCAGGAGCACTAAGATGCTTGCGTAGGCCTACAACCTGCCGAGCACCACCTCGACTGTATAGCCCTCTAACTTTTTGAGCGAGTGCGGTGAGATGCTTTCGCGATACGCCTCGTTGGGCACGGGTGCGTCTGGCTGATCTACGTGAATGGACAGGGTATCGGCGAGCGTCTCTGACTGCAAGGTCTGTATGTGCCGACGCAGGATCGAGGCCAGATCCTCACTGGTGTACAGCGCCAGCGTGATATGATCCTCGATGTTGAAGCCGGCTTTCTTACGCATATCCTGCACGTAGTGTGTCAGGTCGCGTACCAGGCCCTCTTCACGCAGTTCTGGCGTCATCGTGGTTTCCAGCGCCACGACGTATCCCCGCTCCTCGGCGGCTACAAAACCGGGACGAGCGGTTGCAACCACCTCTATTTCGGCAGGAGTAAGCTCGATTTGCTGCCCCTCGATCGTGAAGTTCAGCGAGCCTGTCTCTTCGAGTAACCTCGCCGCCTCGTGCGCTCCGTGAGCATCGAGCGTCTTGAATGCCGCCAGGATTTTCTGCACCAATGGGCCATATTTAGGGCCGAGCACTTTCACCTGGGGCTTCAGTGTATACGCCAGCATATTGCTGTCGTCGCTCATCAGGTGCAGGTGCTTGATATTCAATTCTTCAAGCACCTGTTCTTTGAGGCGCTCCAGCGCCTCCGCTTCGGCTGCATTTGGCACGCGCACATAGATGGCGTTTAATGGCTGGCGCACCTTGATCTGCGCCTTCTCGCGCGCGGCACGGCCCAGGCCAACCACGCGCATGACCAGGTGCGTTTCGTTCGTCAGCCTTTCGTCAAACAGCTCTTCATTCACCTCCGGCCAATCGCACAGGTGAACGCTGAAAGGTGCATTTTGATTGACGCTGCGCACCAGGTTCTGATACAGCTCTTCCGTCGTGAACGGCACGAAAGGAGCGAGCAGCTTGATGAATATGGTCAGGCACTCGTACAACGTGAGGTATGCCGCCACCTTATCGTTGTCCAGGGCAGTTTTCCAGAAGCGTTCGCGGCTGCGGCGCAGGTACCAGTTCGAGAGGTTCTCCAGGAACTCCTGCATGGCTGCTGCTGGCTTCGATGTGTCGTACTGGTCAAGGCCGTGCGTGACCTCCCGGATTGTCTGCTGCAGTTCAGAGAGAATCCAGCGGTCAAGTTCGCTGCGCTGCGTTACAGGCAACTGATGTTGCTCCGGGTTAAAGGCATCGATATTGGCATACGTCACAAAGAAACCATACACGTTCCAGAGCTTATCCAGTGTCCTGCGCACCAGCATCCACTTCTCGCTCAGCCGCACAGGAAGACCGGTCTCGGCTGATTTCTCCATATCCTCGTCGGTAGGGATACGCGGGAAGTTGAGGTTCTGCTCAGGGATATGAGTGGTAAAGAGCCAGCGCATGGTATCTGAGCCAACCCGTTGGGCGGCCTCGTCAAAGACGACGAGATTGCCCTTTGACTTGTGCATGGGCGTGCCATCTTCCCCCATGAGCGTGCCGTAGCCAAAGAGTGTTTTGAACGGCGTTTGATGTTCTAAGACGGTGCTCATGACCAGCAGTGAGTAGAACCAGTTTTTAAACTGGCCCGGGAACGATTCGGTCACGAAGTCTGCGGGGAACCACTGCTGCCAGTACTGGCGGTTTGTGCGGTAGTGCAGCGTCGAAAACGAGACGATGCCTGCATCCAGCCAGGGGTTACCGACATCTTTGATGCGCGAAACGACATCGCCGCACTTCTGGCAGCGGATTTTGACTGCATCCACCCAGGGACGGTGGGGCGTATGGCCTTCAAACTCTTCCCAGCCGGCTACAGCCCGTTCTTTCAACTCGTGCTCGCTGCCGATGACCTCGAATGTACCGCACTGCGGACAATCATAGATAGGTAGAGCCAGTCCCCAGTAGCGCTTCTTGGAGATCATCCAGTCGTCCATGTTGCGCAGCCAGTCCAGTTCGCGCTCCAGGCCAAAGGCTGGAATCCAGGTGGCCGCGCGCGCTCCCTCCATGATCTCGTAACGCAACTGGTCCATGGAGATGTACCATTCGTCGACAAGGCGGAAGATCAGTTCTGTCTTGCAGCGCCAGCAGACAGGATAGCGGTGCTTATAGTTCTGTGGGCGGTAAAGCAGGCCTTTTTGCGCCAGGTTTTCTGCGATTTCCTGTCCCACTTCGGAAGCTTTCTGCCCGGTCAGCCAGTCATAGCCCTCCGTGTAGACGCCAAATTCGTCAACAGGAGCGATGACCGGCAGATTGAATTCCTTTGAGAGGGCAAAGTCTTCGCGGCCACAGCCCGGGGCAATGTGCACAATACCGGTTCCCTCGGTGGCGCTTACTTCTTTCCACGGAATGACCGTATGAACGACACCCTGCGCCGCTGGAAGCTCGTCGAATGGGCCGCGATACTGCCAGCCCACCATATCGCTGCCTTTAAGCGTCTCCACCACGTGGTAGTCGCCCTTGTCACGGCCCTTGAGGGCTTTCAAGACAGGCAGGAGTTCCTCCGCGAGGTAGTAGTACTCGCCGTCCTGTGCTACTTTGACGTATGGCAGGTCCGGGTGCACAGCCGCAGCAACATTGGCGGCCAGGGTCCAGGGCGTGGTCGTCCACACCAGCAGGTACTCGCCTGGCCGGTCCACTAGTGGAAGGCGCACATACAGGCTCAGGTGGCTGGTATCCTGGTAATCCTCCGAGAGCGTTTCCATGTTGGAGATGCCGGTGGCACAGCGCGGGCACCAGGTCATCACATCGTGTCCCTTGTAGATCAGGCCTCTCTCGTAGCACCTCTTCAGGAATGACCAGATGGTATAGTTGTTCTCGTCCGAGAGCGTGTAGTAGTCGTTGCCCCAATCCATCCAGTACCCCAGGCGGATGGACTGTTCGATCATGCGCCTGGCGAAGGTGAAAACGCGCTCTTTGCAGCGTTGGACAAATTCGGCGATGCCGAAAGCTTCGATATCGAGCTTCGTTTTGAAGCCAAGCTCCTTCTCGACCTCGACTTCGACCCACAATCCCTGGCAGTCGAAGCCGTTTTGATAGCGCTGCCTGTAGCCCTGCATGGTTTTGTAGCGCTGGTAAATGTCTTTGTAGGTCCTTCCCCAGGCATGGTGCACGCCCATCGGGTTATTCGCGGTAATCGGACCATCCAGAAACGAGAACTGCTTATCGCTGCGGTCGTTGCGATGCAGGTACTGCTGTAACACCTCATGTTCATCCCACCACTGTTGGATGGATCGTTCGAGCACCGGGTAGTCAACCCGGTCTGCGGCCGTCGCTGCTCGGAAAATGCTTGTTCTTACTGGCACAGGTGCTCTCCTCCAGGTCAGGTCGATGGTTCGGTTTAGTCTACCAATCGAATCTCTAGTCGTTTGTTTATCTTGCCCTTGTTTTCCGTCTTTGTAATTTTAATACCGCCGACTTCTTTTGTATGATTCACATGTGTCCCGCCATCGGCCTGCAGGTCGAGGCCCACTATTTCAACAATACGTACTTCTTCGATCTCCGGGGGGAGCAGGTTAATTTTGGTGCGGATCAGGTCCGGAATCGCGAAGGCCTTCTCGCGCGGCAGGGTATAGACACGGATGGGGTAGTCCGCCTCCACCGCTTCATTAATTTTCTCTTCGATATAGGCGATGCGCTGCTTGTCCAGATTTTCCATGGCAAAGTCCATTCTGGCCCTGTCCGGGTACATCTGCCCTCCAGTTACTTGTACGCCAAATTCTTTAAAAATGGTACCACAAAGGATGTGCAATGCAGTATGCGTGCGCATCATGCGGTAACGGAACTCCCAATCAATGGTGCCGACGACTTCGGTTCCTACCGGCGGCGGGAGGCAATCGAGCGTATGCCAGACCACATCTTCGCGTTTATTCATGGCAATCACGGCGCCTTCGTTCTGACGGTTATTCCAGGAGATGATGCCGTGGTCGGGCACCTGGCCCCCACCGCCGGGGAAAAAAATGGTCGCGTCGAGCGCTACTTCATCGCCTTCGACGTCAACGACTATTGCGCTGCATTCATATATATAACTGTTTTCGTGGTAGAGCAGCTTCGTCTTCATGCTTTTTGCATGCTCCTCTAAGCAAATATATTCTTCAAAAAAATCCCCTCGTCCATCGTAGGGACGAGAGGAACTCCCGTGGTACCACCCTGGTTAGCCGTGCATGGTTTTTATACACAGGCTCACTCGTTTATGTTTCAGTAATCTCGATAAGGGCCGTTGCTTTGCTCGCCTGTATCCTGGTGGGATGATGATAAAGCACGCCTATGTGAAGCCCCTACAGCGTTGAGTGCCCTTCGAGGTAACGGGAAGGTTCCGGCCAGACCTACTATACAAGTTGTTCGGCTGGCGGCTCGGGAGTGATTTTCAGCCCACGTCTTGTATCCGGTTACAGCATCCCCGGACTCTCTGCGACAAGAAGGCTAGCTCGTGGCCTACTCGCTCCGTCGTTGCCGTTGCTTCGCCATGATACCACAGTTGACCAGTTTAGTCTAGTGGTCACATATTATAACAATGAGATAACGATTGCATGAACGTGCAAAAGGGCCTCCAGGAGACGTGCTAAAAGGACAGATGTATAGGTGATAAAATATGATAGCGGCTGTAAAGAAAACAAATAACTCTCTAACGCTCGATAAAAAGGATACATTATGAACGACCTCGAAGCATTCTACGGACCAAATGCAGGTTATGTGCTTGAACTATATGATCGATACCGCCAAAATCCGGCATCTGTTGATAGCGCCACGCGGGCCATTTTCGATACGTGGGCTCCCGATAGCCTTGCGGCGGGGGGAGCCGTTACTGAAACAGCACCTTATGCGGTCTCCAAGATTGTTGCCGCTTCCGCCCTTGCTCATGCCATACGCTCACGAGGGCATCTCGGCGCGCACCTTGATCCGCTGGGCAGCGAACCCCTGGGTGATCCTGCTCTTTTGACCGGGACACATGGCATTAGTGATGAAGACCTGGCGCAGCTCCCGCCGGATGTCGTTGGAGGGCATGCCGCCGAGGGTGCACGTAATGCGCTCGAGGCTATTGCTGCTCTGCGCGCCATGTATTCCGGCACGATCAGTTACGAATTCGACCAGGTTAAAAGCCCGGTTGAACGTAACTGGCTGCGTGATGCAGTGGGTTTACAGTTATATCGCAAATCACCGGACCGGGCTTCCCAACAAGCAGTATTAAAGCGGCTCACCCAGGTTGAGGCGTTTGAGCGCTTCCTGCACCAGACCTACCCCGGCCAGAAACGCTTCTCGCTCGAGGGGACCGATGTACTGGTGCCGATGCTGGATGAAATCATCCGGGGCGCTATTGAATCCGGGACCGGCGAGGTGATTATAGGCATGGCGCATCGAGGGCGCTTGAACATGCTCGCGCATGTGCTTGAGAAGCCCTACGCCGCAATCCTCAGCGAGTTTGGGCATATGAAGCACGAGGAAGGGGTTCCGCTCACCGACAGCTTTGGCTTTGGCTATACCGGCGATGTCAAATATCACCTGGGCGCCGAACATATCCTGGGCGAGGGTGCCACAGTAGAACTGAAGATCACGCTTTCGCCCAATCCCAGCCACCTGGAGTTCGTGAACCCCGTGGTTGAAGGCATGACGCGAGCCTCGCAGGAAACACGAGATCACGACGGAAGCACGCAGCAAGATGTGGATAACACGCTGCCCCTGCTTATTCATGGAGATGCAGCCTTCCCGGGCGAGGGGGTAGTCGCTGAGACCTTGAACCTGTGGAACCTGCAGGGCTACACGGTAGGCGGGACCATCCATATCATTGTGAACAACCAGCTTGGCTTTACGACCGAGCCACGGGATTATCGCTCCACGCACTTTGCGAGCGACCTGGCGAAAGGTTTTGAAATCCCCGTTATCCATGTGAATGCCGATGATCCAGATGCTGCGCTGATGGCGGTGCGTATGGCTCATGCCTACCGCGACGAGTTTCATAAAGATATCCTTGTCGACCTGGTAGGTTATCGCCGCTGGGGACACAACGAGGGCGACGAACCGGCATTCACGCAGCCACAGATGTACGAGATCATCCGTACGCATCCAACCGTGCGCGAAATCTATGCACGTCGCCTGCAAGAGAAGGGCATTGTTTCGCAGGAGGAAGTCGACGCGATGCAGGAGCAGGCTTTTGCCGTCTTAGAAGAAGCCAGGCGCGAGGCTGATGCCGGTTTGCAGCCCTTTGAGCAGGAAGATGCAAATGGCTTGATTGGTCATCACGAGGAGACTGTTCAGTCTCCTCTGGTGCCTGCGCAAACGTTGATCGAGCTCAATAGCGACTTACTCACCTGGCCGGAGGGCTTTTCGCCGAATCCGAAACTGGCGCGATTATTACAACGGCGTGCAACGACGCTCGGGCCGGAGGGTGGTATCGACTGGGGGCAGGCGGAGACGCTCGCTTTTGCATCAATACTTGCTGATGGCATCCCAATCCGCCTGAGTGGGCAGGATTCTGAGCGGGGCACGTTCAGCCACCGTCACGCGGTACTCCACGACCAGCGTAGCGGTGAGGTCTATATTCCGCTCCAGCATCTTGCTCAAGCAAAGGGGACGTTTTCAATCTTCAACAGTCCCTTAACTGAAAGCGCCGTGCTGGGTTTCGAGTATGGTTACAGTGTGCATGCGCCAGACGCCCTGGTGTTGTGGGAGGCACAGTATGGCGACTTTGCGAACGTTGCCCAGCCCATCATCGACCAGTTTATCGCCTCGGCCCGCGCCAAATGGAAGCAGTTGTCGTCTCTCGTGTTATTACTGCCGCACGGCTACGAGGGGCAAGGCCCGGAGCATTCAAGCGCACGCCTGGAGCGTTATCTGGAGCTTGCGGCCCAGGACAACTGGCGCGTAGCAAACTGCTCTACCGCTGCCCAGTACTTCCACCTATTGCGCCTGCAGGCGTTTAATCTGAAAACGCATCCCCGGCCGCTGGTTGTCATGACCCCGAAGAGCCTGCTGCGTCACCCGCTAGCTGCCGCCACTCTGCAAGCATTGACGCAAGAGAGCTTCCAGCCCGTCATGGATGACCGCACAGCTCTTGAACATGCAGATGCTGTGAGGCGCGTGGTGCTGTGCACGGGGAAGATAGCCATCGACCTGCTTTCACATGCGAGCCGCGCGCAGGCAAATGATGTGGCAATCGTGCGTGTGGAGATGCTTTATCCTTTCCCTGCGGAGGCGCTGCAAAAGACGCTCGCCAACTATGCTGGCGCGCGTGAAGTGGTATGGGTGCAGGAGGAGCCACTGAATATGGGAGCCTGGGGCTACATGGCCCCTCAACTCGCGGATCTCACAGGCACGCGCTTCGAGTTGAATGTAATAGCGCGCCCTGCGCGTTCAAGCCCTGCCACTGGGTTCTCGGACCTCTTCCAGTTTGAGCAGGAACGGATTATTGAGGACGCGCTGCGCTCGCCGGTGACACTGCGCAAGCCTTGATGACTACGGAGTGGTCTGTTGGGTGCCGCTCCACCTAAAGGTCACGGTCGCGCCGGCCGGAAGGGTTCTATTGTGCCTCTGCAAGTGGAGCACATTGTGTGCCTGCGGATGCCTTTCTTTCCTCCTTCAGCCGTGATTAGCATGAGGGTTTATGAACGTGCTGTCGCGATCATCCATCAAGGCGAGGCATCCTGGCGACACTTTTGTGATGCCGGCGAGGCCTGGATGGTGAACCACGTCCTCAACATTGTGATTAGCCGCATGTGCGGCTTGAGAATTCCAGCGAGGAGTTACGGTGGAATTCTCAAGGAGGCCGTCTGAGAAAAGGCTGGCGCCAGGAATAGCCAGAGACGGGACGATGAGTTGGGGCCTGCGAGGTGGCCGCCGCCGTTGTTGCATGGTCTCCAAATCATCTATGCCGGTGAAGGACTCAACTTTTATGGACGCTTTCTTGCATGCTTCTAGCCATTCGCGTCACCATCTTTCTTGGAACAAATCTTTCCCCCTCGACAAGTATTTTATTGCGCAGACCAGGAATGACCACTGTTTTGTTTGTCATTAACCCGCGATACCCAATACGTGCTACAGTTTGCGCATCCATAATCTTGCCGCTGAACAGCTTTGAGTCTTCCATATGAGCCTTTTTTTGAAAACCAGACGCTGTTGGTCCTGGACACAGAGCAGTGACGCTCACACCTGTACCATGTAATTCATTGGCAAGCGCTTCGGAAAACGATAACACATAGGCCTTGGTTGCATAGTAGACGGCCATGAGGGGACCCGGCTCAAAGGCGGCGGTTGATGCGAGGTTTACTATTTTCCCCGTGCGTTTGTGTAGCATGCCAGGGAGGAATAACTTGGTTAAATACGTGAGGGTAACCATATTTACCTGCATCATTTGCAGTTCGGCCTCAAGGTTCGTTTCAGCAAACAACCCATAGGCAGCAAATCCGGCGTTATTCACAAGCGCATCAACCCCTCTGGATTCTTGCTGAAGCTCCGTGAAAATTTCCTCCGGGGCAGATGCAGCAGATAAGTCCTTCGCAGGAACCTTTACGGATACGCTGTATTTTTCTTGTAACTCGTCCGCTATTTGCATGAGGTGCTTTTGATTGCTTGCCACAAGGACAAGGTTATACCCATCACGCGCAAAGCAAATAGATACCATCTCGATTTGTGTGTAAAGGTGTCGTGTAAACAAGCGGGCAGAGATGTGAGATATGCAAAGTTGATCTACACCATCATGGTGTTCGTTGCTCTTTCTTCCCTGCTGGTCGCTCTCTTCTCGACCGACCACCATCTTGCTTCCTCTCCAGCATACCATGTTCTTGGTCGACTGCAAGGACGGGAAGCAGTTGGCCTCTGTGATCCGGTTGCGCAAGGCAGACGAGGTATTTGTTCACCTGTGATGGAAATGTGATGCTAAATGTAATGCTGTGATCTGTTTGTGATAACCGTCGAGTATACTCTTCACAAATCTCAGAGAGCAGGCGTCATGCCCTTTCAGTTTATTTAAAGGAGAAGGCAATGTCTCAGATATCGAGCACACCCCCTCTGAAGCAGGGGAAACCACAAGGTTCAGCATGGACACCTATTTTCGTAGGAATCATCGTTGGCCTGTTCTTGTGCCTGGCAGCCGCCGCCAGCGGCTGGGTTGCTTACATCGCTCTGGGCGGTCAAGCGAGCACACGCCATGCATACGCAGCAGAGGTAGAGCGACATGTTCAGCTGAAGTTGAATATCGTCATCAATCAACAGGGGATGCAGCAGGATTGGCCCGCCTATTCGCCAAACAAGCTGGTCGTTCCGGCCAACAGCCTGGTGACCGTCACCCTGCGCGACTACGATCTGGGCGATACCCCTCTGCCACAGGGATCCCCTTTTACCACCGTGCAAGGAACAGGTAATGGTAGTGCTATTGCTGATGGGAAGGCATATGCTTCCCTCTCCCCGGAGAAGGTCGCGCACACGTTCACTATTCCGCAACTGCACATTAACGTACCGCTTCCTGGCGATGGGGCGAAGGGCGCGAGTTATGATACCGTAATCTTCACCTTCCACACGGGAAAGGCCGGGACCTATATCTTCCAGTGCTTTGACCCGTGCGGCACCGGCTCAAGCGGCTTTGAAGGTCCCATGGTGACCAAGGGCTACATGCTCGGCACCCTGACGGTGCAATAACCAGGACCTGCGGCTCAGCAGACGACAGCAGAAGGGGAGTGAGTCCTGGCTCGCTCCCATGATGTATCGTCCTCTTGCGGCTCTGAAGCGTGGGCACTCGTGATGTCAGAGCAGGTAGGGTCGCCCAGCGAAGGAGGAGACAAGCGATGGAGCCCAGGAAGTGCTACCCATGGAGCATACCCACACGAGCGGTGCGCGTATGGTCTCCTCCCCGTCAGTCCTGAGCAGGGAGATCGAGTCAACCGCTGGTTCGCGCGCCAGCAGGTGCGGGTCTGCACTGCCGGTCAAGTACGACGACGGGAAGTTGACGGTGAGTAGCAGAGCCTATCTCGGAGGTCGGCGTAAAAAGAACCAAGGAGATCGGACGTGCCTGGTTCGAACCAGGGAGGGGAGAAGCGACCATGTGTGCTACATGTAGGACCACGACGCCTCATGGACAAGCGACACGGCAACAGCGATCACTGGCCTACCTTATGCTGGCGTTGTGCGCTCTTAGCTCGCTGCTCGTGCTCTTGAGCGGTTGTGGTACCTTGAGTACCAGGAATAGTGCGGTACCTGCTCCTGTGGCTCAAGCTCCGTCCCTGCGACAGGTGCAGGTACACCTGGCCCCGGCACCCACCCTCTCCATGGCCGTGCGAACCGCGCAGAGGCATCTCTATCCCTTTTCACCATCCAACGTCGGCCTGATGCAGCTCGCAGTGGATGCGCAGGGCCAGGTCTGGGTGGGCGAGATGCATGCCAACCGCCTCGGTAGCCTCAACTCACAGACCGGCGTCGTGACCAGCTGGGCACCTCCTGGCGGGCGGTATGGCATCATGACCACGACCCTCGATGCCCAGGGGAACGCCTGGTTCGCTGAGCTGTACGCCAACTATATCGGACGCTTTGATCCGAGGCAGCAGACGTTTCGCCTCTTCCCTCTTGGTACGTGGCAGGGCAGCCCGCTGGGACCCCAGGACCTGCACTTCGATGGCAGAGGCTTGCTCTGGTTTACGGCAGTAGAGGCAGGGGCGATTGGGCGGCTTGACCCTGGGACTGGCGCCATCCGCCTCTGGCCTATCCCGTCCTCTCCGTCTACGCTCACGGTCACGCCCAGTGGACAGGTCTGGTTTGGAGCAGACGGTACAATTGCCACCCTGGACCCAGCTACGGGTCAGATCACCTTTTATGACCTGCCAAACCCCCAGGCCCAGGTCTTCGCGATGGCAACTGATACCACAGGGCGCCTCTGGTTTACCGAAGTGTTACCCGGCAAGCTCGGCATGTTGGATCCGACGACCGGTACCTTGACTGAACTGTCCGCGCCAGCCCTCTCAGGGGGACCTCCCGCCCTATACGAACTTGTCCTTGACCACCAGGAGCATATCTGGTTTGTGGACGTCGGCGCCAACATGCTAGTACGCTATACACCGGGACAGCATGCTCTCACGTTCTTCCGGCTCTCCCTGCCTGGGAGCGCTCCCTTCGGGCTCACGCTCGACCCTGCTGGCAGGTTATGGTTTACTGCCGGTGGTCCGTCAGCCAACTATGTCGGGGAGATGGCTCCATAGATGCACGGAGACTCACACAACCGGGGCCTTTCACCAGTTGTGATGAGACGAACGTGCTTGGAGGACCGGTGTTCTCAGCTCAACTGCTTCAACAGGCTGGGCTAGTTCCCCTCAGGAGATGAAATGGAATGCTCATCTGCAAGAAGCCCGATAGCCTCACGCTATCAAGCTTCTTGTCGATTTCGTGAAGGATGAACGATAGCGGGGGGATCTCACAGACTGTCCTACTGCTATAGCAGTGCCGATGGGCAAACACGCGCTACGAAAAAGCGCCACATGAAAAAAACTCGCAGGGAGAGGCTGTGATGCAGCCTTGATTTTTTCCTCTTGCCCTGTGATACCGTTGTGGGGTCTTGCTCTTATACTCTCGATAAGCCTGATCGGGAAGCCCGGTATGAACCGCGCATGTCAGCATCACCATTTCATTTCTGGGCAAATACCGCCTCAAGAAGAGAGGAGGAGAAATATGGTTGCTAGAGAGGTGATTTCGTTTCGGAAGGATTATCGGATGAACAACTTCCCAGTTGCGGTACAGTTTTATCAATGCGGAGAACTCGGAGGCGCTTGCACGCGCACGACTCAGATCATACACTCTGTACACAAGTTGAGGGAGTTTCAAGACGAACTGATCAAACGAGAAAGCATAGGTGAATGGATATTCATCGCCTATTATGAATCCAACGGAACCGTCTAGGAACTCCTGGTAGTCTCTTCTTCGGCAAAGAGCTTCAGAAGGCACTTCAAAGAGCTGGAGGGATGCTGTATTGGCCCGTAGGATCTTCCCCTCACGATCACAGACAAGCACGCCATCCGGTAATGGATCAAAGTTATAGTCGAGTTGATGTGACGGCATGATCCCCCCTTGTGGGACTGTTTGGCTGTGCAACTCATGCAGCACACCAGAGCTGGTAGCAATCCATTGCACATGGGCTACAGGGAGGATGGTAGCATCACGGAGGGCAATTCCTCACGGCATTGGCCCACGCGCCAGAGTTTGGAGCCACGTTCCAGGTGACGGATCTGATCCTCCCTGGTACCAGTATAAGGAGGAAGCGTCATGAAAACGTCATGAGCAGCGTCATGAGGTGTAGCTCTCTACCGTGAGCCGGATAGGAGCCAGAACGCTCCTGGGAGGAAACACAAAGCAATTCGCCAACGCTGTCTATCTTCACCGCAAAACCAAACTCAATTTATGAGACCTCCACCACTTAGTGATAGTGTTGGCGAATGCAAAAAGTGGGGAAAGATACCCCAAAAAAGGTCTTTTTTCTCTTTTCGGTGGGGAATATCAACTACCTTTGGTGCTTGAGAAAAATAGAACGTCTTTTTTAAGTCGAATTCGCCAACACTATCATTATACGGTGGTCAAGGGTGAAAAACAAGGAACATCGTGCTCAGTTCACCAAGCCTCCACCACTTAATGATAGTGTTGGCGAATTCGACTTTCGTAGGGATGTTCTAACTTTCCTAAGCACAAAAGGTGATCAATATTCCCCACCGAGAGGGGGAAATACTTGATTTTGTAGTGTCTTTCCCCACTTTTTGCATTCGCCAACACTATCTTAATGCAGTTGTACCTGACTACTCCATAGGTACCTGAATAGTTACCTTGATTTTCAGAAAGGAACCATGGCCGTTGTTTCTCTCTTTTGCAGGGGAAGCGTGACCGAAAAGGTTGTCCCTTTTCCCTCCTCGCTTTCCACGGTGATATCGCCTCCATAATGTGTGACAATTTCGTAGGTGATGTAGAGCCCCATACCCAGGCCGGGGAAAGCTTTCTCGCTCGTACTATAGGCACCACGATTGAAGCGTTCAAAGATTCTGTCACGATACGCCTCCGGGATACCAATGCCGTAGTCGCGTACTTTTATACAGGCGCATGCGTTCGACAGCGTTAAGAAGATATCCACCTTGTCAGCCTGTGGGGAATACTTGACCGCGTTCGTAATCAGATTGGTCAAGACCTGTTCGAGACGTTGCCGGTCGCATCTGATTGATTGGTGCGTCGAGCCATACAGACGCAGGGTATGGCTCGGGAGCGATTGTTGGAGTAGTTCGACGATCCTGCGTATCGTCTCGTCAAGGTTGAGGGGCTCATCCTCATAGCTAAACTTGCCGAGCTGAATTTGGGAGACGTTCAGCAGGTCATCTACCAGGCGCCTCAAGGTACCCACCTGTGCCTCCATTCGGTTGAGATCGTCGCCCACAATCCTCAGGTTGCCCTCTTTTTTCAACCTGCGACGCAGGAATTGGATCAGCAATTTCAGCGACGTCAGCGGCGTCTTCAACTCATGGCTGGTGATGCTAATAAACTCATCTTTCCGCTGGTCAAGCTCTTTGCGCTCGGTGATGTCCATACAAAAGGTGATCGCTTTCGTGCCTTCTTCCCCAAGCAAGGCGCGTCCTATCACCACGGGGACGCGTTGCCCATCCCTGCGCTGGTATTCTTTCTCGTAGGGCTGGCAGCTGCCGGTTGCTAGCATTTGCCTGTACGCCTCTTCTCCACGTTCACGATACTCTGGTGGCGTCACGACATCCCACCGCACTGTCCCTCTGGCCAGGTCTTCTCGTGTATAGCCCAGCACATGCAGATAGGCATCATTGGCTTCCCACACCCGACCATCATGATCTGACAGCGCCAATCCGATCATGTTGGAATCGAACAGGGTTCGGTAGCGGGCCTCACTGATGCGCAGCGCCGCCTCGGCCTGCTTTTTGTCATGGATATCAGTACACCTGCCATACCAATACACAATTTGCCCTTGCTCATCCTTCACCGGTACCCATCTGGCCAGGAACCAGCGGTACGCATCTGTAGCACCATGACGAAGGCGAAGCTCAATCTCGCCGGGGACACCAGCACGCACCGCATCGTCCCATAGCTCCAATGTCTGCTGGCGCTCATCAGGATGAATAGATTGGCTCCATGCATCCTTCTGTATTTGGTCGGATAACGTCCGGGTATAGGTGTGCCACTGCTTATTCAGATACTGCATCGAACCATCCGGGCTCGCTATCCAGCAAAGATCGGGAATGGAGTCGATGAAAAAGTACCTTTCCTCCTCCAACCATTTGCGCTCAGTGATATCCACACTTGCATAGATGAGGTATTTGGCCTTACTGTCACCATGAACAAACGGCATAATCGTGACATCAAGATCGCGGTAGGACGCCTTGGTAGGATATGCTCGAATGTCCATCCGTACCGTTTCGCCGCGACCGGCGCGTTCAATAGCCTGGCGTATCTGTTCCTGAGCTTCAACTGAGTGCGACCAGCCAGGCAGTTCCACAAATGGCTTGCCGACGACCTCCTCGAATGGGAGATCACTCTCGTCCAGCTCGATGTTACTGATTTCCAGCACTCTGCCATCCTGCGTCAGAACCCCAATGGCAAACCATGAGGCGTGATTGAAGCCCTCTCTGTATTTGACACGACACCGTCCTGCTGCTTTGACGCTGCCTGTGGGCTGTTCCTGTTCCATATCTTTTGCGCTTTCCTATGTGAAAAGCCAGGGTTAACCTCGCCTTGCATGACCACTAAAAATCCATGTATGCTTGAAATTCCTTCAAAGAGGCTGGCGTGTGAGTAGGAACGGTCAACAAAGTTGCATGCAAATGCACCATCCATCAACAGATGAGCGTTTTGCTCGATCGTATCACTATTCAGTGTTGAAAGGAATGGAAGAAAGGAATGCTTCCCATCTACCCATCGCCACATCTCTCAAGTATAGCATATCATAGGGTGCTACTCATAGCGGGCAAACGCACTGGTGAGCTAGACACTTGCCAAGGGAGAAACGAATCGGATACAGTACCATCATGACGACGGAAGAAGAAGTGCGACAAGAGAATGAGTACCTGTGGGAACGAGTCCGCTTGCAGCAAGAGAAGATCGAGTTGCAGCAGACCTTGCTTGAGCAGCAAGAGGTACTGCTCAAGCAGCAGCACGCCTTGATCGAAGGGCTGCATACGCAGGTAGGTCTGCTCGAAGAACAGGTGCAAGTGCTGCAGGAGCGACTGAAAAAGGACAGCCACAACAGCCATCTGCCGCCGTCCTCTGACCGCTTTCATCGACAGCCTAAGAGTCTGCGCAAGAGAAGCGGCAAGAAGCCGGGAGGGCAGGCTGGTCATGCAGGAAACACGCTAATGCTCTCGCCGATCCCCGATGCGGTGATCGTGCACCCGGTAGAGCAGTGCCAGCACTGTCAGCGAGACCTGCGCGAGGTGGAGAGCTTGCAAGTGGAACGCCGTCAAGTCCTGGATCTGCCGCCCAAGCGTGTCGTGGTGATCGAACACCAGGCCCAGCAGAAATGCTGTCCAGCTTGTCAGCAAATCAGCGTGGCTGCGTTCCCTGAGGATGTGCGAGCGCCGATGCAGTATGGAGCGGCGTTGGGAGCGGTGGGCGTCTATCTGGTGCAGCAACAGTTGTTGCCGTATGAGCGCGCGTGTGAAGTGATTGAGGACCTGCTGGGACCTCCGATGAGCGTGGGAACGAGGCCTCGGCTGGTCGAGCGCTGTGCCGAGCAGTTAGCACCGGTAGAGCAGCAGATCGAAGCCATGCTCTCCCAAGCCGACGTGCTACATCAGGATGAAACGGGCCTCTACGTGGCAGGCCAGCGTCAGTGGATGCATGTCAGTGCGACGGAGCACTTGACCCACTATGCCGTCCATCCCAAACGAGGGAAAGCGGCCTTGGACGCCATCGGCATCCTCAAAGACTTCCACGGGATCAGTGTGCATGATGGCTGGGGGTCGTATTGGCTCTATCTGTGCCAGCATGCGCTTTGCAACGTGCATCATCTGCGGGACCTGACCTTCCTGTACGAAGAGCACCAGCAGGAGTGGGCCGGGGAGATGAAAGCGTTGCTGCTGGACATGAAAGTCGCCGTCGAGCAGGCACGAGCACAGGGCCGCAGCAGTCTGCATCCGCCTGAGGTGGCCGACTGGAAAGCCCGCTATGCAGCTCTGCTGGCCCAAGGCTATCAGGCCAACCCACCGGATCCGCCCCCAGAGACTGGACGACGGGGTCGGCGCAAACAGTCGGCGGCGCGCAATCTGCTCGATCGTCTTTCCATGTACCAGGAGGCGGTGCTGAGGTTCCTGGACAACTTCGCCGTGCCTTTCGACAACAGCCTCGCGGAGCGCGATATTCGGATGGTGAAGGTCCAGCAAAAGGTCTCCGGTTGTTTCCGCTCGGTTTCTGGCGCTCAGACTTTCTGCCGCATCCGAGGCTATCTCTCGACGTTGCGCAAGCAAGGCATGGCAGTGCTGACCGCGCTGGAACAGGCCTTGGTTGGTCATCCTGTTTCACCTGCGTTCTAGCCCACCTGAATAGTTACGATATATTTTGTGTATGCTGGATTGTTTGGCCCAATAAATATGGTATGCTACAAACCATAGCGTAAACACCAGTGGTGCATGACTCACCGTTGGTGAATCATTACGCGGATATGTGTCCCTTGTCCTGGTGCGCTTGTGATCTGCAAGGTTCCTCCTAGATGAGTCACACGCTCACGCATCGACTGCACCCCCAGGTGGCCCGGGAAGGACTGCTTTGGATTAAATCCTACTCCATTATCGATCACTTCCAGTATGATCTCCGGGGTGTTCGTACGCAGTCGCAATACTACTGTGGTGGCATGCGCGTGTTTCACGCTATTGTGCAGTGCCTCCTGAGCAATACGGTAGAGTGCTTCTTTCACCATGAAAGGCAACAAAGGCTCCTTTCCCAGCTCAATCACCACCCTCAATCCGTGGCGTGCCTGTAGCGCCTCTGCCTGTTTCTTGAGTGCCGTGACCAATCCCTCAATCTCCAGCGACTCTGGGCGGAGCTCGAAGATGAGGGCTCGCATTTCGGCCTGACCCGCTTGTGCCAGCGCCAGCACGTAGTCCAGCGGTTCGGCGAGCTTGCTTGGATCGCGGTCTAACAGGGTACGAGCGGTACGCGCGCCCAGCGCGATGCTATAGAGTGCCTGCGTGACGGAGTCGTGAAGCTCGCGGGCTAGCCGCTGCCGCTCCTGGAGGGTCGCCATCTCCTGTGCCTGTCCATAGAGCCTGGCATTCTCCAGCGCCACCGCCGCCTGGTTCGCAAGCGTACGGACGAGATTGGCGTGCCGTCGCCCGTAGTAAAGTGGTTGGCTGTGGGAAAGCGTGAGAAGACCAATGGCCTGATCTTTGGCCATCAGCGGGACCCCCATCCAGGAATGCAGGTGGGCAGATTCCATGACGGGATACGTACCCACTTCTTCGGCTGAGCGTCGAGAGAGACGTGTCTGCTGGTAGATGTCGTCAATCACGAGGGGATCGTGCTGGCGGCGTCGCAGGACGCGGGTCATGTCCTGCTCAAAGAGGGAGAGCAGCCCCTTGATCTGTTCAAGGGGCTGTTCTCCCTGGTAGTTGAGAATCGTGAGCCGGTCATCCTGCAAGGCGTACAGCACTGCCGCATGATAGTCCACTACCGCCTTGAGTTGCGTAAGGATCGTGTCGAGCAGGGGCTTCAGGTCCAGCGTCGAGGCGATGTTTTGGGACATCTCAAGCAGCAGCGCCAGCTCTTTGGTCCGCTCGTTCACGCGCTCCTCCAGTTGCTCCTCTGCCCATTTCCTGCCAATCCCCTGGGCAATCGCGTGCACCACCGATGCCAGCGCCTCGAGGGTATCCTCCAGGAGCGGTTCCCGGGAAAACATGGCCATTACCCCCACCACCTGATCCTCCACCAGCAAGGGATAGCCTGCGAATGATACCATCCCCTCACGCCTGGCCCATTCCTTGTCGCTGACACGAGGATCGCTCTGCACCTCATTGGTGAGGTGTGGCTGACGTTCCTGAGCGATCAAGCCGATCTTGAGTGCTCCAACGGGGATTCGGCTATGCGCACCGTTGAGGTGGGTATACCTCCCAGCGCTCGCCTGCAACTCCAGGACCTCCTCTCCAGGCCTGAGCGTCCAGATGCGGGCAAAGGCTGCGTGCAAGTGATGCACCATCGCCTCGGTACAGCGCTGCAAGATCGTGGGCAATACCGCGCGCTCGGTCAACACCATACTCACGTCCGCCCGGAACGTGGCGTGTTGGGCCCGCCGCGTCTGCATTTCCTCTGTTCGTTTCTGTGCTGTGATATCGGCGTGCCAACCTGCCAGGCGAGAGACGACGCCGTGCTCATCGCGCAGCGCACTCCCGCGCGCACGTATCCAGTGATAGGTTCCGTCTTTGTGTCGCACCCGGTGGTCGATCTCGTACGTTTCGACATGTCCATCCATCTGCTGTTGCAGCGCGATCACGATCCGTTCCAGGTCGTCGGGATGCACGCGCTCTGTCCATTCCTCGAAGCGGTGGGGAATATCATTCTCGGCATAGCCGAGCAGCTGTTTCCAACGAGGAGAGAAATAGACCGTATTGGTCCGCAGGTCGCGATCCCACCACCCGTCACTGGCACCGTGGATGGCGAGCGCGAAGCGTTCCTCAGGCGCTCGTCGGTCGGAGCTAGGTTGTGAGAGAGATGCCTTGTGCTCCTGGTTTGTCTGCTGAGATGGCGGGCTCGTCTCCATCAGGTGCTTTCCCTTTCCTGTTTGGAAGGCTGTGCGATCATTCCCCCTGGCCGAGAGACGCGGGAGGCACCAGCCCGAGACGCACAGCGTAGAGGGCTGCCTGTGTACGGCTCCGCACGCCAAGCTTGACTAAAATATTGCCGACGTAGGTCTTGACGGTCTTTTCACCAAGAGAGAGGTGGTGAGCGATCTCTTTGTTTGACAGCCCTCGCGCCAGCAGCCGGAGCACCTCGTTTTCGCGGTTGGTCAGGGCATCAGAACCCTCCGGAGCACGTATTTCCTGCAGCAGCCGTTCAGCGGCCGGAGGCGAAAGCTGCACCTGCCCGGCCGCGGCGGCTTTGATGGCCCGGCATAACTCATCGCCCTGTAAGTCCTTGAGGAGATACCCAATAGCTCCTGCTCGCACGGCCCCAACCGCCAGCGCATCTTCCAACACGCTGGTGAGGGCCAACACCTCGGTCGCGGGCAGTTCGCCCCGGATCACTTCGGTCGCCGCGATGCCATTCATGCCAGGCATGACCAGGTCCATGAGTACGACATCAGGCCGCAGCTCTCGTGCCATCTGCACGGTTTCGCCTCCATTGGTCGCCTCGCCCACCACCTCTAGCTCAGGATCCAGCCCCAGGAACATACGCAGCCCCTGTCGGACCACACTGTGGTCGTCTGCGATCAAGATGCGAATCGTCATGGCCTCTCCGCCTTTTGACGGGCGGAAAACCCCTGCTTGCCCGGCCAGAGGGGCTACCAGCTCACTGGGCGACCGGCTCTCCGTCATGCCAGGACGGGCAGCGGGGCTCCTCAGGCTGCCAGCCGAGACGACGCGAATGTGTCTAGCCAGGGCCACGGTATCTGCCGAGGGCTTGACCTGTAACTCCTCGGCCAGCCGCGCCTTGCAGGTGGCGTAGACCTGCAAGGCAACCATCGCCTCGCCCAGCACCAGGTGCACCCGCATCAGGCGCCGGTAGGCCTTCTCCTGCAGCGGATCGAGCGCCAGCCAGTGAGTGAGGGTGACTTTCGCCTGCTCCAGCTCGAGGGCTTCCTTCTGCCAGGACGAGAGGCGATCGCAGAGCAGCTGCACGTGCAGCTGCCACTGGCGCTGCTGCTGCTGGACCCACTCGTCAAAAGGAACCTCCTCGCGCAGCCAGAAGCCATCCAGGAACGGACCCCGCACCAGGGCGAGGGCGTGCTGGACGTCTGCCACCAGGGAGCGCTGCTCAATAGACCGGAGCGTGGAGAGCCCTTCGGCCGCTCTGTAGGCCTGCTGCACCACCTCCAGGTCCAGCGAGAGGGGGGCCTGCGGGTCCAGGCCGAGCAACTCCTGCTCACTGAGCAGATGGCTGTGCTGGGCAGGAGTGGCGTTGGAGTCGGCGAGCAGGCTGCGCAGCAGGGCAATGGCGTTGCGCAAATTGTGGAGCGCATCGTGGGGCTCACTGTCGGGCCACAGGAACGCGGCCAGCTTGCTGCGAGTATGCAGACCCCCCTCCACCGCCAGGTAGAGCAGCAAGGCCAGCGCCTTGCGCAACGAAAACGTGAGGCGGGTGCCGTCATGAAACACTTCTGGTGGGCCGAGCACGGCCAGGTGTAACAGACCCATGGCATGTCCTCTTCCAATGGGACAGCGGATGTGATGAACAGTTCCTCACAAGCAGAGCAGCGCTTACCTCCATGCGTGGCTGTTGGGTTGCCGAGCCATGGCTCGGTGATGAGCAGGAGAAAAAGCCGTTGTCCACTGTGTACTGACCCCTGATAGTGTTCATACTACATATGCGCAATACGCTGACACGAACCAGTGACGAGAACGGTTGCGTGATCGATGTCGGCACCAGTTCCGAACAGGAAGAAATTTCTGCCCTCAAGCATAGCAGTTTTTCATCTCAGGTTGCCTAGAAAACGCCTAACAGGCTCAAGACAAGCATCTCAGAATGGTGAGGATATCTCCGCCACCATAGATCGAGCGAACATCGATGCTGCATATGCGCACGTGCCTAGTACTAGTTTGCGGTGCAAAACGAACGAATGGGCCTGGGAAGCTGCTTAATAGCAACCTACTGGTTTTAATAGCCGGTTGGTTGCCCTTCTCTTCTCAAGTCGCTTGCTTCTTGGCTTTCTTGCT
>Ga0207646_10002464_pt1 | contig 21863 bp, 25 predicted proteins | sample KBSK5502metaG_FD_184343 | JGI IMG/M metagenome (GOLD analysis project Ga0207646, IMG submission 184343) | Corn, switchgrass and miscanthus rhizosphere microbial communities from Kellogg Biological Station, Michigan, USA - KBS K5-50-2 metaG... | ecosystem: Host-associated > Plants > Roots >... | reverse complement strand
ACGCGTCCTACCTGGTCCCGGTCGGGAACGGCCTCACGCTCAAGGCGGGAAAGTGGGCGACGCTGATCGGCTACGAGGGCTACGAGGGCCCGAAGAACCTGAACTTCTCCCGGGATTTCCTCTACACGCTCGGCACTCCGTACACGCACACCGGGGCGCTGGCAACGTATCCGTTCGTGAAGTGGCTCACGGTGACCCTGGGCTTCACCAACGGCTGGGACAACGCCGACAACAACAACGGCTATCTCAGGGCCATCGGGCAAATCGCGTTCACGCCGTCCGACAAGTTCTCGATCACCACCAGCTTCCACGTGGGGCCCGAGCAGAACCGCAATCAGATGCACGGCGGGGTCAACAACCGCTGGATCGTGGACACGACCATCCTCTACACCGGCATCGACAAGCTCACGCTCGCCACGAACTTCGACTTCGCCGGAGAGGAGAACGACCCCGCGCTGGTCGCGCTCGGGACGCGGACGAACAACAATTCCCGCTGGGGCGGTATCGCCGGCTACGTGGCCTACGACTGGACGAAGGCCCTCCGCACCGTCCTGCGCGCCGAGTACTTCAGCGATCCCCAGGGAGTCCGGAGCAGCGAGACGGTCGCCCCGGGTCACAACGTCGATCTGGTGAGCCTCACCGCGACGGTCGAGTACAAGATCTGGCGCGGCCTGGTCGGGCGCCTCGAGTACCGCCACGACGAGGCCAACCGCAAGGCCTTCAGCCTCCAGAACCACGGGCTGACTCCGACCTCGTACGCCCAGGACACCATGACCGGGGCGCTGTACTACTCGTTCTTCTAGGGCCGCATGCTCGCGATCTTCACGGATCCGGCGTACGAAGAATCAGATCCCAGAGCGTATGAAGGGCGCCGAACAGGCGGGTACTGTCGACGGGGCCGGTGGCTCGAGCCGGAGGCGCGGGGCCGGTGCTAGACTGCATGAGCCATGAACTCGAAGCGCATACTCCTTTGCCCGGTCCGGAGATGTCGGTTGCCGCTCACCGCGGACGAGCGCCGACTGCGCTGTCCACGCGCGCATTCGTTCGACGTGGCCCGGAGCGGCTACATCAACCTCCTGCAGCCCCAGGATCGGCGCTCGTCACAGCCGGGAGATGGGGCGGCGACGGTACAGGCGCGGCAGCGGCTCATCGAGCGAGGACTCGAGGCGCCCATCACGAACGCGATCGTGGGATTGTTGGCCCTCGATCCGGCCGACGCCGTGCTCGATGTCGGGTGCGGTGAAGGCTACCACCTGGCTACCATCGCCACGCGATTCGGATGCGAGGGGCACGGCCTCGACATCTCGGTGGCCGCGATCGAAGCGGCCGCGAAGCAGCGTCCGGAGCTTCACTGGGTCGTGGCGAATGCCGATCGCTTCCTCCCATACGCCGACGCCTCGTTCCGGGTGGTGGCGTCCATCACGGCGCAGCGGAACCCGGAGGAGTTCCGGCGGGTGCTCCGCGACGACGGCACCTTCCTCCTCGTCATTCCGGCTCCCGACGATCTGATCGAGATCCGCGAGCTGATCCTCGGGAAGGCGCTCGAGCGTGACCGCATCGAGAAGGCGATCGCGGCGTTCGCGCCGCTCTTCGTCCTCGACCGGCACGAGCGCATCCGCCATGCCGTCCATCTCGACGCGGCCGCAGCCCACGACGTCATGGCCGGCTCGTATCGCGCCGGCCGTGCGAGCCGGCAGGCGAGGCTCGCCGCGATCTCGGAGCTCGACGTCACCCTGAGCCGCGACGCTCTGCTGTTCCAACCGGCGCGGCCGCGGCGGCGAACCAAGACGGAGGAAGCGTCATGAACCGAGCCGACGACGTCCGGATCTGGGTGATCACGGGAGCGCTCGGCTCAATGGTGCTGGCGATCGTGCTGATCCCGCTGCGCTCGGTGGTCTCCGCGTCCAACCTCGCCTTCGTGTTCATCGCGTTCACGATCATCGTGGCCGAGCTGGGGGGGCGGGGCCCGGCGCTCGTCACCGCGCTGGTGTCGGCCATGAGCCTCAACTTCTTCCTGACCGAGCCGTACCTCACGCTGACGATCACCAAGTTCGACGACGTCGTCGCCTTCTTCGCCCTGGCCGCCTGTGGGCTCATCGCGGCCGCCTTCGGCCGGCGCCGGGAGCGCTTGTCCGAAGTCGCGGGCCGTACCGACCGCGAGCTGGCCACCCTGAGCCGGTTCGTCGAGCGCGCCCGCGGCGGCCGATCCGTCCACCGCCAGCTCGAGGACCTCCGGGACGATTTCGGCCTGGGGGGCCTCGTTCTGCGCGACACGGAGGGACGTGTGTTGGCGGCCGCCCCGGAGGCCTCCACCGCGCGCCCCGCGCCGCGCATCAAGCTCACCCCCGACACCCTCTTCGCGGTGGAGGAGGAGACCGTGCGATTCGGGGCCAAGGGGATGCGCCTGCCCGACGGGGGCGGCCGGCTGACGCTCCAGACCCGGCGGGGTCCGGTCACCCTCGACCTGTGGGAGGGAGACGAGGAAGGTTTCGGGCGCGACGAGAGCCGGACCCTGGCGATCGCGGCCTCGATCCTCGGTCTCGGGATGCGGTAAGCCCCGAACTTTCGTGGTAGCGTGGGCGTACTAGGTATGAAGCCCACGTCGCTACGCGTCTATGTGGTCCTGGGCGCGCTCCTCGCGTGGCCCGGGATCGCGCTCGCGGTCGGAGAGCCCGAGCGGTTGTGGATCGTCGGCGAGCGCGCGTTCCAGGACGGGCTCTTTGCCCAGTCCGGGCGCATGCTCGAGCGCCTCATCGAGCGCTATCCCACGGACACCCGCGTGCCCGGCGCGACCTTGCTGCTGGGCAAGGTGCGCCTGTCCCAGGGCCAGCACGACGCGGCGCTTCAGACCTTCCGGCAGGCTCAGGCCTTCTCGCCGGTGCCGGGGCGGCCGGACGAGGCGCGCTTCTGGGAGGGCGAGACCCTCTTCCGGATGAAGCGCTATCCGGAGGCGCGGGCCATCTACGACCGGATCCTCGCCGAGAACCCGAACTCGCCCAGCACCCCCGACGCGGTCTACGGGCTCGCCTGGGTGAACCTCGAGCTGAAGCGCCGCGATCAGGCGGTCACCGAGTTCCGGCGGCTGCTCTCGAACTATCCGGAGCACGCCAACGTGGCCTCCGCCACCTTCTATCTGGCCCGCACGCTGCTGGAGCTGAAGCGGGCCGATGAGGCGGTCGGCCTGCTCCGGGGGTTCGTGGGCAGGTACAGCGATCACCGCCTGCTGCCCGACGCCCGCTACACCCTGGGGCAGGCCCTGATCGCGGGAGGACAGACCGACGAGGGCGTGACCGAGCTCCGCGCCTTCACCAAGGCGTATCCCAATCACGAGCTGACCGCGACCGCGCGGCGCACCGTGGTGGACACGCTGGTGCGCGTGGGCAAGAAGAACGAGCTGGCCGAGGAGTACCGGACGCTGGTCGCGCAGTCGCCCGCCACCGCGGAAGGCCTCTACGACGCCGGCCAGCTCGCGATCCAGATCGGCCGGCGGGTCGATGCCGACGCAGCGTGGGGGCGGCTCCGTCGGGACTTCCCCGACCACCCGCTGGCCGGGCGCGTCTCGCTCGAGATGGCCCAGACCGCCTTCGCCAAGAACAGCTTCAAGGACGCCTCCACGCTGGCGCGCGCGGCCGCGCGCAGCCCCGAGGAGTCGGTGCGCGGGGAGGCCTTCGTGCTGCTCGGCGAGAGCGAGCTGAAGCAGCGGCGGCACGCGAGCGCGATCTCCGCCTTCAAGTCGGCGGCCGACGCCTCGGCGACCGAGCCGGCGATGCGCTACCGGGCGCTCGCCGGCACCGGGCTCGCCTACGAGGAGCAGCGCCAGTGGTCGCAGGCCGCGAAGTACTATGACGAAGTAGCCGCCAAGTGCCCCGACAAGACGCTCGCCTCGTGGGCGAAGGAGCGCCTCGCCGCGGTCAACGCCAGCTTCAAGTCCGAGCCCAAGACGGCGCCCAAGCCCCCCGCGAAGGCGCCGAAGGCGACCACGCCATGACCCGGTCGCGCGTGCTGGTCCTGGGCGCGCTGCTTGCGCTCGGCTCCGGCGCCCCCGCGCGCGCCGAGCTGTCGTTCACGCTGCCGCCGCCCGATCTGGCCGCGCTGGTGGAGCTGGCCGCGCCCCCGCTCGACAAGCCGCCGGTCCCGCTGCCCGCGGTGGCGCTGCCCCCGCCGCCGCTGGCCATGCCCGAGCTGCCGCCGGCGCCGCTGGTCGGCAATCTGGGCGAGCGGCCGGTGGCGCCGCTGCCGCCGCCCCGTTTCCTCGCGTGCAATCCGGTGGGGAGCCTCTTCGGGGTGGCCTCCGAGCTGATCGAGTGCGGGCGCGCGCGCTACCAGCGGGGCGAGCTCGAGGAAGGGCGCGAGGTGCTCGAGAAGGCGGTGCAGGCCGCCACCGAGCGCGGGCAGATCCGGGAGGCGCGCTACTGGCTCGGCGAGACGCTCCTGCGCCTCAACAGCAAGCCGAACGAGGTGGAGCGCCTGATGCTCCAGGTGCAGCAGGACGATCCGCGCGGGGAGCTGGGTCTCTACGCGGCCCACCAGCTCGGCTGGATCTATCTCGAGCTCGATCGGCCCGATCGAGCGCTCACCTATTTCGACAACCTGCTCAAGGGCGGCGCGCCGCCCGCGATGATCTCCTACGCGCGGCACGGTCGCGGCCTCGCCCTCTACGGGCTCAAGCGCTACCCGGAGGCGCGTGACACCTGGGTCGGGCTGCTCAACCAGAGCGCGCCGCGTGCCGTGGCGTGGGAAGGCACGTTCTGGCTGGGCGACACGCTCGGCCGGCTCGGCGACTACCCGGGCGCCGTCCAGCGGATCCAGACCTTCGTGTCCGGCGGCCCTCAGGTGCTAATCGACAGCGGGCTCCTGCGCCTCGGCTGGTGGAACCGGGCGGCCGGCCAGCCGCTCGAGGCGGTGAAGGCCTATCGCGGGATGCTCTCCGCCTATCCGCAATCGCGCGAAGTCGTCTGGGCCCGCGCCGGGCTGGTGGAGGCGCTCCTGGATCTCGGCGACTACCCGGCCGCGCGCGACGAGGCCAAGAAGCTCGTGCCGGCGGACAAGACCGGCGCGCTGGCGGTGGCGGCGTGGGTGCGGATGAGCCGCTGGGCCACCGAGAACGCGCGTTTCGAGGAGGCTCGCGAGATCAACGACGAGCTGCTGGCCCGCACCCTCGACCCCGCCACCCGCTCGTACGTCCTCTTGCTGAGCGCGGAGGCGAGCCGGCTCGCCGGGAAGGTCGACGAGGCGCGCGACCGCTTCGAGCTGGTGCGACGCGCGCCCGGCTCGCCCGCCGTCGGCGCTTACGCGGCGCTTCGCCTGGCCCAGATGGACTTCGACTCGCGCGAGTTCGCCAAGGCCCGCGACGGGGCGCGGAAGGTGCAGGCCGACCCCGCGGCCCCCGCCGAGATCCGGGCCGGGGCCCTCGTGCTGGGCGGCGAGGCGGCCTACTGGGCGCGCGACTACCCGCAGGCCGCTGCGCTCTACGGCGCCTTCCTGTCGGCCTATCCCGCGGCCCCGCAGGGGCCGCTGGCCAACATGGCACTCGGCTGGGCCGAGCTGCGGGGCGGCAAGCCCGAAGCGGCGCGCCAGCGCTGGACGCGGTTCGCGCAGCAAGCGCAGACCGATCCGCGCGCGCCCGAGGCGCTGGTGCTCGCGGCCGAGCTCGCCGGTCGCGCGGGTGACTCGGCCGGGGCCCAGAGCCTGCTGGATCAGGTCGTCGACCGTTACCCGAGCAGCGGATACGCCGAGCTCGCGATGCTGAACCGGGCCATTCTCGCGGTGCGGGGCGGCCGGGCCGCCGACGCGCTGCCGGAGCTGGGCCGGCTCGTGCAGCGCGGCGCCGTCTCACCCTACGTGGGCCGCGCGCGAGTCACGCGCGGCGCCGCGCTGCTGGCCACCGGCAAGCCCGCGGAGGCCGAGCGCGACTTCCAGGCCGCCCTGGGGCTGGGAGAGGCGGCGCTCGCGCACCTCGGGCGCGGCAGCGCGAACCTCACCCGCCAGCAGTGGGACGCGGCGGCGCGCGATTTCACGGAAGCGCGCGATGCGGGGGCGGGGCCGGTCGCGGCCGCCGCCGGCTACGGCATCGCCGCGGTGCTCTTCAACCAGCGCAAGATCGCCGAGTTCAAGCAGGTGGCCACGCCACTCGCCGCGGGGGCGGTGGACCCGATCACGACCCCGCGCCTGCTCCACGGCCTGGCCGCGGTCGCGACCGAGGAGCAGCGCTGGACCGACGCGCGCACGCTCACGCTCCGGGTCGTCGACCAGTTCCCGAAGTACGAGGGCGCGCCGGCCGCCCTCTCCGGTCTCGCCGCCGCGGCCGGCCAGAACCAGGAGTGGGCTCTCTCGCGCGACATGTACGCCAAGCTCGGCGAGCGGTTCCCGGGCAGCGCGACCGCGGCCAACCGGCTGGACTACGCGGAGGCGCTGCTGCGCACCGGCGCGGCCGCGGAGGCCCGCCGCGCGCTCGAGCCCACCGGGCCCGATAGCGGGGCGCCCGCGCAAGGGCCGCGGGCCTTGAGCCTGATGGCCGAGGCGCAGGAGGCCACCGGTAATCGCGTCGGCGCGCTCGACACCTACAACCGCGCGGTCGCCGCCGCGGCCTCCTCGAAGGAGAAGGCCCAGGGGCTGCTGGGCCAGGGGCGGCTGCTGCTGGCCGACGGCAAGTGGGACGAGGCGCGCGGGCGCCTCGAGCAGGCGCTCGATGTCGGCGACGCGGCCCAGGCTTCCGAGGCGGCCTATCGCCTCGCCGAGGGATTCCGCGCGACGGGCAAGCCGCAGGAGGCCGCCGACATGTACCTGACCGCGGCCTATCTGACCGGCGACTCGCCCTGGGCTCGCCGGGCGCTCGTCGGGGCCGGTCAGGCCTTCACCGCGCTCAAGCAGAACGACGCCGCGGTGATCGTCTACCGGAAGCTGCTCGCGATGAACGGCGTGGAGCCCGAGCTCGCCGACGCCGCGCGCAAGGCCCTCCGCGCTCTCGGCGCGAGCTGACACTCTACCCTCTCCCCTCTCCCTCTCCCGGTTGGGGAGAGGGTCAGGGTGAGGGGAGCGCCTCCAGCACCTCGTCCAGGTTCGCGCTGTCGCCCGCGAAGCGATCCCGCCACTCATAGCGCAGCCGATCCCCGGGCCCCAGCACGAAGGTCCCGCCCTGCTGCATGACGTCGCCCTGACGGACGCCTTGCCGGAATCCCTGCGCGAAAGCCAGCACCCCCTTCGTCACCGCGAGCGGGTGATAGGTGCTCGCCCACCCGTGGATGAGGCCCGCGGTCCTGAAGGCGCGGAGCGACGGATCGACGAAGAGCGGGCCCTGGTAGCCCGTCACCTGACGGAAGCCCGCGATGTGCTCCGGCCGGGCGGGGCCCACGACCACGAGGGTGGCGCCACGCCGCTCGATCTCGGGCCGGCGCGCGACCAGGCCAGCGACCTGCTGGCGGCAGAAGATTCAGCCGAAGTGGCGGACGAAGGCGAGGATGACCGGGCGCTCGGCCCAGAGCCCCTTGAGCGGCACCGTGGCGCCGCTCTCGTCGAGCACGGTGAGGCGGGCGAGGGCGCCGGCGAGCAGATCGTCCATGGGTGCATTGTAACCGGCCCGCGATCTCCCTTACTATGCGGGACGTGCGAGGCTACGGCGGCCGGATTCTCTTCGTGGACGTCACCGACGGGCGAAACCGCATCGAAGCCGTCTCGAACGAGATGGCGCGCGGCCTCCTGGGCGGCAACGGCTTCGCGGCGCGCCTCCTGCTCGATCAGGTGCCCCCGGGCGCCGACGCCTACGATCCCGCCAACGCGGTGGCCTTCGCGGTCGGGCCGATCACCGACACCACCGTACCCGGCAACAGCCGCGCCTGCGTGGCCGGGAAGTCGCCGCTCACCGGCCTCTTCTTCGACTCCACGTTCGGGGGACGCTTTCCCGCCACCATGAAGCGCACCGGCTTCGACGCCATCGTGATCGGCGGGCGCGCCGCCGAGCCCGTCTACGTGAAGGTCACGGAGGCGGGCGCCGAGATCAAGCCCGCTCGCGGACTCTGGGGCAAGACCACCCGCGACACCGTGCTCGCCGTCCAGGCGGTCGAAGGCGGCGATGCGGACGTCATGGCGATCGGGCCGGGCGGCGAGCGCCTCGTGCGCTTCGCGGCGATGGGCACCTACTGGAAGAACCGCGAGGCCTTCGCCGGCCGCGGTGGCCTCGCCGCCGTGCTCGGCAGTAAGCGGGTCAAGGCCCTCGTGGTGGCGGGCGCACGCAAGACCGAGGTGGCCGACCCGGCCGCGCTCAAGGCGCTCCTCGAGCAGCAGCGCGAGCCGCTCAAGACCGGCACCAAGGCGCTCTCCACCTACGGCACGCCCGTCCTGGTGAAGCCCATCAACACGCTCGGCGCGCTCGGCGCTTATAACCTGCGCCGGGAGGTGTTCGCGGAGGCCCTCGCCATCTCGGGCGAGGAGATGCACGCGCGATTCCACGACCGCCACACCACCTGCCTCAAGTGCCCGGTGGCCTGCGGCAAGCAATATGAAGTCCGCGAGGGCGAGCTGACCGGTCTCCGGGCCAAGATGCCCGAATACGAGACCATATTCGCTTTCGGCTCCATGCTCGGCAATGCGCACCCGGGTTCCCTAGTGCGGGCCAACGATCTCTGTGACCTGCTCGGGCTCGACACGATCAGCATGGGCGTCACCCTCGCCTTCGTCTGCGAGGCGGTCGAGCGGGGCTGGCTCACCGAGAAGGATCTCGGCCTGCCCTTCGGCTGGGGTGACTGGCGCGGCATGCTGCGCCTCATCGAGATGACCGCGATGCGCGAGGGATTCGGCGACCGCCTGGCCGAGGGCGCCTGGCGCCTGGCCGAGTCGGTGCATCCGGAAGGCACCCGCCTGGTCTACGCGGTCAAGCGACTCGAGCTGCCCGCCCACTCGGCCCGCGCCCTCAAGGGCATGTCGATCGGCTACGCCACCGCCACCCGCGGCGGCAGCCATCACGACACGCGCCCCACGCCCCAGTACGCGCAGAACTTCGACCGGCGTAGCCCGGACGGCAAGCCCGAGTTCGCGGTGAAGAGCCAGCACTTCACCGCGGTGGACGACTCGCTCGTGCTCTGCCGCTTCACCTCCGAGCGCGGCTTCGGCCTCTATGTCGACGAGCCGTACGCGCGGATGGTCGCGGCGGTCACCGGCTGGGACATGACCGCCGAGGAGCTGGAGCGGGTGGGAGAGCGCGTGATCAACCTCGAACGCCTGTTCAACGTTCGTGAAGGCGTGCGTCGTCAGGACGACGCGTTGCCGTGGCGCGTGATGCACGAACCGATTCCGGATGGCCCCTCGGCCGGCGCCTACTGCCCGCCCGAGGAGCTCGGCCTGATGCTCGACCGCTACTACGCGCTTCGTGGCTGGGACGGAGACGGCGTGCCCACGCCGGCCCGTCTCTCCGCCCTCGGCCTCTAGCCCACTCGCGAGGTCATCCCATGCCGGTGACGCGATTCGAGATCACGCTGCGGCGCCCGCTGGCCGGCGAGCCCGCCTACGAAGAGCTGAAGGGCCGCCTCCACTTCGCCATCGACCCGCTCCACGCGGCCAATCGGCGGATCACCGACGTGGAGCTGGCGCCGCGGAACGGGCGGGGCCACGTCGCGTGGACGTCGGACGTGTCGGTCCTCCTGCCGGTGGATCGAGCGCGGTGCAGCGGGCGCATTCTTCTCGACGTGGTCAACCGCGGCAACACGGTCGCGGTGCCCAACTTCAACCGCGCCACCCGGCCGGCCTTCGGCCCGGGCTCGGATCCGAACCCGGCGATCGACGTGGGCGACGGGTTCCTCATGAAGCGCGGCTGGGTGGTGATCTCCTGCGGCTGGCAGGGCGATCTTCCGCGAGTGCCCGGCCTCATCGGAATGCGCACCCCGGAGGCGCGTGATGCTCAGGGCCGGCCCCTGCGTGGCCGCGTGCACTCGCAGCTGCAGTCCCCGACGCCGGTCGCCGACTTCCTCCTCTCCGACCGGGGCCACCTGCCGTATCCGGCGGCGGACCTCGAGGAAAAGGACGCGCTGCTCACCGTCCGCGATCAGCCGGACGGGCCCGCCACCGTCATCCCGCGCGAGCGCTGGCGCTTCGCCGACGCCGGTCACATTCATCTGGAAGCCGGCTTCGAGAAGGGCCGGCTCTACCAGATCACCTACACCGCCGAGGGCGCGCCGGTGCAGGGGCTCGCGATGGCCGCGCTGCGGGATGCGGTCGCCTGGCTCAAGCACGGCACGGAGGCCGAGTCCAACCCGGCGCCCGCTCGGCTCCGCTGGGCCTATGCCTATGGCCGCTCCCAGACCGGGCGGCTGCTCCGCACGCTGATCTACGAGGACCTGAACCTGGACGAGCAGGGGCGCGAGGCCCTCGACGGCGTCATCGCCAACGTGGCGGGAGGCATGCGGGGCGAGTTCAACCAGCGGTTCGGCCAGAACTCCAAGGACCGCAACAACATGATGGCGCACCTGTTCCCGTTCACCGACCAGCCCTCGGTCGACCCGGAGACGGGAACCAAGGACGCGCTGCACGCGCGGCTCGACGCGCGGGGCAGCCGGCTGCGTGTGTTCTACACGAATACGTCGGCCGAGTACTACCGCGGCGACGCGTCGCTGATCCACACCGATCCCGACGGCTCGCGGGACGTCGCGCACGGTCCCTACACCCGCGTGTATCACTACGCGGGCACCGAGCACGGCCTCGGCATCTGGCCCCCGACCGACTCGCAGGTCGCGCCCGCCGATCCGACCGGCCCGGTGGAGCGCTCGCAACACCTCCGCGGTGTGGCCGACTACGCCGTGCTGCTCCGGGCGAATCTCGTCAGCCTGGACCGCTGGGTGGTCGAGGGGATCGAGCCGCCGCCGAGCCGCCACCCGCGCGTGGCCGACGGGACGGCGGTGCCGCCGGCTCGTCTCGCGCCGGACTTCGCGCGGATTCCTGCGGCCCGCTACCCGCGCCACAACGCGCGGCCGCGCCGGCTCGACTGGAGCACGCTCCCACCCGAGCCGGGCAAGGCGTTCGGCACCCTGGTGTCGGCGGTCGACGCGGACGGCAACGAGGTGGGCGGCATCATCCTGCCCGAGCTCGCGGTGCCGCTGGCCGCGCACACCGGCTGGAACCTGCGGCATCCCGACATCGGCGGCGCCGAGCAGCTTCTGATGTTCGCGGGCTCGACCATCCCCTTCGCCCGCACGCGCGCCGAGCGGGAGGCGGTGGGCGATCCGCGCCTGTCCATCGAGGAGCGCTACGCCTCCCGCGCGGACTATCTGGAGCGGGTGCGGCAGGCCGCGGTCGAGCTGGCCGGTGAGGGCTACCTGCTCGAAGCCGACATCCCGCTCTCCGTGGCCGCCGCGGCGCGGCTGTGGGATTATTTCACTCGCTGAACGACCGGAGGCCCGCATGTACGATCTCCTGCTCAAGGGTGGCACCGTGCTCGATCCGTCCACCCAGCGCGACGGCGCGCAGGACGTGGCGGTCTCGAACGGCGCGATCGCCCGCATCGCCCCGCAGATCGCGGAGACGGAAGCCGCGCGCACCATCGACGTCCGCGGCAAGGTCGTCACGCCCGGGCTGATCGATCTGCACGCACACGTCTTCGAGGGCGTCAACCGCACCGGGGTGAACCCGGACCTGGGCGGTGTCTACGCCGGCGTCACCACCATCGTGGACGCGGGCAGCGCGGGGGCGGCCACCTTCGCGGCCTTCCCGCGCCACATCCTGCCCCACTGCCACACCGAGGTGATCCCGTTCCTGCACATCTGCCAGACCGGGCTCGCCACGATGCCCGACATCATCGCGGAGAGCAGCATCAACCTCGACGACACCTTGAAAGTGGTGGATCAGCACAAGAGCCTCATCCACGGCATCAAGGCGCGCATGGTCTCGCCCGCTCTCGAGATCATGGGCATGGAGATGCCCCGGCTCGCCAAGCGGGCCGCGAAGGAGAGCGGCGTCAAGCTGATGGTGCACATCGGCGACACCGAGAAGCGCTACGACCCGAAGGTGATCCGCTCGCTCCTGCCCCTGCTCGAGCAGGGCGACATCCTCACCCACTACTTCACGGCCAATCCGGGCGGCGTGCTCGACGGCAACGGCAAGCTGGTGCCGGAGGTGCGCGAGGCGGCCGACCGCGGAGTGTGGTTCGACACCGCCCACGGGCGGATGAACTTCAGCTTCGAGGTCGGCCGGCGCGTGATCGAGCAGGGCGTGCTCCCGCACTGCATCAGCACCGATCTCACCGTGCCCGGCCGCGTCATGACCGTGCACAGCATGACCGAGATGATGACGCGCTTCCTCGGTCTCGGCTTCACGCTGCCGCAGGTGGTGACGATGTGCACGTCGAACCCGGCCAAGGCGATCGGGGCCGAGCAGCGGCTGGGGAGCCTCGCGGTCGGGCGCCAGGCCGACATCTCGGTGCTCGACATCCGCCCGGGCGACTGGATGGTCTACGACGTCCTGGGCGCCGGCCTGCGGGTGGACCGCGCGGTGGTGCCCGTCGTCACGGTGAAGAGGGGCCGCGTGTTCACGCCGGACTGGGGCCCGCGCTCCTGGGGATGGGAGCCGGACCGCGCCCTGCCCGCGGGCGGCCCGATCCGGGGAGGGTGCTGCTGATGATCGTGCTGCCCGAGTGGTCGAGCCTGGGCTTCTTCGCGATCGCGGCCCTGGTGCTGCTGCTGACTCCGGGCCCCGCCGTCCTCTACATCGTCACCCGCAGCATCGATCAGGGCCGGCGCGCCGGCCTGGTCTCGGTAGTGGGCGTGCACGTGGGCACGCTCGCCCACATCTTCGCGGCGGCGGCCGGCCTCTCCGCGCTACTCGCCGCCTCCGCCACCGCCTTCAGCGTGGTGAAGTACCTGGGCGCCGCCTATCTCATCTATATCGGCGTGCGGCGACTCCTCGATCGCACGACGATCGGGATGGGGGCGGACCCTCAGCCGAAGCGGCTCCGGCGCGCCTTCCTCGACGGGGTGATCGTCAACGTCCTCAATCCCAAGACCGCGCTCTTCTTCCTCGCCTTCCTGCCCCAGTTCGTCACGGTCTCACGCGGGCATGTCGGTGCGCAGGTCCTCTGTCTGGGTGTGGTCTTCGTGCTGCTCGGCGCGATCACGGACTCGGCCTACGCGCTCACCGCGGGCTCGGCCGCGCAGTGGCTCCGCGCCAAGCCGCGCTTCCTGGCGAGCGAGCGCTGGATCTCCGGCAGCCTCTACATCGGCCTCGGCTTGGTGGCCGCGATGTCGAGCAGCAACCGTAAGTAGCGGGACGGTCCGACTACCGCTTCGCCGCTTCGCGGGGGCTGGATCCGTCGCCGCCCACGAACCGGACCGGCTCCTTACCTTTCAGGGCGTCGGGCGTGATCGCCCAGGTGCCCCCGCACGCCCGCGTCGCGACCTTCTCGGCGGTCTGCGGCCCCGCGAACGGCAGGGTGAAGCCGCTGGTGATGCCGCCCAGAATGCAGAAGGTCGCCTTGACCGGCGCATAGACCAGGGTGGTGAACACGCTCCCGGTTCCGTAGGCCACGTCCTGCGCCGCGCTCTCCGCGGACGCCGGGGCCAGCGCGATGGCGCCGACGAGAGCCGCCGCGAGCAGAAGGACGATGATCTGTCTCATGAGTGTCTCCTTTCAGACCGCATCGCCATCAGCCCGCAGTATACCGAATTCGCCATCCGCTCGCGGGCGCTCGCGATCAACCCGCGGCCGAGCCGGGACCACGGGCCGGCCCTAGCCAAGAACGCTCGGATCCGGTAGGCTCCGCGCAGGCGGCCTGCTCGGAGACTCGAGCTATTCGCTCTGTCTCGTGCACTGGGCGCCCCTCTTGATTCTGATGGATCGATACGGCCGCGGCACCGCACCGGTCAGGGTAACGCTCGTGGGATGCCTTCCTGCGTGTTGGTCTCGATCGCTTGCTTCGTCGTGATCGAGCGGCCCGCCCGCAATTCGCTGTCTGGGCAGGGCACAATTCCGGGCACAATCAATGCGGGCGCGATAAAATTCTCCGTGCGAGTCTCGAAAATTTCAGGCATAGGCGGGTAGCTCAGCTGGGAGAGCACGGCCCTTACAACCCTTCGAACTCACTAGGGGCCCTCGGTAAGGCAGCTACTTACCGAGGGCTTTTTCTTTGCTCCCTAGGCTGGTGTGGGCCCGTTTGGGGCCGGGTGCGGGCCTCGGCGGGCATAGGCGCGGGCATAGGAAGCGAGGTCGGACATTGCCTTGAAGGAGCGACTGCCGGTGATGTTTCCATATCGGGAAGCCGTGGAGACAGGCGGCCTGATTTCATATGGTCCCAGCCTGGTCGACCTCTGGCGTCGAGCCGCGATCTACGTCGATCGGATACTCAAAGGAGCCAGGCCGAGCGAACTTCCAATCGAACAACCCACCAAGTTCGAGCTGGTCATCAACCTCAAGACCGCCAAGGCCCTCGGCCTGACGCTCCCGCCGTCGCTCCTGCAGCGGGCGGATCAGGTGATCGAATAATGGAGCGCCGAGCCTTCCTCGGCACGTTGGCGGGCGGGCTCCTCGCCGCGCCGCTCGCCGCCGATGCGCAGCCAGGAAGAGTCTTTCGGATAGGTATTCTGGGGAATTTCCCCGCAACTGACCCTGAGGATGCGCGCCTTTGGGGGGCATTCATCGAAGGGCTACGAGAGCTCGGCTACGTGGAGGGCCGGAACATCACGATCGAGCACCGATCTTCAGAGGGAAAGTTTGATCGACTCCCGGATCTCGCCGCCGATCTCGTGCGGCTGCAGGTGGACGTCATCGTTACCGGGGGCCCGCCCGCCCCTCTGGTCGCCAAGCAGGCGACCAGCACGATCCCTATTGTCTTCGCCGTCTCAGGCGACCCTGTTGCAGAGGGCCTCGTCGCCAGCCTTGCCCGACCCGGCGGCAACATCACCGGGCTGGCCAGCATTTCCGGAGACGTGGTTGGGAAGCAGTTGGCGCTGCTCAAAGAGGCCGCCCCCAAAGTTTCCCGGGTGGCCGTTCTCCAGAACCCGAGCAATGAGACCCACGCCCGCATCTTGCGACAAGCAGAGGGCGCGGCCCAGGGCCTCGGGATGCAGCTTCGCATCGTACAGGCGCGCACTCCCCACGAGATCGACGCGGATTTCGCGGCGATGCGCAGCCGGCGCGTAGGCGGCGTCCTCGTCCTGCGGGACGCGTTGTTCCTTGCGCAGCGAACCCAGATCGCAGCCCTCGCCGCCAAAGGTCGGCTCCCGGCAGTGTACGGGTTCAAGGAGCAGGTGGAGGCGGGTGGCCTCATGGCCTATGGAGCGAGCGTGCCCGTTATGTACGGCCGCGCTGCTACCTACGTCGACAGGATTCTCAAGGGCGCCAAGCCAGGCGATCTCCCCATTGAGCAGCCCACCAAGTTCGAGTTGGTGATCAACCTTAAGACCGCCAAGGCGCTCGGCTTGACGATCCCGCCGTCGCTCCTACAGCGGGCGGATGAGGTGATCGAGTAGAAACTGAGGAGACGAGCATGGCGCTCGGAGGACGTGTTTGTCGAACCCGACCATCGAGGCGATGAGATCGGCACTACCCTCGTCAAGCGCGTGATAGCGGAGGCGAAGCGCCGCCGCTGTTACAAGCTCATCGCCACGAGTCGCCACACCCGCGACCGGGTCCACGCCCTGTATGCCCGACTTGGTTTCACGGACCACGGCAAGGAGTTCCGAATGGACTTTTCGTGAACGAGAAGGCCCGCCGTGCCTCCCCGACACCGTGGACCCGCGTGGGCTGAAGGGGAAGTGAGGGGTTACTCACGATCCAGACGTCACCTGCCAGGGCGCGAGCGTGAGCACCTCGGCCAGGACGGCGAGCACGAGCAGGGGGGCGGCTCTCATCGCACGGGCGGCCACTCGCCCGCCGTCACGGGGCGGCAGTCGGTCCATATCGGAAGTTCCGGGTAAAGATTTCACGGTCAGGAATCAGCGCAATTCAGAAGTACCCGGAAAACAAGACAGCTTGAGTGGCGCGGAACTTGCGGCGTGAACTCATGGGGAAGGGAAGGGGGTATCAACCCATGAGACACCGACTCACTTTGCCGTACTTGCTGCTCGCGTCCATCGCCTTCGCAACGGGAGGCTGTGTGGTGGCGGCCCCCGGGCCTCCAGTCGTCGCTGTTGCCCCAGCGCCGTTCGTCTGGATCGGTCCTGGCTACTACGGGGGCGTGTACTACCACACCTATCCCGGGCCTGGGTATTACGAGCCTCATCGCCACCATTGGCGGTAGTAGCCGCGAGGTCGGTCGGTCGTAGTTCACACGGCGGCGCTCGAAGTCCTGGGCGCCGCCGCTTTTTCCCGATTAGTCCAAGTTCGAATTAGAGCTAGGAGTGGTAGAAGCCGCGCGCTTCCTTTCTATAGTCCCGCTGCTTCACCTTGAGCCACTTGAGCGTGCGCCCCGGCACGTACCGCGACTCAGGGTCCTTCGCCACAATCCCCTCAAAGCCGTTCTCCACCGCCTCCTCCCACGCCTTGAACCCGTCCCTCGACAGGCGCCACGCCGGGAAGATCATGCTGCGGCCCCCGATCAGACGCTCAAAGGCGCGCCTCCGCTCCTTCAGCGGCTCACCCCGCAGATCCCGCCCCTCCAGCTCCAGCACGTCGAACACCACGTAGACCGGCAGAGTGGCGGGCTCATCCTTGGGCCGCGCCCGCAGCCACTCAAACCGCGAGATGAACGCCTGGTCGTACACGGCTACCTCGCCATCGAGCGTGAAGGTAGCGGGCTTGAGTGCGGTGAGCGCCTTGACCAGCTCTGGGAATCGCTTGGTGTGGTCGAGGCCATTGCGGCTGACCAGGCGAATCGAGCCCTACGGACTTCAGGGCGACCATCCGCCAGCCGTCGACCTTCTCCTCGTAGACCCACCCGGCATGATGGATCGGGCCGGCTTCTTGATCGGTGGTTTCTTCTTCGAGTCTGCCATAGATCCAGTGTAACTGGCCAGCGCGGGTCAGTCTACTTAGCCCTTTACTCCCGCTGTTCGCGCCACAGCCGGATTCCAAAAGCGCCGAGGACGACGAAGGCCACGGCGCTGGGCCAGAGCGGTATGTCGTGGCTGCCTACCGTCACTCGCACTCGGAGGAGGACGCGAACCAACTGCGCAAGGGCGACGAGCCAGAAAAGAATCGCAGCGACAAGCGACGCCGGCTTCTTCATCTCAGTGCCCTCCCTCTACGCTGAGGGCACCCGGGTGTCTACGGGGCACGCCCGGCCTTCGCCCGAAGGGGATGTCTGGAGTCGTGCGTGATAGCGGGGAGACCACCCCACACAGCCCCCCAATCGGGTCGAGCGGCTTCTCCTTACCGCTCGTTGGTCATCAGCATCCACTTCTGCCCGCTCTGATCCGCGAGCTTCCATACGTTCCCGAGACTATCCAACGCATACAAGACAGTAACCATCGTCTCCCTGACCGTCCCCTGATGTAGGTGAAGGGCGACCGAAGCGATCTGAATAAACTGGCCATCAGCCATGGAGGTCCTCCCGCAATCATTCCAGCAGATCCGTTCACGGCACGCCGGGGAGTCTACGTGTTCTGCATCGGCTATCAGCTGAGCATGAGCCCCGTCTGGCCACACGGACAAGATCCGGCCGAGAAGTTCTGTCGAGACGCCAGCGCATCCATGGCCGCCCCGACCTCCACGGGGTCTTGCTCAAGGTCCTTGGCCAAGCAGTCGGCGCAGTAGACCTGTCCCTTCTTCTCACGGAGCCGCTGTCGCACCATGCTCTCCATCACGTTGTAGCTCATCGCGCTTCTCCCTCGACCACAATCAGCCGCCAGCGCGGAGGCAGGGCATTGTTTTTCGGCAATGAGCACACACGACCGCCGCCCTAGACGTCATAGAGGTGCCCGGAGTCGCATAGATCCGGTCCACCGCCCGCGTGATCTCCGACTTCCGCCAGCCCGGATGTAGGCGCTCCCGCGTCATGGTGGCGAGGCACGTGAGGCACACGAATCTGGTTCGATAGGTGTCGCCGCGAAGAATGCTGCGAAGCTCGCGGCGGACGAACTCTTCGGTGGTGTAGGTCATCGCGCTGACGGCCCGGGTGTTGGCGGCGTGTGCGACGGACGACGCGGCGTCCATGACTCCTGTCCCCAGATGGCGCAATGGGCGCCGCGACTGGCCAACCACTGCGACCATGGATGCTCACCCTTCTCGTCGCTCTTACACACCCTGCACATGCGCGCTCCTCGGATCAGGTTCGCTTCCCGCCCGCTGGCAGGGGTGCGGCGGCAATCGCTGGCCTTGGGTATTGGGCCAGATGGGCGGGACCATGACGAGAGGATAGCGCAGTAGAACAGGCTGCATTTCTCCTGGACCCGGACACGCTGAGCCTGGACCCCCGGGGCACGCACGCTGACCGGCTTCGTCAGCCGTCCGCCCTCAGGTTCCTGGGCCCGCACCGATTGGGTCGCCCAAGGGCAAGTGCTCATGGAGGCGATCGTGTCGGAGGTCGAGAAACATCCGGCCAGGACGCCGTAGATCCCGTTCACGTCGCGTCCGAATCGGGAAGGCAACCGTCGGCGGGCCGATCAGTTGCACGAGTTACCACAGGCGGACGAGCTGGTTGCTCCGGGCATGCCGACCAGTTTATGGCACAGTGACGAATTTCCTGAACAGGGGCGATGTGTCCTTACTGATCGAGCGGCCGTCCACGCGCCTGTCCGACCCGTCCAAGTCAGAAGGGGGAGCGGGAAAGAGGAGTAGCCGATGAACGAGGAGGCCAAAACCAAGACGAGCATGGAGATCCGGCGGGACCTGTGGCGGAAGACCCGCATCCGTGCACTTGAAGAGGGCCGGCCGGCCGTCGCGCTCGTCGAGGAGGCGTTGGAACGCTATCTCAAACTGCCGCTGGTGAAGCGCCCAGGAGGTCGATGATGGGTTACCTCTTCAAGCAGAAACAGAGCCGCTTTTTCTGGTGCAAATACTACGTGAATGGCCGCATGGTTCGCGAGAGTACCGGTACTGACAAGGAGAAGGCGGCGCGGGACTTCCTCAAGGCACGTGAGGGGCGGGCCGCTCTGGGCCAGCCGATTCTGCCCAAGGCCGACCGCGTGCGCTACGAGGAGGCTGAGGCGGATCTCCGCCAGCACTATGAGGCGACCGGATCTCGCGATCTGGACGAATACGCGCGCCGGGTACAGCACCTTACCCGCTTCTTCCAGGGTCGGCGGATCGCCGGAATTTGGCCAACCTGACGTCAACGCCTACATCGTGCACCGGCAGAGGCAGGGCATAAAGCCCGCGACGATCCGGCGCGAGCTAGGTACACTCACCAAGATGCTGCGCCTGGCCTACAAGAACCGGAAGCTCTTGCGGCTCCCACTCTTCGATAAGCCGAAGGAAGGGCCGGCGCGGGAGGGCTTCTTCGAGGCCGATCAGTATCAGGCCGTGCGGCGGCGGCTCTCTGAGGACCTCCAGGTCGCCGTCACGATCGCCTACACTTTCGGCTGGCGGATGCAGAGCGAAGTGCTCCCGCTGGAGCGCCGCCAGCTGGACCTCGACTCGAGCACGCTCCGTCTGGATTCAGGGAGTACGAAGAACGATGAAGGCCGGCTGGTGTACCTCACGCCGGAGCTGAAGACGTTGCTCGCCGCTCAGGTGGACCGCGTGAAGGCGCTGGAGCGGCGGCTCGGCAAGATCATCCCTTTCCTGTTCCCGTACGGGGGCAAGGGCCAACGTGCCGGGGAGCGCCGCATGGACTTTCGGAAGGCCTGGGCGACGGCCTGCAAGGCTGCCGGTGTGCCAGGCCGTTACCGGCATGACTTCCGGCGGACGGCGGTGCGCAACATGGAACAGGCTGGTGTGCCGCGGTCGGTGGCGATGAAGATGGTCGGGCACAAGACTGAGAACGTCTACCGCCGCTACGCGATCGTGAGCCCGACCGACCTCCAGGAAGCCGCGCGGAAGCTCGCCGCAAGCACGGAGGCCGGGCGGTGAAGACCTTCACGGGCATAGTTGCGGGCATAGATAGCCCGGTTGTGGTAAAAGCCTCTCTGTAAGCCGCTAAGATTCCAGACACAGGCGGGTAGCTCAGCTGGGAGAGCACGGCCCTTACAAGGCCGGGGTCGGGAGTTCGATCCTCCCCCCGCCTACCATCAATCTACGGACTTAGCCATCGGGTTTCCGAGCCGGCGCGCAGAACGGGGCTGTAAACGGGGCTGCGTGGCGTCGAGCGGGCCGGCAAGCTTACGGGCCGCCTCCTGCAAGTCAGCTGGACTCACGATGGCGTACCGCTTGTAGACGCTCTCCGTCTTGTGGCCCGTCAACTTCATCGCTACCGAGCGCGGCACCCCACGCTGCTCCATGGTCCGCACCGCCGTGCGCCGCAGATCGTGACGCGTGCGACCGGCCACCCCGGCGGCCTTGCACGCAGTAGCCCAGGCCTTGCGGAAGTCATCGCGTCGCGTGCCGGCCAGCCGGCCCGTGAGGTGCGGGAAGAGGTACGGGATGATCTTGCCGAGCCGCTTCTCCAGGGCCTGCACGCGCGCCACCTGGGCGGTGAGGAGCGCCTTCACTTCAGGGGTGAGGTAGACTATGCGGCCCTCGTCGTTCTTGGTGCTGCCCGCGTCCAGCCGCAGCGTGCCCGCGGCCAGGTCCAGCTGGCGCCGCTCTAGGCCGAGGGCTTCCCGCTTGCGCCAGCCGAACGTGTGCATGATGGCGAGCGCGGCCTGGAGATCCTCCGGGAGCCGGGCACACACGGCGGCGAACTGCTCCGGCTCGAAGAACCCCTCGCGCACGGTGTCCTCCTTCGGCTTGTGCAGCACGGGCCGCCGGGCCAGCTTGTGGTTCTCGTAGGCCAGATTGAGCATCTTGGTCAACGTGCCGAGCTCACGGCGGATAGTGGCCGGCTTCCGCCCCTGAGCCTGGCGCCCGGCGATGTAGCGATTCACGGCGGGCTGATCGATGGTGGCGATGCGCCACCCTTTGAAGAACCGCATCAGGTGGGGTACGCGGCGGTCGTACTCGGCCAGATCGCGCGACCCCGTGGCCACGTAGTGTGCGCGCAGATCCTGCTCCGCCTGCTCGTAGGTGACGCGGTCCTGTCGCGGGACGATCAGCTCGCCCTTGGCCAGGGCGCCTTCACGGATCTTCAGTAACTGCTTGGCGGCCGCCTCCTCCGTGCTATGGGTACTCTCGCGCACGGGGCGGCCGTCCTGGTAGTACTGCACCCACCAGATGGCGCACAGGGCGCCGGACTTCAGCTTCGGTCGGTAGATGGAGCCCATGGTTAGGTGTCCTCCTGTAGCGCGTCGATCACGCGCTCCCACCAGTCGTACAGTGCGGTGGCGCTGGTCGTGGCGTACTTTAAGGTGCTCTCCACTCTCACGGCCGCCCTCTGGGTCGGGTAGGTCTGAGCGGCGGTCAGAATTGCCTGGGCGACCTGGGGAGGGAGATCTTGCTCGTACTCGGTTCGCAATTTCCCATCGACGTGGGTCACGATGTTGCTATACAGCCCGCCCCAATAGCTGGTCTCGATGGTCACGTCGGGCAGCATGCGCACCCTCGCGGCGACGCGCTCGGCCGCGGCCTCGGCGGCCTGACCGCGCCCCGCAATCTCAACGTTCACGTGGGGACCTTCATCCCCTCCCATCAACGGACAGTGGCCGGAACACGTACTCACCACGTAGAGGCCGGGCACTGAGTTCAACTGGTCCATCTGCTTCGGATCCAGCCGGATGTCGATCCCCAGGCCGTGCCAGTTTTGTGTCGCCGCCGCGTACGGTACCCGGGGCCGCCGCCGCGTGTGGCCGCAGCCGGGTCCGCCGGGACAGATCAACTCCTCGGTGAGCTTCAATGCACGGCGCTTCACTGGCTTCTTCTTTCGCTTGGCCATCATCGGCCCCCTTTCTTGGCCAGGTATGCCGTCAGCAACTCGG
>Ga0207646_10002463_pt1 | contig 21865 bp, 16 predicted proteins | sample KBSK5502metaG_FD_184343 | JGI IMG/M metagenome (GOLD analysis project Ga0207646, IMG submission 184343) | Corn, switchgrass and miscanthus rhizosphere microbial communities from Kellogg Biological Station, Michigan, USA - KBS K5-50-2 metaG... | ecosystem: Host-associated > Plants > Roots >... | reverse complement strand
GTCGAAGTAGCCGGCGGACAGGCGCCAGGAGATCTTCTCGTTCGGGGCCCGCGCGATGCTGAAGTTGCCGCCGAAGCTCTTGCCGTTCCCCTCGTCCGCGCGCGAGCCCACGCTCCGGTCGAAGATCCCGCCCGTCAGCGTCGCTCCGAAACCCTCCGCTTCCCGCGGTGACTTGGTGATGATGTTGATCACGCCGGTGAGCGCGTTGGCTCCCCACACCGCCGAGGCCGGTCCCCGCACCACCTCGATCTGCTTGATGTCGGCGGCGTTCGTGGGGACGAAGTCCCAGAGCACCAGGCCGAAGAAATCGAGGTAGACGGAGCGGCCGTCCAGGAGGACCAGCTGCGAGTTGGTCAGGGTTCCCGTGGCTTGTCGAGAGGTCACGTTGACGTCGCGGGCCGAGGTCTGGACGACGTTCATCCCCGGCACCGACCGCAGCAGGTCGCCGAAGTTGTTGGCGGGAGCGTCGACGATCGCGTCCCCCGGGATCACCGACATCGTCGCCGGCGCGTTGATGAGAGTGGTCTCGACCTTGCCGGCGCTGACGACGATCGTCTCCTCGCGCTTGATGGTCTGGTCCTGCTCCTTCTGGGGCGACGGGGAGGGAGTGGGCTTGGGCTCCTGCGCGGCGGCCGCGACGGCCCACAGGAGGCCGAGGCTGACGGCGGGGAACAACCCTTTCATACCATCCTCCTTGCTCGGGTGCGAGGCGTCGACCGCGATCCTGGCACCGCGGCCGCGCGACGAGCGCCACCCCATGACGGTCTGGCGAATGTCACAGAAGGAGCAGGCGGCGACGGCGAAGTCTATACCATATAGACGGACGCGCCGCCAGGTTTTACCGGGCCGGCCGTGAGCCCGCGCCCGCGTCCAGCGCGTGCAGAAGCTTCTCGTGGATGCCGCCGAAGCCGCCGTTGGAGAGCACCACCACCCGGTCGCCCTCGCGGAGCTCGGCGGCGAGCAGGGAGACGATGTCGTCCACTCCGGGCACGAAGCGGGCGTCCTTGCCCAGCTCCGAGATGCCGCGGACCAGCTCGCTCTCCGAGATGCGCTCCTTCTCCGGGACCTTCCCCGGCAGGTGCGCGGCGGACACGATGACGCGATCCGCCTCCTGGAACGAGCGGGCGAACTCCTCCTGGAAGATCCGCGTCCGGGAGGTGTAGGACCGCGGCTCGAAGACGGCGACCAGGCGGCCGGCGCCGGGGCGGAGCAGGCCGCGCAGCGCCCGCAGCGTCTCCCGCACCGCCGTCGGGTGGTGGGCGAAGTCGTCGTAGACGGTGACGCCCCGCGCGCGCCCGCGGATCTCCAGGCGCCGCTTCACCCCGCCGAAGCCGGCCAGCGCCGGGCGCGTGGAGGCGGGATCCACGCCGGCGGCGCTCGCGGCGGCGACGGCGGCGAGGGCGTTGCGCAGGTTGTGCTCGCCGGGCACCCCGAGGTGGAACTCGCCCAGGTCCGCTCCGCGGCGGAGGAGCCGGAAGCGCCCGCCGTCGGCCGCCGGCTTCACGTCCACCGCCCGCCAGTCCGCGCCTTCGCCGAGGCCGAAGGTCTCCACCGGGCACTGCGCCTTCCCCAGGATGTCGCGCAGCGCGGGCGTCTCGAGCCCGGCCACCAGCAGGCCGCGGCGCGGGATGAGGTTCATCAGGTGGACGAAGGCCCGCTGCACCGAGGCGAGATCGGGGTAGATGTCGGCGTGGTCGTACTCGACGTTGCCGATGATGGCGACGTCGGGCATGTAGTGGACGAACTTCGGCCGCTTGTCGAAGAAAGCGGTGTCGTACTCGTCGCCCTCGACCACGAAGTGCGGGCCGCGGCCGAGCCGGTAGCTGCGCTCGAAGTCGACCGGGACGCCGCCGATCAGGAAGGACGGGTCGCGCCCGGCGTGGTGGAGGATGTAGGAGAGGATGCTCGTGGTCGTGGTCTTGCCGTGGGTCCCGGCCACGACGAGGCACGTGCGGCCACGCAGGAACTCTTCCGCGAGCAGAGCCGGCATGCTCGCCATGCGCTGCTTGCGGTCGAGCACGACCTCCACCTCGGGGTTCCCGCGGGACAAGGCGTTCCCGATGACCACCAGGTCGGCGTCGGAGGGCACGTTGGCGGCGCTGTACGGCGACCGCACCGGGATGCCGAGGGCTTCGAGCTGGGTGGACATCGGCGGGTAGACGTCCTGATCGGATCCCGTGAGCGCGTGGCCCTTCTCGCGCAGCAGGCCCGCGAGCGAGGCCATCGCCGTCCCCGCGATGCCCGACAGGTGGATCTTCACGAGACGGCGCGTTCCCGCAGCTCGAACCGCGCTTCGTCGGCGGAACACGACAGCCGTGCGCGCACGCCGAAGGGAAGCGTGACGTTGGGCCCGGTGCTGTGGCCGCTGGAGAGGCCGAGCGCGACGGGAACGTCGAGCCCTTCGAGCGCCTCCTTCACCACGTCCTCGAGCGTGTAATCGGCCTCGAGGCGGGGCGAGCACCCCTTCATGTCGCCGAACACGATCCCGCGCACGCCCGCCAGCGCCCCCGACTCGCGGAGCTGCCGCAGCATCCGGTCGATCCGGTACGGGGGCTCGTCCACGTCCTCGACGAACAGGATCGTGTCCTCGCCCGCCGTGTCGAGGGCCCACGGCGTCCCCGCCGCCCCCGCCAGGAGGCTCAGGCAGCCGCCGCGCAGGCGGCCTTCGGCCTCGCCTCCGTGCAGCGGCAGCAGGTCCTCGGCATCGCTGCGGTAGGGCTCGCCTTCACCGGTGATCGCCCCGAGGAGGCTGTCGCGGTCGTACGCATGCTCCGCCAGGTCCTTGGCCACCATCGGGCCGTGGAAGGTCACGAGGCCGAGCCGGTTCAGGAACAGGTGGAGCAGCGTGATGTCGCTGTAGCCGACGAACACCTTCGGTCGGGCGCGGAACCACTCCGCGTCGAGGGCCGGCAGCAGCGACGCGGCGCCCGCGCCGCCGCGGGCGCAGAAGATGCCCTTCACGTCGCTGTCGGCGAAGAGATCGCGCAGGCCCGCGAGTCGCGTGGCCAGGGGCCCGGCGGTGAAGCCGCGGCGATGGAGAGCGCCCTCCGCCCGCCGCACGCGGAAACCGAGCGCCTCCAGCTCCGCGATCCCCTTGTCGAGCGCCGCCGGATCCACGGGTCCCGCCGGCGCGCACACGCCGACCAGATCGCCCGTGCGGAGCGCCCGCGGCCGGATCCACTCCCTCAGAGCAGTCCCTTGCACGCCCCGCCGTCGACCGCGACGGTGAGGCCGGTGAGGAAGGAGGCCGGCTCCGAGCAGAGGAACGCGACGACGGCCGCGAATTCCTCCGGCTCCGCCAGACGCCCCAGCGGCACCGACCGGGCCAGGTCGGCCAGCACCTTCTCCGGCGTCGTGCCGGCGGCCTTCGCCCGCGCCTCCGTCACCTCCTGCAGGCGGTCGGTGCGGGTGTAGCCCGGGCAGACCGTGTTGACGAGGATGCCGTCGGCACCCAGCTCGCTCGCCAGCGTCTTGGCCAGGCCGACGATGGCGGGGCGGAAGACGTTGGACAGCAGGAGGCCGTCGATGGGCTGCTTCGCCGAGAGCGACGCGATGTTGACGATGCGACCCCAGCGGTTCCTCTTCATGTGCGGCACGGCGGCGCGCACGAGATGGAAGACGTTGGAGAGCGTCGTGCGGAAGGCGTCCTCCCAGCGCGCGTCGTCGACCGCGTCGAAGGCCCCGGGCTTCGGGCCGCCGGTGTTGGTCACCAGGATGTCGAGCCGGCCGAACGTGTCGGCCGCCGCGTCGACGAACCGGCGGCAATCGTCGGTCACCGCGACGTCGGCCACCACCGGCAGCGTGGAGGCGCCGGTCTCGCGCGCGATCTCGTCCGCCGCCTCGCGGATGCGGCGCTCGTCGCGCCCGCACATCGCCACCGAGGCGCCCTCGAGGGCGAGAGCGCGCGCGCTGGCCCGCCCCAGCCCCCGCGATGAGGCCGCCACGGCGGCCGCCTTCCCCTTCAGGCCAAGGTCCACGGGCTAGATCGCCATGCCGGCCTGGTCGGCGATTTCGCGCGCGAGGGCCACGCGCTCCCCCGCCCCCGCCGCGGCGCGGGCCGTCCTCGGGTCGGGGTCGCGCCACGGCAGCAGGAAGCGCTCCTTCAGCCGGCGCATCCGCCCGCCGGCCTCGTCCATCGCCTTCCAGGGGATCTCGCCGGACTCGACCGCCCTCACGAGGCCTTCGAGCGACTCGACCTGCGTGTCGTGCGTCGCGCAGACAGGAAGAAGGTCGCAACCGGCCTTGGCGGCCAGGACGGCCAGGGGTCCGGGCGCCCAGCGCCGGGCCACGGCCTTCATCTCGAGGTCGTCGGACACGATCACGCCGTCGTACTTCAGCTCCTTGCGCAACAGGCCGTCGACCACGCGCGGGGAGAGCGTCGCCGGCAGCTCCTCGTCGAGCGCGCGCACCAGCACGTGGGCGGTCATGATCGAGGCCACGCCGGCCTCGATCGCCTTGCGGAAGGGGCGCAGCTCCACGTCCTCCAGCCGCGCGCGCGAGTGTTCGACCGTGGGCATCTCGAGGTGGGAGTCGAGGTCGGTGTCGCCGTGGCCGGGGAAGTGCTTGGCGCAGGCGGCCACCCCGCCCCCCTGGAGGCCGCGGATCATCGCGGCGCCCAGCCGGCCCACCAGGTCCGGATCGGCGCCGAACGAGCGGTCGCCGATGACCGGGTTCTTCGGGTTCGTGTCGACGTCCACCACGGGAGCGAAGTCGAGGCGGATGCCGCAGGCGTGAAGCTCGGCCGCCAGCGCCTCCCCCATCTTCCGAGCCATCTCGTCGGAGCCCTGCCGCCCGAGCGCGCGCAGGGGAGGCCACTCGGTCCACGGAGCGCGCATCCGGGCCACGCGGCCGCCCTCCTGGTCCACCGCGACGAGCAGCGGCAGGTCGTGCCCGGCCGCGCGCGCCTCCGACTGCAGCTCCCGCACGAGCTCGGCCACCTGCTCGGGCGAAGCGACGTTGCGCGCGAACAGGATCACGCTGCCCGCCCCGTAGTCGCGGATCATGCTCTTGACGTCGGCGGAGGCCTCGTGGCCGTGGAACCCCACCATCAGCCGTTGCCCCGCCTTGCGCACGCTCTCCCGCATGGCGCCCTCCTCAGCCCCCGAGCCTCTTGCGCATCGCGTCGCTGACCTTGCGGCCGTCCGCCGGCTTGCCCTGGGCCTCGAGGGCGGCCATCGCCGCCTTCATCGCCTTGCCCATGTCCTTGGGCGAAGCGGCGCCCGTCTCCGCCACCGCCTTCTCCACCGCCGCCTGGATGTCGGCGTCCGAGGCCTCCGCGGGGAGGTAGCTCTTCAGCAGCGTGATCTCCTTCTCCTCCTTCTGGACGAGCTCCGGCCGGTTCGCCTTGCGGAACTGGACGACGGAGTCTTCGCGTTGCCGGACGAGCCCCTGCAGCACGCGCACGGTCTCGGCGTCGTCGAGAGGCGCCTTCTTCTCGATCTCGCGGTTCACGAGCGCGGCCTTGGCCATGCGCAGCGCGCTGGTGCGGTCGGCGTCCTTCGCCTTCATGGCCGCGGTGAGGTCCTGCTGGATCCGATCGACGAGAGAAATGCGCTCGGGCATCGACCAAGGATATCGCGTTTTCGCGCTATCCTTCGTGGGACTTGGGCATCCTCGCTCCCGCCTCTCGCATCACCGCCGCGCTCCTGACCCTCGCGGCGATCGCCGGGCCCGCGCACGCGGCCGCGCCCCTGGCGCGGCTCGCCGACACTCTCGCCGGCGAGATCGCCGGCGCCGCCCACGGGAGCGCGGTCGAGGTCGCGACCCCCGAGGATCGGACCGGCAGCGGCGGCTCCCTCGCCCTCGACCTCGCGTCGCTCCTGCGCGCCCGCCTCGAGGGCCGGGTCCGCCTGGTGAGCTCCGGCCCCCGGATCCGGGTCGACTCCGTCCTCGCCGAAGGGCCGGGCCGGCTGTGGGTCTCGGCCCGGCTGACCGAGGAGCCGGGCGGCCGGCTGGTGGACGTCCTGGCGGCGTCGGCGGAAGCCGATCCGATGCTCCTGTCGCTCGTGCCCGCGGGGCCCGCCGGAGGCGCGGGGCCGCTCGCGGTCGTCGCGTTCCGGCGCACTCCTCCCGTCGAGGGGCGCGTCCTCGACGTCGCCCCGGTGGGCGAGGACCGCGTGCTCGTCCTCTACGAAGATGCGCTCGCCCTCTATCGGCTGGACGATACGGGGCTCGCGCTCCTGTCGCGACGCGAGCTGCCGGCGCCGTCCCTGCCCGTGCGCTTTCCGGGCGGAACGATCTACCTTCCTCCCGCGGAGGGAGCGGCCTGGGTCCTCACGAGCCGTTCGCCGCGCGCCGTCCTCTTCGGTCTGGACAACGGTCGCCTCGACGAGCGGCAGCAGGCCGACGCGCTCTTCTGGCCGCGCACGCCGCGAGGCCTGCGCTACCGGCCCGGCACCAACCTCCTCGAGGGCGCGGTGGCGGACCTCGGCGACGGCCCGTTCCTGCGGCTCGACCCGCGCGGCGCCGCGGTCGCTCCCGACGGCCGGCTGTGGATGGGCTCGCCCGACGGCCCGCGCGCGATCGACGTCAAGGTGGGCGGCGGCCTCGCCCGCCCGGCGCCGGAGCTGATCGCCGTCGGGGGCGGAGAGCCGCCCGGGCCCCGCGACGCCGTGCTCCTTCTCGACGCGCGCGACCCCGCGCGTCCGCCGCTGCAGTCGCTGCCCGTCGACGGCGCCGTGCGCGCGCTCGGCGCACGGGGCACGTCGGCGAAGATGCGGCTGGTCGCGGCCGTCGAGGAGGAGCGCGGGATCCACCTGGTGCTGATCGACCTCGCGCCGCTCACGCCGTGAGGCGCCCGACCCTCTGCGTCGCGACGGCGGCGATCGCCGCCCTCGGGCCGCTCCTCCTCCACGCCGCCCTCGGACCCCGTTACGGCGGCGAGCTGAGGGTCGGGGTCACGGAGCTGCCGGCCACCGCCGAGCCGACGGCGGGGCGCGGCGTCGGCGCGGGCCTGCTGTCCATCCTGGCCCACGAGACGCTGGTGGGCGTCGACGAAGCCGGATTCCCGTCCCCGGCTCTCGCCCAGGGCTGGAGCACGGCGGCGGGCGGCCGGGAGTGGACGCTTCGCCTGCGGGAAGGCGCGGCGTTCCATGACGGCCGCCCGGTCGGCGCCGCCGATGCCGCGCGGAGCATCCGCCGTTTCCTGCGCTCTCCGTCCTTCACCGCGGCGCGGATGGCGGAGGGCCTGGACGGCGGCAGCTCCTTCCGGGCGGGACGAGGCGACGAGCTGGCCGGGGTCTCCGCGCCCGACCCCCGGCGCATCGTCCTTCGCTTCGCGCAAGCGCAAGTGCTGCCCCTCGCGCCGCTGGCGTCGCCCGCGGCCGCGGTCACCGGGGCCAGCGGGGCCGGGGCCGGACCCTTCGTTCCCGCCGCACCCGTGCCGGGACGACGGCTGGCGCTCACCGCGTTCGCCGGCCACGTGCGGGGGCGCCCCTACCTGGACCGCGTGGAGGTGGTGGCGCTGCCCGACGCGTCGTCGGTCCCGTCCGAGATGGCCTCGGGGCGGATCGACGCGGCTCCGGGCGAGCCGGGAATCAGCAGGCTCGCGGCGACCCTGCTGCTGATCCTCGACCCGTCGCGGCCGCCGTTCGACCGGCCCGCGGCCCGAGCCGCGGTGGCGGCGGCGATCGACCGCGGGGACCTCGTGCGGCACCTGATTCCCGGCGGCGACGACGCGCCCTCTCTCCTCGTGCCCGCGCTTCTCCCGCCCCTCGGGCTCGGCGAGACACCCTCCGCCGGACCGGTGACGGGGACGTCGACGCTGGCCGTCGGTCTCGACGTCCCTCCCGTCGCGAGCCAGCGCGTCGTGGCTCACCTGACGACGCTCGGCCTGCGGGTCGCGGTCGTGCCCTCCAGCCCGGCGACGGTCCTCGCCGCGCCCACTCACGCCCACCTGCTGATGTGGTCGCCGGAAGTGCCCGAAGCCGGCCTCGCGCTGGCGGAGCTCGCGGCCCTGGCGCACCCGCGGCCCGCGGCCCGGGAAGAGCTCGCGGCGGCGCTCGACGAGACCGAGCCCAGCCGCCGCCGCGCCCGCCTGCACCGCGCGGAGGCCGCGCTGCGTTCGGACTGGGTGCTCGTGCCGCTGGCGAGCGTCCCTGTTTCGTACCGCACGCGGCCGGGCCTCCACGGCGCCGCGATCGACCTCGCCGGGCGCCTCGTCCTCGAGGACGCGTGGGTGGAGCCGTGACGGGCGGCCTGCGCGGCCGCCTGCTGGCCGCGTTCGTTCTCGTCGCGGTGCCGCCCTTGCTGCTGCTCACCGCCGCGGTCACCACGATCCTCGCCCGGAGCTTCACGCAGTCCGGCGACGCGAGGCTCCGCGACGCGCTCACGGCCGCTCTCGGCCAGGTGGACCGGCAGCTCAAGCGGTCCGAGGCGGAGGTCGCGGGCGTCGCGGCCGAGCTGCCGGACAGGCGGGCGGACGCGCAGAAGCTCCTCGTCCTGGCCCAGACCATCGGCGAGAGCCACGCTCTGCCCGCGCTGGAGATCGTCGACGCCCGCGGGCGCGTCGTCTCCTCCCGCCACTGGCTCGCCGGGTATGGATTCCCCGAGCAGGACGGGCTCTTCCCGGGCGACGACACGCTGCGCGTGGAAAGGGTGGGCCAGGGGTACGGCGAGGCCGAGCGGCTCGCGGTGATGGCCTCGCGCCCGTCGATGCTGAACGGCGCGCCGGTCGTCGTCCGGGGCGGCACTTTCGTCGACGCCGAGTTCCTCTCGGAGATGTCCGGCCTCACGGGCGTGCGGCTGGGGCTGCGCGACCGCCGCCGCCAGCGCTGGATCGCCCCGCCCAGCTCGCCGCTGCTCGCCTGGAGCGAGCCCCCCCTGACGGGGACGCAGGCCCAGGGCGAGCTGTCCCTCGGCGGCACCGCGTATCGCTTCGCCGCCGTGGCGCGCAACCCGGACCTGTGGCTCGTGGCCGCGTTGCCGCGCGGCGAGCTCGACCGCCTCACCGGGCTCGTGCGCGGTCTGGCCTTCGGCCTCGCCGCTTCCGCCCTGGTGGCGGCCGTGCTGGCGGCGGTGCTGCTGTCCGGACGCATCGCCCGCCCGGTGCGGGAGCTGGCCGAACAGTCCCGCCGCGTGGCCGCCGGCGACCCCGGCGCCGCCGTCGACGCGCCGGCCGGCGACGAGGTGGGAGAGCTGGCCCGCGCGTTCAACACGATGACGGCCGAGCTGCGCACTTCCCGCGAGCGCCTGCTCCAGACCGAGCGCGTGGCCGCGTGGCGCGAGATGGCGCGCCGGCTGGCCCACGAGCTGAAGAACCCGCTCTTCCCCATCCAGCTCTCGATCGAGACCCTGCGCCGCGCGTGGGACGAGCCCGGCGGCCGCGAGCGCTTCGCCGCGCTCTTCCGCGAGTCGAGCGACACCGTGCTCGACGAGCTGCAATCGCTGCGCCGCATCATCGAGGAGTTCAGCGAGTTCGCACGCATGCCCCGTCCCGAGCTGAAGCCGGTGGACGTGGCCGCCGTCGTCGAACAGGTGCTCGCGCTCTACCAGGCGCGGGCGGCCGGCGTGCGCATCGAGAAGGACCTCGCTCCGGGGCGGGCGACGGTGAGCGCGGACCGGGCGCTGCTCGCCCGCGCGCTCGGCAACCTGGTGGCGAACGCGCTCGAGGCCATGCCGGACGGGGGCACGCTCCGCGTACGCGCCGCACCCGCCGAAGACGGCGTGGTCGTGGAGGTCGCCGACACCGGCCCTGGCCTCGACGCGGAGCAGCGCACGCGGCTGTTCACGCCCTACTACACCACCAAGAAGGGTGGGACCGGCCTCGGGCTCGCCATCGTGCAGGGCATCGTGTCCGACCACGCCGGCCGCATCGAGGCGCGCAGCGCGCCCGGCGAAGGCACGACCTTCAGCCTCTACCTCCCGCGCGACCCGGCGTCGGTTGTAAGCTCTCCTCCCGTGCGGGAGCGCCCGGCATGAAACCGAAGATCCTCATCGTCGACGACGACCAGGGCACCCTCGCTTCGCTCTCGCGGGCCTTCGCCCTCGAAGGCTACACCGCCGTCACCGCTCCTTCCGCCGCGCGCGGCCTCGAGAGGCTGGCCGAGGAGCCGGTCGACGCCGTGCTCTCGGACGTGGTGATGCCCGAGATGGACGGGCTCGAGTTCCTGTCCCGGGTGAAGGAGCGCGCGCCGGACGTGCCGGTCATCCTCATGAGCGGCCAGGCGACCGTCGAGACGGCGGTGAAGGCGACCCGGATGGGCGCCCTCGACTTCGTGGAGAAGCCGGTCGGCCTCGACCGGTTGCTCCTCACGCTGCGCAACGCCCTGCGCCTCGACCGGCTGCAGCGCGAGAACCGCGAGCTGCAGCGGTACTGGCAAGACGAGCTGGCCCTCATCGGAGACAGCACGTCGATGGCCGCGTTGCGCTCCCTCGTCGAGCGGGCCGCCCCTTCCGACGTGCCCATCCTCATCCAGGGCGAGAACGGGACGGGCAAGGAGCTGGTCGCCCGTGCCGTCCACGATCTCTCCCCCCGCGGCGGCCAGTCGTTCATGAAGATGAACTGCGCCGCCGTGCCCGCCGAGCTGGTGGAGAGCGAGCTGTTCGGCCACGAGAAGGGAGCCTTCTCGGGGGCGGTCGCGCAGCGCCGCGGCCGCTTCGAGCAGGCCGACGGGGGCACGCTCTTCCTCGACGAGATCGGGGACATGCCCGCGCCCATGCAGGCCAAGCTTCTCCGCGTCCTGCAGGACGGGGAGATCTCGCGCGTGGGGGGCACCGGCGAGATCCGGGTCGACGTGAGGGTCATCTCGGCCACGAACAAGGACATCGACACCCTGCTCGCGGAAGGCCGATTCCGCGAGGACCTCTACTACCGCATCAGCACGCTCACGGTGAAGACGCCGCCGCTGCGCGAGCACTCGGCCGACGTGCCCGCGCTCGCCGCGCACTTCGTGGAGGGCGCGTGCCGGCGGAACCACTGGAGGCCGCGGCGGCTCTCGCCGGAGGCGCTCGAGCTTCTCCGCCAACAGCCGTGGAAGGGCAACGTGCGCGAGCTCCGCAACGTGGTGGAGCGGCTCTTGATCCTCTCCGACGCCGATCCCATCGGTGCCGGCGACGTGCGCGCGGCCCTGCCCGCCGCCGGCGCGGCCCCCCGCTCGGCGGCGCCTCCTCCCACCGGCTCCCTGCGCGACCTGACCGACGCCTTCGAGCGCGAGGTCATCCGCGAGCGGCTGCGCGTCGCCGGCGGCCACGTGACCAACGCCGCCCGCAGCCTGGGCCTGGAAAGAAGCCACCTCTACAAGAAGTGCAAGCAGCTCGGCATCGACATGCGCGAAGAGACGTAGGCCGGCGTTGCTTCTTTAGCCTCGCTTCAGGCTAACGCGCAGCGTCACTTCGCCGATGCCGATCTCGTCGCCGTCGGAGAGGGGCTCGGCCTTGTCGATCGCCCGGCCGTTGAGGCGCGTTCCGTTCGCGCCTCCCGCGTGCTCGAGGAGCGCGGTCTGGCGGTCTTCGCTGATCACCACCTTCGCGTGGGTGCGCGACACGGTCGCGTGCTTCACCCGCAGCGGCGCATCCGCGGCTCGCCCGAGGACGTGCGCGCCGGGAGTGGTGACCGAGAGATCGTAGTCGGCTCCGACCAGCCGAACCTCGGCCAGGGGCGCGAGGGCGGCGGGAGGAGCAGGGGGTGGTGTCGCCGCGGGGGTCGCGGTGGCGGCGGGACGCGCCGCGGCGGGGGGTGGCGGCGTCTTCGGTGCGGCCGTGCGGCGCGGAGGGCTCGCGGGCGGCGCGGCGCCCGCCGGCGGCTTCACCACCGGCTGCTTCTGGGTCGCCTTGTTCGCCCACTCCCGGTGAAGGCTGGCGATCGCCTCCCGCTCTCCCGAATCCCACTCGAAGCGCGTCTTCCAGTCGGTCGAGAAGCGCGGTGGCTCCTCCGCTCCGGGCAGCTCGGCCGGAGTCACCCGCCGGCGGATGCCCGAGCCGGAGGTGACCTCCCCCGTCTCGATCCGGACGCGGTAGGGCTCGACCCCGGCCAGCAGGATGACGTCGCCGTCGCTGAGCAGCGCGGTCATCACCTTCGCCCCGTTGACGAAGGTCCCGTTCGAGGAGTTCAGGTCCGTCAGGACCAGCTGGTCGACCGTGCGCTCGATCCGGGCGTGCACCTTCGAAACGGCGCCGCTCTCGGCCACGATGTTGCAGGCGGCGCTGCGGCCGAGCGTCACCTCGCCCATCCCGATCTCGTGCGGGATCGCGTCGGGGGAGTCGGCCACGAGCGAGGCGCCCACGATCCCGTGCTGCCGCACGAGGCCGCGCTCGACGGCGCGCAGCACGAAGATCAGCTCCGCGGTCTTGCCCAGCGTGATGACGTCCAGGTGGCGCAGGCGCTCCCGCACGATGCGCTGCCCGTTCAGCAGCGTGCCGTTGGTGCTCTTGAGGTCCTCCAGCCAGTACGCGCGCCCGTCCCAGTGGATGCGGGCATGCTGCCGCGAGACGCCGTCGAGCGGGATGGCCACCGCGAGGCCGGAGTCGCGGCCGACGAGGGCCTCGTCCGACTTCAACGCGAAGGTGAGGGTGACTCCGGGCCGGACGCGGCAGAGCACCTGGGCGGCGGGCCGCGCGGGGGCGGCCTCCGGGCTCACGGCACCGCCGGCGGGTGGTAGCGATGACATGTCAGGCAGTCCTGGCTCACGCTCCGCGGCTTGTGGCACTCCCGGCAGCTCTGCACGCCGCCGAAGTTCAGGTCCGCGGAGACCTTGCTGTTCCGGACGGCGCCGTGACAATGGTAGCAGTCGCCCTGTACGGGCAGGAGGTGCGGCTGGTGCTCGAAGCGCGCGCGAACGAGGACGGGGCGCGCCGCGACCGGCCGCGCCATCGCCGCGCCCGTGAACAGGTGGCACTTCACGCACGGCACGGTCAGCACCTCGACCGTCTCCTTCTTGCGCTGGAGCTCCGCGGGCGTGAGGGTCGCCCGCGGCGCGGGGGCTTCGGACAGCACGGCCAGGCGCGCCTGAACGTCGTCGATGGCGCGCTGGAGGGCGGCGCGCTCCGGCTCCAGCAGCGCCTCGCCCGGGGGGGCGATCCCACCCGCGCGCAGGGCCTGCTCGTCGATCACGCGCTGCCGCTCGGCTTCACGCTGATTGCGCGCCCGCTGGAGGATGTCGAGGCCCGGCTCGCCCGGCGCGAGGGCGAGCGCGCGGCGGCGAAGGTCCTGCGCCCTCGGCCCGAGGCTCGGGTCCGCCGCCTCGATCGCCTCGAGCGCCGCCATCAGCTCCCGCCGCCGCGCCTCGAACTCGGCGCCGGGAAGCGCCTCCGCCGACGCGCCGCCGGCCGCCAATCCGTCGCCGCTGGCTTTGAGCTGCTGCGCCTCGGCGCGGCCGCTCGCGTCGCCCGCGGCGGCCGCCGCCGCTTGCACCTCGTCCAGGCGAGACAGGCCGGCGGTCGTCGGTGCGCCGGTTGCCTGGGCGGCGATGCGCGCGTCGAGGCCGCGGAGCTCCGCCTCGATCGATTGCTGCCGCGCGCGCAGGGCCGCCTGGTCGAGGCTGGCCAGCGGCGTCGCCTGGGCCAGCCGCCGCTGGAGCTGGCTGAGCCGAGCGAGAAGCGCGCCGCGCTCGGCCGCCCAGCCTTCGGGGTCGATCTCGCGGCGCAGCTTGCGCAGGTTGAAGAGGACCCACTCGTCCTCGTGGTGGACGACGCTGCGGCCGACCTTGCCCCGGCCCACCTGGAACTCGTCTGCCCGCCCGAGCCACGGCCCGCGCACGCCCAGGGCGGCGATCTGTTCCGGAGGGAGAGCGTCCTCCTGGGGGACCGGATCCACGGTGCCCAGCGAGCCGTCCTTGGCGTGGCAAGACGCGCAATGCAGATCGAAGGAGACGCGGACGAAGTCGCGCTCGACGCCGGAGCGCTGGTGGCACTCGCCGCAGCTGCGCTCGATCCGGATGCCCTTCGCCTTCGCGACCGCGGCGAGGTGGCCGGCGAACCTGGCCGGCTCCGCCGAGTCGTGGCCGAACTTCAGACCCGGAGCCTCGGCCGACCGGGTGCGCAGGACCGCGAACTCGGGATGGCGCGAGAAGCTGCGGAAATGGCACTGCGCGCACTGCACCTCGTCGATGGCCGCCAGCCGTGCGTCTCGGCCCCGATGCTCGACGTGGCAGCGGGCGCAGGCGAGGGTGGGAGCGGCGGCCGCCTTGCGGGCGTCGCCGCTGCCGAAGAGCACGTGAACGCCGTTGGTCAGGCGCCCGGCCCCGCTGGGGTCGTGGCAACGCTGGCATCGGAGGTCCGAGGCCCCGCGGCGGGTGGTGTGGCACTCCTCGCACCGCGCCTCGATCGGCGCATGGCGGCTGATCACGTCCCCCGGCGCCAGGGGGCGCCGCACTCCGGCGGCCTGCAGGAGGAGGAGCACGGCGAGCACTCCCCCGCCCAGGACGACCGCCGGGAGCAGAAACGCCCATTTGCCGCGCGGCCACAGGTAATGCGCGGTGCGTCCCGGCGTCCCCCAGGTGACCTTGCGGGCCACCTCAGTACCAGGCCCAGGCGAAGACGTGCACGGCGAGCAACCCGATCAGCAGCCCGGCCGTCGGGACGTGGAGGACGAGCCAGCGCCGCAGGATTCCCTGCAGGCTGTAGTGGGCGTCGAGCTCGATCTTCTCGGTGTAGATGCTCATGAGGTCGTCGATCCGACCCTTCTCCGCGGGGTCGACGAACTCCGCGATGCGGCGGAAGGGCTCGAGCGCCCGGTCCCGGCTCGCCCTCACGTCGAGGAGGAAGCCCCAGGAAGGATTGGGACGCGACAGCGACTGCCGCACCTCCTTCCGATAGAAGCGCTCCCCTACCTCGTCGGCGCCCGCCATGAGCGCGTCCGCCTCCGCCACGAGCTGTTCCATGAGGGCGGGGATGCGCTCGTAGAGCGCCTCCACGTGCAGCCCCTCGGCGAGCGCGGCCGGGATCCACTTCTGGAGCCACACGCCGATGAGCCCGCTCGCCGTCGTCCAGAGCGAGAGCAGCAGCAGGGCCCAGCCGAGGCCGCCCTTCGGCAGGCGGAAGCCGGCGTGGATCAGCACCGCGAGCAGCGCCAGCGTTCCGAGGTACACGTGGGCCTGGGCCCAGGCCTTCGCGGTGCGCAGCGGCCGCGCCTTCGGCCGGCGGAAGGGATACGCCATCTCGAAGATGAAGAGCGCCGTGGCCAGGAACCCGAAGAAGAGTCCCAGGCCGCGCTTCGGGCTCCAGGGCCACGCCGTGGCCCCCGCGACGAAGGCGACGACCAGCATGGCGCCGGCGGCGGCGGCGGCCCGCGCGTGGCCAGGCTCCTTCGGCCGAAGGACCTGGCTGAACCTCAAGCGACCGCGGCCCGCATCACCGGAGCGTGGCGGTGACCCGCTCCAGGTCCTTGAAGGAGATCCGGACCGCGGAGCCGTGGGGACACATCTGCACGCACGCGGGGCCCTCGGGACGGTCGAGGCAGAGGTCGCACTTGGTGGCCAGCTCCACCGGCTTGCCGTCGGGCCGCTTCTCCCCGCGCTCCACCATGATGATGTTGTTCCACGGGCACCGATTGGCGCAGTTGCCGCAGCCGATGCAGGTGGGCTCGTTGATCGTGACCTCCAGCGTCCCGATCGAGCGGGTGATCGCGCCGGTCGGGCAATCCACCATGCAGACGGGGTCGGTGCACTGGTAGCAGGCGGTCGGGACGAGCCAGTGGCGGTACTTCTGCCCCTCGCGAATGAAGCGGGGCTCGCCGCCGTGGGCGTCCGCGCAGCCGCGGACGCACTCGTCGCAGCGAGTGCACGTCGAGAGATCGATCAAGAGGACGCTCTCGCCGTGGATGAGGCCGGTGTCCATCGCCATCTGCAGGTACTCGGAGGCCACCGGGCTCCGCACGGCGGCCCCGCGGAGCTTCAGCCGGGCCACCATCTCCGCCCACAACGACTCCTCGAGATGCGGGTAGCGCGCGGAGAGCGCCTTGAACTCGCCCTTGCCGATGCGGACGATCTCCACGTGCTCGAGGGCCTGCAGGGTGAAGGGCCAGGACTCGTCGAGCAGCAGCGCCGCCTCTCCCGCGTAGTCCCCCTTGCGCAGGTAGGTCACCGCGAGGTCCGAGGAGCCGGCGCGCACGCTCACCTTCACGTAGCCGCCCCGGACGAGGTAGAAGCTGTCCGCCGGCGTGCCCTCCTCCACGATCACCTGCCCCGGCTCGAACGAGAGCAGCTCGGCCTTCTCCTTCACCCGCTCGACGAACTCGTCGTCCACCTCCTCGAAGAGCGGAACGCTGCGCAGGTGGCGCGCCATCGTGCGCTCGCGATAGCGCTCGTCCAGGAACTTCTTGAACTCCTTGGACGCCGCCAGCAGCATGCGCAGGCCGGGGAGCCGGATCTGCAGCAGGGTGAGCGGGCTCTCCGCGCGGACCGTCGCGGAGATGGGATACCGCGAGAGGGCGCCGATCTCGCCGAAGATCTCGCCCGCCTCCAGGATCGTCCGCTGGCCGGGCACCACGTCGGCGGGCATCGCGGAAAGGATGACGGTGCCGCCGGTGCCGCGGCCACGTCCGACCATGGCTTCCGCCTCGGGACGTGCGCCCGCCCGCTGCGGCGGCGGCACGTGGGCGCCGCCCCTCACCTCGGGCCGGGCGGCCTCGCCGGCGGCGGCGAGGACGATCTCGACCGCGCCGTCCACGATGGAGTACGCGGAGTCGCTGTACTCGCCTTCGCGCAGGACGACGTCCCCGGGATTGAAGACGACGACGTGGATGTACTTCCGCACCTTCTCGATGACCTTGTCGCGCGCCTTCTCGGGTACTCCCGCGAAGAGAGGAAGGCCCCGAAGCTGCTCCGCTTCCGCGGGCACCAGGATCTGGAGACGCGGGTTCACTGCGGCCTCCGCAAGGCCTCGAGGGCGAGGGCGGTCACTTCATCCTGCAGGCGGAACAGCTCGCTGTCGGGCCCCCGGAACTCCGCCGGCCGTGAGGGCGGAGGCAGAGCCGGCGCGCGGGCGCCGGCCCGCAGCATGCGCTCGAGCAGCGTGACTCCCCGGCCCCGCAGCTCCGCCACCCGTGCCGCCGCCGAGCGCACGCCGGCCTGGGCCACGACCGTCGACTGAACGGCGGGCGTCACCGCGTTGCTTTCACCGAGGCCGGGGACGCCTCGGGGCAGCGCCGTGTCCTCCGCGATCGACGGCGGCACCGCCGGCGGCTGACGAGGCCGCGGCCGAGGAGCGAGGGCTCGCGGGGCGCCGGCCGCGGAGGGCGCCTGCGGAGCGGACTCCGCGGCGGGCTCGGCCACGGCCTCGGGCACGTATTCCTTGGGAAGCGGCCGGATCGGTTGGTCCCAGTCCCACGGGGCCGGCGCTGCGGCAGGCGCGGCCGCCGCCGGAGCCGTAGCCGGCGCCGCCGACGCGCGCGGCGGGGCCTGGCCGCGCGGCGGCGGGACCGACGCCGGCACCGCGCCTTGAGCCGCGGCGGGCGCGAGCCGTGATCCCATCGCCGCCTTGCCGGCCGCGCTCACCTGGGCGTAGTTGTAGGACACCTGCCAATGCACGATCTTCTGGAGGTTCGCTCCCGCGTCGAAGGCGCTGCCGGAAGGATGGCCGGCGGCCGCCAGGCGCCGGTCGAGCGTGACGTGGCAATCGACGCAGACACGCGCGATCGCCGCGGGCTTCTCGCGAAGGTCCCTCAGCCCCGAGCCCACGGACTTGGCGTAAGAGCCCTTGACCTGGTGCAGGTCGAGGTAGCCGCTCGCCGGCCCGTGGCAGCTCTCGCAGGAGACACCCGCGTTGGCGTCGCCGCGGAACACCGTGGCGTGGCACTTCACGCAGGATCCCTTCACGTCATAAGGGTCGGCGAGGCCGATCGCCTTGGCGTAGGTGCCGGCCTTCGCGCCGTCGAGTTGCTTCCGCGTGTTGAAGTGGGCCTTGATGCCGAGGGCGGCCGGCTCTTCCTTCTGCCACTTCGTCGCCGGCCGGTCGTGGTCGTGGCAGGCCACGCACTTGCTGGGGCCGGTGGCGCTGTATTGCGCCCGGGCCGGGGCCGCCAGGAGCAAGAGCCCTCCGGCGAGGCCCACCGTCGGGCCCAGCTTCACGCCCCATCGAAGCCGATGGCCCATGGGAGTTGCTCATCTGATTCCATGGCGCCGGTCCTGTCAAGCGGCGGGCGCACCTTGACCGTCGCTGGCGTTGTGGTTAGATTCGGCCCTGCATCCAGGAGGCATTCGCCGCCGCATGCCTTTGTCCCGGCCGTTTCCGCGGAAGGCGATTGCCTTCGGCCTCGCGGCGTTCCTCCTGCCCCTGTTCCCGTGCGCGGTGGCCGCCGGTCCGCCGCTGACCGCGGCCGAGGTGGATCGCATCGTCCGGCAGGCCGCGGCCGAGGCTCAGCGGATCGGGCTCAAGGCCCACATCGCCGTCACGGACCAGGAGGGGAACGTGCTGGCCCGCTTCCGGATGGCGGGCGCGCCCGAGACTTCAAGGGTGCGGCCAAAGCCGGGAGAGGAGGGCCGGCGCGGCCACGGCCTCGAAGCCATCGACCTGCCGGCGACGTTCGTGGCGGTGACGAAGGCCGGCACGGGGGCGTTCCTCTCCAGCGGCGGCAACGCGTTCTCGACGCGCACCGCCAGCTTCATCGTCCAGGATCATTTCCCACCGCGGGTCGACTTCACGCCCGGCGGCCCGCTCTTCGGCGTGCAGTTCTCGAGCCTCCCGTGCAGCGACGTGAAATCCCCTCCCCTGCCGGCGGGCCTCTCGGCCGATCCGGGAGGCTTGCCGCTCTACAAGAGCGGGCTCCTGGTGGGCGGCGTCGGCGTCGAAGGCGACGGCTCCTACACCCTGGATCCCGATCCGCGCGACTTCGACGCGCCGCCCGAGGAGCAGGCGGCCGCGGCGGGAGCCCGAGGCTTCGAGGCCCCGGACCTGGTCCGCGCCGACCACATCCTCGCCGACGGCATCCGCCTTCCCTACGCCAACGCCGAAGCCGGAACCGGCGGCTCGGCCGCGGCGGGAGACTATCTCGACGGCCCGCGCGACGGCCCGGCCTCGACCTTCCGCCCGGCCGCGCTCGGCGATCTCCAGGGCGAGACCGACCCCCGCTTCCCGACGCGCGCCGGCTCGCGGCTGAGCGCCGACGAGGTGACGCGCATCCTCACCCAGGCCGCCCGCCAGGCCCGCATCACGCGCGCGGCCATCCGCCAGCCGCTGGGCAGCGCGGCGCGGGTCTCGATCGCGGTCGTGGACGTGGACGGCCGCGTCCTCGGCAACTTCCGCACCCCCGACGCGCCGGTCTTCGGCTTCGACGTCGCCGTCCAGAAGGCGCGCACCGCAAACTTCTTCAGCCGCCGCGGCGCCGGCGACGACCTGCGGCGGGCCGGCCTTTCGCTCTATCTCGGCGACGGCGTTCCGCTCGACGGCAGCGTGGCCTTCACGAGCCGCGCGGTGGGATTCCTCGCCCAACCGCTCTACCCGCCCGGCATCGACGGCACGGACGCCGGGCCGTTCTCGTCGCCGCGCACGGAGTGGAGCCCCTTCAACACGGGGCTGCAGCTCGACCTCGTGGAGGATGCGATCTTCTCGTTCCTGGCGACGCTGCGCTCTCCGGGCACGTGCAGCGCGGCCATCCCCGCCCTCGCCAACGGGATCACGATCTTCCCGGGCGGCGTGCCGCTCTACAAGAACGGAGCGCTCGCCGGCGCCGTCGGGATCAGCGGCGACGGTGTGGACCAGGACGACCTCATTGCTTCTGCGGGCGCGGCGGGCTTCGACGCGCCGGCGGAGACGCGTTCCGACCAGATCGTCGTTCGCGGGGTCCGCCTCCCCTACGTGAAGTTCCCGCGCCACCCCGACCTGTGAGAGCGATGCGCCGCGCGGCCGCCGGCCTGCTCGTCCTCGCGCTCGCGGGGGCGGCGGCCGCCGACGACGTCCTGGTGTTGAAGGATGGACGGAGGATTCCCGTCACCCGGCTCGCTCGCCGCGACGGCCAGGTGGTGTTCCAGACGACCAAGGGTGAGGTCTTCTCGGTCCCGGAGAGCGACGTCGTCTCGCCGCCGCTCGACTCCATCCCGGTCTACTCGCCACCGGCCGTGACCCCGCCCGCCGGCCCGCAGCTGCTGGTGCTGAAGGACGGGCGCCGGATCCCGGTGACGCGGCTCGCGCGCCGCGGTGGCCTCGTCCTCTTCCAGACCGTGAAGGGCGAATCGTTCTCGGTGGCGGAAGGCGAGGTGGTGTCGCCCCCGCTCGAGACGATTCCGGGCCTCGAGACCGCCCCCGCCGCGGCCCCTTCGCCGATGCCCGAAGCGCCGCCTTCGCCGGGGCCGACTCCGGCTCCGGCCGCGTCGCCCTCACCGGCCCCGGTGCCCGATTTCGCTCCCATGCGGAACCGCTGGGACATCCCGTACCCGGAAGACCCGCGCTTCGTGAAGGGACGGCGCGCCGATCCCTACAACCAGAACGTCCTCAAGGGAGACAAGCCGGTCATCGGCGATTCGGTCTTCCTCGTCCTCACCGGCATCCTCGAGACGCCCCTCGAGCAGCGGCGGCTCCCGGTGGCCAGCGGCGTGAGCACGAAGGACCCGGGAAGCCTCGAGTTCTTCGGCCGCGGGGGCCAGACCTTCACGTCGCCGCGGGCGCTCGTCTCCGCGGAGATATTCAAGGGTCAGACCGCGTTCCGTCCGAAGAGCTTCGCGATCAAGGCGACCGGCGCTTTCGACCTCAACTATCTGCGGGTCCAGGAAAACAACAACGTCAACGTCGACGTGCGCGAAGGGACGACGCGGCAGCGCCACGACTTCTCGCTCGAGGAAGGCTTCGCCGAGGCGAAGATCGCCGACCTGTCTTCCTACTTCGACTTCGTGTCGGTGCGCGCCGGCATCCAGCCCTTCGTGTCGGACTTCCGCGGCTTCGTGTTCGCCGACTCCAACCTGGGCGCGCGCCTGTTCGGCAACGCGGCCAACAACCGCTGGCAGTACAACGCCGCGTACTTCGACCTGCTCGAGAAGGAGACCAACAGCGAGCTGAACACGTTCGACCGGCGGGAGCAGAAGGTCTTCGTCGCCAACCTCTTCCGCCAGGATTTCCTGACCCATGGCTACCAGGTCTCGCTCAGCTACCACCGCAGCCAGGACGACGCCTCGACGCACTACGACGCCAACGGGTTCCTGGTCCGGCCGGCCAAGGTCGGCAGCTTCCGGCCGCACGCGATCCGCGCCAACTACCTCGGCCTCGCCGGCGACGGGCACCTGGGGCGGCTGAACGTCTCCCACGCGTACTACTACGTCTTCGGGACCGACGGCGATCAGCCGCTCGCCGGGCGGGCGCAGGACATCCGCGCGCACATGGCGGCGGCGGAGCTGTCGCTCGACCGGAACTGGCTCCGCATCAAGGCGTCGGCCTTCTGGGCCTCGGGCGACGACGACGCGACCGACGGCCAGGCGCGCGGCTTCGACAGCATCTACGACGCCCCGAACTTCGCCGGCGGTCCGTTCAGCTTCTGGGACCGCTCGGCCATCGCCCTCACGCAGACCGGAGTCCTCCTGAAGGCGCCGGGCAGCCTGCTCCCGGACCTGCGCGCGAACAAGTTCGAGGGCCAGGCGAGCTTCGTGAACCCGGGCGTGCTGCTCGTCGGCCTGGGCCTCGACGCGGAGATCACGCCCAAGCTGAAGGGCGTCGTGAACGCCAACTACCTTCGGTTCGACAAGACGGGGGCGCTGGACCTGCTCCTCTTCCAGCCCGGGATCCGGAAGACGATCGGCGTCGACCTCGGGGCCGGCTTCCTGTGGCGGCCCCTGCTGAGCGAGAACGTCCTCATCGAGGCGGGCTTCACGGGCCTGCTCCCGGGGGCGGGCTTCGACGACATCTACACGTCGGTCTGCGGCGTGCCGGGCTGCGGGGCGGCGAGCCGGAAGCTCTACAACGGCTTCGTGCTGGTCAAGCTCACGTACTGAGGAGGGGGGAATGGCCG
>Ga0207646_10002461_pt1 | contig 21874 bp, 19 predicted proteins | sample KBSK5502metaG_FD_184343 | JGI IMG/M metagenome (GOLD analysis project Ga0207646, IMG submission 184343) | Corn, switchgrass and miscanthus rhizosphere microbial communities from Kellogg Biological Station, Michigan, USA - KBS K5-50-2 metaG... | ecosystem: Host-associated > Plants > Roots >... | reverse complement strand
GCGCGCCAGCGAACTTCACCTGCTCTAGCCGCCTTGCAAAAATACTCCCTGCAATGCCCCTTTGGGAGGAAGATAGCCGGCTTTCACCACACTATACTGCTGGTAGCACAAGAGGGCCGGCACCTTTCACGCTGGACTCCTGACGAGACTGGGCGGGAAAGTCGATTAGCCCTGCGATCCGTTTCAGATCCCGGCCATCCACCTGTCTGCTGCGGAAATCCCGGCAGATTCCGTGATTGGCTCTATTCCTCCTGCAAGGAAGTATCTTATGTCAAACACACCGGCTATTCTGGCCGAAGGACTGCACAAATCTTTCGGCAAGATCCATGCCCTGGACGGGCTTGACCTGGTTGCCGAGGAAGGGAATGTCCTGGGCATCCTCGGCCCCAACGGCGCGGGCAAAACGACCGCCGTGCGCATCCTGACCACGCTGCTTTTGCCCGATAGCGGGCGCGCGGAGGTGGCAGGGCTGGATATCGTGAAACACGCCCAGACGGTGCGCACGCACATTGGTCTCTCGGGTCAGTACGCCGCCGTCGATGAAGACCTGACCGGCTACGAAAACCTGAAGATGTTCGGGCAACTCTATCACCTGCCAGGCTCAAGGGCAAAGCGGCGGGCGAGCGCCCTGCTCGCAGGCTTTGATCTCGTAGAAGCTGCCGGGCGCGTCGTCAAGACGTACTCGGGAGGCATGCGCCGGCGTCTCGACCTGGCGGCAAGCCTGATCGTGTCGCCCCCGATCCTCTTTCTCGATGAGCCGACGACCGGCCTTGATCCGCGCGGGCGCCTCGCGATGTGGGAGGTAATCAGTGACCTGGTGGCCGAGGGAACGACGGTCCTCCTCACGACGCAATATCTGGAGGAAGCCGATCAGCTTGCCCATCACATTGCCGTCATCGATCATGGGCGCGTGATCGCTAAAGGTACCGCCGACGAACTGAAAACGCAGATTGGCGGGGAGCGGCTGGAACTCACAGTAGCCCCAGGTGGCGACCTGCATGCCGCGTTGCAAGCGCTACGCCCGCACAGCGCGGGCGAGATTCAGATTGACCGGGAGCGCCGTCACCTCGTCGTGCCAGTGACGCGCGGGGCGCAACAACTTGCCGCGATCGTGCGTGATCTCGACGCCGCCGGGATTGCCCTGGACGATCTGGCCCTGCGTCGCCCAACATTAGATGATGTCTTTCTCTCGCTCACCGGGCGCGCTGCGACCGAAGCCGATCAGCTTGAAGAGGCAGCGCTGGGAAGGAGTTCACGGTGAAGAACAGCAACCTCTTGACAACGGAAAAGGTAGCGCCAAGTGTCCATTCCGCGCTCTATTGGACCCTGGCTGATACGCTCGTCCTGGCCAAACGCCAACTCATGCGGATTCCACGGGTTCCTGATGAACTGGTGACTGCGACGCTGCAACCGATCCTGTTCGTCGTGCTTTTCCGCTACGTCTTTGGCGGAGCCATTGCCGTCCGTGGCACCAGCTATATCAATTACCTGGTAGCTGGCATTCTCGTGCAGTCAGTCATCCTTGGTTCAGCCTTCACCGGCATCGGTGTGGCGACCGACCTGCAGCGCGGCCTGGTCGATCGCTTTCGCTCCTTACCCATGGCCAAATCGGCGGTCCTGACGGGCCGCACCCTTGCTGACCTCATTCGCAGCACCTTTATCATCCTCGTCGTATGGGCGGTTGGTCTGCTGGTCGGCTTCCGGCCAGAGGGCACGATCCTGAACTGGTTAGCGGCAATGGGCCTGCTCCTGCTCAGCAGCTTTATGTTCTCGTGGTTCTCGGCGCTCCTCGGATTGGTGTTAAGCAGTGTGGAGGCAGTCCAACAGTCTTTTGTGATCTGGGCCCTCCCTTTGATGTTCGCCAGCAGCGCGTTGGTGCCGACCAGCACCATGCCTGACTGGCTGCGCACCTTCGCGGAGCACCAACCGGTTTCGCTGATCATCAACGCGGTCCGCGGGCTGGTGCTCAACCAGCCCGATGCCACGGCTACCTGGCAGGCGATCGCCTGGTGTGTGGGCCTGCTCGTTGTCTTCATCCCGCTGGCAGTCTGGGCCTATGGACGCCGCACGGCGCGGTGAGGAAGAGAAACCAGGCATGGGAGTCGAGAGCGGCGCGCTGCTCTCGACTCCCATGCCTTAAACAGGCTATTCTCCTGTCAAAGGATCAACACCGAGTTGTTGAATTAAGCCCAGGGTATCATAGCTCACCCATACTTCTTCGATCTTGCCGCCTGCGCATTTGAAGATGCCCATCCCTGGTACCGTTGCCCGCTTTCCTGTTGGAGGGATACCTGCAAACTCACTTTTCTGTATGAAATGGCCCGTCCAACGGCATGTCACCTTGTCCCCATCAGCAAACATGTCCTCAATAGTAAAGTGGAAGTCGAATGCAGTGTGGAGATTAGTGAAGAATTGCTTGAGGTTGGAAGTGCCGCGAATTTCTCCGCCAGGAGCGGCGGGATCGAGGAAGATGATGGTGGGGGCGAACAATTCGTCTATCGCTGCAATGTTGCCCTCGTTAATTACTTGCTCAATATGATGGCGTGTAATGGCCATCGCCTCGTGTGCTGACATAGATTCTATACTTTCCTTGCTCCTATATGGTCTTTCCTGGGTTCAGAATCCCCTCGGGATCGAAAAGAGCCTTCAGGCGGCGCATCCACTGCAAGGCGGCACCGTGTTCGGCTTCCATGAACTTTCTTTTTACGAGACCTACGCCGTGTTCGCCGGTGGCGGTGCCGCCGAGTTCCAGGGAGCGTTTCACAAGCAGTTCGGAGAAGGCTTCGGCGCGTGAATACTCTTCTGGTGGGGTGGCGATTAAGGTGTGGAAATTGCCGTCGCCTACGTGACCAACGATGGCTCCTTCCAGGGCCATTTCTTTTAAGAGCTGCTGGGCATAACTTACTACTTCGGGCACCCTGGATAAGGGCACGGCAACGTCGGTTGTATAGAAGGCGCTGCCCGGGTTGCTGCGCACGAATGACCAGTAGAAGTTGTGGCGCGCTTCCCACTGGTCGGCACGATCCTGTGCATGTCTGGCTACGTTGATGTCAAGCGCCCCGGTCTGGCGCACGATCTTATCCACGAGTTCGGACTCTGCTTCGATTGCTTCCCCGGTGGAGGAGTGAAATTCGAGGAAGAGCGCGGGCTTCTCAAGATAGTTGCGCTGCAGATCGCGGTTGATGACTTTGATACTGAGTTCGTCCAGGAGTTCGAGCCGGGCGACGGGAAGGGCGCTTGCCATGATGCGATAGGCGGCTTCGGCGGCTTCTACAAGGCCGGGAAAGAAGACGCGCAGGGTGTGCACGAAGGTCGGAACAGGGTATAATCTGAGGACGAGGCGGGTGATTATGCCAAGGGTACCGCCAGAACCGATGAAGAGGTCCTTGAGGTCGTAGCCACTGCTGGTCTTGCGCACGGAACGACCGAGACGGAGAACTTCACCATTCGCCAGCACTACCTCCAGTTCTGCGACGTTTTGCCGCATGCCCCCGTACCTGACTGTGGTTGTGCCGCTGGCATTGGTCGCTGCCATGCCGCCCAGCGTGGCATTAGCGCCAGGGTCTACCGGGAAGAAGAGTCCGGTATCCTGGAGAGCGCTATCGAGCTTCTCGCGCGTGATGCCGGCTTCGACTGTGACGAGGAAATCCTGGGGGCGTATGTCGAGGACGCGTTTCATACGGGAGAAATCGAGGCTAATTACTGGTGAAATAGGGGTAATGTGCCCTTCGAGGCTGGAACCGACACCAAAGGGAATTAGCGGCATACGGTTTGTACGGCACCAGGCCAGAACTTTCTGCACGTCCTCCACAGATTCAGCAAAGACTACAGCTTCGGGCGGCTGTATTACTGGATAGCTACTATCCCGACCATGGGCTTCGAGTATGGCCGGATCGAAGCTTACTTTCTCTCCGAATTGGTCCTGCAAGGTTGCGATCATGGGGAATCTCCTTGTCTTGAGTCCTGGTGAGGACGTGTAATAGTTGCAGCAAGAATCGGGGCTACTTGCTGCTCCAGCCGGGGCGACGCAAGCGTCCCCGCCTCCCGTCCGCACCGCTCCCGCCCCTACGCGGGGGTGGGGGCACAAGCGTCCCTACCCCCACGCGGGTGGTCATCGCCACTAGCTCCCGATTCTTGGTGGAACTACGTTTAAATTCACTAGTAATTAGTGTAGAACGCAGCTCGTTACAATTGCAACTTACCCCACTGCGTTTAGTTCATCATGTTGAACATGATGTTGACGACCATGATGGCAAGGCAAACCAGGGCCAGCGCGAGGATTGAAAAAACCCCGGAGAAGATGGAGGTCCCTAAAATGATACCAAGCAGTGGCACGAGGATTGCTATCGAAACAATGGCGAGAGCCAGGCGTTGCCCAGCTGTGGCTCCTCTGGGGTGCTGCGACCCACCCCTGAATTCCAGGCGCAGTCTCTGCGCGATTGCGTCGGCCAATTGATCGTTGTACTGAGGATTTCCCGTGTACCCTTCGCCATATGCAGGACTACTTCCGTGATCGATGTAGGATGAGGATTGCCATTCGCGCTCATCACGCGGTTGAGGTGCCGGCTGTTGATACATGGCTGATCGCTGCCTCCGTTTCATATGTGCGCCAGGAACATCTTTGATGGCAAAGATAAGCAAGAACAAGAGGTTTTCCTTGGTATATACGCTGGAGGGTTGCGGTGGTTGCAAGTAGGAGAGCAATTGCCAGTGCGGCCATCCGAGGGCGTGGGGATGGCCGCACTGGCAATTGCTACCCGCCAAACAAGCCTGGAAAAATCGTGCTTAGGATAATCAACAACGTCAGGACAGTTGTTCCCAATTGGTGCGTTGGGCATGAAAAGGAATTGATCGGGCTTGCATAAATGCCAAATCAGCATACGAGGCAAAGACACCCAGGCCTTTTATGATCTCCCGCTCCTGTTCTGACCGGATTTGCGCTCTTCGTATCTTTAACTGAATACCGATCCCCCTGATCGCATGCCAGCCTTTGTCGGGCAGTAAGGCCATCAGCTGGAGTCTGGGCATCGTCGCATAGTGTTCCCGGACCACTGCTATTTCCTGCTCCTTCCAGCGGACGGTTCTCCCTTTGGTCCGGTACCAGTACATCTCTTCTCTTCCCCACTGCTCATGTAACCATAGGACTTCAACCCGCATCCAGTGCGTTGAGACTGCCTCGATGACCACCTCTTTCATGATGAAATTCATGAGCGATCGCCGCTTCTCAAACGTGTACTTCGGCCACAATGCTTGTAATTTTTCAAGCTCTTCATCAAGTGTTCCCAGATCGCCTTCGGCTTGCTCCGCAAGCGTTGCTTGTACCTGTATCAGTTTTACGCGTTCCTCCTCAAGCACGTCTATCTGGTCAAGGATCAATTGCCTCGCCCGCAGACTGAGCGGCTTTTTGTTTTTCCCGGCCGGTTTGCCAAGTTGTGCGGTGAGCCGCTTTTGCTCTGCTGCAATATCAGCGATGGATTTGACCACCTGCCTGATCTTGCTGCTGCGCTCTTCCCGAATTTTGCGCGCCTTTTTCTCGTACGCTTGGATGTCCTCCTGATTTTTGGTGATCCCGTGCACGTGTTCCATGAGCCGGTTGACTATCATGGTATCCAGTTCCTCACACGGGATGACGGCATGGGTCAGCACGTGGTAGAGCGAGTTTTCCCGTTCCAGGGATTGGATGTGGTACGATCCGGTGCCAGGGGATGCCTCCCCATAATAGGCACCATCGGCGTGGGTGCGTACTTCTCCCTGGGGGGAGGTAATCCTGAACTTGAGGAGGCCGAACTCTCCCTTGCTCTCCTGTTGAAAAAATCGTCGTGGCCGTTTGCCCTCGATCGGGTTCCCGTCAAGATCAGTCTTAGCAAGGCGAAAATACGCGAAATCAAACAGGTCCCGGTCAACAACCGGCTCGTGGTCGATGATTTTCTCGCCCTGGCTGGTCCGGCGTATCACGCCCTCAACACTCCGGTAGCCGATATATATGGGATTGGTCAGCATGGAGATAATCGTATCTTTGCCTTTGGGGTAGTACCCCCCGCCCGGGTATCGTGCCATTTTGAACCGCTTGACATTTCTCGGGTCTACCCCGGCCTCAAACTCAGGGAAGACAATGGGTGACTCCCGCAGCCTTCGGTACAGTAAGCTGATATCGCCGCCTAATTCCATAAACAACTGAAAATGCTCTTCGACTTTCTCGATGTGCGGGGAGTAGGCAATGAGCCGCTGGTACGTGGGGCTTTTCTCGTTAAAATCCACCAGAAACCCGGTTGGCGGGTCGCCTAATCCTGCCCACTTGCCATCGTGCCAGGCGGCTCTGCGCCTGGCTGGCAGCATCCAGCCCTTGATATGAATTGCCTCACCGAAAATCTTACTCTTGACAGGGTACTTGCCTCATGAGTAATGTAACCCAACGCCTGTTTATCTCTACAGCGAAGGGGGAAAGACATGAGGTCCCACATGAGTTATCAAGCCAAACGAGAATTGTTATTTCAAATAGCCCCTCGCTATCGAGAGGCATCCTCAAGGCTCAAAGAGGTGATCCTTGATGAGTTTGTCGCAGCGACTGGATATGCACGCAAATATGCGATTCGGCTCCTGAACCATCCTGCCGAGCAGAAACTGACCATCAGTCGTCCACGTCCACCACACTACGGGCCAGAAGTTCAGCACGCCTTGCATCTGGCGTGGACGGCAGCCAATCATATCTGCGCCAAGCGGCTGCTTCCCTTTTTACCAACACTCGTGACGTCCTTAGAACGGCATGGACACTTGCACCTGAGCGAGCAGTGTCGTGCTGATCTGCTTTCGATGAGTCCAGCCACGGCTGATCGGATCTTGCAACCGTATCGTAAACAGGAGCGACATGGAATCTCGACGACCAGATCAGGAACACTGCTCAAAAAGCAGATCCCGGTTCGCACCTTTAACGATTGGAATGAGACCAGACCCGGCTTCATGGAAGCTGACTTGGTCGCTCATTGTGGCACCCATGCCGACGGATCATACCTCTACACCTTAACGCTGACCGATATTACCACCGGGTGGACCGAGTGCCTTCCGCTCCTCAACCGGGGAGAGTCTGCCGTCGTCGCTGCTCTCAAGCGAGCACAGCAGTTGCTCCCTTTTCCGCTCCTGGGGATCGACACGGACAACGGAGCCGAGTTTATCAATGTGGAGCTGCTGACTTTTTGTGAACAAGAACAGATCACCTTCACCAGAGGGCGTCCTCGACGCAGCAACGATCAGTGCTATGTAGAGCAGAAAAACGGGCAGATTGTCCGGCAGGTGGTTGGCTATGATCGCTTCGAGGGCCTGCTCACCTATCGACAACTCACCGAACTCTATCGGGCGCTGCGGGTCTATGTGAATTGTTTTCAACCCTCCATGAAACTCCAGGCGAAAGAACGAGAGGGTAGTAAAGTGCGGCGCACCTACGATCAGGCCCAAACGCCGATACAACGACTCCTTTTCTCTGGGATCTTGTCGCCCCAAAAGCAGCAAGAACTGCTTCGGATCACTGAGGCGCTGGACCCGCTACGCTTGCTTACGCAGCTCGAACACTTACAGAAAGCGCTCTGGCGGCACGCTGTCACATCTGCCTCAGAACCGGCTGCATCTACTCCTCCGCTTCAGTTTTCCGTGCAGCAGTGTACAGAAGAAAACGTTCCTGTCGATGGGCTTCCTCATACACCTCCGTCCTTGCTCAAAAGAGAGCGCAAGAAAAAGTATCAAAAGACCGGGCGGCCTCATGATTGGCGCACGCGCCAGGACCCTTTCGAGGGGGAATGGGAACAGATTACGTCCTGGCTGCTCGCGAATCCAGAACTCACAGGCGTAGATATCTTTCACAGGTTGGAACAGGTCTCCCCAGGACGTTATCGACCAACCCAGGTACGAACCTTGCAAAGGGGCCTAAGCAGGCTGCGTACTCGTTTGCTGGTAACGTTTGAGGACCAATGGGGCGAAGAAGTCGTTAACGGGCAGGAGAGAGCCCCAGAACTGCGTGCCGAGGTCGTAGTGGGCGTCTGATTCTCGGAGAGAGGAAGGGAACCATGCATTGCGATGCGTTCCCTTCCTCTCTCCGAACCTCTCTCCAACCCTCCGCGCTAGGGCTGGGGGCGCGCTTCGCTGTGACCAGGGGCCAGCCCCTGGACCCCGCTGAGGGACATTGTCCCTCAGACTCCCTGGGATGGCTGGGAAACAGTACTTGCGGAAATGTCTTCTAGTGGGTAAGATATTCTCTGAGGTAACGCCCCATATTCCATGAGTCAATGGGTCGAACGAACTTTGCTAAAGTAAGATTACTCATGAGGCATCCTCTCCTCCCAAAGTAAGATTCTCCCATGAGGCAATGCGCGGTGCGCAAGAGCGAGAGTGCTGCCACATCTGCGTCGGCCTCAAATTGGCGGTGCTGGGAAACATCGCTTGTCCGCTGCTGGAGGTGGCGCAGCTGGTGGTGGGCCAATTCATGGGCCAGCAAGAAGTAGAGCCCGTCTAGCGAGAGTTGGAGGTGCAAGCGCAGCATATATGGCCCCAGGTTGGGGTCGAGATAACGTTGCAGCGCGCGATCAACATTGAATCGGTCGAAGAAATCCACCTGATCCAGTAGTGGTTTGGGCATCAAGCGGCTGAGCAGCGGTGCTCCACCCGCCAGAGCAGCTGGAGCAAAGAGCGCTTCTTGGAAGGTTTCCATGAGGAACTGAAAGGGGCGCTTTCGGTAACCGTCACGAGACTCAGCCTCTGGGATCAGGTTGGCGGAATAGAGGTTGAGGGCCTCGCTGGAAAAATCCTCCACCGAGACTACCTTTGAGAGGGAAGGGCTTTCATCCACTGGAGGGTCAAGCCGAATGAGAAAATTCTCCATCACTGGATGGACTATCTGAGGAGGGGCTATCTGAATGAGAAAATTCTCCATCAGGTAGTCTGAAAGAGCCAGGATGACCGCATCGAGGCTATTCACGAAGCCCAGACCGACATGTACACCCTCTGAGTCGACACGAACTGTATCGGACATAAGTTGACCTAACAAGTCTAGTTGACCAGTTGCGCTATGTAGGTGTAGGGGTGGCAACCCTCCGCGAGAACCACGATCAAGCGACCTGTATATCTGCAAGACGAGTGACCCATAGAAGGATTCCCAAGCGGCGTTAGCGGCTGAGTCGGCGGCGTCAGCAGCCTCGGTATCTTCGGACGGGATTTGCAAAGTGTTGCATTCTAGGCGGATGAGCTGTAAATAGCCGGATGCTACCGCATCATCTCCGTAGAGGCTAGACGATGTGTTAGTCATGAGTTCTCCTCCGACAGTCGAGGACCATAGCTATCGTTGTAGGGCGGTACTGGCCACGTCGAATACCGAAACCTCAAGAGCAGCGATCTCATATGCTTCCTCCATGGAGTGTACAACTTTTAGAGAAAAACTACGGTGTACACGCTCTACCTCTGGTGTTAATTGGTTACATGGTCCACAGTTGAGATCGGAGAAGGCGAGTATCACTCGCTGTCCATGATAGTCGTCAAGCGCTAACTCACCACTGTCTACACGTGCGAGTCCGAAAGCGGGTGCAAGGGTTCCACCAGGTAGACCGTTTCGGTTGATATGGCTGTTCTCAGGCTCTCGATGGCTCTTATCTTCTCGTTTTTTAGTAGCAGATTCATCCATGATAGCTTGCTCATCCCTCCGAAGCTATCGGTGCGATCCTAATTGAAAAATACGACGTACCATATAAGTGCTATTATATGGTACAACGAGCAAAAACGGAAGAGGCTAGCTCATAATCAACTGGCTTCTCTGGCCGATAGTTCTCTCCCTGTTACTCAGTTCCATGCCAGGCAGTTTTGCTAGTTATATGGTACTTGCCAAAGAAGAGAGGAACAACCGTGTCTGATCAGCCCCCTCTGACTGCTGAGGCGGTCGAGGTCTTTGTGGCCAGCCTTCGTCAGCGTTCGGCTCCGGTCAATACCATTAAATCGTATGGGCATGATTTGCGCCTGTTTGTGCAATCAGTCCACCCTGAGTTACCAGCGGTAACGCCGGAAGCTATTGAGCAGTTCCTTGTAGGCGACGGTCACTTGAGCTCTGCCACGCGCCGACGGCGCTACAGCACTCTCTGCGTCTTTTATCGCTGGCTCATCCGCCACGAGATCGTGGAGGTTAACCCCATGGAGCGCCTCGATCCCATTGAACAAGTAGAGCGGGAGCCCCGCCCGCTCCAACCTGAAACGGTCACAAAGATTCTCCAGGCGATCCCTGCTTCCAACTTGCGGGATCGTGCCCTCTTTACGCTGCTCTATGAGACGGGGATTCGGGTGGGGGAGGCGCTGGGTCTGCTCGCGACGGAGGTTGATCTGACCCAGGATGATGAGAAAATCCGTGTCTTTGGCAAAGGCCAGCGGGAGCGAACCGTGATGCTGACCGCAGCTCCTGAAAGTATTCGTCTGCTGCGGCGGCATCTCAAGCAGAGTCGTATTACCTCTGGCTCCGTCTTTCGTGGCGATCCACGCTATGGTGGCAGCCCTCTCCCACTGGAGTACAGCGTGGTCCATTACGCTTGGCAAAAGTACTGCAAGACAGCCGGGGTCGAGGCCACGATTCACCAACTGCGCCACAGCCGGGCCAGTCAGCTCCTGCAGGCAGGGGTTCCAGTCACGACGGTGCGCAAGCAACTGGGGCACCGCAACATTCAAAGCACCTTGCTCTACGCCGAAGTCGATCAAGCCACCATCAAACAGGATTTGCAGCACTACCAACGAGGCAAAGGAAGGCAGCGGTAACAGGATGCCAAAGGAACGGAAAGCAGCGGCATGGGAGAGCAACGACGAGGAAGTGCGCCGCCTCTTTCTGCTCACCCCAGATGATCTGTACTTTCTGCGCCCTGTGCGTGCTGACGCGCAACGCCTCTATCGAGCGTTGGTGCTGCTGTGGGCGCGCGTCGAGCGCGTCTTACTCTCCGAGACCAGCAGCATTCCAGAGGAGATGATCAAGCGCGTAAGTAAACAACTGGGACTCTCCCCTACTGTACTCTCGCACTTGCGCAATCCTCCCATGATGCGCTCGGCCACCTTCGAAGCGGTCCGTACGTACCTCGATGTGCGCACCTTCCAGGAGGCAGACGAGGAGCGCCTCCATGCCTACTTGATGGAGAAAGTGGCTCACACGGGCAACTATGAGGCCCTCTCCAATGCCGCGATGGACTGGCTGGTCTCAGAGGGAATATTGCGTCCACACGGCGAAACGACGCTGGAGCGCTTGATCTATCAGGCACGCAATCAGGCCGAAGATGGGCTGTGTGAACAGATTGCCGCACAACTCACTCCAGAGGATCGCGCCCAACTTGATGGCCTACTGGATACCTCCGAGGGGACCAGCCAGATCGCCTGGCTTGCCGCCCCACCTCGCGCAGCCGCGGCTAGCGTCATCAGGGAGGAGTGTGCCCGTTTGCTTGCGGTTCGCAAGGCGCTCCCCTCCGCCATCAATTGGGGAACCATGACCACCAATCGCCTGCGTCAATGGGCGGCCGTCGTGCGCAAACACCGCGCACGCAATATTCGCGAGTACCCGCAAGCCAAACGCTACACCATGGTCTGCGCCTTTCTGCTCGTCCGAGCCGAGGAATTGACGACGAACATTGTGGAGATGTTTGATGTCCTGGTTGGCAAGCTGTTCTCCAAGAGCGACGAGGGCCTGAAAGAGGCCAAACTGCAGAAAAACCAGACGCATCAGCAGAGCGCACGTCTGTTTCGCAAAGTGGCCGAAGTGCTCCTTGATCCTGATGTTCCCGAAGAGCAGGTCCGCGCCCAAGTGTTCAAGCGGGTCTCGCGCGAGTAAGTGAGTGATCTGGTCACCTTATCGGAGGAGCTGGATAAAGGCGAAACAGCCACCTTTTTTGAGGTGTTTGACCGGCGCTACACCTATATGCGCGAGTTTGCGCCCGTGGTGTTGCGCACGCTCCAATTTGACTCCCCACGCTCGAACAATCCTGTCCTCTCGGGGATCGGGGTGCTGGCAGAGATGAACGCCGCCGGTCGCAAGGTCGTTCCCGATGAGGCTCCGGTTGATTTCATTCCCAAGAAATGGACCTCCGCTGTGCTTGAGGGAGGAAGGAGATGTTAACAAACATGCCTGGGAGTTCGCCTTGCTACACGAAGCGCGCACAGCCCTGCGCGCAGGGGATTTGACGGTGGAAGGCAGTCAGCGCTACGCGGCCTGGGATAGCGACCTCTATCAAAGCGAGGTCTGGGCCACACGACGTGATGCCTGGTACAGTGAACAAGGGTTGCCCCGTGATGGTGAGAGCTTTGTTTCTGACTATCTTGATCGGCTTCATCATCAAACCCAGCGGGTAGCCAAGCGCATCGCACGCCACAAGAATCCCGATGCGTGTGTCGAAGGCGAGAAACTCAAGCTCACCGCTCTGGAAAAAGTCGAGCTTCCCCCGGAGGCGCTCGCTGCCCGAGCCGATCTGGTGAGCCTGTTTCCCCTGACAGGCCTGCCAGAAGTCTTGATGGAAGTTTCACGCTGGACCCCCTTTACGCAGGAATTGACCCACCTCACTAGCCGTCGCCAGCCCTCCGCCGAAAAAGAAGCCGCGACTCTTCCCGCGTTGTTTGCCGTGCTGGTCGCGGAGGCGACAAACCTGGGTCTGGCAACGATGGCCAATTCATCTGGCATTCCGCTGCACGAGCTGGAGGCCGTCTATGACTGGTATTTCCGGGAGGAGACGCTGCGAGCTGCCATCCATCACCTCATCACCTATCATGGAACCCTACCACTCACTTCCTTGTTTGGGGATGGCAAGACCTCTTCCTCCGATGGCATCCGCTTTGGCATGGCGGCTTCTGACCTGGGTGCCCGGCACAATCCCCGCTATTTTGGGAGACGTCGCGGCCTGACCCTGTACAATCATGTGAATAATCGAGGCGAACAGTACTGGGTAGATATCGTCAACTGCACGATGCGCGAAGCGACCTATGTCCTGGATGGACTGCTCTATCAGGATGCCCCTGAGATTAAAGAGCACTATACCGATACGGCAGGCTGTACGGTTATGTAGACACTTGACACCCTGTAGAGCATTTGTTCATACTCATAACAGATGTTTCGGAGTTACAGAAGGAGCAAGTGAACCAGTGCGCCGTCTAATTGTTAGTTGGATTGCCCCATAGGGGCAAAAGGTTGAGAGCAAATGACCTTTTAGGACAAAAGGCCTAACCTTAAGGGGGAAACCCTTTGGGGGACAGTAGCATGGCAGAAGCGGGGAAGCGCGAAGGTATGTAGCGTAGTAGTACCCGCCAGTCCTGTGCGTATGGTGAAGCTTGAGGCTGAACCTGTGATAAAGTGAAAACTGAGTCTATGTCCGACACGATGCAACTTGCCATCCACCGTAGCATACCTGGAAAGGGAGTAATCCCTGGAGCCGGTGACACCACAATACATAGCCGTCATGGTTCAGGCTATGGTAAGACGCTAGCCCAGTACGGGCTAGCGGAACGCTCTCTGTGGTGAGTGGCCCCTAGTGAAGGGGTTTGAGGACAAGCAGGCCCTAAGCGCACTAAACGTCCAACTAATGAGAATTCGGGATCGCCTACAGGTCGAGAGGCCCATGGCGACGGAGCCGCCGTAGTAGTCTGAGCCAGGGAAAGCCTGGTACATGGCAAAGGGCGGCAGGTGTTACAGAGAGTCAAGGAAGGGAAAAAGGCGCGAGATGCGAGATACCAACACCATCCTGGGACTCATTCATGAAAGAGGCAAGAAAGGGTTGCCTCTGGAACGAGTTCAACGGCTACTGTACAATCCAGACCTGTACCTAACAGCCTACGGAAAACTGTATCGGAACAAGGGTATTCTGACAAAAGGCACAATGGAAGAAACCGTAGAAGGGATGTCGCTGGACGTCATTGAAACGATCATCAAAGCACTGCGAGATGGAACGTTTCAATGGAAACCAGCGCGACGGGTGTATATCCCGAAGAAAGACGGGACAAAGCGCCCATTAGGGCTTCCTGACTGGTCATCGAAACTGGTACAGGAAGTCATTCGACTGATATTGAACGCCTACTACGAGCCTCGATTCAGTGAACATTCCCATGGGTTTCGTCCAGAACGCGGATGTCATACTGCCCTCCGAGAAGTCAAGAAGTGGGACGGCACAGCGTGGTTCATTGAAGGGGATATCTCCAAATGTTTTGACAGGTTGGATCACCAAATCCTGCTGTCAATCTTAAGCGAGACCATCCACGACGAGCCATACATCAAGCTCATTAGTGAACTACTAGAGGCGGGATACTTAGAGAAGTGGAAGTTTCATACAACGCTAAGTGGTACGCCACAAGGCGGAGTAGTAAGTCCCCTCCTCGCAAACATCTACCTTGATAGGCTGGATACATATGTCGAGCACGAGCTCCTGCCAGAGTATACCAGAGGGGAAAGGCGGAAGGGCAACCCGACCTATGCAAGTTTGGCGGCAAAGGCCCGATATGCCCGGAAACACGGGAGAACGGAAGAAGCCAAGCTGTTTCGGCAGCAAATGCAACAACTCCCCTCCCAAGACCCCAATGATCCTGACTTTCGACGACTGAAGTACGTGAGGTACGCGGATGATTTTATATTGGGATTTGTAGGCCCAAGGTCAGAAGCGGAAGAAATCAAGCTGAAACTGGAAGTGTTCTTGCGAGATTACCTCAAACTGGAACTTTCCCGAACGAAAACTCTGATCACCCACGCACGGACAGAGAAGGCAAGGTTTCTTGGCTATGAAGTCCAAGTTCTGCACAACGACAGGAAGCAAACCAAAGGGAGGCGGAGTGTCAATGCGCAAATAGGATTTCAGGTACCCAAAGACGTCATACAGGAAAAATGTCAGGACTACACGGAGGAAGGAAGACCAATCCACCGTCCAGAACTGCTGAAGGAAAGTGTATTCACGATCATCAGCCTGTATCAGGCGGAATACCGAGGACTCGTGGAATACTACCGTATGGCACACGATCTGAGCCTTGCCCTAGCTCGACTGAAATGGGACATGGAAAGATCACTCATTAAAACGCTGGCGGCAAAGCTACAAATAGCAGGGCCGCAAGTGTATAAGAGGTACCAGGCCACGATCATCGTAGAAGGAAAACCCTATCAGGGTCTACGGACTACGATAGAGCGTGAGGGAAAGAAGCCGCTTGTCGCGGAATGGGGAGGTATCCCGCTTTCATGGAACATCAAAGCGACCCTGAACGACCAGCCAGCGCGCATTTGGAGCACGAGATCAGAACTGGAAGAGAGGCTCCTGGCAGACACCTGTGAGTACTGCGGTGCCATGGGAAAATGCCAGGTGCATCACGTCCGTGCCCTGAAAGACCTCCAAGTAAAGGGGAGACGGCCGAAGCCCCGATGGATGGTGCTGATGGCCGCCCGCCAGCGCAAAACGATGGTAGTGTGTAAGACCTGTCACGAAGACATCACGCATGGACGCCCAATGCGCCGTCAAGAGGCAAACACGGGCTTCATGCACGGTGAACCAGTGGCAAGTCGAAACAAGCGGGCATCATGAAAAGACACTGTAACACCGGAGAGCCGTGTGCGCCGAAAGGTGCAAGCACGGTTCGGGGAGGGGCGGTTGGAAACGTACCAGCAATGGCAACGCGCTGGCCGCCTACTCTACTGCGAGTCCAGCGTGTCCAGCTCGAGAACGAGCACGATTTTTCCTTTGAACTCTTAGACGACGATAATCAGTGCATACCCATCGTTTCCGGCTTCATGAGCCATCTCCATGCCCGCGGTTTCTCACCAAATACGCAGGCTGCCTACGCCTACGATCTGCTCCATTTCATGTCCTTTTTGAAGGAACAACGGCTCACCTACCTCGAATTCACTCCAACGCATGCTTTGGACCTGTTAGCTTACCTACGAGCCATTCCAAGCCGGAGGCAGGGGAGCCGACTGAGTATCGTCCTTTGCACGCGCGATTCAGGGAGGTCCACTACCCATCTCTCTGCTGCCAGTATTAATCGTATCCTTGCCGCTGTGTCCTCCTTTTATGAATACCTCATCCTTTCTGGGCAGTTGATCGGCTCAGAAAATCCCATCCAAAAGGTGAACGATCCAACCACTGCTCGAGTTTCTGAGCACCATCGACCTTTTCTGGGTCACGCTTCTCGGCAGCGGCCCATTCGCCGCGTAGTTCGTGTCAAGACGGTTCAGCGGGTTCCCCGACCCATGAGTGAGGAGCATATCCAGCTGATCCTTGGCTCTCTGCGAACCCTTCGGGACAAGGCGATGATTCTGTTAATGCTTCAGGGCGGACTTCGCCCAGGTGAAGTTCTCAACCTGCACCTGGAGGATATTCAATATGGGCGCAGGCGAGTGATCATTCGCTATCGCGATGATCATCCAAAGGGAGTTCGTACCAAGTCCCGGCGCGAGCGGGTCGTGGATCTGTATGAACCAGAAGCACTGCTGGCCGTCAGCACCTACGTGATGCAAGAACGACCCTCCGATACCGACAGTTCCCACATCTTTCTTGTCGGTGGTCAGGGCCAACGGCGACACGAACCCCTGGGGTATCATGCACTGGTCAAATTGTTTGAACGGCACTGCGAGCGGCTGGGTATCCGTGATCCCTGGATGACCCCTCATGCCCTTCGCCACACGCATGCGACTCGAATGTGGGAGGGAGGGATGCGCGAACTGACACTGCAGAAGCGCTTAGGTCATCAGGGTTTCAGGCCGCAGGTCACCGTGCTTGTGTAGACTGGGACAAGGGATGGCTCCTGTATGCAGAGAAAGCAGGAAGTGAAACTTTTGTAACATTGACGCAGCTAGACTGAGATAAGGTCGAATACCACAATTCGGCCTAGGCGTTTGCAGGAGCCGCTTGAGGGCCGTCAGTGCAAACAGATACATCCTCACTTTAGTTGCGCCACTTAGGAAAAAGTTTCACTTCCTGGAAAGACACGCTTTGTCCCAGTTTTGATCCGCAAAGATGAGAGTGGCCTGAAACCCTGGTCATGCCTCTCCAGAATCAACGAGGCTGTACACCCAGGTCTCCGATCCGATGGTCGTAGCCGAATATCGTCGAGCGCTCGGACAGGAGGGACAGTCATGACCACTCCTGCACATTCGCCCATGGCTTCGTTTCTCACACCACGTCATGCGAGCGAGGAAGAATATGCCGCCTTTGTTCTTGCCTATCACGGGAGTTTGGGGTCTCAAAACTACTACCTGCAACTCCGACGCGCTTTTGTCGAGGCATACCCTGACCTGAGTACTTGGTTTGCTGCTCCTCTGGCCGAACGGGTGGGGAGACTGCGTCGCCACCCACGTTCAGAACTGATTGGACGTGTGTCGTATCGGGCCCGCCCCTATCTGTTTTTTCTGGCTTTACGTGGCTATGCCACCTTTGATTGGGATTGGCTCATCGGGATCTCCAACATTCATCTGTGGGAGATGCTCCCATTTGCCAACCGTTCCTCAGATATGGAGCAACTCATCGAGGAAGCTGTCCAGTTGGGATACAATCGACTTTCTTCTTCCCAGGATTTGCGCTGGGTGGTGAGCCGCATTTTTCTCCATACAGGAACATGGCAAGCCCAGGCTATTACGGAAACAGCCTGTGATGAGCTGGCTGCTGCCGTGCGTGCCTTCGGAGAACGCGCTGATATTGCGTACTTTCATGGCTCCGCAGAGGAGTACCAGCGGCGAGCGCGCAAGAGTTATCTTACCGCCATCCATCGCCTGAAAGTTGTCCTCTACCATCGAGGACAGGCAGCAACGGAACCGTGGAAGATCATGCCAAAGTATGCAGAGCCGTCTCCTGGACCTCCGCGTATGCTTGCCACGCTTGCCCGCTACCTCACTGCACGCAGCTTGACCAGCCGTCCAGGGACCATTACGCGACTAGAGGTCTCCTTCCGTCGCTTCATGCAGTGGTTGAGCCAGGCGTACCCTCATATCGAAACATTTGCGGAGATCACACGAGACCATCTTTTGGAGTTCGCTGAGTGGCTCTCTTCCCGGAAAGGCATGCATTCGGGCCAGCCCCTCAGTACACTCACTAAGAGAGGAAACCTCTGCGCCTTATCGGTCTTCTTCCGTGATACGGCAAGTTGGGGGTGGGAGGATGTGCCTGGCCGCCCCCTGCTGAGTGCTGGGGATTTACCCAAATTGCCAGAGCGTGTCCCACACTACGTTCCAGAAGATGAGCTGGCACGGCTCATGACGGCCATTCGCGCCTTGCCTTGTCCCTATCAGCGGGCAGCGCTCCTCATTGCGCGCTGGAGTGGAGCACGACGTGATGAGATTCGTCGATTGTCCATTGATTGTCTCGACTTGTATCCAGATGGGACTCCGCGGCTGCGCATTCCGGCGGGAAAAACCAAGCGGGAGCGTATGATTCCTCTGCACGAAGAGGCCGCGGCTGCGATCCGCGAGATTCAGGCGCTCCGTTGTACAGAGGATCGAGGGCTACGTGATACGCAGACAGGAGTGGAAACCCGCTATCTGTTTTTGCATCTGGGAAGGCTCTACTCGTACTACTATCTGTTTGAGCGAGCCTTACAACATGCGTGCGAAGCGGCAGGGCTCCTTGACGGGCAAGGAAAACATACCATCCATGCCCATCGGCTCCGCCACACCGTAGGCACACAGCTTGCCGAGCGAGGAGCGAAGTTACATACGATCATGAAAGTCTTAGGCCATACCAGCGTTTCCATGACGCTCGTCTACGCACAGATCAGTGATCGCGAGGTCCTCAAGGATTACCAGGCCGTGCTCGGTCCTGGCGCGACCATTGCTGGTCCGTTTGCAGAAACACTCAGATCGGGCGAGTTACCGGCTGCATCGGTGGACTGGCTCAAGTCCAACTTCTTCAAAACGGAGTTGGAATTGGGGCATTGTCTTCGCCTCCCGCAAGAGGGCCCTTGCGAATGTGACCTGTATTTGACCTGTGCCAAGTTTGTGACGACAAGAGCATATGCGCCTCGTCTCCGCCGTCGTCGCAAGCAGGAATTTGCACTCATCGAGGATGCCCTTGCTCACGGCTGGCAACGAGAAGTGGAGCGACATCAGTGTACAGCAAGGCGAATTGAGCAGCTCTTGACTGATTTGAGAGAACCTCTTGATGGTCCAGAAGCAACTGACTAGAAAGGAGCAGGCCGTATGCTGGAATGGCGAAAGCGGCCCAGCACACCTGGCACCAGGAACCCGAGCAGAGGCCCGCCGGAGGCATGCCTGGGGTGCTGTCACGGTGCTCATGGCAGCAGGCGGCGTGAAGCAATGCGGGCGCAGCTTCCCTTGACCTCATCCATTACACTCGAAGAGCGAAAGCGAGGGTCAAACGCTACAGCACACCAGTATACCTCTCACCCTCGCTTTCGGCCCGCAGGGCTGTATGGATGAGGTCAAGGGCCGCATTGTAGCTGCCTGCTGCCTTGCAGAATTGTGGCTTATGTGTCTTAGGGGCGACGATTTGTCTACATAAATACCGACTTAATTTTTGGGTTATTCACGCTGCTGGGGTTTCGCTTTGCCCCCAGGTTCCGCGACCTGCCGGATCAGACCCTCTACCGGGCGAGAAAAGGCGTAGACTATGGAGTGCTCGCGCCCACCCTCAAAAAAGATATCCGGGTCCATCTCATCCTTGAACACTGGGATGATCTGAACCGCATTGCGGCCTCGCTCAAAGATGGCCTCATTCGCCCCTCCATCCTGGTCTCCAAGCTGCAGTCGATGCAACAGCAAAACCCACTGCAACAGGCGCTTCAGGAATTAGGACGTGTGGCCAAGACCCTCCACATTTTAGAATACGTGGACGACCCTGCACTGAGGCGGCGCGTACTCATCGGGCTCAATAAAGGAGAGCACTTGCACTCGTTGGCGCGTGATATCGCCTTTGGCCGACAAGGTCGCTTTCACGACCGGGGATACGAAGCGCAACTCAACCGGGCCTCAGCGCTCTCTCTGGTGATCAACGCCATCGCCGTCTGGAATACGCGCTACTTTGAGCGGGCCCAGACAGCCCTTGCTCGCCAGGGCGTTCCTGTTCCAGAGCAGATCTGGCAACATCTTTCCACCTTGCAGTGGGCGCACATTCATCTCAATGGGTCGTATCATTTCACCGATATCACCCTCAGTGGAGATTTTCGTCCGCTACGTGAGTATCAAGGATCACACCTGCAACGTGCTGCTCAACCTTCTGTGTCTGAAGGAGCTGATGTTGCTATCACGCTGGCACCCGAAGAAGAAGAGTTGCTCAACCCTATGCAGCTCTCCCTGTTCTTGGAAGAGGAAAATGATCTCTAACCATCGTCAGTTATATGGTACATCGTATCTTTTCGTGTGCGGCCCGTTTACCCTAAACTCCGCAAGGAGGGGACGGGTAGGAACGCTCTTTTGAACGTTGACAACTGACTGTTCGATGTGAAGTGCAATCCTTCACCCATGAAGTGAGCATGGATAGTGCCTTCCCTCCTGTAGCGACTGGTCCTCAATCAGGAAAGCGGGAAGGAACGGGGATAAGGGATGACTTCGACATTTCGACGGCCTCTAGCAGGCTTCCCAGGGTGAGTTATCAAATGGACGCCTGAACCATCGTAAATACGAACAAGCCGACGCGAAGTAGTGGCTTGCCCAAAACGGGATTGATGAAGAGATGAGCAGTACGAAACTGACTCACAATGACAAAGGATACGAGAGCCTTTGTTCTCACTCACGAAGTAATCCGGTGGAGAGTCCACACCTACAGGAAGCGACAAACGAACAGTTGGAATGGAGAAACCACATGTTCCCTCTCGTGGGTGGTCGATACAGCGAGCAGGTGCCAACCGCATGGGGCATGTGGCAGGATTGTCTAAGAAGCGAATGGCTGGGGTAATGCCCAGGATAGGCTGACATAGACACTGCTGTATGGAGGATAGAGGGCAAGTCGTATGACAGATAGGAAAGCACCGCAGACGAAGCCAAAAGCCGACCCAACGAGTGAGGCTTGGAACCAGCTTCCCTGGCGCAAGTTAGAGAAGCATATATTCCGCATACAAAAGCGCATCTATCGAGCCAGCCAACAGGGAAACGTCAGGGCAGTCCACAAATTACAAAAGTTGTTGACCAAATCCCAAGCTGCACGGCTCGTGGCCGTTCGACGGATGACTCAGGACAATCAGGGCAAAAAGACCGCAGGAGTGGATGGAGTCAAATCCGTGCCACCCAAGCACCGCTTTGCCCTGGCTGAACGCATCCACCCGAGCTACTGGAAACGAAGCGTATCCCCACCGACACGACGGGTCTGGATACCAAAGCCTGGAAAAACGGAACAGCGTCCCCTGGGCATTCCAACCATGCTCACCAGGGCGCAACAGGTCCTGGGGAAAATGGCCCTAGAACCGGAATGGGAGGCTCGCTTCGAGCCAAACAGTTACGGATTTCGCCCAGGTCGGTCATGTCAGGATGCCATTGAAGCCATCCTCAACGCCATTCGATACAAACCGAAATTTGTGTTCGATGCCGACATAGCGGGATGCTTCGATACCATCAACCATTCAGCCTTACTTGCCAAGCTCAACACCTATCCTGCCCTCAGACACATTGTGAAAATGTGGCTCAAAGCAGGGGTGGTGGATGCGGGTGTCTTCGCTCCCACCGACAAGGGAACCCCTCAAGGGGGAGTAGCTTCACCCGTGCTTGCCAATGTCGCTCTGCATGGGATGGAACAGGTCATCGCAGCATACCACAAGGGGCAGGAAAAGGCCCTGCTGGTACGCTATGCCGATGATTTTGTGGTGCGACACGAGGTCGCACGAGTTGAGTGAGGCGAGAGCCTCCAGGCGAGTGTCCAACGCCTGTTCCCAATCCCTCTCTGCGTCACTGGTAACGGTGGGGTGGAAAGCGAGGGGT
>Ga0207646_10002460_pt1 | contig 21880 bp, 17 predicted proteins | sample KBSK5502metaG_FD_184343 | JGI IMG/M metagenome (GOLD analysis project Ga0207646, IMG submission 184343) | Corn, switchgrass and miscanthus rhizosphere microbial communities from Kellogg Biological Station, Michigan, USA - KBS K5-50-2 metaG... | ecosystem: Host-associated > Plants > Roots >... | reverse complement strand
CGGTTCTCCTTGCGCACGAAGGTCAGCCCGAACGGGAGGGCATCGCGCCAGCGGTCGACCACAGCTTCTGTGCCGTCGGAGGACGAGTTGTCGACGACGATCAGCTCCATCCGCTTCGCGGGATAGACCTGGTGCGCAAGCGCCTCGAACAGGTAGGGCAGGATCGCCGCCCGCTCGTAGGTCGGGACGACCACGGAGACGAACGGCAGGTCCGGTGTGCTCGCCCGAAGCGGCATCGCTTCGAGGACCGCGGCCTGCGCGATGGCGCTCAAAGAACGACCCTCCTGTAGCGGACGCTGGCGAAGACCAGGACCACGCTGCATGCCACCTGCAGGTAGACGAAGAGGGCGGTTCGTGCGAACCCTCGCCGCAGCCCTTCATGAGCGATGCCGGGCACGAGAACGTTGCGCAGGTAGTACCAGGTCCAGGGCACGACGCTCAGGGCAAGAGGCCAGAACTGCGTCAACGCCGCGAGCGCGAGGCCGATCCACGCGATGTGAAAGAGGAGGTGCGCCTCCCCGTTGAAGTAGCGCTTCCAGAGGTAGGTCTCGCGCAGCTCGGGGATCTTCGGAAGCAGGGCCGGGATGATCTGCACCACGACCGGCCGGAGCAGAAGGCGCCACAGAGACATCGGCGTAGACAGGTGGCCCACAAGGACGTCCCCGGCAAAGGCCACGCCGGCACCCCGGCGGCGCACGCGCCAGGCCAGGTCGGCGTCCTCGCCGGCGATCAGCTCACCCCAGGGGTACAGACCGAAGCGCTCATCGAAGCCCGAAACGCTGTCGAAGTCCGCCTTCCTGATCATCAGGTTCGCCGTCGGGTAGCACCCACGGTCGTAAGTGATCGCCGGCTGCTGCGCGATCAGCACTCCTTCGCCCTCTCGGTGCACGGGGATGAACGGCCCGCACACGATGCCCGCACCCTCGCCGAAGGCGCGTGCAGCGCCGCGGAGCCAGCCGGGCACGGGGAGGCAATCGCTGTCCGTGAACGCGACGATCTCGCCGTGCGCTCTGGCAGCGCCGTAGTTGCGCGACGCCGCCGGGCCTTTGTTTTCCTTGCGGTAGAAGCGGACCTCGAACGGCAAGACCTCGGCCCAGCGTTTGACGACGTCCTCCGTGTTGTCGCTCGAGGAGTTGTCGACCACGATGAGCTCCATGCGGTCGGCCGGATAGAACTGGTGCGCCAGCGCCTGGAACAGGTACGGCAGCACGCGGGCCCGGTTGTACGTGGGCACGATCACGGAGATGAACGGAAGGCTTTTCGGCGTCTGTTCGCCGCCATCCTGCCGCAGCGCCGGCGCGATCACGGAAGCGACCTCAGTACTGGACAAGGGATCCCTCCCGTTTCGCGTGAATCAGGGCGGCGCGGAAAGCGAACCCCGCGATCGGCAACACCACGAGCGTCGTGACCCACATGGCGCCGATCTGCGGCAGCACCTGCAGTGGCGTGGCGCCCGCAAGAGCCATGCGCATGCCGGCAAGCGCATTCGTCAAGGGCAGCAGCCAGCCGACGGACCGCACCCAGCCGGGCAGCAGTGAAGGCGGGAAGACGGAGCCTCCCACGATCGAGCTCACGAAGGCGAACATGCCAATGACGGGATCGCCCTGCTTGAAGGCGAGGACGAATGAGGAAGAGAGCACACCGATCGCGGCGAACGTGATGATCCCGGGGATCAGGACGAGGAGCGCGCTCAGCGGATTGGCGTGGTGGAAGAGGCCGAAGGCGAAGAACGCCACCGAGATCGCGATCATGGTGCGGAATAGGCTCTGTGCGAACGGGAACAGGATCGAGCCGGCGACCAGCTCTGGCACCCGGACCGGCGCCAGAAGCATCGGCTCCAGGGTCCCCTGCAGCTGAGCCTCGCGGACCGTCCCGGAGAAAGCCTGCATCGAAGTCAGGAAGAGGTCGGTGAAGGCAAGACCGGCGAGGATGAATGCGATGTAGTCGTCCCCGAGGCCGTGCGAGCGGGCCGTGGCCGCAAGCGCGCCGCCGCTGATGTAGAGAACGGTCAGGAAACCAACCATTCCGACCAGCTGCCAGACCACGAGCAAGCGGTAGCTGGCGCGACGCATCCAGTCGCGGCGGAGAAACGCCAGCAGGAGGTTGATCATTGCGCCGCCTCGACCAGCGTCGCCCGGCGCTGCCGGACCACCGCCCGGAAGATTTCCTCGAGACGCAGCTCTTCCCTGTTGCAGCTGAGGATGTCCCCGGACTGCTCGACCAGGTACCGGATCGCCGTCGGAAGCGCGGTCGTGCGGCGGTCGAGCACCAGCTCGATGGAATGGGCGGCGTCCTCTTCGCTGTCGATGGTCGCCTTGACCACGCCCGGCAGGGCATGTAGCCCGCGTTCCCAGCCCGGCCGGCCGCCGGTGAAGACGAGCCGGTACACGACCTCCTGCCGGATCAAGGCCCGGAAATCCTCGACGGTGCCCGTGTGCACCGTGTGGCCGCGGTCGATGAGAGTGATGCGGTTGCAGAGGGCCTCCGCCTCGTTCATGAGGTGGGTGGCCAGCATCACCGTACGCCCGCCGGCCGCGACACGATCGCGGATCAGCACGTGCAGGTCCTCGGCCCCGAGAGGATCGAGGCTGCGAGTCGGTTCGTCCATGAACAAGACCTCTGGGTCATGGATCAAGCCGCGCGCGATCGCCGCCCGCTGCTTCATCCCCGAGGAGAGGTAGTGCATGCGTAGGTCCGCCGCGTCTTCGAGGTCGACGAGTCCGAGCAGCTCATCGATGCGGCGCGCCGCGACCCGAGGCTGCATCCGGTAGAGCCGCGAATAGAACCGGAGGTTCTCGCGCACCGAGAGCCTCATGAAGAAACTCCGCTCGTCCCCGTACACCACACCCACCGACCGGCGAACGTCCAGGCTGTTGCGGCCGACGTCGATTCCGTTGACAAGGGCTCGGCCGCGGTCGGGCAGGACGAGCCCGCACAGGATCTTGATGAGCGTCGTTTTGCCCGCGCCGTTAGGGCCCAGCAGGCCGAAGATCTCGCCCCTGCGCACCTGGAGGTCGATGCCGGAAAGGGCCACCTTCAGGGGAGGGTTGCGCAGCATGTGGCTCCACGTACGCGGCCGCTTGAACCGCTTGGTGAGGCCCTCGACCTCCACCGCGTACGCACTCGACGAAGCTTTCAAAGCACCAACCTCCGCGACCACACCGACCCGGCCACAAGGCCGGTGGTCCAGATGAGGTGGCGGAACACGATTCCGCGCAGGTTTCGAATCCCGGTGCGCAGCTCCGAGAGCGGCCAGTAGGGCACGTAGCGCCGGATGGCGAAGAGCCAGAGGAGTCCAAGGGCGAGCCAGAACGGCTGGCGGAAGACGGCCGCCAGGGTCAGGCCCGCCAGCAGCAGGTCGAATTGCATGGTGCGGCGGGCCGCGAAGAGCCGGCGCCAGAGCAGGTTGCGGCGAAGCCGTGGCTTCCTGGAGATCAGGCCCGGGAGCTCGAAGGCCTGGAAGAACTCGTGGCTCATCCAGGAGCGGCGACCACCGGGGGCCGGAAACGGAAACCGGCGCTCGAGCTGGATGAGAGGTTCGAAGCGAACCGAGTAACCCGCTGCGCGCAGGCGGTCGGGAAGGCTGTTCTCCCATCCAAGCGGGTACCTGGAGCCCGTGCAGCCCGACTCGTCGAAGCCGCCCGCCTCCAGCGCGACCTCGCGTATATAAAAGGTATTGCTGGCCGGAAACCAGTCCTGGTCTTTGGGGATCGGCCGGGCTCCCGGCAGCGCGATGAAGGGAAGCGCGCTGAGACCGTGGGCGGTCAGCCGGCCGGTGACAGCGACGTCCATCCCGCTCACGCCTTCGACCCCGATGTCGAGCCATCCCCGCGGCGGAAAAGCCAGGTCGTCGGTCAAGGCGACGATGTCGCCTGCCGCGGCCCTCATCAACGCGTTGGCCGCGACCGGTCCGCCGAGATCGGCGCACGGGACGTAGAGGACGCGAAATGGAAGCTTTCCGGCCGCCACGGGGCGACTCGCGCCGTCGCGCTCGGGGACGAGGACCTCGAAGGAATCGGCCGGGTACGACTGCGTGGCGAGCCGCTCGAGCAGGCTGTCCAGCCGGCCCTGTTCGTTGCGTGTGACCAGAACGCTGACCAACGGGCGGTCCAGGTGCAGCTCGTTTTCGTTGTCGCGGCGCAACCGCCACGCTGCCTTGGGCATCGGCGCAAGCTCCGCGATTGCGCAATCTCGCAGGGGAGGAAACGCGCGGCGGATGCCATGCGTGGTTTGCGCTCCCAGCCAGTCGCCCATGCCCAGAGCGTTGATGGACAGCGCGGCACGCCTGTCCACGACGGTGGTCTCGGTTTCGAGCCGCAGCCCCGCGCGCTGCGACCAACCCTTCAACTCGTCGGTTCCGAAGACACGGCGCTGAGGCAGGACCGGCCAGCTGAATGACGGAGCGGGAGCGTCCTGGAGGACATCCGGGATCGTGCTTTGGCCGGCGAGGCCGCGAAGCCGCAGGCTGATGCCACCGGGGCGCCGGTAGGCGACGAGGATCCGGCCGCCGGGAGTGACCCATTGCCTGAGCCTCGTCAGTACGGTCAGCGGGTGGTCCGACGTGGCCTCGAGGACGAACGGCAGGATGATGAGGTCAAAGCGCGAGGTTTCGGCTTGCTGGGCAACGAGGTCGTCCAGCCGGCCGACGCGCTCGGCCAGGGGCAGGAGGTCCGGTGTGAGGATCCCCTCCTGCACGTGCCAGAGCGTGACGTCGTACTCCAACTCGAGCAGCGCGGCTGGCAGCGTCACGTTCGGCGCGATCACGAGGACCCGGCTTCCAGGCGCAAATTGCATCGCCCTCTCCACGAGCGCCTCGGCCAGGGGCTGGGTGTGCTTGAGGTCGTGATACACGCGGTCGGTCACCGCGATCCGGTCGAGGAGGTCATCGATCGAGACGCACTCCCTCTTTTCGCCGGCGACCTGGATGCTCATCGAGGCGCCTCGCTCGCGACCTGGACCTCGAGCTCCTTCGGCTCCGCGACTCGCATTGGCGCCGGCTCCGGCCTGGACTCGGAGACGATCTCCTCGAGCAGCCGCTCGTAGCGCAGGCCCACCTTGTCCAGGCTCCACGCGCTCGCCCAGTCCCTGCACCGTTCCCGCGAACCGGGCGCGCGCGCAAGGTCGATCGTGCGCAGGATCGCGGTCGCCAGCTCGTCCGCGCGCTTCGAGCTGACCAGGTCGGAATCGTCACGCAGGTCGACAGTGGTACCGATGCTCGGGTCCCCGATGATCTCGCCCGGCCCGCAGTGCTCGCTGGCGACGACCGGGGTGCCGCACGCCAGCGACTCGGTCAGCACCATGCCGAAGGCCTCGTCGATCGACGGCAGCACCGTGACGGACGCCTGCGAATACCAGTCGGGCAGCGAGTCGAGGGTGCCAGGCCCACGGAGGTCGATGGCTGCTCGAGCTGCGGGGTCTTTGACGAGGCCAAGGTGGCTCAACGCGGAGCTCCCCCGCTGATCCTGCAGCCAGCCGGCCACGCCGAGCGAACCGCCCAGGACCAGAGTTGCGGTCGGGCATTCCCGGTGGACGCGGTTCCAAGCCCGCAGGAGCAGCGAGCCTCCCTTCCGACGATCCGCGAGGTCGACAGGAAAGAAGACCTTGGGATGGGACGGGTCACGTGGGACCGTCGGCCGGAACACGCGGAGATCGACCGGCGGCGGGAGCACGCCGCACGGGACCTTGAACTCGGCGGTGACCTTCTCCGCGGCGTCGCTGTTCAACGCCATCACCCGGTTGGCGCCCTTCAGCTCGGGGAACCACCAGCGGCCCAGGCTCATCTGCCAGTAGACCGAGACGTGGAACAGGTAGCGGAAGTGCGCGTACCGCCTCAGGAGCGACGCCCAGCGGATGCCCGAGTAAGCCCACAGGTGAGCGACATCCGGCTTCTCGCGAAGAATGATCCGGGTCGCCTTCAGGCTGAACGCGTCCACCCTGAGCATGGGCGTGTAGCGGTACATCAGGGGATGGTTCAGCTGGGAGACGTATGTGACCTTGACGTCGCCGTCCCACGCGACCCTTGGACGTCCGGGAGTGGAGGTGATCACGTGCACCTGGTGGCCGCGGCTCGCCAGATAGGTCGCGAGGTCGTGGGTGCATCTCTCTACGCCTCGACGGACGTAGGGCCAGTAGCCGGTGTACGGGAAAGCGACCTTCAATGTCGAGACTCACGCCTTCCGGCGGGCCCGGAAGACAACCTTCGGCACCGGCGCGCCGCCGTTGGTCGGCAGGATGAATCGCGCGATCTCCTCGACGTCTTCGAACCGCGCGCCGTGGATCATCCCGTTCAGTGCCGAGACGCTGTTCGACCACCAGTGGCAGCCGCTGTAGTCGTCGAGGACCACCTGGAAGCGGCTCGCGAGGCCCTGGCCGCTTGCCTCGAGCTCGACGTCGTACGCGTCGGCGATGATCGCGGTGCCTCCAGGTTTCGTCACCGTCCACAGGTTCTCCAGGGCGCGGAACGGATCGCGAAGGTGGAGAAGCAGGTCGCTCATGAAAACGAAGTCGAACGTCCCGATCTTCTCGGGCGACATCTCGTACACGCTCAGGATCCGGCGGCGCACCTTCGAGCTCAGCGCGCGCTTGGCGAAGGTGAAGCCCTCGCCCTTGATGTGGTTGGGCACCACCGACAGGAATTCCTTGCGCCAGTTCTGCGGAAAGTCGGAGTCCGCGCGGCTGTGGAGGTCGATGCCGACGACCTCCGCGGCGCCGCGGCGCTCCATCTCGAAGGCCCAGAAGCCGTCGAAGGTAGCCACGTCGAGGCATCGCATGCCGGCCAGCGATTCGGGCAGGCCGTAGAGATCGATCTGCGGGCGGTGGTCGACGAACCCGGGGGTGACCACGCCGTCCCCGAGGTCGATGGCGTGATACCAGTAGAGGTCGGTCACCTTCTCGGCGTTGATCACCGGCTCGTCACCGTTCAGCTCGCGTAGCGGGGCGCGGCCGATCAGGCGGTTCAGGCCCGGCACGGATTTCATGTGCTCCGCGGAAGTTCGATCCAGCGTCAGAGAAACCTCGAGGCCGCCGAGGTTCAGCTTGCGGGGGCGTGTCGTCGGCATTTCTATCCGACCTCCTTCTGTGCGCGGTTGGGCTTGGTGGGTACCGGCTGTGCCGGACCTTTGGCCCGGTAGATGACCTTGGCCGCCTGGCCGTCGCGCGTCTTCAGGACGACTCGGTCGAGCTCATGGACGTCGGTGAAGCCCGCGACGGCGAGCATCGCGCGCAGGGTGCTGGTGCTCGGCAACCACCACGTGAAGCTGGGCAGCCACGGCGAATAGCGGCTCACGGAGCGATCGCCGAAGTCCTCCAGCGCCTGGTCATAGACCTCGGCCACGTGCAGATCGCCGTGGCAGACCGAGGCGATCGCGGTCAGCGCCGCCTGCGGATCCCGAAGATGCAGGAGCAGGTCGCCGAAGAACACGAAATCGAACGTCCCGACCCCGCTTGGCGACAGGTCGTAGACGTTGCAAATACGGTGTTCGACGTTGGAATTCAGCGCCTTGCGGGCGATCCGAAAGCCGGCGCCCATCGGAGCCGGATGGGGGTTCTTCGCCGCCTCTTCGCGCATGCGCGCCGGGAGGTCGCAGTCCATCCCGTCGGCGATGTCGGTGGCAACGACCTCGCGCGCACCTCGGCGCTCCATCTCGAAGGCCCAGTAGCCGTCGAAGGTGGCGACGTCGAGGCAGCGCTGGCCGTCGAGGCGCTCGGGCAGCCGGTACATCGAAAGCTGTGAGCGGTGGTCGACGAACCCCGGCGTGACGATGCCGTGCCCCAGGTCGATGGTGTGATACCAGGAGATCGCCGCGACCTCACGGGCGAGGACTTCCGCGTCTGGGGCGAGCTCGAGCTTTTCATCCGCGGGCCGATCCAACGCGGCGGCATGCCCGTTCGAGCTCGCGGTGGCCCCATGGCCGTTCTGTGAAGAGGTCATGAGATTGAGGGCGGGGCGCAGCAGACGCCTGTAGGCTGCCGAGCGCGCCAACCGTCCCGCCCGCCGGCCGCGCGCCTCGACCACCACTTCGGTCTTGCCGACCGTGAACGTCTTGTGCGGAGGGCGTTGAGCCGGAGGTTGAGCCTGCGCAGGTTCGCCGTCGTGGCCGGCGCCGCCTCCCTCGATGGCATCACCGACGCCCTTGACGAAAACGCTCCAGGCGGTCTGCTCGGAAACCAGGCCGTGGATGACGACGGTGTGCCCGTTGTCGCCGCCGAACCGAGCCGCCTCCTGGACCGGCAGGAACCCGGCCACCCACATCATGGTCCGCAGGGTGTGGGCATTGGGCATCCACCAGCTCGCGGTCTGAGGTCCGCGTGCAACGAAATCGCTCAGGCAGACCTCGCCGTAGCGCTCGAGCAGCGGCTCGAAAAGGGCCGCCAGCACGAGGCGGCCGCGGCATATCCCATGAAGGCCTTCGAGGACTCGTTGCGGATCGCGCATGCGGTGTAGGTGGTCGCTGAGCACGATCACGTCGAACTTGCCGAGGTTCGCGGCCGGCAGGTCGTAGAGGTCGGCGGGTGCGCGGCGCACCGAGCAGCCGAGCAGCCTTTCGGCTGTCTCGAACTTCGTCCTGTCGCTTCGCTGATCGGGTCCGGCGAGGTCGAGCGCCACCACCTCGGCCGCGCCGCGGCGGACCATCTCGAGAGCCCAGAAACCTTCCCCGGGGGCGGCGTCGAGGCAGCGCATGCCCTCGAGGGACTCGGGCAGGCCGTACTCGGCGAGGTGCTTGTAGTGGTTGATCCGTCCCGGCGTGATCACCCCCTGACCCACGTGGATCGATTGGTTCCAGTCGAACGGGGCCACCTGCTGGATCAGCGCCAGCGATTCGCGGCTGACATCCTCCGGGGACGGTGGCGTCGCGGGGATGTAGGAGATCGCCGCCGCGGGAGCGCGTCTGCGCCCGCCCGCAACCCAGCGCAGGGCGTGGAACGTCTGCCTGGCGGCCGGACGGAGCGCGTAGCGATACAGGACGGACGAACCGATGCGCTGTGCGGTCCGCTCCGGCAGAGCGACGCGCACCTGCACGCCGGCCAGCTCGATCGATCGTCGCCGCTTCAGCTCGAACATCAGTTACGCGCCACCACGAGGTACCGATAGACCGGGCCTGGGCCGGGCTGATCCGGAGCGGTCCTGTCCAGGAATCTCCAGTAGGCGCGCACCAGCTCCGGCCTCTCCCAGTCGCCGGGACACATGAGGAAAGAGGTCAGCCACTCGACGACGGTGGTGAGGGGTCTGATCTCGTATTCGCACCCGATCTCTGAGAGCAGCTGCTCCAGCTCCGCCGGCTGGGGCAGGCCGTTCATCGCGTGCTCCTCGAGGGCATCACGGAAGACGACGCGGCTGCGCGTGCAGCGGATCATCTCCTCGGCGATCGCTGCGTCGGGCCCGGCTGGAAAGGCGATGTACGTCGCGATGCGCGACACGCGCAGCGCCGCCTCGACGAACGCGCGGCGCCGCTCGCGCGGAATGTGCTCGAAAACGTCGGTCGAGCAGACGAGGTCGAATGAGTCCTCGGCGAAGGCCTCCGGCTCGGTGAAGTCGGATCGGCGAAAGCGCGCGCCTTCCGGGACCAGGCGAGCCTCCTCGAGGTCGGTCGAGGTGACTTCGAACTCGGGCAAGAGACCGTGGAGCTGGCAGAACGGATCGCCGACGTTGAGGACCGTGCCGGATCGGTGGTCGGCACGAACCGCCGCGGCCAGACGCTTGTGCCGCAGGTACCCGTCGGGGTGGTCGAGGAGGCTGGGGAGACTCCACGGATTGAGGTCGGGCTGCGGACGGGTTTCAGTGGTCGCCGGTCGTGAGCCGGTCAGCAGCCGACGCACCCGGCGGACGGCGGGTCGGACGAAGCCTCGAGTCGCCATCAGCGCGACACCGCGCGCCGCGCCATCGCGTACCGGCTGTTCAGCCACTGGGGAACCGATTCAGCGCCCGGGAAGGTGGCATCCAGCTTCTCGGCGTACGGCCGCCAGATTCCGTCCAGCTCCTGCTGGTCCTTGTGAGTGTCCATCGACCGCCAGAAGCCGTGGTGCCGGTGGACGCGCAGGCGGCCGCGACGGGCCATCTCGGGCAGTACGTCCCGCTCGAGGTTTTCGCCGTCGATGCCCTCGAACGCGCTGCGGTCGAAGACGAAGAAGCCGGCGTTGATCCAGTACTGGTGAAGCACGGGCTTCTCGACAAATTCGGTGATGCGGTCCCGCTCGTCCCACTGGAGGATCCCGTACTGAGACCGCAGAGGCGCCGCCGTCACCGTTCCTCCATCCCCGTGCTCGTGGTGGAACTGGACCAGGGCGGACAGGTCGACGTCACCGAGACCATCGCAATACGTGGCGTGGAAGGTGTCGTCGAGGTAGGGCAGGCAGGCGCGAACGCGCCCTCCGGTGTCGGTCGTCTCGCCGGTGTCGACGCACTCGACCTTGAACTGACCTCGGCGCATCCGGAAGTAGCGGATGATGTCTTCCTTCAGAAAGCCGACGGCCAGAACGAAGTCGTCGAACCCCTGCGAGGCGTAGATTCGCATCACCTGCTCGAGGATCGGCAGCCCGGCCACCGGCATGAGCGCTTTGGGCATCCTGCGCGTGAACGGATAGGCTCGCGTTCCCTGACCTCCGCAAAGAATGACTACCTGCATCAGCGCACCGTCTCGAAAACGGGTGCGCTTTCGAGCTCGAGGAATTTGCGGTACCACCCGACGGTCAGCCGCAGACCTTCGGGCAGATCGACCTGAGGCTCCCATCCGAGGACTTGCCTGGCGAGGTCGGACGCCAGGTACTGGCGATCAATCTCGCCGCGGACGTCGCCGAGGACGCGCGGCTCGAGGTACGCGGTTCCAACGGCGGTGAGAATCTCGTCGACGAGCGCCGCCACCGAGACGCCGCTTCCTGTCCCTATGTTGAAGGCCTTGCCGCTTTGCTCAGGCAGGTGCTCGGCAGCCTTCAGGTAGCCGTCGATGGCGTCGGTGAGGTAGAGGTAGTCCCGCTCGGGGGTGCCGTCGCTGCGGATGATCGGGTTCTGACCGAGCAGGGCGGAGCGGATCGTGCCAGGGATCAGGCGCGACCAGTTGAGATCGCCCGGGCCGTAGATGTTGGCGCAGCGCAGGACTGCGACCGGTAGCGGAAAAGACGTGGCGTAGCAGCGCGCCAGAACGTCGGTGCAAACCTTCGATGCGTCGTACGGGTAGATCCCGGCCAAAGTCGAAGACTCGGTGTATGGGAGCACCGCCTGGCTTCCGTAAGCCTTGTCGCTCGAGGCGACCACCACGCGCTCGACGATGGGCGCGAGTCGGGCCGCCTCGAGCACGTGCCAGGTGCCGGCGATGTTGGACTCGAAGGTCGAGAGCGGCGAGCGGTTGGCGACGCCGACGAGAGCCTGCGCCGCGAGGTGGAAAACCGTGTCGACCTCGTATTCGTTGAGCGCCCGTAGAACCAGCCCAGGCTCGGTGATGCTCCCGGTCACGATCTCGATGTGGTCGACGATGCCCGCGGTCCGGAGCAGGCGCGTCCCCGCCGAGTCGCGGAGGATGCCGACAACGGTCGCTCCAAGCGCCAGCAGCTCAGCGGCTAGCCCGCTTGCGACGAACCCACCGATTCCAGTCACCAGGACTCTTCGCCGCGACCATCGCGAGCTTATTTCGATCCTCATTTCGCTAATACGCTCCCTGTCCGCGAACCACGGCTGGCAGGGTGCGGAGGAGGATCTTGATGTCGAGAAGCGGCGACCATTTCCGCATGTAGGTGAAATCGAGGTGGAGCATCGTTTCGTAAGGCAGCTCGCTCCGCCCGCTCACCTGCCACAGCCCCGTCATCCCCGGTGTGAAGCGCAGGCGAAGTCGCTGCCGAAGGTGGTCCTCGTCGACCTCCTTCTGGAGGGGCGGTCGGGGCCCGACCAGGCTCATCTCCCCGCGAACGACGTTGACCAGCTGCGGCAGCTCGTCCAGGCTGAGCCGCCGGAGAAGCCGCCCCACGGGTGTCATCCGCGGGTCTTCCCGGATCTTGAACAGCGGCGCGTTGGCCTGGTTGAGGTGGGCCAGCGACGCCTGCAGCTGGTCGGCGTCGGGCACCATCGAGCGGAACTTGTACATCTTGAATGTCCGCAAGTTGCGACCCACCCGCTCCTGCCGCACGATCACCGATCCAGGTGAGTCGATCCGCACCATCAACGCGATCGCGCCCAGCAGCGGTGCGGCCACCATGAGAAAGCACATGGCCGCCCCGAGGTCGAGCAAGCGCTTGGCAGACGCACCGACTCCAACAGGCGGTGCGGGCAGCAGCTCCAACATCAGGCCCCTCGTGTGGCGGACAGCCATTGGCTGAGGCCCCAAGGTCCAGCGCGGCTGCTCGAACGCCGAACCCTGTACGTTCGCCAGCCCGCCGACGCGCGCCATGCCATCCGTCGACCCAACGGCCATCGACCCTTCCTCCCTTTCTCGCCGGCATCGGCTGCCGAGCCTTTCAGCTCCAGCAGCAGCGGTGCACCCGAGGTAGAGATGTTTACTGGCGGCGGGTAACGACTGGGTAACGAAAGAATCGGATTCGGTTACAAAACTGCGACTTTCCGTCGTAAGGGTCGGTTCGCAGGCCGGCTTTTCACCAGGGAGCGAGTGGCCTGGGGCTGTTGGTCGCCTCGATCAGGCCGTGTCGAGGTCGGCGATCATGCTGACCGTCTGGAACGCGCCGCGTGCGACGGTCACCGTTTCGGTCCTGGGCTTTTCCAACCTGTAGCCGAAACCGCGCACGGCGTGGATGTAGTCGCCATGAACGAGCCTGGGAAGCAGCTTCTGGCGCAGACGCTGTATGCACACGTCGACGGTCTTTGGAAGTCCGTCGAAGCTCGTGCCCCAGGCCAGCCGCATGAGCTGGTCCCGGCTGAGGACGCGGTTGGCGTTGGTCATCAGGACATGAAGCACGCTGAATTCACGCGGAGTCAGCTCGACATGCGCTCCGTTGACGGATAGGTGCATCTGATGAAGGTTGAGGGCAAGCTCACCCACCCGCAGGCCGCCAATGGTTCGGTTTCGGCTGACCAGGTCCGAGCGTCTCATTACGGCATGGATCCGAGCCAGCAGCTCTCGGGGAGAGTACGGCTTCGTGACGTAGTCATCAGCTCCGGCAAGCAGGCCACGGACGATCTGCTCATCGCCGCCCCGCTCCGACAAGATGATGATCGGAATATCAGGGCGTGCCTGCCTGATCTGCTGACAGACGCGGAAACCGTCGTGTCGCGGCAGCACGGTTTCGACGATCACCATGTCGACGATTTCCGACTCGAGAATGGCGAAAGCCCGGTCGGGGTCGGACGCCGTCAGCGGGACGTGTCGATCACTTTTCAAGAGCACGCTGAGGAGATCGACCTGCAAAGGATCCTTGTCCAACGCCAAAACGGTCGCCACTGGGTGGCCCTCCCCTTCCCTTTCCTTCCCCTCCCACACAAACCCTGCGGTTCTGTGAGCAGCCAAATATTAAGTCGTGATCAGACTTCATAAAAGAAAAATCTTGCGATATTTATTTTTCTTGCGCTCCTCGTCGTGCGGAGTGTATGGTCACCGCGCAGCGTCGCGCGTCTTGTGAAGGGAGGGGAACGTGCTGCCAGGCCGACTGGTATTTCGACTTGCCATCGTGGTCATCGCCGTTTGGCTGCTGGATGCCGGTTCCTTCGGCGTGTCCGCATCCGCTGTCAACGCCGCGCGGACTGCAGCCCGCCCAGCAGCGTCGCTCCCTCGCGCTGCAAAAACCACGATTGCAGATGCTTACGGTAGGTTGCCGATTGCCTTCAGACCCAACCAGGGACAGCTCGATCCCGCGGTACGATTTTCGGCGGGGCTGAGCGCCGGCGGCCTTTTCCTTACAGATGAAGGCGCAACCCTGTCGCTGCCGGGCGGGACCGAAGGAGCCGTCAAGTCAGGTGTCGGGGGGTTGCCGTCCGACCTGGCCGGGTCTCGCCTTCCATCCCTCGACCTGCCTGTCATTTCGGTGCCCGCCGTGCGGCGGTCCACCGCCAAAACGGTTGTGCGACTGGTCTTTTCCGGCGCCAGCGGAGCCACCGGGATCACAGGCGCCGATCCACTCCCCGGCACGGCGAACTATCTGTTGGGCAGCGATCCAAGCAAGTGGCACGTGGGGGTGCCCGGCTACGCCAGCGTCGTGTACTCGGGGGTCTATCCCGGCGTGGACGTGGTCTACCGCGCGTCCGGTTCAAATCTCGAGTACGACTTCGTGGTCGCTCCGGGAGCTGCGCCGGATCCGATCACGATGAGCTATTCGGGAGCGGGACGAGCCCTCCTCCGCGGATCCGGAGAAATCGCCATCGGTCTTCCCCGCGGCGACCTGGTTCAGCGGGTGCCGGTCGCCTTTCAGATGTCTGGCGGGTTGAAGCAGCTAGTCTCCGCCACCTATGTCGACAGAGGTGGCGACCGCTTCGGTCTTTCCCTGGGTCTGTACGACCACTCGCGCCAGCTCGTCATTGATCCCGTCCTGCTGTATTCGTCCTACCTCGGCGGAAACGGCTTCGACGCGGCCTATGCCGTCTCGGCCGACGCCGGCGGAAACGCTTATGTCGCCGGCCTGACGACCTCGATCGATTTTCCCGGCACAAGCGGCCCGCCGACAGCCGGCGGCAACGCCCACGCGTTCGTGTCGAAGATCAACGCCGCCGGCAACGCCCTCGTCTACTCGACGTACATCGGCGGAACCGGAAACGACGAGGCCCTCGGATTGGCGCTCGACGGGGCAGGCGACGTTTACCTGACGGGCGCCACCACCTCAGCGGACTTCCCGGTCGCCAGTGCCGCGTACCCCCTCTACGCCGGCGGAGCGGATGCCTTCGTGGTCAAGCTCGGCCCGTCCGGCGCGGGCTTCATCTATTCGTCTTACCTGGGAGGCAACAGCTACGACATCGGCTATTCCGTCGCGGTCGACCCGACTCAAAACGTGTACGTGGCCGGCCTCACGTCCTCATCGAACTTTCCGATCATCGGCGGACTGGGGCTTCCGGTGGCCGGCGGTCACTCGCATGCCTTCGTCGCAAAATTCAATGCCAACGGCAGCGCCGGCTACTCCACCTTTCTCGGCGGCTCCGCGGACGACGGCGCCGCGGCCATCTCGGTTGACTGGCTCGGTCAGGCCTACGTCACGGGCATAACCACCTCCGCGGACTTCCCGCTCGTGGGCGCGCTTCAGCGAGGTCCTGGCGGAAGCGGCGACGCGTTCTTGACCAAGCTCAATCCGTCAGGGTCGGCCCTGGTCTTCTCGACGTACCTGGGCGGGGGCGGTTATGACGAAGGACTCGCCATTGCTCTCGACCAGAGCGACGACGTCTTCGTGACCGGAGTCACCACCTCAACCAACTTTCCTCTCACCGCGCCCTGGCAGTCCTCTATGCGCGGCAGCGCCGACGCGTTCATCACGAAGATCCACTCGAGCGGAGGCGCCATCGACTACTCGACCTACCTCGGCGGCGCGGGCACCGACGTCGCGTTCGGGATCGGCCTGGATTGGTCGGGCAACGCATACGTCGCGGGAGTGACCAGCTCGGCCGACTTTCCCAATGTCTATGGCAACCAGCGATTTACTGGCACGTCCGACGGTTTCCTGAGCGTCATCACGCCCGGCGGCGCCATCGTCGCCTTTTCGACGTTCCTTGGCGGATCGGCCGACAACCAGGTCCGCGGCCTGGCGGTGGATTCGGCCGGAAACTCCTACCTGGCGGGGACGACGACCTCGACCGACTTCCCGACCAATGGCGGATTCCAGCCGGCCAAGAGCGGGTCGGCAGACGCGTTCGTCGTCAAGATGCCCGGCGTGATTCCGGCGAGTGGCTGGACGAGCTTCCTTGCGGACAACCACCACGTGGGCTCGAACCCGACCCAGCAGCTGCTCAACCGCGGCACCGCGCCGTCGCTGCGTTCGCTATGGGCGGACAAGGTCGGAGGATTCATCACGACCCAGGTCGTGGTGGGCAACGGTCTCGAGTTTTTCGGATCGTGGGACGGCTACGAGCGCGCAGCGGACCCTTCGGGACAGATCGTGTGGTCGACCTATCTCGGCGTCACCGTCAACCAGGCATTCGGATGCCTGGGTGGAGCCGTTGGGATTGCAAGCATTGGGTCTCTTGTCAACGTGGGCGCCGGTTCAGTCCTCTACGTCGGGGGCGGCGACGCCGCGATGTATGCACTCGACGCGATGACCGGCAGGGTTCTGTGGCGAACTTCGCTGGGGACGCCGCCGGCCCAGTTTCTCTGGAGCTCACCCGCCGTCAGCGGCGGGAGCGTCTATGAGGGCGTTGCTTCTTTCCAGGAATGTCCCGCGGTCCAGGGTCAGGTCGTGCAGATGGACGCCACCACCGGCGCAATCCAGCATGTGTTCAAGACGGTGCCGGACGGCTGCACCGGCGCACCTGTCCTCGCGTCGCCCGCGATCGATGAGACCGAAGGCGTCATCTACACGGCGACTGGGAACTCGCCGAACTCCTGCCCGGGCCCGTACGACGTGGCGATCGTGAAGCTCCGCGCATCTGACCTGACAGTCCTCGACTCGTGGCAGATTCCGACGGCCGAGCAGGTGATTGCGGACCCGGACTTCGGGGCCAGTCCCATGCTGTTCAACGCCACGATAGGCGGAACGCCGCGCTTGATGGTGGGATTGCTGAACAAGAACGGGACCTACTACGCATTCGACCGTCAAGCGATCGGCGCCGGGCCGGTTTGGCGCGCGACCAACATCGGCGTGGCCGGCAACTGCCCGGTGTGCGGCAGTGGCTCACCGATCAGCCCCAGCGCCTACGACGGCAGCAGCATCTACGTCGGCAGCAACCAGACGACGATCGCGGGCGTGACCTGCGTGGGCAGCGTGCGAGCCCTCAATCCGGCGACCGGCGCTTTCATCTGGGAGAAGTGCCTCTCCGCGCCGGTTCTGGGTGGGGTCTCCGTGAGCCAGGGTGTTGCCGTGGTCGGCGCCGGACCTGACATCATCGTCATGTCGACCGCGGATGGAACCACGCTCTTCACGTTCCACGATCCCAACCCCGCGCCTGCGCCGCTCACCGGCACCGCCAAGTTCTGGGCGAGTCCCTCCATCGGACAGGGTGTTGTGTACATGGGCAACGTCGACGGGATGCTCTTTGCCCTGAGTCTCTAGCGCTTCTGGCCCAATCACATGAAATCCAGCGTCAGGGCTGTCGAGACGATCATCGGAATCGTGGCCGCGGCCGGCTTCCTGGCTCTCAACGCTGCGCGGAGTCATGACGGTCATGTTTTCGAGTCGTTGTATTCGGGCCTGCGACTCTTCGATCAACAGGGCGCCGGTGCCGCGTACAACGCCGGCAAGCAGGCGGCGAGCCAGAGCGATATCGCCGGCGGGTCTGCGGGTTTTGCCTACTTGCCCTACGTGCACCCGCCCTATTTCACCTTGCTGGCGGGTCCACTCGGCCGCCTGACCGAGACGGACGCTTACATCTTCGTCGCCGCGTTCAACATCGTCATGCTGCTCGTGGCAGTCGGCGTGCTGGTCCACACCTTCGGGTTGCGGGGCCGGACTGCAGTCCTGTGCGTCCTCCTGCCAATCTCCGCCCTGCCTACTATCGTCGTCTTCTACCAGGGCCAGTCGGACCTGCTGATTCTCGCGATACTGGCCGTGGCGACGGCTCTGTGGGTCCGCGGCCACGACGGTTGGGCGGGCGCGGTCGCGGGACTGGCCTTGATCAAGCCACAGCTGATCGCTTTGATCCCGCTGCTCTTTCTTGCCCGCCGCTCCTGGCGCGCGCTCGGCGCGTTCGCGGCAACCGGAGCGGGTCTCGTGCTCATCTCGCTGCCGGTCTTCGGCGTGTCGGGCTGGCTGAGTTACCTTGGCATGCTCGGCCCATGGCTGGCCGGCTCGCAAGGGGCGACCCTCACGGTACCCACCGTGTACTCGCTGCGAGACCTGCTGGAGAGTGTGCCCGGCGGCAGGCCCGCGGCCCTCGTCCTGCTCGGGCTCGCGATGGCCTTTGTGGGCGTGGCCTTGAGCTGGCGACCCGATCGCCGCCGCCTCGACTTCGCTCTCGCGTTGGCGGCCTCGCTAGCGCTCAGCCCATATACAAACCTCGGTGACCTCGTCCTCCTGATCATCCCGGGCCTCGCTCTGGCGTCCATGCTCCTGGAGCGGGACGTCAGGTGGCCGAACTTCGGTTGGGCCGCGCTCGCCGTCGCCTATGTCGGGCTTCAGGCGCCGCCTCCGCTGGGGCCGGCGGCGGCCTCCGCGGCAGCCCTCCTGGTGGCCACTTACCTGGGGCTCGAGCGACTGGCGGTGCGGCCGGACCTGCCTCAACTGGGTGAGCTGCATTGGAGCGGCGACCGCGCGCGGCGCGTTGTGGTGATGCCGGCATACAACGCCGAGAGAACTGTGCGCGATGTCGTTGCGCGCATTCCTCGGGATCAAGTCGATGAGCTGCTGCTCGTCGACGACGCGAGCCAGGACACAACCGCTCAGGTGGCCAGGGAGCTCGGTATATCTGTCATCAAACACCCCCGCAACCTTGGCTACGGCGGTAATCAGAAGACCTGTTATGCGAACGCGCTCCTCATGGGCGCGGAGGTCGTCGTCATGCTCCACCCTGACGGGCAATACGATCCCGAGCTCGTGCCGGATCTATGCAGGGCCATAGACCACGGCCGCGCTGACGTCGTGCTCGGATCGCGCTGGCTGGGCCTCGATCCCGCCAAGGCGGGGATGCCGAGCTGGAAGCGTATCGGCAACCGATTCCTGACAGCCGTTGAAAACCGCGTCCTCGGGCTTCAACTCTCCGAGTACCACACCGGGTACCGCGCTTACTCGCGTCGTTTCCTCGAGACCGTGCCTTTCGAGATCAACTCGGACGACTTCGTTTTCGACACCCAGATTCTGGTGCAGGCTGCGAGTTTCGGATTCCGAATCGCCGAGGTCCCAGCCGTGGGCAGGTACTTCGAGGATATGAGTTCGGTGGGCCTGCGCACGTCTGTGATATACGGCCTGAAAACATTGCTCGCGCTGGCCGCTTTCCTTGCGCATCGGGCCGGATGGACGAGCAGATGGCTGGCGCCCCGGCCGTTGCGGAGAAGTCCGCAAAGCCGTCTGGTTACGTGAAGCGATATCTGCTGTCATCCCTGCTGCTGGGTGCGGTGGCTGTCGACATGGTCTGGGTCGCGGCCAACCCACCACCCGGAGACAAGGTCAACCCGTTCCTCCTCTACTTGCTGGTGTTCGGGGTGTGCGGCTTTCTGGCGAGCCTCGCGCTCGCGCCTGCGGCCAGGTGGTGGCGATCGCGAGTGGGAAATTTTGCCGCCTTCGCGAGCCTGGCCTTTGTGATCTCAATGGCGGAGGAGATCATTGCCTACCTGACTCGATCAGGCCTGTACCAGGATGGCAAACATGCATTGGCGCCAGGGCTGGTGCATGCCGGACTGCCCCTGTTCACATGGACGCTCGGGGTCTACGTGGCGATGCGACTCTTCACTTTCTCGCGCCTGGAGCTCTTTGTCGTCGCAGGCCTGAGCGGATGGATGAGCGAGGCAATCATTGGCGGATTGTTCTTCAAGCAACCGTTCCTGGCGGTCGCGGCGTTGCCTGTCATCGCCTTTTCCTACTTCGTGCTCATGTACTTGCCATTTCGAGCGGTGGATGACTCGCTGAGGACTGGCGGCAGCTCATGCTGGCGGATTCCCGCCGGACTTGCGATTCCGGCCCTCCTCTGGACGGCGGGCGGAATCGCCGGCGTCCTGCTTGTGAGGGGACAGTAGAGCGCCGGCTCATGAAAATCGCCGTGTATCACAACCAGCCATCCGGTGGCGCACGTCGCGCCCTCCATGGATTCTGCAAAGAGCTCGGCATGCGCCACAAATTGAGTGTCTACTCGTTGACCACTGCCGACCAAGAGATGCTCAGAGACGAGTCTCTTACAGCATCGGTGATCAGGTTTCCATATGCACGTCACAAGCCAATTCGGGGCGGCCTTTATCTCAACGACCTGTTCAGGCGGCTCGATCTGGTGAACCTCGAGGCAACCAACCGCGAGATCGCAGCGCACATCGACGCCGGCGGTCACGACGTTGTCCTCGTCGATGCCTGCCGTTTCACTTTTGCGCCATATGTGCTGAGGTTCTTGAAGACGCCGACCGTCTACTACTGCCACCACCGCCCCCGCGGATTTCACGAAAAGCCGGCGAGCACACCAGGGTCCGTCTACGAGAAAGCGCGTCGACAGTGGCATCGACCTATCGAGAGGACGCTCGAACGGAAAATCTGGCGGGACGATCTCGCTCTGGTTCGAACGGCATCGAAAGTAGTGACGAACTCGGCGTTCAACCGGGCTAGGATCGAAGAGATTTACGACGTGCGGGCAGCCATCTGCCCCCCTGGTGTGGAGTTGCCGGAGCGCGACTCGTCCGGCGCCGGCGCCAAGAGCGACTACGTGCTCTCCGTCGGAGAGCTGGAGACGCGCAAGGGACATGACCTGGTCATTCGCTCGCTGGCTCTGCTGCCTTCCGAGCTGCGCCCACCCCTCCACCTGGTTGCAAACGGGGGCAACCCGGCGGTCCGTGCGGAGCTTGACCTCCTGGCAAGGGCCTCTGGGGTGGAGCTCATCGTTCGCGTATTGCCACCGCAGGATGAGCTCGCGGCGGAGTACCGCGGGGCGAGCATCTTTCTATATGGAGCTCGGCAGGAACCCCTCGGCCTGGCGCCGCTTGAAGCAATGGCGTTTGAAGTTCCCGTGGTCGCCGTGGCCGAGGGCGGTCCGCTCGAGACCGTGCAGGACGGCAAGACTGGCTACCTCGTTCGGCGGGATGCAAGGGAGTTCGCCGCGCGCGTGGGGTCGCTGCTGATGGATGCGTCGATGCGCGCAGAAATGGGCAGGGCGGCGAGGGAGGCGGTAGAAGCCAGATGGACGTGGCCGCAACGCGCGGATGCCTTGGAGCGCGAGCTCGAGACGGTAGCCCGACCGACTGCTTGACGTGGTCAGCGGCGTCGCGAGGCTATCTCGGCAGCCGACCGAGTTCTAGAAGAAGATCACAAGAATCGGCACCCAGCACCTCATCGATGAGTGAGCGTCAACCAGGTCGCGCTTCACCTCGACCAGAACTCTTCCGTCCGGTCTGGACCCGCTTCTTCCCCAAGAGTCGCTGCAGAATGTATTCCTGGGTTAGCGCCGATGGGATTGCAAACCGCAGTGGTCGATTGGCTCGACGAGCGCTTCGAGCTCGTCGATGCGGTCAACGCCGAGCTCTACCGTCGGGTTCCCAACTATGCGGCCAGTGCCTACCGGTACCTTGGCAGTGCGGCGGCGATTCTCGTCGCGGTCGAGTTCATCACCGGTTTCCTACTCGGCATCTATTACGTTCCAGACGGTGGCGGCAATCCCGCGCCAGCCTACACCAGCGTCGTCTTCATTCAGCATGCGGCGTATCTCGGGTGGCTCATACGCGGGATGCATTTCTGGGGCGCCAACATGCTGATCGTGGTTGCGCTCCTGCACATGACGTTCGTCTTCTGGAACGGAGGTTATCGACCCCCACGCGAGCTGAACTGGATGGTCGGAGTGCTTGTCTTCCTGATCATCGTCCTCTTCAGCTTTACGGGTTCGCTGTTGCCGTGGGATGCCAACTCGTACCTGGCCCGAGCCCGCGAGATATCGATCATCTCGGGAACCGGGGTACTCCCCAACGGTGTGAGCGAATTCATCAGGTACGCAGTTCAGGGTGGCCCAGTGGTGGGGCCGAGGACCTTGCTGCGCTTTTTCATGGCCCATGTATTCCTGCTCCCCGGGTTGATGTCCGTCCTCCTTTATATCCACTTCCGGCTTGTTCGCAGGCAGGGTCCCGCGGAACCGGCATGAGTACGCCTAAGGCCAGCTCAAGCCGGCTGCCCATCACGCCTGGGCACGCCC
>Ga0207646_10002459_pt1 | contig 21883 bp, 17 predicted proteins | sample KBSK5502metaG_FD_184343 | JGI IMG/M metagenome (GOLD analysis project Ga0207646, IMG submission 184343) | Corn, switchgrass and miscanthus rhizosphere microbial communities from Kellogg Biological Station, Michigan, USA - KBS K5-50-2 metaG... | ecosystem: Host-associated > Plants > Roots >... | reverse complement strand
TTGGCAGGCAAGATCCGCCGAAAGAAAATCCGGGCATCAGGTAACGCGGCGAAGTGTTGAGCTGCGTATCCTTGACAAAAATCTCCATGACCCGCTGACCGTCAACCGACAAGTCTTTGCAAATTGCTCCGACTTCGTTCGCAAATGTGACTTTTGCGGCATGGAAGGCATTGCTCGCGTACTTGAGCATTTCGGCCTCTTCGAATTTCAGCTCGAAGATTGGCGCATTAAGATCCATGGACGCCCACAAGTTTCGAAGCGGATTGTTTTGTCCGAATCCGTTGCCGCCGATGATCACATAGGGAGGTTCGTGAAAATCGCGCACGGAGCTGCCTTCGCGAAGGAATTCAGGATTGAAATAGATTGCAAAATCTTTGCCGGGTTCCAGCCCGGAACTTTCGACAAGCAACGGCAAAGCCACCGATGCTGTAGTACCAGGGAGCACAGTACTGCGAACGACAATGGTGTGGAAGCGCCGATTCTTTTTCAGAGAATGGCCGATTTCCGAAAGGACAGACCGCAGTGCATCGAGTTCGACATCCCCGTTTCGCCGAGGAGGTGTTCCTACTGTCACGAAGGAAATCTCCGAACGGCTGACGGCATCGTCCACGGATTGCGTCACGCACAGCTTTCCTTTGCGGACGCTTGAGGAAACGAGCTCACGCAGTCCGGGTTCCGCAACGGTGGGTTCGCCACGCCTGAGCAATTCGATCTTGTCAGGGTTTACATCCACGCCGATGACGTGATGTCCCTTGGCCGCGAAGCATGCCGCCGTGACGCTTCCGACATAGCCCATACCAAAAACTGCGATATTTGCCATTGCAGAAAAATCCTCCGTAGAAGTGGTTTGAAATCGATTGGGCCGTTCAAATCGCTTGAGTCGAATGCGATGGCTGGGAATGCTCCAAAGGAATCACGAATCAGGCAGCGGCCGGCTGAATGATCAATGGAATTTTTCCGCCGGCACGGACGATGGGCGCGTCGACGAGAGTCGAAGTCACTGTAAAACTTGGGCCGAGAATCTTTTGCAGATTTTTTTGAATGCCCATTAAGTCGTCGTAGGCACTAGGTTGGCTCGCGACACCACGGATGAGTAAGTGTCCGGGCCGCTCGTGAACAAGCTGGCAGAAGCGAAGGGCAGTTGCGCCCTTCAACGACTGGTTGAGAGCACGTGGTGAGAACAGCCTGCCATCCGGGCAACGGAGCGTGTCGCTGTCGCGCGTAATGGTGGGTCGCACGACGGGGAAGTTTCGTCCGCAACCGCAGGACTGTTGCGATTCCCAGCAGCCGCGGTCTCCGATGCGATAGCGAATCAAGGGCATCGCGTCATTGATGAAACCGGTCCACACTAGAAATCCTTCTTCCCCTTGCTTCACGGGTTGATCTTTCTCATCGAGGATTTCTAGATACGAGTAGTCGGGAATGGCGTGCATCTGTCCCTTTTCACATTGCGTGAGCAAGCCGGCATATTCCGTGTTTCCGTAAAGGTCAAACGCGGTCGTACCGAATGCCCGTTCGATGTTTTCTCTGAGGAACGGGTAGAGGGGTTCACCGTCGGTGAACACTGCACGCATGGGAATTGTAGTTCCAGTGCGAAGCACGAAATCCGCGAGAATGGCAAGCACCGAGGGAAATCCTTCGAGCACTTTTCCTTGATTGCGACGCAGGAAATCGATGTAGTGTGGAGCATTTGTTTCAGAAAGATGAAAAATGCTCATGAGCGTCTGACGCTCGAGATAATTATGCGTCCAGAAGGGAGGTTCTTCGCGCTCGGGAGGAACAACTCGGCTGCCAAACAGCGTGACGCGCGGAGTACGTGTTTGCACTCCTGCCCAGGCCCATTGGCGCATACGAAATGCCCAGTGCCGACGGGCGACGCGTTCGCTGTATGCCACCTTCAAGCTGGCGCCGGTAGTCCCGGTGGTTCCAACGCGAATGCATTCCTGCGGAGGAAGTGAACGAGAGATAAGCCGCTCGCTATTCTGCCTGACGACTTCTCGCGTAAGAACCTGATAATTGCGCAACTCGCTGGGAGACTTGAAAGCAATCTGCGGATAGTCGGAGTAGTAGGGCACTGTGCGCCGCGCATGGTCAACGATTCCTTGAATTGCGTTCAGCTGAAAATGAGAGATTTCCTCGGTGGACCATTTTTCATGGCGGCGCAACTCCCTGAGGTACGAGAACATTCCCGGAGCGTATCGATTGCGCGACAAAAACCAACCGCGAGCGCTGGTTAGGAAGTTCTGCACCGGATACGGCATTCGGTCATAGGCGCGCTGCAATGCGGGACCTTTTGCTCGAAGTTGCGCTTCGATCATGACTCCTCCTGAGTGTGGCGGGACTGGATGTAACCTGTGACCGGGCTGATTTTGCTGAGACGCGAAATCTTCTCGAAAATAACTGCTAGAGCTGACGAAAACTGATCAACTGGATTTCTCTCTGGCGAGCAAGCTCGCGCAAGTTCTTGTCGGTCAGGATGCCAATTTCGACTTCGCGCTGCTCCGCGATGGAGTCCGTTCGAGAGAAACCGTTTTCAAGAAATCCGGGGTGGCACCACATTTCGTAGGACCCGCCGGGTAGATGCTCGAGGGTGCTTTGCCATGCAGTTGGAAGCGCGGCCAGCTTTCCGCTGTAGAAAGGATGAAACGTCACTCCCGCATCAGGGAGCTGGAGATCCCGAAAGACCACGGACTGTAGGAATTCCAAATAGGACTTTGCCGCAAGCCGGCGATAGAGTGGACCAATATGCGGACCGCCCCAGCGTCCGTTTGCCGGCCAGTATTGCTTGCGAGGGGCACGTGCTCGGCGAATGCCTTCTGAGACGATTGCATTATGAAACGCGCGAGCAGCGGAAGGGTACATGTGTATACGATGATGCGAGTCCGCATGCGTTGGCATCATTCCGTTCGATTTCATCAACTGGATTTGCGCGCGAAACTCTGCCTCGATTTCTTGAGCGGAAACTTGCAGACGCAGCAGCTTTTTTGCGAGCCTCCCACAGGAATAGAAACATCCGTCGTCATCTACCAGAGTTCGGACTTGGTCCTTAGGAAGTACGGGCATCCCCTGCGTCAGATTCAAATGGATACCAATGCCAAGCTCTGGAACTTCTTTTGCGCGCGAAATGGCATAGTCGGTCGCCGGCTGATTGACCATCAAGGAAGTACTGGTCAGGATGCCTTCTTGGTGGGTCAGCAGGATCCCATCGGTGATTCCGCGGCTCAATCCATAGTCGTCCGCATTGATGATCAGCCGTTTCTCCATTTGTGATTCCTCCAAACTCAAGATGCTTCGTTCAAGACGCGGTTATAAAAGGCGAGCAGCTTCTTAGATTCGTAGCGGTTGTTGTAGCGCTCGACGACGGCGCTCCGAGCGGCCTTTCCCATCCGGGCCATCTCTTCAGGATTGTTTAACAAGTGTTCCAAGCCGTCTGCCAATGCCTGCGCGCTTCCAGGCTTTACGAGAAGGCCGAATTTTCGTCCTTTGAAGAACGGCCGGATCGGAGGCAGATCACTGCACACCACCGGTAAGCCGCAGGCCCACGACTCAAACACTTTGACGGGAATGTTGTTGCGGAATTTAGGAATCTCGAGCAGCGGACAAACCGAGATGCGGGCCAGATTGAGGGTGGCTGCCATCCGCGAATGATCGATCCGGCCTCCCAGTGTGACATTGTCAGAAAGGCCCATGCTCTGAATATGGTCTTGAAGCTTGACACGATCAACTGTGCTGTCCGTGTAGCCGAAAAGAAGCAGCCGCGTGCTTAGTCCGCGGCGCTGCAACTCTTGAATTGCCGAAAGCAAGACAAAAGTACCTGCTCGTTCTGACAATCCGCCGCGATACACGAAATCAAACTGCTTGTCGGTCGCTTCGGGTGATGGGAAGAAGTCCAGATTTGGCAAATTGTAAAAAACCATCTTGTGGCTCTTTCCGACACGAGCTGTTGCTCGCAAGGTGCCAGAGTCCGCGGCGATGTAACCGTCGAAGATGCGCGCGGCCATTCGCTCCATCATTGCGACAGCTTTGCTGGCAAGGCTACGTATCGCGCGCGGCAGATAAGCCTTCGTAAGCATCATCGACGGATGATCTTCCTGCGTGTCGTACACCACTTTTCTTCCGCCAAGCATTTTCAAGAACAACCCGGCTGGAATCATTTCGGGATTATGCAAGTGGTAGAGCTGTGCAGGTTGTCGCGCGGCGCGAAACGCCATCGCGACTGCCAGCAGGATTCGAGTTACTCGCGTTTGCCTTCTGGGGATCGAAACGAAATCGACAGAATCCTCTTTTTCGTCGCGTCCGTGGGCGCCAATAAGCGTGAGCTTGCAGCCGTGTTTCTTCAGCGGAAGCATCTCCATCACGTAGGTCCGCGAATCGAGACGATCCTGGACCGGCGTTAAATGACAAACGGAGAGGCCCGGCATTTGCTGGACGATTGCTCCGCGTCGAACTACCGGACGATCGTGAACATTATTTTTGTGCGCTGGCAGCGTTGTTGTAGACATTGTGAGTTTTTCTTTGTGAGATTGCTTTAGCAGACGGGTCCTACGTGCAGAAGATCCTTGCGACGATTAGTACGGATTAGCGAAGAGCGGCACTTCGTGCGCTTCTGCGTATTGAGACGCATCGGCGCGAAGAGATTCGCGCGCCATTTCCTCTGATGTGCGCTGGCGAAGTACAAAGGGCAGGCTGAGAAGGAAAAAAAACAATCGGTCGTTGTTCAGTTCGCCGGACACGGATACGTCGAGACATCCAAGCACCAGCAGAGAAAGGACCGTGTGTTCCAGCGCGAGATACTGAGGATTGTATTCGCGAAGAAGCCGAAACAATTCTCGGAACGAGCAGAAGGCCAGGATGAGAAATGAAATCACTGCGAATGCCCCAAGTTCCGCACCAAGTTCCAGCAGCAGATTGTGCGGGAAGTTGTACGTAAGCGGATTCGGCGTGACATAACGGTATCCCTGAATCCCTACTCCGAAGAGCGGATGCTCGAGAAATGTGTGGAGGCCGAACTGCATGAGATCGGTGCGAGTGCCGAAGGCGTCGTGCGGTCGCGTCAGCGACGACAGGTATTGCAGAGAGGCGGCGGGAATGTTTACGAATGGCAACGCCGCAATGCCGCATCCGGCAATAATGCCGAAATCCACGATCAGGCGCTTGCAGAATAAAATACTCAACCCAAGGCATACCGCAGTTGCAACGTTCGCGAGGCGCCCGCCGGAACCGACGAGCGCGACTGCGAGCACGCCGATGAGGGGATAGAAAAGAATTCGGCGCGCGAGCGAGAGCTTGGGGAACCATAAGGTCCAGATCACGATCAGAGCCAAGCCCGCGGAAAATCCAAGGGCGTTAGTGTCGCCGCTTGGAGCGACCAAGCGGCCTTCTCCACCGAGCATAAAGAAAGAGTTAATGGACATCAGGATCGCTCCGATGACCAGAGTCACAAGAAATCTTTCAAGCTTTACGCGTGAGTTGACGAGAACAAACGGTGCAATTGCGCCGAGCAGCGTGAGAAATACAAACCTTAGCGTCTTGTCGAGCCCGGCAGAGAGGCTTGGCGTGTAGGACAGGCTCATAAACATCAAGAAAAGGATTGGCAGATACCACAGGAACGCGCGCGGCAACTTCAGTTCCTGGTCAGTGAAGGCCAGACGCATGACGATCGCGAGGATCATCAGGAAGGCCACGGCAACAGTGAGATCGACAGGACTTGATTCGAGGCGCGCATCACCTTTGAAAAATCCGACCACGTAGAAAATCGCAACCGCAATCTCAGCGTTTCGCAGCAGCAGATACCCCACGGTCAGAATGATCACCAGGGCCAGGAGCAAATAACCCAACTGGGTCGAAGCAAAGACCCGCTGAACTCTTGGTTGAAGGCGCGCGACAAAAGGCACGGCAATGGTCAAAGCGAAACTGGCCATCACGCAGAAGCAGAGGATCGCCAGCTTCACAAACCGACGGCCCCAGTTCGATGTTCCAGGCGCAGAGAGATCTGGTGCGTGCCCGCGGGGTTCGGAAACGTGTTGGCTTGTAAACGTTGAGCGCATCGATTTCTTTTTCCTACATGCCGCTCAGGCAGTGACGTAACGTGCGGCTAGCTCCAAGCAATCTCGCACGCGAGACCAGCAGCAACAGAGCCCCATACGCAAAAAAGCCGAGAAGCAACCTGGCTGCGACAACTACGTTTGTTTTTAGACCCAGCGTTACAGCGACCATGGCTCCGCCCGCCAGCAGAGAAGGCACTAAAACATGGGACGAAACTCGCAGATCGAGCCTCGAGAGAATTACGAGGTACTGGAGAATGAGAACAGCGTCCGCGATGAAGAGAGCACATGCTGCTCCGACCGGGCCCCAGAGTTCTCCTAAGATGAGCGTGAGTACTCCCAGAAGAACGAGAGCGTAGGCCTGAGCGCGTTGCCGCTCGCGAACGCGATTGATGGCGATCAAGAATCCATGACCAAGAAAACCGTCTACGACAGAAAACAAGACCCGGTATGCCAGGATTCGCAGTACCAAAGTGCTTGATGCAAATCGCGGGCCCAGGAGAGCACAAAGCTCCGGAGCAAAAATCGCTATGGCGATGGCGGCAGGTACGCAGAGAAGCACGATCAGGTCCATCAGGCACTCGCGCAACTCCAACAATTCACTGTTCCTACCCGTTTCGAATAACCGCGTCCAGAGGGGAAGCAGCGCGCCGCTGACTGCGTAACTCCATTGCGGAAAAACATCGGAGAGGACGAACGCAGCGGAAAAAATTCCAACCATACTCTCTGGCGCCACGAGGCCAAAGCAGACGATCGACAGACGGGAATAACCTACTTGCGTGATGTTGTAGCAGAAAAAAGGCCAGGCAGAACGAACCAGTTTTTGTAGTGTTGCGGCCGAGTTGAAACGCATCGATGGCAGGAGATCGCGCAGTTGCCCGAGTCTTACGCTAAGGACCGAGAGGCTACGAAATATCAACAAGATGAGGAATGTCACGACAGAAAGATGAAAAATGATTACCAGCGCTGACAGCCCAATCAGCGCCAGAGTGCTAATAATCGATCCAGGGAGAATTTGCCGCGACCGCAGTTTGGCAGTCAGTATCGCCGAGCATAGGATCGCAGTACCCTCGAAATTGTTGATGATCAAGCCTGCGCAGATTGCCGCTACTCCGCGATGGCCGGTGAGCATGGCGACGATCAGTCCTGCAACTTCCAAGACAGCAAAACCCGCCGTCGTCAGAAGCGACAGCGTAAGAATAGGCGGGGCTTGCAAAGCATCGGCTGAGACTGCCCGGGCCGTATAGCGGGTCAAACCCAAGTCGCTGATTGCGTTTACCAGAAATCCGGCCGCGATTGCCGTGCTGTAAAGTCCAAAATCCCTCGGGCCGAGATAGCGAATGAGGAAAAATCCCGCCAACAAGCTGCCAATTCGAAGCGCGCCCAAATCAAGCCAGAGCCAGAATGTATTCTTGGCGAATATTCCGAGGATTGCCGCACGTTCTGTCGGAAGTCCGGAGTCCGCTGAAGTGAGTGGCTTCGTTGGATCAGGTGCGGCAACTCGCAACTCGCAATTGTTTAGCGAAGTCGCCATCTCAAGCTACCGCGCCTTCGACAGCAGAAAGTTACCAATTGCGAGATTCTGCAGACCGGAAATATCAAAGACGCGAAGTGCGTCTCTTGGCGAGCACACAACAGGTTCTCCGTGTAGGTTGAACGAGGTGTTCAGAATGAGAGCTTCCCCGGTCAACTCGTCAAAATAGCTGATCAATCGGTAGTAATCGGGGTTCCAGGACTCGTAGACCTCCTGCGGGCGTCCGGTGCCGTCGTAAGGATGAATCGCAGCGGCCATGGCATTGCGTTTTTCTTCTCGGCTATCAAACGTGAGGATCATGTAGGGCGCAGGCGCGGGCTTGGGTTTCTTGAAATAATTTTCGCTGCGTTCAGCGAGTACGGACGGTGCAAAGGGCATCCAGAAGTCGCGACACTTGATCATTTCGTTGATCAATTTCACAACGCCAGGCGCCGCTGGGTTTGCGAGAATCGAACGGTTGCCCAATGCGCGAGCACCGAACTCCATGCGTCCTTTGAAGCGCGCAACAACTTCGCCCTTGGCAAGTAATTCCGCGATGCGTCGCTCAATATCCGGTTCCTCGCGAACGCTATTCGGCGACCCGAACTCGTAGGTTTGCAGAGCGGACTCGATTTCGCCGTCGTCATATTCATTCCCAAGATAAAAGTGGCCCAAGGCAGCCGGAGCCTGCGCAAATGTCTTGGAATGTTGCATCCATGCGGAGCCGATCGCGTTGGTTTCGTCGCCGCAGGAGGGAAAAACAAACAGTTCCTCAACTTCGGGCAGCTCCAGAATTTTTTGATTGGCTTTGACGTTCATGAATACGCCGCCGCTAAGGGCGACTTTGTGAATGCCTGTTTCGGCGATGCAGCGCTTCACCCACCTTACAAGAAAGCGTTCGACGAACAGTTGAACGCCAGCCGCGATATGGTCGAACCTTTTTCTCTTAAGCAGGTTGGAAAGATATTCGGCACCGAAGGCGAGAGGTGGGCATCCGTTCGTTCGTGTCCAGGTCAGGGGCGCCCTTTCGTCGAACGCGAACAGTTTTTCAATCTGGCTGCTGATCGCGTGCGCTTCTTTTGCGCGTTCAGCATACGGCGCGAGGCCCATGAGCTTGTATTCGTGTTCCATGGGAACCATGCCGGACAGAAAGGTTATTTTTCCGTACAGCGCTCCGACCGAGTGGCTTTCGTCGACAGCGGCTATCCGCGTCAGATTCCCGTTATGACCGATATTGACCGTCGCGCACACTCGATCGCCCGCACCGTCGCAGGTCAACACGAGAACTTTTTCTTCCATTCTTCCCCAGCCAAAATAGGCCGACGCGGCGTGACACTCGTGATGATCGATGCCCTCTGTCGAAACCGGGCGCATGCCGGTTGCGTTCTCCGCGGACTCCGCAAGCCCCGCCCATTTTTGCCGATTGATCCATTCAGAAACGGTTTCGTTCTTTCTTGCAGCGTTCTTGACGCGGCCGGTCAGGCTTGGGGCTCCGCTACCTGCGGAGCGAAGAATGTCTTCCCTTCGCCAGTAGCACTCCGAAAGATTCTTGCCACCGAGAGCGAGGTGAAAGCCCGTCCCGAAGTGATGATCCTGTCCAGAAGCGGCAATAATTTCTTGCATCGCCTTCGTCGGGAACCCGCCCTGGTTTTTGATCCGCGTCAGACGTTCCTCCTGTATAGCCATCTTAAGAACGCCATCTTCGACGAGCGCGGCGGCTGAGTTGTGGCCGGTGTGAACCCCGAAAACTTTCTGTTGCGGCGCAGTAGCTGTTCCGTGCTGCTTTCTGCCACCGACAAAGACAGCCGCCTTCGGCACAGGTCGAGTCATCGTCGCCATCGAATTCACCTCGTGGTTTTTTGCTACGTGATTAGGTGCAGAAAATCAGCTTCGCGAACCGGCAACCTGCACTGCCACATCGTGCAAACTCACTGCTTTTATGGCTTGTTTCAGCGCGCGGCACACGGCCGAAACTTGCGCAGTCGTTATCGTGGAGAAAAAGGGAATCGCTAGGCATTGATCGGAAGCGAGTTCCGTTTCGGTCAGGCGGCCGAACGGGCAAAAGTACATTCCCTTCATGTATGGCTGGCGATGGATTGCTGGAAAATATGCCTGACAACCAATGCCCGAGGCCCGTAAAAGGCGCAACACTTCGTCGCGAACTTCCGATCCAGCATTCGAGCGCAACTGCACAACGTAGACGAACCAGCTCCGCTTGCCGCCCGGCATTTGTTTTGGTGTCACGAGTTCGGGAATTCCATGCAATTGCTTGTCGTAGGATTCCGCCACGAACTGCCGCTGAGATAGGAGTTCCTCAAGTCGTTCCAATTGCGCTATTCCAAGTGCGGCATGAATGTCACTGAGGCGATAGTTAAACCCCAATCGCGCATGGTCGAGCCACTCGGACTTATCGTTTCGTCCCTGGTTTCTCATGCTGCGGCAGACTTCGGCAGTGGTGTCATCGTCGGTCACGATCATTCCGCCCTCGCCAGTGGTCATTTGCTTGTTCGGGTAGAAGGCGAAACTTGCCGCGTCACCAAAGGTTCCCGCAAGCCGGCCCTGGTATTCCGCGCCGAGAGCTTCACAAGCGTCTTCGATTAGAAAAAGCCCGTATTTTTGCGCGAGACGTCGCATTGCATCCATATCGCACGGCATACCAAAAACGTGGACAGGCAAAATCGCTTTAACGCGGCGGCCAGTATCTTTGTTGATGCAATGTCCTTCGGAATTGCGTTCGCACCTCTCGGAGAGAAAGTGTTGTACCTGCTCAGCAGAAAGATTGAAGCTATCCGGGTCGATGTCGAGGAACACCGGGACGCCGCTTTCGTACAAAATGCAGTTCGTCGATGCTACAAAGCTAAAAGAGGACGTGATTACTTCGTCTCCCGGACCGATTCCCATTGCTCTGATGCATAAATGAAGCGCCGACGTCCCGCTATTCACGGCGACAGCGTGTTTACGGCCGACGTAGGAGGCAAACCTCTTCTCGAATTCGGGTACTCTAGGGCCCAAGCTGAGCATTCCAGATCGCAGCACATCGGTCACGTATTGGATTTCCAGATCGCCTACGTTGGGACGCGAGAGTGGAATTGAAGCGTTCAATTTGTTCTCCCTGCCGCCACTATTGTCGTAATGGGACCGGATTCGATGTCGTACTGGATTTCCTTACGGTTTCTTGCAAACTGCGGAACCATTCGATACACGTAGTCGCGAAGCCCGTCGCGATCGTTTGCGGCGAGATACATTTCCAACTTGTGTATTTTGTCGAGCACCTTTTCGGAAGCGGGGTTGCGATCGCTAATCACGAGGATTTCCTTGATTGGGGTTTTCGCCGGGCTTTCCCACTCCTCCCACAACTCCTCGGCAACCTTCTCACCTCGCTGCAGCCCGACAAAGTGGATGGATATGTCCTTGCCTGGCATCCGTCCAGCCAACAAGCTCATGCTCTTGGCGAGCTCATAGATATTGATGGGTTCTCCCATTTCAAAGACAAAAGTTTCTCCGCCGCGGCCGAGTTCCGCCGCTCGCAGAATGAGATAGACCGCTTCCGGAATCGACATGAAGTAGCGAGTCGCACGTGGATCGGTCACCAGTAAAGGACCACCTTGTTGAATCTGGTCCCAGAAGAGCCGCAACACGCTGCCGGTGCTGCCGGCGACGTTTCCAAATCGCACGTTCATAAATCGTGTGGTGCCTTGTCTCGCCAAATCCTGCATTAGCAGTTCTGTGATTCGTTTGGTGCATCCCATGTAATTCCGGGGATTCACGGCCTTGTCCGAGGAAATGTTTACGAACAACGATGCGCGACTGCGCAGGGCCGCGAGAGCAAGATTGCGAATTCCCAGCACGTTGTTCCGAATTCCTTCATGCGGGTGTAGCTCGATGAGCCCAACATGTTTGTGCGCAGCGGCGTGGAAAATAACTTCCGGCTGCTCTTCTCTCATGAACTCGTCAACGAAATCGCGACAAGCGAGATCAATCAACAACGGCCGCAAGATTAAGTCGGGATGACGCTCACGCAATTCCCGATGGATGTAAAAGAGACTGTTTTCGGATTTGTCGAGCAACAGTAGAGTGCACGGCGAACCCGAGGCTACCTGGCGCGCAAGTTCGGAGCCGATGCTGCCGCCTGCGCCCGTGATCAAGACCACTTTCCCGCCCACGATCTTCTGAATCTCTCCCGGTTCGTGGGAGATTTCGTCCCGGTTCAGAAGGTCCCTGATGTTGAGCTGCCGCAGCGCTCTCTGCGATACCTGTCCATCAATCAACTCAGCGAGTGTTGGCAGAGTGCGAACGGGCAAGTTCGCTTGCCGGCAGACTGCGAGTATTCGGCTCATCTGCTGCGGTGTTGCGCTGGGAACGCAGATCAACACCTCGTTCGCATGACAGTGATGCGCAACAGCGTCGAGATCGTTCACACCGCCCATCACGGGAACGCCGTAAATCGACCGTCCTTGCCGATTCACATCATCGTCCAGCAACGCAACTGGTTTCGACGCAGTTGTGTGATCCGAAGCCAACTCTTTGACTAGGCTTGCGCCAGCATCACCCGCTCCGATGACGATAGCTCGCTTTTCCTTGCGCCGCGGCCGTAGGCGAAGTGAGTCGTACAACCTGGCGGAATCGTACAGCCGCGCGCCGCAGTGCAGGGCCATCCAGACACACAGGAGCAGAGCGCTGTCCAGGACAAAAACTGCCGCCGGAAGCCTCATGCCGGAAACGACGCGCATGCAAAGGACAAGCACAATGCTGCCCGTGAAAACACCTTGAATGACTCGCAGCGCATCTCGATAACTCGGATAGCGCAGCGAAGTCTCTTCCAGCCTCGCTCCGAAGATTCCGACTAGCCGCGAGAACAATACGCAAGGAAAGCCGTACGTGAGCACCTCTCTGCTCCAGGCGGACCCTCGCTGGTCCTGAAGCAAGAATACGGCGAGGACGAACGAGCTGACGCCGAGAGCTAAATCGAGGGCAACGACGATGCCGCGGTTGCGGCGATACAAATGGTTTCTGACAAGCGCTCTCATCGCATCATCCTGTAAATGAATTGGGGAATGGGATAGCTCCTTTTATTCAGAATTGCGCCGATTGTTCGCACTCTTGCTGCGCGGAGATTGTGCGCGGCGCGCCGCGCTGCGTCACGGTGAGTGGATTCGGAATCGATCACCAGGACGACTCCATCCGTCATGGCGCCAAGTGCCAGTGCATCCGCATATTGATTCGCGGAAGGTGAGTCGAGTAGCACGTAGTCGAATTGATCGCGCAGTTCGGTCAGCCGCATTTCCATTTCGAGCGGCGTGCAGTACTTAGAGAGGTCGGACATTTCAGCGCCGCTCGGTAAGAGCCAGAGATTTGAGTCGCTGAGCTGGATTAAGAAAGGAGTTATCGATCCTGCCTGGGTCACAGCTGCCGCTAGCCCGCCACTGTTTGCAACTCCGAAAAAACGATGTAGACCCGGATGACGGAAATTGGCGTCGACTACGCACACTCTTCCCGTTATTTGCGCAGCAAGTGTTCTTGCGGCGCATACGCAATTCCAGGTGCTGCCAACGGCCCGCTCGACACCTGAAAAAACCACAGCTCTTGCGGCGTCGGCTTCCTGGGATAGGAACACCCGTCTTACGAATTTCAGCGATTCTTCTCGGCCGAGACCTTCGATATCAAGGTTCAGGCGGCGAACACTGGGATTGGGAGCTGGTGCTTCATCCCACTTGGGTTCGGGTGGCGTTGAGGGAACTTCAGTCGTCGGCGAACCGACAAACAGCGTCTGAGTTTTTCCTGTTCGTTGAAGCAATTCGAATGTTCGGCTCATGAGACTCTCTGTTATTCAGGTGTTCCCTGGATGATCGTTTCCGTCTCGGGTACTCAAGATGAGAAGCGAGGTAAGTGGCGCGTGGGACCGGACTCCCGCGGCATCGCTGCCAACACCGGAACGCCGAGATACGCTTCTACCTGATCTGGCGTGGTCAACGAACCGTCCATCTCTTCCTGGACAAAAACCAACCCGGCGCTCAGCAAGCACCCGAGAATTGATGCGAGGATCAAAGTCAGTGAAGCTGGATTGTTTGGAAAGACAGGCGCAGTCGCGGCTTCTGCTATCGTCACGTTTACGATGCGCATCTTGTCAAAAGCGTCAGAAATGCGCGCTTCTTCTCGTTTATTGAGGTACAGAAGATAGCTTTGTTCGGCGGTTTTCAAATCTCGTAACAACGATTGCTGCTCCAGCTGCTTCTGATCCCTTTCAACGGCCTCTCCGCGGTATGACGCATTCACTTTGCCGTAGGAAGTCGCGAGAGCCTTGAGTGAAGCCAGTTCCGCGCGTGCCTTCACCAACTCCTGATGCAGCAATTCGTATGTTGGATTCTCGTTCGTCACTTCCTCTTTCAGAGGAGCCTTCTGGTGCGTTTCGATCGCAGTCTTCACTTGAGTGATCTGTTGTTCCACTTCTTTTACCTGACGATCGTCGGGAGCGTATTTTTGTATCAGGTCGGTATGCTGAAGTTCGAGATTTACGAGCGAGGACTTCAATTGCTGCATGAGTACGGCATTATCACTGTTCCGCAACTCGGTGGTGATGCGTGGTTGCGTGCTGCGAAGCTGCGATTCGAGATTGCGCACGTTTTCTTCGGCGCGTGGGATCGCGGCTTGTGTTTGCCGCAGGTTAAACTCGAACTCGGCCAGCCGCGGCACGGCGCCGTCCTTTTCATTTTGATCGGTTACAAGGCCCTCTTTGCGGTTAAATTCTGCTAGCTTGCCTTGAGCATCTTCCAACTGTTGTCTATATCGTTGCGTTTCGTCGTCGAAGAATTGCGCAGTCCCGGGGGTGCGCCGTACTTCGGCATGTTTGTCGAGCAGGAACGTGCCTAACGTGTTGAGAACTTTCGCCGAGAGTTGCGGATCTGCTGACGCGTACGAAACATCGATGAGATAGGATTTCTTTTCAGGCTCGATCCGTAAATCGCTTGCGAGTTTAGCCGCCGCTTTTGCTCTCCGCTCTTCATCGGTCAAAGGTGCTTTGGAAAAAAGGCGCGAGAGAGTGGACGGCTTGAACCGGCGGTCCAAACCGGTCGCGACCACAACTTTTTCGAGCAGGTCCTGACTTCTCAACAAGCCTACCTCAGAATTGATGTCTTCTTCGGTCAAGCTCGGCGCGGCTTGCTGCATTACCCCGGTTTGCTGCGCTGTCAATGGCGGATCAACTCGCTCCCGATGAAGAAGAAGTTTCGTTTCCGCCTCGTATTTGCTGGGCAGAAGCAAAACAGCGAGAATCGCGCCTCCCATGACTGCAGCGAATGTATAGGAGATAGTTCTGCGCCGCCGGAAAATGATTCCGACCAGATTGCGTGGCGCTAGACGAACTGTTGAAAGATCAGCGGGATCTCTGACAATTAGTTCTTGACCGCTCATTACGCCTTCTCTCCGCAGACTCGATGCTTCTTGCTGTCAACATATCTGCTCTGCGTGCACGTTAGGTGCTGACATTTAACTTCGTTGCCTTAGGGTATTGGCTGGCTGAAAAAGCTGCCTATGGAGGTCCGAGGCAAAAACTTTTCAATTTTCGCAAACGTGGACTTCGGGACGAAGAGCATGTCTCCAGGCTGAAGCACGGTGTCTTCGTTAAGATTTTTCCCTTTCAGCACCGTCTTGAGGTCGAGCACCTTCGTTTCCATCCATTCGTCGGAATATCGCCGGAAGAGCACCACCTGCGAGTTTTTCGCACCGTCGGCAAATCCGCCGGCGATTGCGATCGCCTGACTTGCGGTCGTCGTTCCGCGAAGGTCGTATTTGCCTGGCTTTCCAACGAATCCCCCAGCGATGAAGTAGGGCTTGTCAAAATCTTTCAAGACAATGTTGATTACCGGATCATGCAGGATTGACGAATATGCTTTTTGGAGATTGTTCGTGAGCTCCACCACAGTTAGACCCTGAGCATGCACATCCGCAGGCAAGCCTTTAAGTTGGATATATCCATCGGGCTGCACGGTGACTTCCTGGTTGAATTCCGGCGTATACCGGAAAGTCAAATCCATCACGTCGTTCGCACCGATTTTGTACCTCGGATAGCGTTGATGCAGTTCCGGCCGGCCCGCCGAGTCAGGTCGCGGACCTGCCGATTGCGAAGGTGGAGGCGGGATAGGCGGCGTGCCAGAATCTTTCCGAGGTGCTTGTGGCTGCTGCGATTGTTGCCCTTGTTGTGATTGCTGAGCCTGTTGAGGCTGATATGCGAACGCATCACCGCTGACGATGGAGGTTAGAATTACGAAAACTGTGCTTGAAATTGCTTTCATTGGAGTGCTCTCTAGTTCGGAATGATCGCGACGATTCCCTAACGCTGCGCAATCTCCTCAGGAAGTTTCACCCACTGGCCCTTTTCGAGGATCTGGTAAGGATCTCGAATTTGCGGATTCGCCGCGCGGATTCTCCGCACTGTCTCCCAGTCCCCTTTACCTAGTTCCTCCAACGCAAACTGAAATAGTGTTTCGTCTCGTGGAACCCTTACCCGACCGTATTTTCTGGTGCCTTGGGCAATTGGGCGTGCCTCAGATTTTTCTTGCGTGTTCGCTTGCTCAGAATTCGGTTCCGCACCCTGCTTGTTGATCGTAGATTTCGCGGGAAGTACGAGCTGCGTTCCTGCTGGAAGCATTTGGTACGCATGCCGGACTTTTGGATTCTGTGAAAGGATTAACTGCACTGCAGACCTGTCCGAAGTGCCGAAGTACTCGGTGGCAAGGTCGTTTACAGTCTGCTTGCGGGTCAATCGAATTAACATCGACTTGCTGGCGTCAGCAGGAGCGGCACTGTTGTCCTTCATCGCGGAACCTGGTGAGCCCGACGAAGGTGCGCCCGAAGAAGTCGGTACCGCCACGGGCGGGTCGGCTTCGGAAATGTCGCCTTCGGATTTCTGCGGCGAATTCACGAGCGATGGTGTTGACGTCGCTGGCGCTGGCGCTGACGCGGTTGGCGCACGCCCTGATTGTGGATCCGAATGTCTCAGTACATTCGCAAAGCGATCTATAACAGCATTGCCGTCCACAATGCCCGCCTTTGTCAAAGCCCCAAAAGTTATAAGCGGTAAGAGGACCAGCAAAAAAGCAATCATGCCGACGCTCGAACGTAGAGCCCTTCGCTCGCTCGAATGCGGCATGCCGTAGTATCCGAAGTCTGCTGCCTGAGCTGCCGCCGGAAATGCAGGCCAAGTTGTCGTAGCTGGGGCTAGCGCAGGAGGTGTGCGGGGCCGGGTTCCGGCGGTATTCCGACTTCCCGTGACTCTCGGACCTGCGTGCCGTGGCTGTGTTTCTTTCCTGAGTTCCAAATCTCGGGAAACTTCGCGCACGATCGCCGTGTCGATCTGACGTTTTTGGTAAACGAAGCCGAGGGATAGCGACTGAAAACAGATGCTGTTGATGTTTCTAGGAATGCCTTCGCTGATCGCAGCGATGTTTTCAAGAGCATCGGAGGCAAATAGTTGTGGTCCTCGATAGCCCGCAGCACTGAGGCGGTGATCCACATATTGCGTGATTTGCTTTAAGTTTAGAACCGGCAGATGCGCGACGGAGCCGACGCGCTGGCGCAACTGCGTCAAAGCAGGACTTGCCAGTTTGTCCGCAAGCCCTGGTTGTCCCGCCAGGACGATGTGTATCATTTTCGCAGCGGGAGTCTCGAAGTTCGACAGGAGGCGGACTTGTTCGAGCATCTGCTCGGTTAAATTCTGCGCTTCATCTATCACAACCACGACGCGCCGATTTTCCTCCATCTCCTTTACCAGCATCGTGTTCAGCGCGTCGTGCAGCGCAGGAAGGTCGGTCGATTTCGCGGCAATTCCAAGATCCCGAACCAGACTGTCAAGAAAATCCCTTGAATCCTGCCCGGCCTGAAATAAAAACGCTGTCCTTGCAGATTCTTGAAGCGATTCAAGCAACCTGAAAAGGAGAGTTGTCTTGCCCATACCGGGCTTTGCCACCAGCGCAGAAAAACCGCGACGTTCCTCAATCGCATAGTAGATGGCAGCGAGCGCTTCGCGATGACCTTCGCTAAAAAATAGATATCGAGGGTCGGGCGTCACGCCGAACGGCTGCTCATTCAGTCCGTAATAGTCTAGGAGCATCATAGATCGTCTATGAACTAATTCAGGTCGTGGTGAATATCGGATTGCTCGACCTCAACCGCCACTGACCGCCCCAGAAGTTCAATGGTTAGCACGAGCCGATATCCGTCCTTCCGCCTCTGCAGAATTCCTTCTATGCCCGCAAGTGGGCCCGATCTTAATCGAACCTTGTCGCCCTCTTTTAGAAACGGATGCGGGCCCATGACTCGGGAACTCAGCATGGCAAGCTGAATGGCTTCGATCTCCGAGTGCGGTATAAGGGCCGGCGTGTTGCCGAAGGACACAATGGTGCAGACACCGGGTGTGGATAGCAGATCAACTTTCCGCTCAAGGCCATTCGCAAAAAACAAGTATCCTGGAAAAAGCGGAAGCGTTACTTCTTTCTTGCGGTCTTTCCAGCGATGCACTTCCGCGTACGTCGGACAAAAAACCTCGAACCCCATTTCCGTGAGAACCTTCGTCACGGATTTCTCATGCTGATGCTTTGTGTGCAGCGCGTACCACGAAAAGGCTGCGGTCCCATGAACTTGTTCACTCATAGCTTCGCCCTGTGACTTACAGGCCCGTGCAATTCACACGTATCCTGTGGCCCGTACTTGCGTTGCCCGCGCGCCTCGAATAGCGTCGGGTCTACTGCTTTCTTGCGGCACAAAGCTCGCCGTCTTCCAAACGCCTCAGCAAGGTCTTTAGCGAGCACACAGCGAATCCCCATTTTTGTTCATTGCCTGGCGGAACATCGACTCGGACCACTTCGCCGGTCATTTCCATACGAAGCGCCGCCGCTCCAACTTGCCATGCAGGCAGCTGAATTGTGAGATCGATCGAAGCACCCACCGGCGGCAGAGCATTCGTTAACACAAACGCTCCGCCTTGGCTGATGTCACGGCTGCGACCGTCTCCCTCGCCAAGCGTTGAACTCTGAGTCGACCACTCATACTTCACTTCTGCTTCCACCGGGTAGCGCAGATGACGACGTCGGCGCAACGAACTACTGGCTGCCGATCTCGCCGTCGCAACGCTGGCAGATGGTTCGGATGTGCTAAGAAGTTTCATATCGCTGCTGCCTTACGGCTGGACCACTCGCGAAGGTTAACGGTGACGAGAAAATCCAACAAGAAGCCGATTGTCACTTTATGAGGAGAGGTGAGTACCCGCGCAGTACAGGAAATCTCAGTTCCCAGGCAAAACGTTTAACTGTCCAGCCGCGTCGGAGAATGTAGGGCTCATGATTCTTACGTATGTCGGCCCTATAGTTGTTGAGAACAAGCGTACCTATCGTCGGGGAGACTGATGTACCTATTTCATTGAGGCCGAGGAATACAGCGGAAAACTTGTAGCTCTGGCACTCTGAGTGCACGACCATTCGCAGGTCCCGTCGCAGGGCTGGATGCAAGGTAGAGATTGCAACCTGTTTGGCGTGTTCCGTGAGTCTTGCACCGAAATTAACGATTGGAAGTTCAATACTTAGAGGCGTGCCTTTGATATTCAAAAATTCGAATCGCATTTATCGAAACTGTAGGTCATTTATGGAAGATCAGTTGCATGAAGACTTTACGCGGGGCCGTGCAAAAAAGACCCAGACTCGCTCCTACAGTCTTCACCTGACCACCTGCCGTTCGAACTGTTCGAACCATTGTAAAATGTAACTTGCCACACGGTTGATTTCGCTCCCGGTCCTCAGGTCGTCCACCCCAGCCAAGTCCCGGCTACATTCAAATAAGGTTTGACCATGATCTCGAGTGTTAATGAGAGTGAAAGCATCATTTCGGTGTTAGTTGCAGAGTCCTGCGCCATGAGTTGTGAGCTCATGGCAGCCGCACTGGAGCGCAACGGTTCCGGATTAGCAGTGGTTGCGTCGGCGACGGACACAAGTGAAGTGATTAATTCTTATGTCACCGCTGCTCCGGACATTTGTATCGTGGGCGCGAATCTAAAAGACGGCGTATCGTCTGGATTCAAGGCCACCCGGGAACTGCGGAGTCAGTCTTCGGATGCGCGTGTTATTCTCCTGCTCGATGTGGAGCAACCGCAAACGGTCGTTGATGCGTTTCGTGCCGGAGCCGTCGGCGTTTTCTCTCGAGAGGAACCGTTCGAAGTCCTGTGCAAGAGCATTCAAAAAGTCCATGAGGGCCAGTATTGGATCAGCAATCGGCAGATTCAATACCTGGTGGACTCCTTGAAAGATTCTCCGCCAGCCATCACTGATGCGAAGGGAACGCAACTACTTACGAAGCGCGAGCAGGGTCTGGTGCATCTTGTCGCGGAAGGCCGCACAAACAAAGAGATTTCCCGCGAGCTCAATCTCAGCGAGCACACCGTTCGCAATTATCTCTTCAGAATTTTCAATAAACTTGGAACTTCAAACCGTCTTGAACTTGCTCTCTACGCGATCAATCACGGTCAGACGATGCGCGAAGGAACTGGGGACCGAAGCTAAGGGATCGATCGAAGAGCCTCACCGGTTCTGCGACTCAGGATTTACGAATGCGATCTTCCAAGGCCACGCGGTGCTAGCCTGCGCGCACAGCGCTACTTGTTTTTTTCGAATAGCATACCTAGTACTTCGTATAGTTCTGCGCCCGAGATCGCGTCACAATGTTGTGTGTCATAGCATTGAGGGCCCCACCGGTGCGCATTGCTCAAATCGCTCCACTATACGAAAGTGTTCCGCCAAGATTATACGGCGGCACGGAGCGGGTCGTGTCTCACCTTACGGAGCAGCTCGTCAAACTTGGTCATGATGTCACATTGTTTGCGGCGGGCGACTCTCTGACTTCGGCGCGTTTGGTTTCTCCATGCTCCACAGCGCTTCGTTTGAACTCAAAATGCGTTGACCCTTTTCCTTACCACATCATTTCTTTGCAGCAGGTTGCGCGCAGGTCAGACGGTTTCGACGTTTTGCACTTTCACTCGGACTATTTTCATTTTCCGCTCAGCAAGAATTTGCACCTTCCCAGCATCACGACTCTGCATGGCAGACTGGATATCCCGGACTTGCAGCCACTTTATCGTTGTTTCCCGGATATTCCTGTTGTGTCGATCTCGCATTCACAAAGGCTGCCCGTACCTGGCGCGAACTGGATAGCAAACATTCACCATGGACTTCCGGCAGCTCTTTACAAGCCTCGGTTTGAGCCCGGTGATTATCTGGCTTTTCTTGGGAGAATTTCGCCTGAGAAGCGGCCTGACCGTGCCATTGAGATGGCGCTGCGATCCGGCATGAGGTTGAAAATCGCCGCCAAGGTCGATCGTGTCGATCAAGAGTACTTTGATTCCAAAATCAGACCTTTGTTGAAACATCGATTGATCGAATTTATCGGCGAGATTGGCGATCATGAAAAAAGCGAATTTCTGGGGAACGCGTTCGCGTATCTTTTCCCAATCGGTTGGCCGGAGCCTTTCGGCCTGACGATGATCGAAGCGATGGCATGCGGCACGCCGACAATTGCTTTCCGATGTGGTTCGGTGCCTGAAATCATTACAGACAGAGTTACAGGCTTCATTGTCGACGATATGGGTTCCGCTGTGGCGTCCGTTGGGCACGTAACTGAAATAGATCGCCGGACCTGCCGGGCAGTTTTCGAGGAAAGATTCACGGTCGAGCGAATGACGTCCGAATACGTGGCGCTGTATAAGCGCTATATTGGCGAGAGGGGCGAAGCAGAATTGCTCGAATACGATGAACCTACACCGCCAGCTATCCTGCAATAACGAGAACGAGCATTGGGCGACATAATTCGCATCAAAGAAAAGTATTACGTTCTGGCATCGTCCGCGCTCGCCGATGATCGCACTCGCGTTCTCAAGTATGGCGATACTTTTGGAGTCTTCAATCGTTACGGGGATATCGAAGCCGTGGGGCACGGACAGCTGGGCCTGTTCCACGTCGAGGCCCGCCATCTTGATCGGATGACAGTTCGTTTGGGCGGGAAGACGCCTTTGCTTCTGAGTTCAACGGTCAGAAGCGATAATGCTTTTCTGTCGGTTGATCTCACGAACGTAGATATCGCGTTTGAAAATAGATCTGTCATTCCTCGTGGCGTTCTGCACGTCTATCGATCAAAATTTTTAGCCGACGGAGTCTGCTACGAACAGCTGCGACTGGCGAACTACGGGCTTGGCGGGATTGAACTCCCGCTGTCAATTGAATTTGGCGCCGACTACGCCGACATCTTTGAGGTTCGGGGCACGCAACGTCGGCAACGGGGACGACTAGAGCCC
>Ga0207646_10002458_pt1 | contig 21888 bp, 23 predicted proteins | sample KBSK5502metaG_FD_184343 | JGI IMG/M metagenome (GOLD analysis project Ga0207646, IMG submission 184343) | Corn, switchgrass and miscanthus rhizosphere microbial communities from Kellogg Biological Station, Michigan, USA - KBS K5-50-2 metaG... | ecosystem: Host-associated > Plants > Roots >... | reverse complement strand
ACGCTTCCCCGCGGGGCCGGTCGACCGCGTCGGCGCGGCCATGCGCAGAGTTCGCATCGGCGATCTCGGCAAGTACGGGCTCGACCCGCCGGCCTGGGGGCCGTTCACGGCGAAGCGCCCGCCCGTCATCGATGCCGGGTTTCTGCGGGAGCTCAAACTCGGACGCGTCGAGGTGCGGCGAGCCGTCGTTCGACTCACGCCGACGGGCGCCGACTTCGCCGACGGGACCTCGGGGACATTCGATGCGGTGATCGCCGCAACCGGCTTCCGGACAGCGCTTCCGCGGCTGCTCGACCTCCCGGATCTGTTGGACGACTCCGGCTGTCCAGGAAACGGAAGGCAGTACCCCGGCCTCTACTCCATCGGTTATCGCGAGACCGTCCGCGGCGCTCTGTTCGAGATCAATCGCAACTCGCGATCGTTCGCCCGCTCGATCTGCTCGTATCTCGAACGTTCACAGCTAGTGCGCTGAGCAACGCTCGACGGGGCGCACCCCTAGAGAAAGACCGAGGTCTGCGCTGAGCGCATTGCCAGGTGCGCCCCGATGTGACGAGCACGCCGCACCCATAGCGTGGACGCCATGAACAGAACGCATTAGTCGACCGTTGGCGACGCGGTAGGTCGCCGTGAGTGCACCCCCAGACGCTCGAGCCGAATGCGCAACGGCTCAAGCGAAGGGAGGTGACTCAAATGTCGAAGACGAAGAAGCTGATCGCCTCCGCACTGGCGATCGTGGCGCTCGCGGCCATCCCGTCGACGGGCATCGCCCTCAGCGGCTCCGCGGAGAGCGTGCAGCTCGCCTGTGGTGCCAGTGGCGGCGGGGGATGTGCCGGCTAAGGCATGTCGATACGAAGCGAAGAACCCCGTTTGGGGTTCTTCGCTCGCTCGGATACCGCACAACCTGAGGCACGGCTCTTGTTTACGAGTGTCCACAGTGTTAGCTTTGGCCCTGTCTCCAAAGGAGAGAGGAGGTTTCTCATGCGCAAGGTCTCCGTTGCTTGGATTCTCTTCGCGTTGCTCGCGATTCTGGCCCTTGCGGCGTCTCCGGCGGGGGGTCTCGCCAAGGGCGGTGGAGCAATTCACCTCGCCTGCGGTGGCGGCGCGAGCGGCGGTTGCGCTGGCTAGGGCGATCCAGGACGACACAAGCGAAGAGTCTCGGCGGGGGGCTCTTCGCTCATTCAGCTAAGGCTGCGTCGGGCAGCAAGGTTCTGGCCCGTTCGGCGGATGCGACGTTCCCCTTAATCTCGTACAGGCCTAGCGCAGTCCGGAACATCCCTTCCGCCTCGTCGCTTCGACCTGCAATTCCGAGAATCTCGGCCAAGGCCATGCACGAGTCGGCTTGGCGGCTGATTGAATCTGTGAGAGCAGCGAGCTCCAAGGTTTGTCGAGCAAGTTGTTCAGCCTTTTCGATCTTTCCTCGCCTTGCCAGGATCTTGGCGTGGACCGGTTGCCAGGAGAGAGCAGCGTCGCGGTCGTCACTACCTGCAGAATCGCGTGCCAGACGCGTCCATACCTCTGCATCGGCGTAGCGCCCCTGCTGGTAGATCGACTCGGCCAGCTCGCCAGACCGCGTTGCAAGTACGGCAGTCTGGCCGAGCTGCTGCAGAAGTTCGCAGTTTTCCAGCAGAGCTTGCTCCGCCTCACCGGGAAGGCGGGCCAACATGTCGATCGCAGCAAATGCTCGACCACACATGTCGATGGCCCCTGTTGCCAATCCGAACTCGCGATAAATGTCTCTCGCGCGCGAGACGTGAGCACGCGCGTCAGCGAAATTCCCGCGCATCGCTTCGAGGCTTCCCAACCAAAGGACGATGTTGGCCTCGCTGGCGAGGTCACCGTCATGCTCACGAAGCAAATCTTCGCACTGGGCCACCGCGTCCGTCACCGCCTTGGGCCCGTAGTAGAGAGCGTTCCCGAGGTGGTCCAGAGCGCTGGACGGTGACCAGCCGGCGCGACTGTAATACGTCGCGGCGCGCGCCGCGGAGTCCTCCATCGCTGCGTATTCGCAGTAGTACGCACCCTTGACGTGTGCGATGCAAAACCACGCCCTTCCGAGCGCCCGATCATCGTGCTCCCTCTCCAGGATCGGGATTGCGGCCGAAGCCGCGTCCAAGAGGTCAGCTGCGCTGCCAACGCCGAGCAGCGACCGGACAAAGGCCAATTCGATGCGCGCTCGCAAGGCGATCCGCGTCTCGGCGACTTCAATCGTCCTGATGAGTACCTCTTGAGCGGCCTCGAAGTCGTTACTGACGCGTAGGGCAACCCCTAGTTCACACGCGAATTCGTTCTCATTGGGGAGGAGTTCAACAGCGCGGGAGAGGAGATTCACTGCAGCCGGGGCGTCCGCTCGCTTCCAGGCGCGAATTCCGGCATTCCCTAACCGTTGGCCTCCTTCGAGTGCGAGCCCTTCCGCGTGTGCGTCGTGCCGCCCAAGCTCGGTGACGTACTGGAACGCCTGCTCGAAGTGATAGCCAACGAGTTCGTCGGCGCCGTCGCGCCGGTCGAGCCCGCGCGCCGCGTCTTCGTGCAGCTTCGCCCGTTGCGATTTGGGGATGCCGCGATACGCCACGTCCCGTACGAGGACGTGGTGGAAGCGGAAGAGATCGTGCCCCAAGGAATGGATGAGCCCTTGCTCTGCGAGAGCGAACAAAGGGCGGGTTGCATCCTCGTCGGATGCAACGTCACCGAGCTCGGCACGTGAGAAACGGCGGCCGACGACTGCTGCGTGACGAAGTATCTGTAGCTCGTACATGTCGAGGCGATCGAGACGGCTGGCGAGCAACGCTTCCACCGTCGCCGGTGGTCTCTCGAGTGCGGAGCCTTGCGCAGCGAGTGCCAGGAGTTGTTCGGCGAAGAGAGGGTTGCCGCCAGAGTGTTGGACGATGCGGCTCTGAACTTGCGGGTCTACGGGCTCGGTCATCAGCTGTTCCACGAGTGTCCCGAGGAGTTCCACAGGAAGTGGCTCGAGCTGAACAAGGAACCCGGTCGACGTGGGCCCGCCCCAGCCGGAGCGCTGTTCGAGCAGGTCCCCGCGCGCGAGACACAGCAGCAGGATCGGCCCGTCGGCCCACTCGCCCAGGTACTCGACGAGGTCGAGCAGCGTCGGCTCCGCCCAGTGGATGTCGTCGAGCACTACTACGACCGGTTTCTCACGCGAGATCGACTCCAGGAGACGCCGTACGGCCCAGAACGCCTCGCCCGGCGCGGCGGGCGATTCCGCGATCCCCGTCAGCTCGGCTACCCGTTCCGCAATGGCGTCTCCATCTTCTTCCGCTTCGACCAGCTTGTGGATCCCCACAAGCGAGTGGTCATCCGTGGCCTGTCGCACGATCTCCGTAATCGGGAGGTACGTCGCACCCTCGCCGTAGGAGATGCACCGGCCGACAAGCGCGCGTGCTTCCTCGCGTACCGACGCGATGAGCTCGCGGGCGAGTCGCGTCTTGCCGATTCCGGCCTCGCCGACGACCGTTACGACGCGACAGTGTCTGTCGGCGGACGCATTTGCGTACGCACCGAGCAGCCGCTCGAGCTCCTCCTCGCGGCCCACGAGGGGTGCATCGAGCCTGCGCGCATATGCGGGTGCGTTCTCGAGAACCTCGTCCAGACGCCACGCGTCTCCCACGGGTTCCGCCTTCACCGCGTCGCGGACCAGACGATGAGTCTCCTTGCCGATCAGGATGCCGCCCGCAGGCGCATTCTCTTCGAGCTGCGACGCGACGCTTGCGACCGCGCCCGACACGTGCAGGTCTTCGCCCGGAGCCGACAGAACGTGCACTTCGCCCGTGCTGAGGCCGATGCGTGCGGAGACCGGAACGTCCCACTCTTCTTCGCGCAAGGCAGCCTGCACGTCGGCAGCAGCGCGAACAGCGCGCAACGCATCGTCCTCGTGCAGCTGCGGCACGCCGAAGACGGCCATCACCGCATCGCCGATGAACTTCTCGATCGTGCCGCCGTGCCTGGCGATCGGTTCTCGCACGAGCTCGAAGTAGCGCGAGATCAGCGCCCGGTAGACCTCCGGATCGAGCTCGGATGCAAGCCGCGTCGAATCGACGAGGTCGCAGAAGAGGACCGTCACCGTGCGTCGATCGGGCCCGCGCTCGACCTGGGTAGCCCCGACTACTCCGAGCGAAGGGTCCTGCTCCAGGATCGCGTGCTGCAAAGCGCGCAGCTCCTCGCTCGGCTCGAGCCCGAGCTCGTCCATCAGCACGCTGCGCGCGTCCTGATAGGCCTCGAGCGCGTCTGCCTGCCGTCCCGCGCGGTACAGCGCCAGCATCAGCTGCGAACGGAAGCGTTCCCGCAACGGCTGCTCCGCGACGAGCTGCTCGAGTTCCCCGACGAGCTCACCTGCAGAACCGAGCTCGAGGTCGGCGTCGATCCGTTGCTCGAGCGCCGCGAGTCGCGCCTCCTCCAGGCGGCCGACCTCGTCGCGGGCGAACGGCTCGAACGCCAGGTCCTCGAGGGCCGGTCCCCGCCAGAGCGCAAGCGCGGCGCGCAGCTTCTCGGCCCGCTCACGTGGGTCCGCGCCGCGTGACTCTGCGGTCAGCCGCTCGAAGCGCGCCAGGTCGAATCGCTCCGGGTCGACGCGCAGCATGTATCCGGCCGGCTGCGAGAGCAGGAGGTCCGCGCCGATCGCCTTTCTGAGCCGCGAGACGTAATTCTGCAGCGAGGCCCCGGCCGTCTTCGCCGGCGTCGGCCCCCAGACCTCGTCAATCAGCCGGTCACTCGAGACGGGCTCGTTTGCGTGGAGCAGCAGGAAGGCGAGCAGGGCTCGCATCCGCTGCCGGTCCAGAGGGACCGAGCGGCCGTCCTCGACGACCGCGAGCGGGCCGAGAACGCGGAATTCGACGGGAATATGACCTTTTCTACCACCGCTTCGCCCGGACGAACAGGGGCCCGGTTAGACACCGGTTAGCGCCCGTGGCCAGACTGGGCCGGTAATCGAAAGGAGGTACAGGCATGTCCATGCAGTTCCGCCTTCCGCGCCCCGCGGTCACGTCGCGCCTGAAGCGCGCCGGTCCGATCGCGGCGGCTCTGATGGCTGCCTTCGTCCTGGTGCCGACCGCGTCGTCGTCCGGGACCTACACGGATCCGGCCGGTGACAGCGGCACGGCGGGCGACATCACTTCCGTGACCGTCGCAGGAGACAAAGGAACCGGGCAGTTGGTCTTCAAGATCACAGGGACCAATATCGCCTCGTCTGACCAGAACTTGCTTTTCCTGGACATCGACAGCGACGCAAATCCGCTCACCGGTGACATCGCCGACAACGGCGCGGACTACTCGTTCGTGGTGGACAACAACACCTACTCCTTTGCACATTGGGATGGCGGGCACTGGGTCCAGACGTCCGATCTGAGCGTTCAGGTGTTTGGCAACACGAGCCAGATCCTCATCTCCGTCAACCGCAGCGACATTGGCAACACGTCCATGTTCAACTTCGTCGCCTGGTCGCTGAGTGTGCCGGACAAGGTGTTCGACAATGCTCCGAACGAGGGCGCGTTCAATTTCTCGCTCGAAGCGAACGGACCCCAGATCGACTCGGTTGCGGTGCAGACGACGCCGTCGGCAGGCCCGAAGGCTGGCAAGAAGTTCATCGTCGTCCCCACCGGGCTGAAGCTGCCGCCGGACGGGCGGACCAGCACGATCCCGATCCTTCCGGAGAGCTACTCGTGCACGGCCAAGCTCGGCGCGAAGAGGCTGGCAGGCAGCGGTACGGGCCAATGCACGATCACAATCCCGAAGAAGAAGGCTCGCGGCAAGAAGCTGACCGTGCAGCTCACAGTCGTCTACGAGGGCACGACGAAGGTCGTCCCGCTGACGTTCACCGTCAGGTGATCAAAGAGGTGGAGCGCGCCGCTCCAGGGGCGGCGCGCTCTGCCAATCGAGGAGTGGAGATGAAGAGGGGCACGAAACATCTCGTCTGGATGTGGGCTCTCGTGGCGGTTCTGGCCGCCCCGACGGCAGGCGCCGCCGGCCCGCGGCTCGAGAGCCCCGCGCGAAGCGCCGCAGCCTTTGGGCGCATCAGCAGCCGAACGACGCTCCTAGCGGCGGCGCCACGGACGCTGGCGGCCGCGTCGTGGTGGGGCGGCACGTTCCCGGTCCCGGACGGTGAGCACGTTACGGTCTACGTCTCGACGAGCTACCCCGAGGTCGACAGCGTCGCGCGTGACTGGGCCGACTTCTTCGCCGGCCTGCCGCACGGGCACGAGCTTTCGGCCGCGACGGTTTACATCGCCCCCTTGAGTCAGGTGGCCGAGCTGTGCCAGAGCGGCGAGGCGCTGGGTTGCTACGGCGGCCAGACGCTCATCGTCGTGGGTGAGTCCACGGACGGCATTTCGCCTAGCTCGATCGCGGCTCACGAATACGGCCACCACATCGCGGCGAACCGCAGTAACGCGCCCTGGTCCGCTATCGACTGGGGCACGAAGCGCTGGGCGACGACCGTGGGAATCTGCGAACGCGTGGCGGGGGGGACCGCGTTTCCCGGAGACGAAGGCGCCAACTACTCGCTGAACCCCGGCGAAGGGTTTGCGGAGTCGTATCGCGTCCTCGTCGAAGCGAATGGCGCTGACGCAGGCTACGACTGGCCGATCCTCGACCCGAGCTTCCGGCCGACGCCGGCGTCTCTTGCCGCGATTCGGGAGGACGTTCTCCAGCCGTGGTCCGACGCGACGACAAAGACGATCCGAGGAAAGTTCCTTCGCGGGAGGCGCACCTGGACCACGCAGGTCACGACGCCCCTTGACGGGGATCTCCGTCTCCGGGTGATGGTCCCGGGCGGCGGGGCGGATGACGTGACGCTCCTTTCGGGCGACGGACGGACCGTGCTCGCGACCGACTCTTGGGCCAGCACCGGGGGAAAGTCGGCTGAGTACAGGATCTGCGGGGCGCGCTCGTTGCGGGTGCGCGTCACTCGAGGCGGCGTGGCCACGCGGTTCACACTGCGGGTGACACTTCCCTAGCGAAGGTAGATGGCGGGCGCCTCAAGGCGCCCGCCACTCTCAACGGGGATCTCGCGGATTCGCGATCCCGAAGGCCGGGCACGTTCGACTAGCAACGTCCGCAACTTAAGAAGGGAAGGTCCGTCGGGTGCAGCGGCCTCTACCGGCCTGCTTAGGGGCGGCCGCTAGGCGAGGCCATTGTGTAGCGTCCGAAGTGGTGGAGGCCAAGCACGACGTCCTCATCGTCGGTGCCGGCTGCGCAGGCATGCGCGCGGCCATCGAGGCGCACGATGCGGGCGCCGACGTCGCGCTGCTCTCGAAGATCCATCCGGTCCGAAGCCACTCCGGGGCGGCCGAAGGCGGGATCAACGCGGCTCTGGGCAACGCCTCGGAGGACAGTCCCGAAGAGCACGCCTACGACACCGTCAAGGGCTCCGACTATCTCGGCGACCAGGACGCGATCGAGATCCTGTGCAACGAGGCCCCCGGCGACGTCTACCAGCTCGAGCACTGGGGAGCGGTGTTCTCGCGCACGGACGACGGGCGCATAGCGCAGCGCCCCTTCGGTGCCGCGGGGGCACCGCGCACGGCCTATGCGGCCGACATCACGGGCCACGTCCTCGTGCACGTCCTCTACGAGCAGGTGATGAAGCGCGAGATCCCGACGTACGAGGAGTTCTTTGCGTGGAAGCTCGTCATGAACGACGACCGCTGTCAGGGCGTGATCGCGTGGGACCTCCTCAACGGCGGCCTGAAGTCGATCGGCGCCAAGACCCTCATCCTCACGACGGGCGGGGCAGGCCGGCTTTATGTGGGAACGACGAACGCCTATGCCTGCACGGGCGACGGCATGGCCCTGGCGCTCCGCGTCGGCGTCCCGCTGAAGGACATGGAGATGATGCAGTTCCATCCGACGACGCTCTCGCCGACGGGCGTGCTCATCACGGAGGGCACTCGCGGCGAGGGCGCATACCTGCTCAATTCCGAAGGTGAGCGGTTCCTGAAGCGCTACGCGCCGAATGCGATGGAGCTCGCGTCGCGCGACGTCATCTCACGTGCGGAGCAGACGGAGATCGACGAAGGGCGTGGCATCAACGGCAACGTCATCCTCGACCTGCGCCATCTCGGGGCGGAGAAGATCCTGGAGCGGCTGCACGGCACGCGCGAGCTCTCGATGACATTTGCCGGAGTCGATCCGATCTACGAGCCGATTCCGGTTCGGCCCGGAGCCCACTACCACATGGGTGGCGTCGACACGGACGTCTGGGGCCTGACGGAAGTCGAAGGCCTCTACGCCGCGGGCGAGTGCGCGTGCGTCTCCGTGCACGGTGCGAATCGCCTCGGCGGCAACGCACTGATGGAGACGATCACCTACGGAAAGCGGGTCGGCCGCCACGCTGCCGAGTGGGCGCTTGCCAACACGACCGTCGAGGTTCCGCCGTCGGTCGAGGCCGACGCCGAACGCGAGTTGAAGGAGCTGCTCGACCGCCGCGACGGAGAGCGACCTTGGTCGATTCGCGACGAGCTGGCCGAGTCGATGCACGAGAACTTCGGTGTCTTCCGCCGGGAGGACCAGATGCGAAAGCAGGGCGTGATTGTCGAGGGCCTTCTTGAACGCTACGAGCGTGTGATCGTCGAGGACAAGGGCAATGTCTTCAACAACGATCTCACCCAGGCGCTCGAGCTCGGCTTCCTACTCGAACTGGCCGCCTGCATGGTTCCGGCCGGCATCGAACGAAAAGAGAGCCGGGGTGCGCATGCAAGACCGCACGACTATCCCGACCGCGACGATGAGAACTATCTGCGCCATACGCTGGTGACGATGCAGGATGGTCAGCCGAAGGTGGACTGGAAGCCCGTGACCATGACCAAGTGGCAACCCCAAGAGAGGACCTATTAGTGCACACCGAGCTCGCCCCGGCACCGGGATCGACGACGATCGACGTCGCGCTGAAGATCTGGCGCTACGACGCCGAGACCGGCGAGAAGGAGCTGAAACGCTACGAGGTCGAGGCGCCCGACTGGGTGACGCTGCTCGACGTGCTCGACATCATCAAGGACAGGCAAGACGGGTCACTCGCCTATCGCAAGAGCTGCCGGATGATGATCTGCGGCTCCTGCGGAATGCGGATGGACGGCGCCGCCGTGCTCGCCTGCAAGACGCGCATGTACGACATCGCGAAGTCCGGCCACGTGCCCGTCATCTCGTCGATGGGGAACATGCCGGTGATCAAGGACTTGGTCGTGGACATGGATCCGTTCTGGGGAAAGATCCGGCGGATGAAGCCGTGGCTCGACCCGGGCTACGAAGAGCCGCTCGAGAAGGAGCGCATCATCTCGCAGCAGCAGATGAACGTGATCCACAAGGAGGCGCTCTGCATCATGTGCGGCTGCTGCGTCTCCGAGTGCAACTCGATGGAGTCCGACCCGGAGTTCTTCGGGCCGGCCGCTCTGGCAAAGGGAATGCGTTTCGTCGGCGACGCTCGCGACCAAGCAGACGTCGCGCGCCTGAACGACTACAACGACGAGCACGGGATCTGGGACTGCACCCGGTGCTACTTCTGCAACGAGCGCTGTCCGAAGGGAGTCGACCCGCGGGACGCGATCGCGAAGCTCGGAGCCGAGTCGATCAAGCAAGGCATCGATGACGACTGGGGCGCCAAGCACGCGAAGTGGTTCGTCACCTCCGCGAAGACGACCGGCTGGTTGCGCGAGACCGAGCTCGTTCCGAAGACGCAGGGTCTCGTCTCCGCCATCAAGGAGACGAAGTTCGCCCTGGCGCTGGCGAAGCACGGCAAGGTGCCGCCGCCGGTCCCGCCGCACGTCGCAGAGCGCGTCGGCGAGGCGCGCAAGCTCTACCACCTCGTCAAGGAACAGGGCCGTGACGGCGCCCTCGGCATCGTGCAGGGCGAACACGCGCTCGGCCGGATCGAGTTCTCGGAGCAGGCCGCTGTGAAGACCAGCGATCCAGAGGCGAAATGAGACAGGTCGCCTACTTCAAAGGCTGTCTAGCGTCGCTCTCGGCGAAAGAGCTGGACTCGTCGACGAAGGCCCTAGCCCCGAAAGTTGGTCTCGAGCTCGTAGAGCTCGAGACAGTAACGTGCTGTGGCGCCGGTGACATCCACGAAGCGGAGCCGGACTACTACCTCCACCTGAACGCACGCATCCTCGCGTACGCGGAGGCGGCGGGCTGCGACACCCTGCTGACCGTGTGCAACGTCTGCACCCTGAATCTCAGGCAGGCGAACTGGCAGCTGAAAAACGACGACGACTTGCGCGACCGCGTCGGCACGAACCTGGAGCGCGTCGGCGTGCCGCCGTACAGCGGCAACGTCGAGGTGCGGCACCTGCTCTGGGAGATCGCGGAGGGCGAGGGCTACGAGCTGCTGAAGCAGTCGGCGCACAAGGGCCTGAAGGGATTGAAGATCGCGCCGTTCTACGGCTGCCAGATCCTGCGTCCCTCGAAGATCCTAGGCTTCGAGGATCCCGACCGTCCCTGGTCGCTCGAGCGGATCATCGAAGCGTGCGGCGGCGAGGCGATCGACTACCCGGCGAAAGTGAAGTGCTGCGGCTTCCCGATCATCCAGGCGCGCGAGGAGACGGCCCTCGGCGAGCTGATCCAGCCGATCGAGCAGGCGAAAGAGGCCGGTGCCGACGTGATCGTCACTCCGTGCCCGCTCTGCCATCTGTCGCTGGACGCGTGGCAGTCCAAGCTGAAGAAGGCGACCGGCAAGGATTTCGCGATGCCGATCCTGCACCTCTCGCAGCTGGTGGGCGTAGCGGCAGGGCTGGAGGAGTCCGAGCTCAAGTTCAAGCGTCACGTCGTCTCGGTGGCCCCGGTCCTCGAGAAGCTCGTCGAAGTCTGACTCGCGCCGGGAGCCTGCTCGGCGGCGTCGCCGGGGCTGCGGTCTTCTGGGGCTGGTTCGAGGCTGGCTGGGTGCGCTTGCGGACACTCGAGGTCTCGCTGCCTCGCTTGCCGGCTGAGCTCGCCGGTCTACGGATCGCACACCTCTCCGACTTCCACCTCGGCCTGCCCTCGCGCGGAGCGGTCGCGGTCGAGCGCGCCGTCGACTGGGTGGTGGAGCGCAAGCCCGATCTCGTCGCGATCACCGGTGACCTCGTCTCGCGTCCGCGGGGCGAGCCGTTGTTGCGCGAACTGCTCGCGCGGCTCGATCGACCGTTCGTCGTCCTTGGCAATCACGACGTCGAGCACAGCCGGGATCCCTTCTCTCGCACGGCGGGCTTCACGGATCTGTCTCCGGGGCGGTTGCTCGTCGACGAGAGCGAGACGGTTGAGCTACGCGGGCGCCGCGTGGAGCTCGTCGGCGTCGACCCGCGCACGTATCGGCTCGGGACCTCGCGACCGTGGGAGTTCGTGGATGAGTCCGCAGACCTGCGCATCCTCCTCTGTCACTTCCCCTACGTCCTCAGCTTCCTGCCGCCCGGAGCCTTCGATCTGGTGCTCAGCGGGCACATGCACGACGGCCAGATCGCCCTACCGCTCGGGCGCGAGCGGAAGTTCCGCTTCGCGCACCCGAGCGTGCGGTTTGCGACCGGGCTCTACGAGCGCCCCGGGGGCACGATGCACGTATCGCCTGGTCTCGGGACGACGTTCGTCCCATTCCGGTTCTTCGCCAGGCCCGAAGCGACGGAACTGGTGCTAAAACACGGCGGTTGATGGCGACGATCTCGAGTGACATCCTCGCGAGCTATGCCGCCGACGCCGCCCGGGAGGTCGACGGGGTGCAAGGGCTGGTGGAGAGTGCGCTGCACAGGCACAAGGGTGTGCGGATCGTCGACGAGGACGGGCGCGTGCGAGTCGAGCTACATCTGGCCGTGGAGTGGGGAGCGTCGATCCCGCAGGTCGGACGCGAGGTTCAGCAGCGTGTCGCCGCCTACCTCGAACGCATGGCGAAGGTCGATCCCGAAGCGGTCGACGTGATCGTCGACGAGATCGGGCCGCAGTGAGCGGTCCGCGCGTCACCGGGCTGACGGGTGTGACCTTGCAGGACGCACCTACGGTCTGTCACGAGTGCGTTTGGTGGCAGTCCCGTGAGGGCCGCACCACCGACAAACGGAAGTGGATCGAGAAGGCCGAGACCGAGTGGGGGCCGTGGGGAACCGTGTACTACGACGCAGACGGGCACGTGCTCGGGTCGATGCAGTACGGCCCCGCCGGGTTGTTTCCGCGCGCGGCGGAGCTGCCGGCGGGCCCCCCGTCGGACGACGCCGTCCTGGTGACCTGCGCGTACCTCGTCGAGACCTCGAGCCCGTGGGTGATGCAGTCGCTCTTCCTCGCGGCGATCGGCGACGCACGCGACCGCGGCGCGAAGGCGCTCGAGACGTTTGCGTACCGCTATCGCGAAGGGGAGTCGCAGTACGAGCGCTTCCTGGTGCACAAGACGATCTTTCCCTCGGACTTCCTTGCCGACTTCGGCTTCCAAACGCTGAGGCGCTTCGGCCACGTCGAGCTGGCCCGCCTCGAGTTCGGTGGGCTGGTGCCGGTGGTCGAGGGGAAGCGCGAGCTGGTGATGCGGGTCGTGAAGGAGGCGTTCACGCCGGCGCCGGCACCCGTTCCACCCGGGCTCTGACTCGAGCCGCTCTTCGCCGTTGAGAAGGCTCAACGGCGAACGGGTCTAGTAGCCCTTGCCGCGCGCGCCCGCGAGCTAGATGCTGAGTGGGCCCTGCCTTGGGCACCCTCAAACTGACCCTGGCGCTGCTGCCCCGTAGCGCCGTCCCTTCGTCCGAGAGCCCGACTTCCCCGGTCGGGCTCTCCTTTCGAAGCGTGGCCGCTGACGAGACTCGACGCAAGATCGGTCGCTTGACCCTTGAACGGGATCCGCGAACGACGATCTGAAGCGGCGCGTTGGCAAAGATCAACGCCGTTTAGGTCTGTCGGCCGATGTGCGGACGCCTCCCTATCTCCAGCGTGATTGGTGCCGTGGCGGAAGCGAGTCCTAGCCCGCGTCAGCTACACAGTCCGCCTTCACGTGGCTGGACCTTCATCACCAATCACGCCCAGGTGCTGCTTGTCGTTGCGCAGCAGCCGGACGTGCGAGTGAGGGAGATCGCGGCGGCGGCGGACATCACGGAGCGCTACGCCTATCAGATGCTCCGCGACCTGCAGAACGCGGGTTATGTCGAGCGGCGCCGTGAGGGTCGCTGCAACCTCTATCGGATCAACCGCGACCTGGCTATCGGTGACCCCATCGTGGAAGAACAGTCCCTCCGCGAGCTCCTGCGGCTGATCGGTACGCGTGAGAGTGACGAAGTCCGTGGAACATTGGCTTGGTCACGACGCCCGGCTTGACCGCTGTTGGGGAAGGCGCACCTAGCCGCCTGAAGCATGAACAGCTGTTCAGGTCACTGGCAAAGCATGAACGAACGTTCTCTTGTGGGGGTGAGGACCTGTTCATAAGGTCCCACAACGGCTGTGGAAAAGTATCCACAGACGCTGTGAGAGGGGGTTCCCGAGCAGGCCGAACGGGCTTCAGGCGAATGATCCAAGACCTCGAGAGTTCGCCCGCGCTTCTCACAGCAGCGGCCAGAGCGCTATCAGTGGCTCTGGCTCCCTCAATCCCTCAACGTCGGAAAGCCCCGCTCCACGACGCCTTTGTCACGCGTGGAACGGGGCCGCGCACCGACTCCCTCCTGCCGACGCCGTGCAGACGATCAGCGAGAGAAGGTGGTGCTTAGGGCTCATCGTAACTGCGCACTGCAGAAAGCCCCATGGGCTTGAAGACAACAGAGTCCGGCGGGCTAGCTCAGGGTCGGATGAATTCCGCGGCCCGAAGAGATGAGAGAAAGGATTGAACATGCGGCGAATCTCAATCGTCGTGGCGGTGCTGCTCGCGGCCGTCATGACAGCGACAGCGCTGGCAGCAGTCACCGTGAAGTCGCTACCGACAGCCTCGTTCAGTGGAGCATCGGTGACTCTGACGGGTGGCAACTTCAGCGGACTGGGGAACGTCCCTGCGAGCGCCAACCTGACGGCCACAGGTTCGGCTACCTATACGTGCTCCAACAAGGGGGGCAATCCAGCCCCTGGCCAGAATCCGGTACCGGCCAATCCGGGGTCGTCGGGGCCGATAAACCTCGGCAACAGCGACCACAATGGCCGAGGCACGATCACGAACATCGTTGCGACCGTAACGGCCCCGCCCACTCCCACGGCCCAGGAGGTTGGATGTGGAGGACAGGGGAGCACCAGCTGGACGGTCACTCTCAACAACCTGACCGCCACGGCCGCCCATCTCGAAATCACACAGCCAGAGGGCGGAACGCTCATCTTCTGTCGCAACTACACCCTAGGCGGACCAGCGACCGGCACGCCTTGCTAATCACGTAACGCAAGAGACGGCGGCGATCCACATGGATCGCCGCCGTTCCTCGTGGCCGCCCTCGTCGAACTCGTCAAGAGAGCGCGAGTATCACGTGCAGAGCTCGCTCCGAGCCCGGCCAGAGTTCCTCGATCACGTCGCGTCCGGCGCGGCGCGCGACGTAGGCGATCGCGACGGCAACGAGAACCGCGTCGTCGAGCTGGCCCGCGACCGGGATGAAGTCCGGGATCAGGTCGAAAGGCGAGGCCAGATAGGGGACGAGCAGCGCGATTGCGACTTTTGCACGCCGCGGAACGCGCGGGTCTCGTAGCAGTCTCTTGAACAGCACAATGCAGTCCGGAATGAACCGCGCCACATCACGTGCGTCGCGGTGACGGCCAACGAAGAGCAACACGACAATCACGAGAAGCCACAGCGCAGCCGATGCGCCGAGCGCGACGGCGAGCCAGGCCCAGCCGTTCAGGCGGGAACCGGGCGACGCTGCAGGATCAGCTCTGCGATCTGGATCGCGTTGAGCGCCGCGCCCTTGCGCAGATTGTCGGCGACGACGAAGAGCACGAGTCCGTTCTCGACGGTCCGGTCCCGACGGATACGGCCGACCAGGACGTCGTCCACGTCGAGCGCATCGCGGGGTGTCGGAAAGTCCAGCAGGCGAAGGCCCGGTGCGCGTCCGAGCAGATCTCGCGCTTCGTCGACGGAGAGCGGCGCCTCGGTTTCCACCCAGACCGCCTCCGCATGACCGACGAGCACCGGGACGCGCACGCAGGTAGCGCTGATCGGCAGCTCAGGCAGCTCGAGGATCTTGCGGGTCTCGTCGCGCAGCTTCGACTCCTCGTCGAACTCCTCGCCGTCGAAGTCCCAGTCCATCGCGAGGTTGCCTTCGCCGGACGGTGTGGCCCGCAGCTCCTCCATCCGCTGTGCGCCTGCGCCTGACACAGACTGATACGTGCTCACGCGCACGCGCGCGAGGCCGGCCGCGTCGTGCAGCGGCTTCAGCGCCATGGTGAGCGGGATGGCACAGCAGTTGGGGTTGGCCACGATGCCGTCGTGCTCGAGGGCGCGCTCGCCGTTCACCTCGGGCACGACGAGCGGAATTCCGTTCTGCAGGCGGTAGGCCGCCGACTTGTCCACGGCGACGGCTCCGCCGCGAACCGCATACGGCACGAGCTCCCGCGACGCGCGCGTGCCGACGGAGAAGAACGCCAGGTCGATGTCGCCGGCCGCGAGCGCCTCGGGCGTCGCCTCCTCGACGACGACTCCGCCCTCCAGCTCTGTGCCCGCCGACCGCGTGGACGCGAGCGCGCGCACCTGTCGGTACCCGCGTGCTCGCAAGAGCTGCAGCGTGACGCCGCCCACGGCGCCGGTCGCGCCGACTACCGCTATACGCGGTTCAGGCACCGACACGCTCCTCGGCGTAGCCGCGGAAGCGGTCGTGCACCGCCTGCACCGCACGCTCGACCTCGCTCGCTCGCACGACGCAGGAAACGCGGATCGAAGAAGTCGAGATGATCTCGATGTTGATGTCGGCCTCTCCGAGCGCCTCGAACATGTCGGCGGCGACACCTGGATGGCTCTTCATCCCGGCCCCGATGAGGGACACTTTCGCGACGTCGGGGTCGTAGACGACGCCCTTCGCGCCGATCTCGGCAGCGAGGACTTCGAGAATCGGCTCCGCTGCGGGGAGATCCGTCTTCGGCAGCGTGAACGAGATGTCCGTTGCGCCTTCCGCCGAGACGTTCTGCACGATCATGTCGATGTTCACCCCGGCGTCCGCGAGCGCGCGGAAGATGCGCGCAGCGATGCCTGGACGGTCGGGCACGGCGAGCACGGTCGCCTTCGCCTCCGACGTGTCATGGGTGACTCCGGAGATGATCGCCTTCTCGAGCACCAGGTTCTCCTCCTTGGTGATCCACGTTCCTTCGCTGTCGCCGAACGCGGAGCGCACGTGCAGCGGCACACCGTACCTGCGTGCGATCTCGACCGACCGCGCCATCATCACCCGTGCGCCTGTCGCGGCCATCTCGAGCATCTCCTCGTACGAGACCTTCGGAAGCTTCAACGCGTCGCCGACGACGCGAGGGTCGGCAGTGAACACGCCCTCCACGTCGGTGTAGATCTCGCAAGCCCCGCCGAGCGCGGACGCCAGTGCCACCGCGGTCGCGTCCGAGCCGCCACGGCCGAGCGTCGTCACCTCGAGCTCGGTCGAAACGCCCTGGAAGCCGGCGACGAGGACGATCTGGTCGCGGTCGAGCTCGGCGTGGAGCCGCCGCGCGCGCACCTCGACGATCTTCGCCTTCCCGTGGAAGGTGTCGGTGACGATTCCCGCCTGCGAGCCGGTGAGCGAGACGGCTTCGTGTCCGAGATCGCGGATGGCCATCGCGCAGAGCGCATTCGAGATGCGCTCGCCGACCGACACGAGCATGTCGTACTCGCGGGGATGCGGTTTCGGCGACATCTCGTGTGCGAGCCTGATCAGGTCGTCCGTGGTGTCACCCATCGCCGACAGAACGCCGACGACGCGCTGACCGGCTTCGCGTGCGGCGACGAGTCTGCGCGCGACGTCCTTGATCATTTGCGTGTCGCCGACCGACGTGCCGCCGAACTTCATCACGAGGGTGTTCCCTGGAGCGGCGGCGGCGTCGCCCTCGACGGCTGGAACGGCCTCGTAGCTGATGGTCGTCATTCCATCTCCCGGCGGCCAGCGAGCGCACGGCCGAGCGTGACCTCGTCCGCATACTCGAGGTCGCCGCCGACCGGCAGCCCGCTCGCCAGTCGCGTCACGCGCGCACGTCCCCGCAACCGGTCTGCGAGGTAGGCGGCGGTCGCCTCACCGGTCATGTTCGGGTTGGTCGCCAGCACGACCTCGAGCACGCCGTTCCGCTCGACGCGACCGAGGAGCTCGTCGATGCGCAGGTGTTCGGGCTCGACGCCGTCGAGGGGAGAGAGCGCGCCGCCGAGGACGTGGTAGAGACCGCGAAACTCGCTCGTCTTCTCCACGGAGATGAGGTCGACAGGCTGCTCGACGACGCAGATGAGGGTGTGGTCGCGACGGGAGTCGCGGCAGATCGAGCACCGCTCTTCCTCGGTGAGGTTGCCGCACTCTTCGCAGAAGCGAACACGCTCCTTGACCTCCTTGATGGCCGCCGACAGGGCGAGCGCCTCGTCCGTCGGTCGCTGCAGGAGATGGAACGCGAGCCTGTGGGCCGTCCGTGATCCCACGCCGGGCAGGCGCGACAGCTGGGCCACCAGGTTTTCCACAGCCGGGCTGAGCACTGTCCTATTGTGCCGACATGCCTCGGATTGCCGAGGTAGGGCCCTCAGACCGAAAGCTGGGAGAAACGCTCGGCTACGCGCGGATCCTCCGCGAGCAGTCGCTCGATCTCGGGCCGTGCGATTGCAAGGCAGCGGACGTCGGTTCTCGCCCGGACCCGGGCGGTGCGTTCGATTGCCTCGCCGAGCAACGCGCGCTCCCCGAAGACGTCGCCCGGGCCGAGGTCGCGCATTCCTTCCGGAGCCTCGACGACTGCCTGCCCCTCCTCGAGCACGAACATCCCCGAACCCGGCCGGCCGCGCTCGATCAGCGTCTGACCGGCCGGCGCCTCGAACTCCGTCGTTGCGGCAGCAAGCCGATCGAGCTGGGCGTCTTCGAGATCAGCGAACAGCGGGAGCGCGCCGAGGCGGTCGCGCACTAGTCGCCCAGTCCCGGTAGACCGAGCCCGCCGAGCGCCCCGCCCGCGAGGCCCCCCAGCTTCGACTCCATCAGGCTCTGAGCAGCACGAATCGCCTCGTTCACGGCGGCGATGATCATGTCCTCGAGCATCTCGGGGTCATTCGGGTCGATCGCTTTCGGGTCGATCTTGATCTCTCTGATCTCGCCGGCGCCGTTTGCGACCACGGTGACCATCCCCCCGCCCGCCGTTGCCTCCACCGTTTCGTTGGCGAGCTCGGCCTGAGCCTTCTGCATCTGTTCCTGCATCTGGCCGACTTGTTGGAACAGCTGGTTCATGTCCATGCTCATCGCTAGTCCTCTCGTTCGTGAGCGTCCAGGGTCTCTTTCACGAGCTCGAGAATCTTCTCCTCGCCGGCAGGCTCGTCGTCCTCGACCGCCTCGGCGCGTGCCTCGCCCTCGGCGAACGCGAGCCCGAGGCGGCGACCGGTTACCTCGTAGAGCGCATCGGCGAGCAGCGTCGCGTTCTTCGGCTCCTCTGCCAGCTGCCGGTGAAAGGTGGCGCTCGCGGGGAACTCGACGGTGAGGGTGTCGCCGGCGAGCTCTGCTGGATGCGCTTCTCGCAGGACGGACCCAGCGGGAATGGAACGCTCCTCGACGGCGGGGACGATCGTGCGCTGCCAGGCCTCCTGGAGCTGCTCGAGCTCGAGCGACGGCGGAGCGGACATCGCCACTGCCTCCACGGGTGCCTGCTCGGGAGGTGCCTCAGGGCCAGTTGACAGGACTGGCGCCGTCGGCACATGGCCGCGCGTCTCGAGCTGCTCGAGCCGGTAGGAGAGCGATTCGCGAGAGAGGTCGGCCCCTGGGCGCGTCACCTTCACGAGGGCGAGCTCGAGCGGCAGGCGCGGATCGCCGCCCTGTCGCATGTCCTCGACCGCGACGGCCAGCAGGTCGACAAGGCGGATGACGGTCGCCTCGCCGAGCTGGTTCGCCTGCGCACGAAGCCGCTCGCGTGTCTCCTCCGTGACCGGAAGCGTGTCCGGCACTTCGCCCATGTGCTGCACGAGCATGAGGTGGCGCAGATGCTCGAGCAGGTCGGTTACGAGCCGGCCGAGGTCCTGTCCCTGTTCCGACAGCTCTTCGACGAACGTCAGCGCGCCGGCCGTGTCGCAGTCGACGACGAGGTCGCAGAGCCGGAACAGCGCTTCCTCCTCGACTGCGCCGAGCAACTGGAGCACGGACTGCACCGTGATCTCGTTCTCCGTTGCCGAGGCGAGTTGGTCGAGTGTCGAGACTGCGTCGCGGAACGAGCCGCGCGCGCCGCGCGCGACGAGCGCGAGTGCCTGATCGGGGACCTGAATGCCCTCACCGTCGGCGACGCGGCGGAGCAAGCGCACGAGCTCCGGCAGGCGCGGCCGCGCGAAGACGAACGTCTGGCACCGCGAGCGCACCGTGGGAAGCACCTTGGAGAGATCCGTCGTGCAGAAGACGAAGACGAGGTGAGGCGGCGGCTCCTCGATCAGCTTGAGGAGCGCGTTCCACGCTGCGTCGGTGAGCTGGTGCGCCTCGTCGAGGATGTAGACCTTGTACCGCCCTTCCGCGGGCTGGAGCACGACGCGCTCGCGGATCTCGCGAATGTCGTCGATCCCGCGCTGCGAGGCTGCGTCCATCTCGATGACGTCCAGCGAGGTGCCGTTGGCGATCGTGACGCAGGGGTTGCAGACCTTGTCCGGCGTGGGTGTGGGGCCCTGAACGCAGTTGAGACCTTTGGCGAGGATCCGTGCGAGCGAGGTCTTCCCCGTGCCGCGAGGGCCGGCGAAGAGATAGGCCTGGCGAACCTGTCCCGACGTGATCGCGTTCTTCAGCGTCCGGACGATTGCTTCCTGGCCCACGACTTCGTCGAAGTCCTGGGGGCGGTACTTCCGGTAGAGGGCGGCCACCAGGCGATCTTAGCGGGGCGGGTTTTGGTCGCTGTCTGAGCCGTTGCTACCATCGCCCCGCCGCGGCAGTAGGAGTGTGTGAACCGCGTCAGGGCCGGGAGGCAGCAGCGCTAAGCATTCCTCCTACGTGCCGCGGTTTAACCTCGAAAAATCCGCCTCGCTTCGCGAGGCATGATGATCTTTCGAGGAGTTGTGTCGATCCGAGCCGCAGCGGCCACCGCCGGCCCAGCCCGGCAGTGGCGGCGAGTCGGCCCCGGGTGACACGCTCGTCACAGTTGCGTACCCGTGCCTGGCACCGGTACGTGCCCGGGGATGCCGTACCGCATGCGGGATTGCCGAGTTGCGTGACGCTTCTTCATGCGTTTCGTACCCGTGCCTGGCACCGGTACGTTCGCGAGGAGATGGCCCTCGCCGAGGGGTCGTTGGGCAGCGGCGGGGGCGGCGAATGTCGTTGGGTATTCTCGTTTCGCTCCCGGGCGCATAGCTCAGCGGGAGAGCGCCCGCTTCACACGCGGGAGGTCCCTGGTTCGATCCCAGGTGCGCCCATGGCTCTAGAAGATCTGGCAGGCGCGCAACTGATGGCCACTCTCCTCTGCCGCGTTGTTGAGCGGTTGTTCGCCTTGCCGGGTGTTCCCGTCCACGCTCTGTCCAAGCTCGCCCGGACGAGTGCGTCGAGCCCGTCCGCCTAATCGAGTTGCTCCGTCTCGAAACCTTGTCAGTCGCCGTATAGCAATTATGCTATGTAGATGACGCTCGGACGCAGTCTTGCCGCGGTCGTCTACGTTCTGTCCACGCTGACCTGGGCGGGGATCATGGTGCTCAGCCGTGCCCTCCTCTGCGACGGGGGCTATACGCCTAACGAGGTTGACCATATGGACGCGAGCGTCGTCCTGGGCTTCATCGGCCTTGCCATTGCAACCGCCGCACTGTTCGGATCGGTTGTCCGCCTTTGGCTCGGACTCGCTCTCCTGTGCAGCCATGACCTTGACGACAAGACGCCCGCGTAGCGAGGCAAACATCGCGCCCGCCGCTAGGAACGCCATGACGACTCATGACCACTGCGTCCAACCGCGTGGATGGCACAGGTCTCCCTCTTCGACCAGCGTCGCGAGCACGAGCCCGACAGTGGCTATCCAGAGGATGGCCGCAGCGATTGCACGCGGGACTACTGTCACCCCTTGTACCCATGTAAGAACGCCGCGATACCCCCGACGAAGAAGAACGTAGCTGCCACGGCCGCGGCCGTCACGACTGCCGCCGCCGTCTGCGTGCGTCCTTCGCGTCGAGAGGCAAAGATCGCGCCCGTGGCCACCGGCCCTACGATCAGCAGCCACCGTAGGGAGATGTCCTCCGTCGCCCAGACAGTCGTGCCGACGAGACCTGCGGCCGCTCCCGGAATCGCAACGGCCGCCAGGAACCACGATGCCCGGCGAAGCAGGATGGCGAGGACCATCGCTCCGAGACCGAAGGCGAGGAACACAGCTCCGACCGAACCACGTCCCAGGAACGCCAGTGTCAGGTTTTCTCCTATAGCCGGCGTCACGGTACGAACCGCGAGAGCTTGGGGAAACGGGGACCGGCCGCGACCATGAGGGCCGCGGAGGCTCCAAAAGAAAGCGAGGTGATCACGACGAACCGCATTGGCCCCTCACATAGCATATTTGCTATGGATAATTAGTCAAGTTTTCGGCGACTGGGGCGATGCAGGCTGGTGCTGTGACGTTCGTCCGGCGCAGGGCGACTGAGACAGCCGCACCGGCGGGGCCCCGCGTAAAGCATGGCCCCGCCGGTGCGGCCAGGCTCAAGGCGCACGGCGCTACTGGCGGGTTTCCAACATCTATGTCTGCGCCACGGGCTCCTGCTCGCCCACTCGGCGGGTGCGCCCAACCGTCAGCGTCAGGAACGAGACAACGGCCGCAGCGCCGAGCGCGCCGATGCCCCACCAAACACCGGAGATGTTGCCATCCCACCCGATCGCTCGGTCGATCGAGAACCGGCCT
>Ga0207646_10002457_pt1 | contig 21889 bp, 21 predicted proteins | sample KBSK5502metaG_FD_184343 | JGI IMG/M metagenome (GOLD analysis project Ga0207646, IMG submission 184343) | Corn, switchgrass and miscanthus rhizosphere microbial communities from Kellogg Biological Station, Michigan, USA - KBS K5-50-2 metaG... | ecosystem: Host-associated > Plants > Roots >... | reverse complement strand
TGTAGACCACCACCAGGTTCTGCGCCTGCAGCGCCTGCGTCTGCACCAGGGCCTGCTGCGCCGCGAACAACGCGCGCTGGGCGTCGAGCACGTCGAGGTAACTCGCCACGCCGTTGCGGTAGCGCATATCGGAGAGCTCGAGCGCCCGCTGCTGCGCCGATGCGTAGCGCTCGGTCGCGGCGACCTGGTCGTCGTACGTGCCGCGTGCGGCGAGCCCGTCCGACACTTCGCGGAACGCCGATTGGATCGCCTTCTCGTACTGCGCGACGCCGATGTCCTTGCGGACCTTCCCCGCATCCTCGGGGTTGATCCGGCCCATCTCGACGAGCAACGCGACGTTCGCGTCAATGCGTTCGTGCCGGACGCGGCCGTCTTTGTCGATCCTGATTTCCCTCGTTGTCATCGTCCCTCCCTTGTTGGCACTCCAGTCCGCTCCGCGTACTCGGCGTACAACCGTTCGGCGAGCGCGCTGCGTCCGGTCGTCTCTTCGCCACCCGGATCGCTCGCGTTCGCCAAGTTGTGCGCGGCCTCCATCGTCGCGAGCGCCGACTTGAACAGCGGCAGCACGTGGACGCCGGGGCCAGACGGCTGCGACGCCCTCTCCGCGGCGGCATGGGCCTCGACGGCGCGACGTGCTGCCGCGATCGACAGTTCGCGCAGCTTCGGTGTCAGGTCGAGCGGGTCGCTCATTTCGCGGCCTTGTCGATGAGGGCCTGCACGTCGCGTTCTCGGAATCGCAACCGGCCGCCCGGCACAATCCTGACCGGCTTCAAGCGACCGTCGTCGACGAGCTTCCGGCAGGTCGTCAGCGAGAAGCCGAGCGCCTGGGCGACCTGACGAAGCGACAGGAGCCGATCGACGTGCGGTTCGGTGGCGTTCGTTGTAGTCATCATCACTACAAATATCCCGCGCTCGCGCGGGAACCTTGCGCGAGCGCGCCCGAGCTAGGCCTTCGTCGGCTGCGCGTCGTCGCTGTCGGCGGCGTCCGCTCGGACCACACTCGGCCGTTTCGGCTGAGCGAACGCGGGGTCGTCCGGGTCCCAGCCCGGCAGCTTCCGCAACAGGTGGTCCGACGATTTCATCAGTGCGACGTGTTGCCCCCTGCGTTGCCCCCACCGCTATTGCGTGTCCAGCCCGGAAACGCGAAAGCGCGCTGAGCAGCGGCATTGTGGAGCTGCGGGGCAAGGACTCGAACCTTGACTACCTGATCCAGAGTCAGGCGTCCTACCATTAGACGACCCCGCAACGGTCGCGGCATTCTAGCCGCGCCGGCCGCGATGTTCTCCGCGCCGACGGGATGATTCTTCCGCTCGTCGCTACACTGAGCGCCTTCGCTCGGCCCATTCGTCTAGTGGCCTAGGACACCGCCCTCTCACGGCGGCGGCACGGGTTCGAATCCCGTATGGGCCTTACTCGTGTGCTTGCAGCCGGCGCGTCGGCGTCGGGTTCCGAAGGAAAGAGGGGAGAGGACCTGGAAGCGGGGAGCTTCCGGGGGGCTTTAGGGCTGCGGCACCCCTAATCCCCCTGATCCTCTCCCCATAGCCGAATTCGGCTCGAAGGCCGCCTTTGATGCCACGCGGAAGGGGTATTTCGAACCTGCAGAAAGCCACACGCAGTCCGCCAGAACTTGACGAAAGCTGCGTGAGCCTACTGCCGCCCGGGTCAGGTCTCGAGCCGGTAGATCGGCACCAAGCGCTTCTCCGCCTCGGTGTCGATGTGCGCGACGACTTCGACGTACTGCTCCAGGCCGGAGCCCTGCAACTTCGCTTTCAGCAGGCTGTCGACCTGGTAGATGCCGGACGAGTTGTTCATCGTGATCTCGATCAGAACCGGACGCTGCTCACCATCCTTGATCGCGACGTCCTCGATCGCGGCCGCGCTCAGTGAGTGGATCGAAATCGAGCCGCGTTCGAACGGGATGCGCGAGCGGCCCTGCTCCATGTCGAGCGCATCGGCGACGCGCACGATTCCGGCCTCGAGGGTCAACGGCTTCCCGTAGTCGCGATGGCTCGTGATCGCGCCGAGCACCTCGGAGACGATGATGGTCAGATCCGGCTCCTCGTAGATGTCGCGCAAGAGTTCGCGCAGTTTCGGCTCGGCGAGGAAGAGGCTGAAGTCCTCGTGCCCCTCGCGGTGGACCGACATCCCCACGCAATGCGTCAGCGCACCGAGCAGAACGACCACCTCCGCGTCGTCGTCGTCGTACCCGTAGTCGTGGACGACCGACGGCTGGATGTGATGCTTCGTCAGCTGGCGGAGGAGTTTGAGCCCGATGTTGGCGACGATCTGGATGTGGACCCAGGAGTGGTCGTTGATCTGCATGCGCGCGACGGCGTTCACGTTCGACGCGTGCCACCACCCCTTGAGCTGTGTGTCCTCGTTGACTCGTTCCAGCAGCTTGCGCAGCTTGCGGTTGCCGCGCACCGGGACGTTGATCCTCATCTGCGCGACCGCCTCGGTGGGAGTGAGCCGGGTCTCGCGCTCGGCCTCCTCCGAGACGGGCTGTTCGATGCGCTCTTCGGTCTCCTTGTCGAGGGCCATACCGGGTATTAGGCCACTTCCTCGGCCCAGTCTCCATAGAGAGACGTATAGAGGCCGCGTTTGGCCAACAATTCGTCGTGGGTGCCCTGCTCGACGATGCGTCCGTGCTCGAGGACGACAATGAGGTCGGCATCGCGGATCGTCGACAGCCGGTGGGCGATGATGAAGGCCGTTCGTCCAGAGAGCAAGAGCCGCAACGCTCGTTCGATCTTGCGTTCGGTGCCGATGTCGACCGACGAGGTGGCCTCGTCCAGGATCAGGATCCGGGGATCGGCGAGCAGCGCACGCGCCAGCGCCACCAGCTGACGCTGACCGAGCGAGAGGCGCGAGCCGCGTTCCTGCAGCTGCGTCTCGTAGCCGTCCTCGAGACGCAGGATGAAGTCGTGCGCGCCGACAGTCTGCGCGGCCTGCACCACCTGTTCGGGCGTCGCGTCGGGGCGGCCGAAGGCGATGTTCTCGGTGACCGTGCCGGCGAAGAGGAAGCCTTCCTGGGGAACGATCCCGAGCTGGTGGCGTAGCGACGCCTGCGTCACGTTGCGCAGGTCGTGGCCGTCGATCGTGATTTGGCCCTCGCGGGGGTCGTAGAACCGCGCGAGCAGCTTCGCGATCGTGGACTTGCCCGCGCCCGTGTGCCCGACGAGCGCGACCGTCGTCCCTGCAGGCACGTCCAGATCGAGCTCGTGCAGCACCTCCGGCCCCTTGCCATAGCCGAAGCGAACCTGCTCGAAGGCAACCCGGCCCTCGACGTGGGGCAGAGGCTCCGCGCCGGGCCGGTCGAGAACCTCCGGCTCCTCCTCCATGACGTCCATGATCTTGTCGAGCGCCGCCGTCGCCGACAGGAACGTGTTGTACAGCTGCGACAGCTGTTGAACCGGGTCGAAGAAATTCTGGACGTAGAGCATGAAGGCGAACAGCGTTCCCAAGGTGACGTCCCCGTTGAAGTAGAGGTGGCCGCCGTAGCCGAGCACGACCGCCAGCGCGATCGACGACAGGAGGTCGACGAACGGGAAGTAGAGGGCGTTGAGGACGACTGTCTCCATGTTCGAGTCGCGGTACCGCTCGGTGACGGCCTTGAAGTTCCGCGTGTTCGTGCTCTCGCGCGTGAACGCCTGCACGATGCGCATCCCGGCGATGTCCTCCGCGAGCGTCGCCGTCACCAGGCCGAGACGCTCACGCACCGCGCGATACGCCCGAGTGGAGCGGACCCGGAAGATCACGGTCGCGATGCTCATGAGCGGGATCACGGCCAACGTCGCGAGGGCAAGCCGCCAGTCGAGGACGAAGAGCAATATCGCCGTGCCGATCAGCGTCAGGCTGTTCTGCACGAGGCTCGTGACGCCGTCCGTCACCAGCTGGTCGATCGCCTCGACGTCGTTCGTCAGGCGGCTGATGATCACGCCCGCGCGGGTGCGCTCGTAGAACCCGAGGGAGAGGCGCTGGAGATGCCGGAAGAGCGCGATCCGCAGGTCGGCCAGGATGCGCTCGCCGACCCAGCCCGTGAGATACGTCTGTACGTAGCTCATCGCCCAGTTGAGCAGGCCGGCGACGACGAAGGCACCGACGATCCACCAGAGCTTGCCGAGATCGTGCTTGCGGATCCCGTCGTCGACGGCGTACTTGGCGAGGAATGGCGGAGCCAGCGCCGTGGCGGTTGCGGCGAGCAGCGAGACGACAGAGAACGCCGTCCGCGCCTTGTAGGGCTTGGCCAGCCGGGCGAGCTCTGCGATGCGCCGCCGCGTGCGTCGCCAGGACCAGTCGTCGACCTCGACCTTCTTGATCGAGCTGAGGTGCGTGCCCGGCTGCCACACCCTCATCGGCGCCGACCTTTCTTAGGTACACGCGCGCGCGGCCCCACCCGGGAGGGGAAAGACGCCACCCGCCCCCCGCTCGCGACGGTACCGCGCGAAAGCGCACTCGTCTGCACCGATTGCGTGTCGAAAGCGTGCATCACGAGGCGGCCTCCAGCGCATCCGCTTCTACCCGCGCCTCCACAGCGTCCGCGAACTGACGCTCGAGCAGTCCGTGCTCGTAGATGTCGCGGTACACCTGACTCGTGACGAGCAGCTCCTCGTGTGTCCCGCGGCCAGCGATGCGCCCGTCGTCGAGCACGACGATCTCGTCCGCGAGGGCGATCGTCGAGAGGCGGTGGGCAATGATCAGGGTCGTCCGGTTGCGCATCGCTTCGCGCAGGCCGACACGGATACGCGCTTCGGTCGAGGCGTCGACGGAAGCCGTCGCGTCGTCCAGGATCAGCACGCGTGGATCGACCGCGAGCGCTCGGGCGATCGCGAGGCGCTGCCGCTGTCCTCCCGAGAGCGTGATGCCGCGCTCGCCGATGATCGTGTCGTAACCGTTCGGAAGCCGCTCCACGAACTCATGCGCTTGTGCGAGCCGGGCGATGTGCTCGACTTCCGCGTCGTCCAGGCCGGGAGCGCCGAACATGATGTTCTCGCGCACGGTGGCGGAGAAGAGGAACGGGTCCTGCGAGATGACGCCGATCGCATGGCGCAACGAGTTCAGCTTCACGTCGCGGACGTCAACGCCGTCCAGCGTCACCCGTCCCGACGTCACGTCGTAGAACCGTGGTACGAGCGAGGTGAGCGTCGTCTTGCCCGAGCCCGTGTGACCGATGAGCGCGATCGTCTTTCCCGCCGCGACCTCGAGATCGATGCTCTGCAGCACCGGGCGCCCTTCCATGTACTCGAACCCGACGCCTTCGAAGCGCAGGTCGCCGCCCCCCGCCGGCAACTCGCCTGCATCGGGCCGGTCGGCGATCTCCTCGGGCTCGTCCATCACCTGAAAGATCCGCTCGCCGGAGGCGGTTGCCCGCTGGGCTTGGCCGATCCACATGCCGAGCGAGCGCAGCGGCATGATCAGCATGCCGAGATAGAGGTTGAAGGCGATGAACCCGCCGACGGTCAGGTTGCCGCTCGCCACCATCCGCGCCCCGACGAGGAGGACCGCGGCCTGGGCGAGCATCGGCACCCAGGAGATGAACGGGACGTATAGCGCCCGCTGCCGGTTCGCGCGCAGCGTCTGTCGGAAGACCGCCTCCGAGCGGTCGGTGAACTTCTGCTGTTCCTGCGGCTCCTGTGCGAACGACTTGACGACGTGGACGCCGACGATGTTCTCCTCGGCCACCGTTGCGACGTCAGCGAGCTTCTGCTGGACGTCGCGCAGGGTCGGGTGCGCGACATGGCTGTACCGGTAGGCCAGCACGACCAGCACAGGCGTGATCGCGAGCGCGATCAGTGCCAGCTTCCACTCGAAGAAGAAGAGCACGACGGTCACGGAGAGAACGGTGAGGACGTTCTGGAAGAAGAAGATGAGGCCGTAGCCGAGGAAGAAGCGCACCCCCTGCAGGTCGACGGTAGCCCGGGACATCAGCTGACCGGTCTGATGCCGGTCGTAGAATCCGAACGAGAGGCGCACGAGGTGGCGGTAGAGCCCCTGGCGCATGTCCATCTCGACGGCCAGCGCCTGCTTTCCCGAGATCAGCCGCCGTCCCGCCATGAGCCCCGCCCGCACCGCGCCCAAGCCGACGATGACCCAGACGAAGACCCAGAGCTTGCCGGCGTCGCGCGGGATGATCGCATCGTCGATGACGTGCGCTGTGACCCACACTAGTGCGATCTGCGCGACCTGCGAGGCGATCGCCAGCAGCGTCGAGATGACGAGCGAGATCTTGTAGGGGTGCAGGAACCCGAGCAGTCGGGCGAATGTGACTCGGTAAGGCGTTCCGCTTGGTTCTTTCACCCTTGAAATCTAGCGGCGGGCGTTGTCCCTATAGGCGAGCGAGTTCCTCGCGTACGAGCGCCGCGGCGCGCGCGGTGAGCTCGCGGTTTGCCTGGGAGTTGAGCCAGCTGCTGGCGCCCGACGGGTGTGGCAGAGGAACGACCGCCGCTCCGTCGGTCTCGTAGCGGCGGCCGATGCACTCGCCCAGACCTGAGATGCCGAGCAGGCGACGGATGGCAAGGCCGCCGACAGGCACGATCAGGTCCGGTCGCACCAGCTCGAGTTCCCAGTCCATCCAGAACGAGCACAGCTCCTGCTCGCGGGGAGTCGGCGTGCGGTCGCCGCGCCCGGACGACGCGCGCCCCGGGTAGCAGCGGGTTACGGATGCGCAGTAGAACGTCTCGTAGAACTCGTCCTCCTCCAGCTCGAGCCACAGCCGGAGGGTCTTCCCGGCCCGTCCGCGCCAGGGCCTTCGTTCCTCTCCTTCGACGACACCCGGGGCTTGGCCGTACATGTATGCGCGCTGCCCGAGGTGTTCGTTGTGCACGGGCCGGGACTCGAGGTGGAAGCCCGCCTCGACACAGGCGCGGCAGACATTCAGATCACGCTGGAGCGAAGCGAGCGAGCGATAGGAGGAACGTCGGCGCGTCAAGCCTGCACGACGAGGAACCAGCGGCCCTTGAACGCGATCTCGCCTCCGAGCTCGGCGGCCAGGTCGGGCCCTTCGAACACGCGCTTGTACACGCTCCAGGCCGAGCCGTCCTTGAGCCGCCGCTCCTCCCAACGTTCGAAGTCGTCGCCGTCTCCCCGAATCGACGCGACCACGATCAGCTCTGGTGCGACACGCCGTGTCTCGCTGAGGAAATGCCCGCGCTCCGCGTCTTCGAGATGGCAGTAGAAGTAGCTCGTGAAGACGCGATCGAACGAGTCGTCCTCGAACGGCAGCGAGAGGCCGTCTCCCAGCACGAAGCGCGCATTCGGTGCCTGGCCCCGAGCGACCTCGAGCATGCGTTCGCTCGCATCGAGCCCGACGACGTCTCCGCGGAGGTTTCTGGTCAGGAAGCCCGTGCCGCAGCCGACGTCCAGGGTCTGGACGGGTGGAAGATCCCGAAGGACGCCTTCGAGGAGGCGAACCTCACCTTCCCAGCCTGGCCGGTGGCGGTGTTCGTACAAGCCTTCGCCCCGCCACCAGTCGTCGTACTCGGGCGCGCGTCGATCGTAGTACGCCTTCACACCTTCGTAGAGTACGCGCGGTGGAGTTGCCGCTCGAGTCGGTCCCGAACTTCTCGGAAGGACGTGACGCCGGGACGATCGAGGCGCTACGGTCAGCCCAGGCCGCGCACGCGGATGTGCTCGACGTGCATTCGGATGCGGACCACAACCGGTCGGTCTTCACGCTCATCGGCGACGACAGGTCGCTCGTCGAGGCTCTCCTGGCCGGCATCGCGTGTGCGCGCGAGCGGATCGACCTGCGCAGTCACGAAGGGGCTCATCCCCGGATCGGCGCGGCAGACGTCGTTCCGATCGTCGCACTCGATCCACTCGACCGCGACCGCGCGCGGGATTGCGCCCTGAGGCTCGCAGACCGGATCGGCGCCGAGCTCGAGCTGCCGGTGTTCCTCTACGGCGAGTCGGCGCCCGGTCGAAGCCCGGCGCTCTACCGGAGGGGAGGTCCAGCCGAGCTTCAACGCCGCCTCGATGCAGGCGAGCTCTCGCCCGACTACGGACCTTCGCGACTCGACGAGCGCGCGGGCGGGGTCATCGTCGGCGCGCGCCGGCCGCTGATCGCCTTCAACGTCAACCTCGCGACAGACGACGTCGAGATCGCACGCGCAATCGCCGCAATCGTGCGCGAGAAAGGCGGCGGTTTCCCCGGCGTGCGCGCGCTCGGGCTGTTCCTGCCGAGAGGGGGTAAGGCGCAGGTCAGCATGAACGTCGAGGACTACGAGGCGGCCGCCCTGCACGAGATCGTCGGCCGGGTCGAAGAGGAAGCCCGGGCGCGCGGTGTCGACGTGGCCGGGGCGGAGCTGGTCGGGCTGATGCCTGCGGGCGCTGCCGCCGCCGCTGCCGGCGCAATCCTCCGGATCGAAGGCTTCAACGCTTCGCACGTTCTCGAGCTGCGTCTGCTCGAGCGGCGCGCGTAAGAGTGCGCGCCCGCGGAGCTAGACTGGCTGCGCGATGGCTCAGGCGACCGCGATCCGCCTGACCGGAGAGGATCTCCGGCTCGACGACGTCTGGGCGGTCGCCTTTGGCGCTGCCGACGCCGCGCTATCGGACGATGCGCGCACGAAGATGCGCGCCGCCCGCGAGCTCGTCGAGCGAGCCGCACATGGAACACGCGAGCACACGTACGGGATCAACACGGGCTTCGGTCGCTTTGTTTCGAAGTCGATCCCCGAGGAGCAGACGGAGGAGTTGCAGTTGCGTCTGCTGCGAAGTCACGCGTGCGGAGTGGGGGAGCCATACCCGGACGAGATCGTTCGCGCAGCGATGCTGCTGCGCGCCAACGCTCTGGCGAAAGGAAACTCGGGCGCGCGCATCGAGACGGTCGAATTGCTGCTCGAGTGCCTTCGCCACGGCGTGTTGCCGTACGTTCCGAGTCGAGGTTCGGTCGGCGCGAGCGGCGATCTCGCGCCGCTCGCGCATCTCGCCCTGCCGCTCGTCGGCGAAGGCCAGGCCTGGCACGACGGTGAGCTTCTCCCCGGCGCCGATGCTCTGACGGCCGCTGGTCTCGAGCCGACCCGGCTTGCGGCCAAAGAAGGGCTCTCGCTCGTCAACGGCACACAGTTCATGGCCGCGTTCGGCGCTCTCGGCGCGCTGCGGGCACGTCGGCTCGCCAAAACAGCGGACCTCGCGTGTGCACTGTCGCTCGAAGCGCTGCAAGGATCGCGCACGAGTTTCATCCCGCAGATCCACCGCCTGCGTCCGCTGCGGGGACAGCGCGACTCCGCTGCGAACGTCTTCCGCCTGCTTGAGGGATCGACGATCAACGAAGCGCACAGATGGTGCGACAAGGTCCAGGACGCCTACTCGTTACGGTGCGCGCCGCAGGTGCACGGCGCATCGCGGGACCTGCTCGACTACGTCGAAGGCACGGTTGCGGTCGAGTTGAATTCGGCGACCGACAATCCACTCGTGCTCGTCGAAGACGAGCTTCTCGTCTCGAACGGCAACTTCCACGGGCAGCCGCTCGCCTTCGCGCTCGACGCAATGGCGATGGCGTGCTCCGAGCTCGCGAATATCTCCGAGCGCCGCGTCGAGCGCCTCGTCAACCCCAACCTCTCGGACGGTCTACCCGCGTTCCTCACGTTGGACGGCGGGCTGAACTCGGGCTTCATGATCCCGCAGTACGTCGCCGCGTCGCTCGTGAGTGAGAACAAGTCGCTGTGTCATCCGGCGAGCGTGGATTCGATCCCGACGAGCGCGGGCCAGGAGGATCACGTGTCCATGGGGAATGCCGCGGGACTGAAGGCATGGCAGGTCGTCGCGAACTCCGAACGGGCGCTCGCGATCGAGCTGCTCGCCGGCGCTCAGGCGGTGGAGTTCCTCGCGCCGCTCGAGCCTGGGCACGGAGTGCGGGCCACCCATGCATTCGTTCGCTCGCTCTCGCCACGCCTCGGCGACGATCGTTCCTTGTCGCGTGACATCGAGCTGGTTGCAGGCGGGATTCGGGACGGGTCGCTGATTGCGGCGGTGGAGGCAGAGGTCGGAGAGCTCGCATGAGCGTCCCTCGCCTTCGCCTCGCTCGAAGACCACAGGTCGGCCCATGAGCGCGACCCGGCCGCTGGAGGCCATGGTCGAAGAGCTGTGCGGCGACCTTGCCCACATCCGCGCTCCACGGGGGACCGAGTTACACGCGCGCGCGTGGGCGACCGAGGCGCCGCTGCGGATGCTGCTCAACAACCTCGATCCCGAGGTCGCGGAGCGCCCCGAAGAGCTCGTCGTCTACGGAGGCTCGGGAAAGGCCGCACGGAACCCTGAGGCCCTGCGCGCGCTCGTCCGGTCGCTGATCGAGCTCGCCGAGGACGAGACCCTGCTCGTGCAAAGCGGCAAGCCTGTCGGCGTGTTCCGCACGCACCCGGGCGCGCCCCGCGTGCTGATCGCGAACGCGATGCTCGTGCCACGCTGGGCGACGTGGGACGAGTTCCGCCGCCTCGAGGCACTCGGCCTCACGATGTACGGCCAGATGACGGCCGGGAGCTGGATCTACATCGGCACGCAGGGGATCCTGCAAGGCACCTATCAGACCTTCTCCGCGGCGGGCGAGACGCATTTCGGCTCCTCCGATCTTTCCGGACGCACGATCCTCACCGCCGGTCTCGGCGGGATGGGCGGCGCGCAACCGCTGGCCGGGACGATGGCGGGCGCAGCGATCCTCTGCGTCGAGGTGGATCCGTCGCGCATCGAGCGGCGGATCGAGACCCGCTACCTCGACGAGGCGACGGACTCGGTCGACGATGCGCTCGCGCGCGTTCGCGCAGCGGCGTCTGAAGGCCGTGCGCTCTCGGTCGGATTGCTCGGAAACGCCGCAGAGGTCGTTCCCGAGCTTGCACGGCGCGGCGAGCGCTTCGATCTCGTCACGGACCAGACGGCGGCTCACGACCCGCTCAACGGCTACATACCCGCGGGTTTGTCGCTCGCAGAGGCAGCTGCATTGCGCTCGTCGAACCCGGACGAGTACCTGGCGCGCGCCAGTTCGTCGATCGCCCAGCACGTCGAAGCTCTCCTCGAGTACGTCCGAGCCGGGAGCTATGTTTTCGATTATGGCAACAACCTGCGTGGTGAGGCCCGTGAAGCTGGTGTAGCGGACGCCTTCTCATATCCGGGTTTCGTCCCGGCCTATATCCGACCGCTCTTCTGTCGCGGAGTCGGCCCGTTCCGGTGGGCGGCGCTCTCGGGAGAGGCGGCGGACATCGCGGCGATCGACGCGGTGCTCCGCGACCTCTTCCCGGACGACCCGCTTCTGCAGCGCTGGCTCGAGCTCGCACCGGGGCGTGTCGCGTTCCAGGGGCTGCCTGCGCGGATCTGCTGGCTCGGGCTCGGAGATCGCGCGCGCGCGGGGCTCGCGATCAACGAGCTCGTACGCTCGGGTGAAGTCAAAGCGCCCGTGGTGATCGGTCGCGATCACCTCGACTCGGGCTCTGTCGCATCGCCCTATCGGGAGACCGAGGCCATGCGCGACGGTTCCGACGCGATCGCCGACTGGCCGATCCTGAACGCGCTCCTCAACGTCGCCGCTGGGGCGACGTGGGTGAGCGTTCACCACGGCGGCGGCGTGGGGATCGGCAACTCGATCCACGCCGGGATGGTCATCGTGGCCGACGGCACCGACGACGCGGCGGAGCGGCTCGAGCGTGTGCTGACCGCAGATCCGGGCATCGGCGTGATGCGCCACCTGGACGCTGGGTACCCGGAGGCGGTCGCCGCTGCGGAGTCGCACGGACTGGAACCGCCGATGCGGCAACGCGACCGCGAATGAGCTCCACGGGGGGCGAGCGCCGCCTCCTGGTCCGCGACCTCGCCCAGGTCGCCACGCCCTCGGGCACCGCTGCGCCGCTGCGCGGCAGCGCGCTCGGCAAGGTGGACGTGCTCGAGGACGCGTATGTCCTCTGCGCGCGCGCGTCGATCGAGGCCGTCGGCCGGATGCGTGATCTGGCCCGGCTCGACGGAGAGATCGAGGAGATCGACGGCCGCGGTCGCTGTGCGATCCCGGGGCTCGTCGACTGCCACACGCACGCGTGCTTCGCCGGAGATCGTGTGGAGGAGTTCGCGCTGCGCGCGGCGGGGGCGTCGTACGAGGAGCTCCACGCCGCCGGCGGAGGGATCATGTCGACCGTTCGTGCGACGCGTGCGGCGGGAGAGCAGGCGCTCGCCGCCGCAGTCCGCAAGCACCGCAGCTGGATGTTGCGCGCCGGTACGACGACCTTCGAATCGAAGTCGGGCTACGGCCTCGACCGGGCGACGGAGCTCGCGTCGCTGCGTGCCGTCAAAGCGGCGTGCGGGGTCCCGACGTGGCTCGGCGCCCACGCGGTTCCGCCGGAATTCGACGACGCGGACGCGTATCTCGACTTCGCACTGGCCGAGGTGCTGCCGGCTGCGGCGGAGATCGCTGAAGCGGCGGACATCTTCGTCGAGCGGGGCGCATTCGACGCCGCCCGGGCTCGGCGCTATCTCACCGCCTGCGCCGCGGCCGGCCTCGCTGTGCGGCTGCACGGAGACCAGTTCACCGAGCAAGGTGCGGTTCCGCTCGCGATCGAGCTCGGCGCGCGGTCGGTCGACCATCTCGAGGCCACGAGCGACGAAGGGGTGGCGGCGCTCGGCCGGAGCGACGTGGCCGCAGTGCTCCTGCCGGCGAGCGCACTCTTCCTGGCGCGCCCGATGCCACCCGCCCGGGCGCTCGTCGAGGCAGGTGCCATCGTGGCGCTTGGGACCGACTTCAACCCGGGCAGCGCTTTCTGCGAGAGCCTGCCGATCGTCTGCTCGCTCGCGGCAACTCAGCTCCAGCTGTCCCCGGCCGAGGCCCTGGCCGCTTGCACGGTCAATGCGGCCCACGTCCTCGGGCGCTCCCACCGGGTAGGGCGGCTGGCACCTGGCTACGACGCAGACCTCGTCCTGATCGAGGCGCCGGACTGGCGGTATCTCTCGTACCACCTCGGGGCGAACTTCGTCGCCGAGGTCGTGCTCCAGGGGGCACGCGCGGAGTTAGGCTAAGAGGGAGCAATGCCGACCAGGAAGCAACGTCGCCGTCACCAGAAGGCTCGCCGTCACGAGTACGAGTACGTGTACGTCGACGACGACGGGAACGAGGTCCCTGTCGAACCGTCCGAGCTGCGCGGAGAGAAGAACGGCCGGCGCGAATCGAAGCCACGCAAGAGCGACGCCGGCGGGCGTGGAGCGGCGAGGGGAGGGGCACGCCAGGGCCGTAAGGTCGAGCCACCGTCCTGGCGCCGTTCTGCGAGACGCGCTTTGCTATTCGGCCCGATTCTGGTCGTGGCGATGATGCTCTTGAACCGCCACCAGCCGCTGGCGCAGCAGATCTTTCCAGCGCTCTTCTTGATCGCGTTCTTCATTCCGTTCAGCTATTTCACCGACTCGCTCGCGTACCGCATGCTGCAGAAGCGCCTGGCCCGGCGCGACAACGCCAAGACTCGCTAGCAGACGCGACTAGTCGGCTTTTGTGTCGCCGCGATAGTGGCCTTCACCCGGCCACGGCGCGAAGACGAGCAGGATCCGTGCGCCACCGTCCGTCGAGATCGAGCGTCGCTCGTCCGCAGCAAAGGAGAAGAACGCGCCCTCTTCGCCGACGATGGTCTCACCGCCCGATTCGACGCGCACCGAGCCGTCGATGACCGACACGAGGGCCCGTTCCTTCATCTGATGATCGCCGAGCGCCTGTCCGGGCTCGAGGGCGATCAGGACCGCGCGCGCCGATTCGTCCGACCGCAGCACGACCGGTGAACGCGTTCCGCCCGGCGTCTCGATCTCGCGCAGGTTCCAGCTTTGCATCGCCTCGGTGATCTTAAGGGCCGGAGAGAGGCCGGCGTTAGACTCAAACGCCCGTGAGCCTCGCAGTGAACCGATACGAGCTCGGCCCGATCGGGACGAATTGCTACGTCGTCCGGGCCGACGACTCCGCGGCGGAAGCGGTCGTGATCGATCCCGGGGCGGACGCTCAACGGATCCTCGAGGAACTCGGCGCTCTCGGCGCCCGCTGCACCGCGATTCTCATCACGCACGGGCACTGGGACCACCTGGGAGCGGTGGCGGATCTCGCCGAGGCGACCGGCGCTCCGGTTCACATGGCCGAGGACGAGCGGCTCTTGCTCGAGGATCTCAACAGCTTCACGCCGCCCGGCGTCGACCTGCGCCCGTACACACCCGACGTGCTCCTGCAGGGCGATGAGCTGCTCGAGCTTGCCGGCATGTCGTTCGAGACACTGCGGGTGCCCGGACATTCCCCGGCTCACCTCGCGTACTTCACCGGCGGCGCGCTGTTCTCCGGTGATGTCGTCTTCGCCGGCTCCGTCGGCCGGACCGATCTTCCGGGATCCGATTGGGAGACCCTGGTCGCGTCGATCCGCATGCTCGGAGAACGTTTTCCGCCCGAGACCGTCATCTACTCCGGCCACGGTGCGAAGACGACACTCGGCGCCGAGCTCGTCCGGAATCCGTTTCTCGCGGAGCTCCGCGCGTGACGCGCTTCGAGGCGCCGCGCGGCACGCACGACATCCTTCCGTCCGAGCAGCCGCTCTGGCAGTGGGTGACGGGCGAGATGCAGGGTCTCTGCGCGCTCTACGGATACCGGCGCATCCACACTCCCGCTTTCGAAGACACCGATCTGATCGTCCGCACCTCCGGCGGCGGCTCCGACGTCGTGCAGAAGGAGACGTACACGTTCACCGACCGAGGCGGCCGCTCTCTGACCCTCCGGCCGGAAGCGACGGCGCCGATCTGCCGGGCCTACGTCCAGCACGGGCTTCATCGCGAGCCGCAACCGCAGAAGCTGTACACGATCGGTCCGATGTGGCGGTACGACCGTCCGCAGCGCGGCCGTTACCGCGAACACTGGCAACTCTCTGTGGAGGCGATCGGCACCGACGATCCGGCCATCGACGCGGAGGTGATCCAGCTCTACTCGGAGCTCCTGCGCCGCCTGCGCGTGACCGACTACGTGCTCGAGCTCAACTCGATCGGCGACGCCAAGTGCCGTCCCGCTTATCTCGAGCAGCTCGCCAAGTGGCTCGACGATCACGACAGCGAGCTCGACGACGAGGCGCGTGCCAAGCGCGTGACCTCTCCGCTCAGGGTCTTCGACGTCAAGAACGAGCGAGTCCAGGAGCTGCTCGCCGGCGCGCCGAAGATCGGCGAGTCGCTCTGCGAGGAGTGTCGCGAGCACTTCGCCCGAGTGCGCGAAAATCTCGCTGCGTACGGCGTGAGCTACCAGCTGGCTCCGACGCTCGTCCGCGGCCTCGACTACTACACGCGGACGACGTTCGAGTTCAAGGACGAGGCGATCGGAGCCAAGGACACGATCTGCGGCGGCGGCCGGTACGACGGGCTCATCGAGGCGATCGGAGGACCGCCGACGCCAGGCATCGGTTTCGGAGCAGGCATCGAGCGGCTGCTCCTTTCGATCGGGTCCGATCCCACGGAACCACAGCACATCGACGTGTTCTTCGTGCGCGAGCAGGACAGCGATCGCGCGCGAATCGTCCCACTCCTCGCTGAGCTGCGCCGCCGTGGCCTGCGGGCCGACATGGATTACGCCGGACGCTCGACGAAGGGACAACTCACTCAGGCGGCTCGACTGGGTGCGGGTTGGACGGTGCTCGTCGAGGGGGCTCGGGCGACCATTCGGCAACAGGGGCGCGAAGACTTCACCGCGTCGCTCGACGAAGTCGTCGACAGGATCACCGAATGAACCGCTGGCGCGATCTCTATTGCGGCGAGGTGAGTCCCGACCGCGTCGGAGACGTGGTTTCGGTCGCAGGCTGGGTCGCCCGCCGCCGCGATCACGGTGGATTGATCTTCATCGACCTGCGCGATCACACGGGGATCGTCCAGCTAGTGGTCAACCCGGACCGTGCGCCGGACGCCGCAGAAGTCGCACACGACATCCGTTCCGAATTCGTCGTCCATGCGCGAGGCGAGGTCGTCCGCCGCGCGCCGGAGGCCGTGAACCCGAACCTGCCGACTGGCGAAGTCGAGATCCAGGTCGACGAGCTCGAGATCGTCGCCCGCTCGGATCCGCTTCCCTTCCAGCTCGACGACGAGGGAGTCGAGGAGCCGACACGCCTTCGCTACCGCTACCTCGACCTGCGGCGGGACCGCATGCAGCGGAACCTGCGTCTCTCCGCCACGGTGATCGCCGCCATCCGCACGTCGATGGAGGAGCAAGGCTTCATCGACGTCTGGACGCCGTCGATGACTCTCGGCACTCCTGAAGGAGCCCGCGACTTCCTCGTGCCGGTGCGCCTGCAGCCCGGCAAGTTCTTCGCGCTAGCCCAGTCGCCGCAGCTCTTCAAGCAGACATTCATGATCAGCGGGCTCGACCGCTACTACCAGATCGCAACCTGCTGGCGGGACGAAGATCTTCGCGCCGACCGGCAGTTCGAGTTCAGGCAGCTCGACCTCGAGCTCGGCTTCCCGACGCGGGAGGACGTTCTCGAGGTGCTCGAACGGGTCGTTGTCGCCTCATTCGAAGCGCTCGGCCGTACGCCGCCGTCACGACCCTTCCCACGGATGGCGTACGCCGACGCGATGCTGCGTTACGGCTCCGACAAGCCCGACGTTCGCTTCGGGCTCGAGATCCAGGACGCAACCGAGGTCACACGCGGCTCCGAGTTCGGAGTGTTCGCAGGTGCCGAAACGGTCCGTTATCTCGTCGTCCCGGAGACGTTCTCGCGCGGAGAGCTCCAGAAGCTCGAGGACTTCGCGAAGGAGTGGGGCGCGAAAGGGCTTGCCTACCTCGTCTACGACGAGTCGGGCGAAGTGCGCTCGCCGATCGCAAAGTTTTTGTCGGACGAGGAGGTCGAGGCCTTTCTCACTCCGCCGGGATCGACACTCCTGTTCGTCGCCGACAGCACGCCGATGGTGGAGCGGGTCCTCGGCGCCCTGCGGCTCCATCTGGGCGAGCAGCTCGAGCTCATCGACGAGTCGCGCGACGAGCTTCTCTGGGTCCTCGACTTCCCGCTGTTCCTCGAAGACGAGGAGACCGGCCGGTGGACGTTCGTGCATCACCCGTTCACGAGTCCCGTGGAGGGTCACGAAGACCTGATCGACACCGATCCCGGCGCCGCCCTCAGCCAGCACTACGACCTGATCTGGAACGGGTGGGAGCTCGGCTCCGGCTCGATCAGGATCCACCGCCAGGACATCCAGGAGCGCGTCTTCCGCGCCATGGGGATGAGCGCTGAAGAGGCGCAGGCGAAGTTCGGCTGGTTCCTCGAAGCGCTGCGCATGGGCGCGCCGCCCCATGGAGGGTTTGCCCTCGGGATCGAGCGCTTCGTCGCCTTGCTCGCCGGTGAGTCCAACATCCGTGAGGTGATCGCCTTCCCGAAGACGGCGAGCGGCTCGGATCCGCTGACCGGCGCGCCTGCGCCAACCACGAAGGAACGGCTCGACGAGCTTGGAATCAGTCTGAAGACACCAAAGGCCTAAGCCTCGAGGTCTGACCGGCCGATGGAACCTGCATACTTCGCAGAAGGGGTAGCTCGCAGATGGCCGCACAGGAACCAGGACAACAACCGTCGCTCACGGCGCTCCCGCGCCTCGAAGACCTGCCGAAGAGCGGAGACGGCTACGACTCCGACAAGGTACGCGAGGCGTTCGAGGCGTTTCGGCGACACTCCGCCCAGCTGCAGGCGCAGCTGCGCGTGCTGCAGGCGGCAAGCCGCAGCGGACAATCCGTCGAGCCCACCGGTCACGCCGTGCGGATGGACGCCCTGCATCTCATTCGGACCGCGTCCGAGTTCGCGGACACGGTCGAGGCGGATGCACAGAAAGCCTCCGAGGCGCAGCTGTCGAAGACCGAGGAAGAGGTGCGACGTCGCCGGCGCGAGCAGCAGGATCGCGAAGCCGAGATCGAGCGCTACCGCCAAGAGAGCGAGCGCCAACGCGCGGAGATGCTGAATGCGGCGCGGAACGAGGCACGTGAGCTGCTCGCGAACGCCAACCGCGATGCGACGCAAGAGCTACGCGAGGCCGAGGCCAAGGGAAATCGATTGCTGGAGCAGTCGCGCCACCAGGCGACCGAGCTGACGAACTCGGCTCGGGCCGAAGTCGAGCAGACGCTCGAGTGGGCGCGCGCCCAGGCCTCCGCGATTCTCGGACGAGCTCAGACCGGCGCTGAGCAGTTGCTCGCAGCCGCCGGGCTCGGTGAGGACCACATCAAGGGCGTCGGCCAGGCGATCGTCGACTCTGTGCAGCAGGAAACCGAGTCGGCGCGCACGCCGGCAGCCCCGACTGGACCCGCTGCCGCGCTCGTGGCCCCGCCGGTCTCGCCGCCTCCGGCACCAAAGCTCGAAGAGACGAAGGCAAAGCAGCCCGCGCCGGAGACTCCCGGCGAGCAAGATGCTCAGTCCGAAGGTTCGGCGCCGTCGGACGAGTCGCAGGACGACCAACAGCCGTAGGATCCCCTCGTGCCTGTCGTCGGCTCCCGGTTCCTGATCGAGGCCGGATTCATCATCGCCGTGGCGGTGATCGCCGGAATCGAACAGCTGAGCACGTGGTGGATCATTGCCGTGGTCGCAAGCGCGTGGATCATCGTCGCCGTCGTCGAGTTCGTCGTGTGGGCGAGACCGGTGATGGCGCGCAGGCCGTTGCCGGTCGTGGCCGAGGCGCCCGACGCGGCGGTGGCCCCAGTCGCCGCACCTCCGCCGGTGACCGTTCGCGTCCGGCCGCCGCTGGAAGCGGGCCTCGAGCCGCAGTGGGAGCCGGAGCCAACGCCGGCACCGAGCTCTGAGCCGCCACGGATCGTCCCGGCTCCACCTCCGCTTCCTGAGCCTGAGCTCGAGCCCGAGCAAGATCCGGCAGCCGCGCGAGTCGTCGCCTTCGTCTCGGCGAACGACGGCCCGCGGGAGTGGAATCTCTGGGAACTGGAGCGCGCGGCCCGCGACCACGCCACCGACGACGTCGTCCGGAACGAAGAGCGCGCGTATCTCCTCATGTACCTGCGCGAGTTCGCAGGGCCCGACGGAGTCCTGCCCGCGGACTTCGACGGCCTCGTACGAGACGCATTCGGCGACGTGCTCCACACCGTCGGCGCGTGACTGCACCGCTCGTCCAGCGTGCGTTCTGGCTCGCCGGGATCACGCTGGTCGCCGCGCTCGCCGCGCTCGCGATCACCCGGCGCGACGCCGGCAGCCACCGCAACCTCCCCGGCGCGATCGCAGTTCCCGGTACGGAGAACGGCTACTACACCGCCAAGGCGGCGCCGTACGGACCGACCGCCGCGCACCGCCGAACCGCATGCGGCAAGCCCTTCCTCCCGACGACGGAAGGCGTTGCCCATCCCGTCCTCCCCTGTGGAGTCCGGCTCTACATCCGCTTTCAAGGACGAGAGGTCCTGACGCAGGTCGTGGATCGCGGCCCGAACGTGCCCGGTCGGGACCTCGACATCACAAAGGCACTCGCAAATCGTCTGGACCTTCACGGAACCCAGACGATCCAGTGGCGCTTCGCCAAGTAGCCGCTACGCTGCGATTGGCCGACCCTGTTCGTGGCCTGCGCATTCAATGTAGAACCAACAAAGACGCTAAGGGAGTCTGCGTCCGCTGAAGGCTTCGGCCAGAAGTGGCAGGACACCCACCTGGCTATCCAGGTTCACAGCGGGCGCAGGCCACGGCAGGGTGGGTCGTCGCGAAGTCCGGCCCGGCTTTCGCCGGGCCATGATGACTTCGCGCCGACGACAGCCGTTGTGAGCGAGCGCCGGCGGAGCCGGCACTCGTAACGTCGCAAAGTCCGGCCCGGCTTCACCGGGCCATGATGACTTCGCGACGGGAGAGCGTGGTCTCCGAGAGCCTTTGCGGCGAGCGCCGGCAGAGCCGGCACTCGTAACGTCGCAAAGTCCGGCCCGGCTTCACCGGGCCATGATGACTTCGCGACGGGAGAGCGTGGTCTCCGAGAGCCTTTGCGGCGAGCCCCGGCGGAGCCGGCACTCGCGGCGATTGCGGCTAGCCTGAGTCGATGCTCGAGCTCATTGGGGATTCTGCGCGTGGAGCTGACTTCGCGCTCGTTCGACTTCAGTTCGACGGCGAGCACATCGTCGCTGCTGATGCTTCCGGGCTCGATCGGTCGCTTGTTGGCTTGACGCTGCTCGAAGCTGCGGCGGTCGGCGGTGAGACACTTGCCGTCGACGCACTCGCGAATGCGATCGGGCCTGTCTTTCGGGCTCCTCGGTCGCCAGGTCGCATCGCCGTCGCAATGAGCGGTGGTGTCGACAGCGCCGTTGCGCTGCTCAAGTCGTTGCCCAATGCCATCGGTGTCACCCTGCGGCTCTGGCTCGATCCGGACGGTCCCGACTCCGAGCGTGCCTGCTGCTCACCCGACGCCGTCCTTGTAGCACGCGCGACGTGTCATTCGCTCCGCGTCCCTCACGTGACGCTCGATCTCCGCGACGAGTTTCGCCGCGCCGTGGTCGATCCATTCGTACGCGGTTACGAGCGTGGCGAGACGCCGAACCCGTGCATCCACTGCAACGGCGGCTTCCGTTTCGCCAGGTTGCTCGCCTTCGCGCACCGCGCCGGGGCGGACACGCTCGCAACCGGCCACTACGCCAGGATCGTCGAGCACCGCGGCAGGCTGCTCCTCGCGCGCGGGCTCGATCCGGGGAAGGACCAGTCGTACATGCTGGCCCGGGTCGACCCTGCGAAGCTCGGTCGGATCTCCTTCCCGCTCGGCCTGCAGACGAAGGACGAGACGCGCGTCGAGGCCAGGCGCGCAGGTCTCTCGGCCGCCGGGCGCGAAGAGAGCCAGGAGGCATGCTTCTTGGCGGGGGACGACTACCGCTCCTTCCTCGAGCGCCGTGGGCTCGAAGCGCAGGAGGGGTCGATCGTCGACGAGGACGGTGCGGAGGTCGGCAGGCACGGGGGTTACTGGCGGTTCACTCCGGGACAGCGCAAGGGGCTCGGGGTCGCCGCGCAGGAGCCGCTCTACGCAATCCGGTCCGATGCGGCGACGAACACCGTCGTTGTGGGACCGCTCGAAACACTTGCCCGGACGACTATCGAAGCCTCGGGCGACCTCTACGTCCCTGTGGAGCGTGCGGACGCGAAGCTGCGGTACAGGTCGGACGCCGTCGAGGCGAAGGTCCATGGGCGCGAAGGCGGTTTTCGCCTGGAGCTCGATCGACCCGCCTATGGCGTCGCTCCGGGACAGGCGGCGGTCCTCTACGAGGACGATGTGGTCGTCGGCGCCGGGCTCATTCAGGCCTGATCCGTAGTATCCGCACACGGCGGATGTCCGAGCCCCCTTGCGAAACCGGGCCGGCCGGTATTCCGTTCTACCCGGTGGACCGGATGAGAAGGGAGACGTGATCGCTGACGAGATCCGCTTGACGCTGCCCGCGGACGACGCCTTCTACGGTGTCGCCCATCTCGTCCTGGGCGGATTGGCCGCGCGACTCAATCTCACCTTCGAGAATCTCGAGGACCTCGAGCTCGCGCTCGACTCGCTGCTCGAACGTCCAAGCGACGGCAGGGAAGTGACCCTCAGGGTGCTCGTCGAAGACGGCGAGCTTCGGATGATCATCGGTCCCTTCGCGGCAGTGCGCGCGGAGCTCGAGGAAGGCGGGGTGGACTCGCTGAACCTGAACCGGATCCTTGGCGCCGTTTGCGACTCCGTCGAGGTCGAGGACCGCGACGGCGCGCAGTGGGTCGAGCTCACGAAGCGCCTCGATGGGCTGAAGGTGGGTCGAGGTTGAGCGAAACCGACAAGGCTCTGCTCCGTCGCTACCACGAGGACGGTGACCTGCAGGCGCGCGAGCAGCTGATCGAGCAGTACATGTCGCTCGTGCGCTCGCTCGCGCGGCGATACTCCTATCGCGGCGAGCAGCTCGAAGACCTTGTCCAGATCGGCGCGATCGGATTGATCAAGGCGATCGATCGCTTCGACA
>Ga0207646_10002456_pt1 | contig 21890 bp, 13 predicted proteins | sample KBSK5502metaG_FD_184343 | JGI IMG/M metagenome (GOLD analysis project Ga0207646, IMG submission 184343) | Corn, switchgrass and miscanthus rhizosphere microbial communities from Kellogg Biological Station, Michigan, USA - KBS K5-50-2 metaG... | ecosystem: Host-associated > Plants > Roots >... | reverse complement strand
CGCCGGCGGGCATCGGCGCGGACGTCGACCTCACGGACAGACGATCCTGCGCGGCCGCTACGACGGCGAGTTTGACAGGACCAACCTGCCTGACGACGTGGTCCTGACCAACTACAAATGATGGTCAGGATGTAAACTTGGGCATGAAGCTGTTGATTTTCAGGCAGTTATCCTGGCGAGAGTATTTCTCCTCCTTTGGCTTCGGAAGCGCAATTTCTCAGAAAATGATCAAGGAAAAGATCCTCTGATCAACAGAGTAATTACCAAAAAATCAACAGCTTCATGTCAAAATTTACATCCAATCATACTCACGAGCCAATCTATATTGTTAGCAACCATCTTGCTGTTCTTCCAAAGAGATGCCAATTTACAAGATGTCGAGGGAAGAAGCCAGATGTGGAGGGTTTTTCCAGGCATTGAAGCGTCAAGTTCCATCCTTCAGTGTAAAATTCCATCCTTCAGTGCAAAATCGGTCCGCTCTTCAGTTAATTTACCAGGTCTTTGACGCGGACACGATGGATCACTGGTGGCCTCCTGCCGATGAGGCTGCTGTGGATTATGCGAGGAGGCTAGAGTACATTGCGGAAGAGTACTCGAAATGCGATGTGTACCTGCTGGGACGGACCACCTATGAAATGCTCTGGCCGGGCTGGTCCACACAAACCGATACTCTTGGATCAATCCTCAACCGCATGAAAAAATATGTGGTCTCGACCACGCTCGAAACCGCTCCCTGGAAAGAATCCACCATCATCAGAGAAAACGTGGTGGAAGCAATCACCAAACTGAAACAGCAGCCAGGCAAAGACATGATGATCGATGGCAGTGCCACGCTTGTCCAATCACTGATGGGAACGGATCTCATCGATGAGTATCGGTTCTTAGTTGTGCCCTACATCATGGGAAGAGGAAGGCGGTTCTTCCCAGATGGGACGCCTCCGACGAAGCTGCGGCTTGTCGAAAGCAAGATGGTCAGTGGCGGGACCCTTGCTCTTATCTACCAGCCGGACAAAAAATAACCGTCTGGGTTTTGCGGAACATGATCTCCAGGCTGTTTGGACATTTTGAGGTTTCACTCCAAAATGGACACGTTGAATGAGCCTGGAGAGACATTTCAGCCGAATATGCGCCTCGTTGCACATCTCGTGGGCCCTTCAATAAGTAATAGTCTGTGGCATAAGGAGTGCCATATGGGGTGACTGCCGAGATCGTAGGCCTCCATGCTTCTTCTGGACCACTATCGGGCGTATAGCATTGGACATTGTTCGAGCTTGGACTAAACAGCACTTGCCCGGTCGGCAGCAACATAAACCGGTTCCAGTACAGTTGCACCCCATTATTCGGCGGCGTGAGTGCTTGAGAGATGGTGTTACTGGCGGGATCGTATTCAAAAAACAGGATTGGAGATCCCCAGTTATTGAATTGGTAAGGGGCTGCTGCAAACAACACTTTGCCGTTTGGCAGTAAGCTAGCAGAGCAGTCGTTACACACAATTGTTTGGCCACCAACTTTGGGGATGTCCGGTCCAGCTGTCCATGTAGCTGTGCCGGTCGGGCTGGATGGAGGAGTGTAAATGACTGTCTTGCCAAAGCCATTCCTATTCGCCGCTCCAAAGAAGATGACCTTGCCGTTGTACATCAACATGCCTGGCCCGATTTCATGCATCACGGGATCAACTAGCGTGATCGGCAATGCCCCCTCATTCTTCCAGGTGTTGGATGAAATGATGTATTTCTCGGTTTGATAGGGAGCCCAACATTGCAGCGTCACTATCGTATGATCCGGCAATAAAACCCACGTCTCTTCATTCGATTGGACAGCCTTGCTCGCAGCCGGAGACCACGAGTTGGTTGACGGATCATAGATGACACACGAAGGCGAAGGTAGTGCCCCGATCATAAATCTGCCGTCAGGTAAGACACAGCAGCTCGCATCACCCACCTGCGACCAACCTGGAGGGGAGGGGATTGGACTCCAGGTGTCTGAAACAGGATCATAGATTTCACCCCTGTTAGTGTCGCCACCAGCGCCGCTTTGCTCGCCGCCAATAAGGATGACCCGCCCATCTTTGAGCACTCCAGAGGCATAATATCGCCTCCAGAAGCTTATATCCGCCAATGGTGACCATGTTCCATTGAGATAGCTTCCGGTGCTGTCGGGCGCTAAAGCGTACCAGTGCGGCGTCGCTTCTTCCTGTGCCATTACCCTACCATCTGTCAGCAGGATCATCGTACTTGTGTGAAATGTAGGTTAGTTAACCAACCCTGTCCATGAGCTTGGCATCGTTCCTCCTGTGTTTTGTATGAACCAGGGTCTCCATCGGGGAAATCTCCTCAATAGTTCTCTTTTCCCTGATCCATTGCCGTTCTCCTTCCTTTGGAATCAAGATAGGGAGGAGATCAATAGTCCAGTTTGACCACATTTACAGTAGGATGGACGCCAGAGGTGCTATCATTTCGCGTATTAGATCTACCACGAGGAGAACATTTGTGAAAAAGTGCGATTATGGAGTCCGATTTTGATATGGCCAATGCAAGGATCACTCTCAATTCCGACCCTTTTCAATGCTGTGCTGTACTCAGCAATTGAGAGAACGTCATAATAGCTGAAAGAAGTCTTGTTGAGAGGCCGAGACGCCTTTCTATGAGACGAAATATACTCAAATTTTCACCTAGCGATTGATAGTCCTATCACTTCCATACTGCTGAGCAGTATTTCTGCGGAAGAGCCCCAGAATGAGACAATTGAGACATGACCATACTTTCGAGATAACACACCCCACAGGCGATAAAGTGGGTGAAGAGGGCAATGTAGGTATCGGAAATGTGATGATAGGCAATGCCGCCGTATCCCCCGTAGCGGATGTGGTACTCCGAGAGCAGATTTTCCTCATACAGGTCGAGCTTGGTCCCATCAGCAGCTGCTAGCTTACCTGTCCCCCAGAGCTTGGGCAACGGGAAGGCATTATAACAATTGATAATATCACGGATGGCTGCATCCAGCTTTTCTGCGGTGATGTGACGCCGATGGGTGAAGGAGAGTTCATGCGCGGTGACGATCCCGCGCATATGCCGGGCCGTTTGACGTGCCCCGAGGTTACAGCCATAGCAAAACGCCGTAATGATATAGCGTTCAATGATATCCTTGATTTTGGGGTCCGACCCAGACGCTGGGCCCAAGTGACGCGTCCAGTGGACCCAATGTTCCACATTGCAGAGAATATCGAGCACGTTGCGTTCGGGGAGTTCTTTGGTGAGTTTGGCCTCCAACCGGATCACCTCGCACGGCGCTTCTCTGCGCTCGCCGCGTCTGAGAATCAGTTCCCCCTTCGGCGAAATGCTGAGTTGCCCTCCGTTGGTCGGCACGCCCTGATCAATCTCTCGCCCGATCCTGGTCAGCTGGGTCTTGAGGTGTTCGACCAACGCCTTCCCCGTCGCGGGCCGCCCTACCTCGCTGCAGTACTCGGCCACCAGTGGCTCACACGTTTCCCAGGGCAGGAGCTGCTCCCGGTAGTCGGCAAACTGCTCGGAGCCGACGACGCAGAAGTCCCCGGCTTTGAGTTCGGCGGCGACATGAGTAAAGATACAGACTTCCAGGTGCCGCCGATCCAGCAACACCTGCTTCTTGCGGCGGACATAGATGGTGCGGTGCCACTGCTCATTAGCAAACGAGAGATCGATGACATTGGGCAGATACTTACCGCGGTGCTGCTCATGCTCCACCAGAAAGGTCAGGGCAGCTCTCACCGTCTGATCCTGGGTCGTCGAACGGATATCGAGAAGATGCACCAGCCGGAAGAGCGTCCGGCGATGGCTGTGATAAAACTGCCAGAGGAGCGGGAAGTAATTGTTCCCGTTGTGAGAGGCGAGTTTCTCGGTCTTCTCCAGCAGCCCTTGGATGCCTCCCTCTTCCTGTTCAAGCACCTCTCGCACCTGCTTGCCGAGAGCGGCATCATCTGCGACCTCTTGCGTGGTATGCAGCACATCGGTGAAAACCGAGAGCAAGTGTTCGGTCGTGGCGCGATGCTGTTGATGAAGGAGTTCAAGCGCCTCCTTGCCACGGGTATGAATGCGCGCCATGCGTTTGAGAAACATCTCGATGATGGCGTCGCGGGTGGCGACCTGGGTCTCGAGAAGCAAGCAGCAGACCAGCGTCTGCCGTTTGGCAAGCGCGACCTCCTCCAGTTCCGCGACGTCCAGGACCCGGGCCTGCGCTGCGAAATGCTTGATCTTCGCACGTGGGATGCCGTCGAGCAGGCGCTCTATCCCGGTGAACGATTCGATCCACACGAGGTGATCGAGCATGTCTTGCAGGTGCGAGAGCGTTGCACTCTTGGGAATGGCTTTGAGCCGCTGGAGTTCGGAGTGACGAGTGGAGACGTTGCGGGTGAGCAAGAACGTGTGTAGGGGCGCGGAGGTCTCCTCTCCGAGCCGCGCGGCCACCATCTGGAAGTACTGGTCGTTGACCTGCGTGCGCAGGTGAGCCGTCAAGCGGGAAAGGCGGCTAAAGGCGGGTAACTCGTAATGGGCGCGCACCAGTTCTTCAATCGCCGCGTTGAGCAGATCGGCAGGGTTGTCCATCACCTGGGCCGCACGAATAATGGTCTCGCTCGCCAGACGCTCGGCCTGTTCATCATAGGGCTTCACCCCCAGGTAGGCGCGGATCGCCCGTTGATGGCGGTAAAGCGTGCGAGGAGGATAGCTCACGGTCACCTCTGACGAAACCTGCACACAGGCACGAATATGCTCGACAATGACTGCGGGAATGTCGTCGGGCGAAGGAAAGTACCCCGGGCGTTGAAACGCCTTGTAGAGGACGAGAAAACTGAGGATGGACTGCTCACCCCGACAGGTAGCCGCCGCGTGCTCGCGTTCTTTCTGGGTTGGGGTATACCAGTCGGCCAATTCCTTGGCGTTAGGTGCCCGCTTCATGCGGGGATAGGCAGGCTGTTCGCTCAATGGCGACCATCGTTTCCGCTCCTCTGTTCTCTCGGGTACACCCCTCGGCTCGGCTTCCAGCAGAGGAGGTCCTGCTTCGGCTACTATAGTGAGGGTGCAACAGAAGCGCAAGTGAGTAGGAAGAAAAGCTCTTGCCACTGGTAGGAGGCGGCTGAATCCCAACCCACTGCGGGGAGAGGCGATCTCCTTTCTCCTGGGCAAGTGCATCCCTTTACCCGCCAACGCTCGTCTCCTCGAACGCCCCTAAGGTGCGCAGCGAGGCCTTTTGCGCCTCGGAGAGGCCGCGGATGCCCGTGATATTGAGTCGCTCATAGGGCCGGTCGCGACGCAGCGTGCGCAGCAGCTCGCCGCTCTGGAGGTTCCAGAGCTGGATGGCCCCGTCATCGCCGCAACTTGCCAGAGTGCTCCCATCAGGACTCACCTTGAGGGTCTGCACAGTCCCCAGATGGGCCTCGCGCACCCGCACGCACTCTCCGCTTTGGAGCTGCCACCAGCGTAGCCTGCCGTCACTGCCACCACTGACCAGTTGCTCTCCACTCGGGCTCCAGGTCACCGCAGTAGCCACTGCCGGATGCCCTCCAACGTCTCGCACGCGCCTCCCACTGGAGGCATCCCACACCACCACTTCCCCGCTGTCGCCCAGGCCCGAGCTCGTGGCCAGCCTGGAGCCCCGATGGCTCCAGGCGACGCTCATGACGGCCCCCTGATGTCCCGCCAACTGCAGGAGCAGCCTCCCATCAGCCGCGTCCCACACATAGACGTGGCCATCATCGCCCCCGGCAACCAGGCGCGTGCCATCGGGGCTCCAGGCCACCCGACGGATCCAGAGAGGCAGCTCCCGCCCGATCCAGCGAAGAGCGTCTGCTCCCCCCTCCCACAGCAGCACGCCACGCCGAAAGGTGCCACTGGCCAGCCGCGTGCCATCGGGACTCCAGGCCAGGCCCCAGAAGGGGGTGTCGGGGTGGTCGCGGTCGCCGATGATCTGCAGAGGGCGCCCGGTGGCCCCGTCCCAGAGCCGGATGGCATTGTCCCACCCGGAACTGGCCAGCAGGCCGCCATCGGGACGCCACCCCACGCCACACACGCTCCACGCATGGCCGCGCAACAACTCTGGCGGCCTTCCCCCTCCAAGGTCTTCTACCTGCCAGAGAATGACTTCGCTATCGGAGCCGGCACTGGCAATGGCGGTGCCATCGGGACGCCAGTCCAGGTCGTTGAGGGCGGCCGTGTAGCCCTGCAGCACGCGCAGCGGCTCGCCCCGCTGCACGTCCCACAGCCGCAGCGTGCCATCCTCGCTACCACTGAACAGGCTGCCGCCGTCAGGCGTGAAGGCCAGGCCTTCCACCACTCCGCTATGGCCCGAGAACACCAGCCGCGTGCGTCCCTCCTGGGCCTCCCACAGCCGGATGGTGCGGTCATTACTGCCACTGGCCAGCGTGGCTCCCTCCGGACTCCACGCCACGCAATTCACCTGCCCGGTATGCCCCAAAAGCCGCTGGCGCTGGCGCAGGCGGCCTGCCTCTCCCCACTCCCAGAGCTTGACGCTGCTATCCCAGCTCCTGCACGGGGGTGCCCAGCTGCGCCTCCCAGCACCGCACGGTGCCATCAGACCCCCCACTGGCGAGCTGCTGGCCGTCGGGGGCAAGGGCCAGGCAGAGGGTGCTCTTCGGATGACGGCCCGACCAGAGCAAGGCACGACTTTCGACGTCCCAGAGCTTGACGCTGCCATCGAAGCTCCCACTGGCAAGCCGCCGTTCGTCCGGGCTGAAGGCGAGAGACATTACGATGTCTGTATGCGCCTGCCAGGCCAGGTGCAAGGTCTGGCCGAACTCGCGCCACAGCCGCACTTCCCCACGCCGACCAGCGGCGGCCCAGTACTGCCCGCTCCGACTGACGGTGACCGCCCAGATGGCATCGAAGGTCTCCGTAAAGACGCTCTGCTGGATCAGCGACCCGGAGAGACTCGCATCTTGCAGCTGGACGCCTTGCAGATGCACGCCGCGCAACACGAGCCGCGATAGATCCAGCCCTCGCAGGTGTCCGCGCAGCACGCGCAGCAGCGCCATCAGATTGGCTGGTGCATACCCCTGCGTGCCCTCGGCCCAACTGCGCACCACAGAGAGCAGCTCGCGCAAGCGCCCCTCCACCTCGGCTTGCCCCCGGTGTACGCTCTCGAGGCGCGAGAGCACGGGAGCCACGAGCAAGCGCTCCTGGCTCTGGCGCACATAGTCCTTGGCTTGTGCTTGAGAGAGGCCATGCTCACGTAAAAGCGCGAGCTGCCCCTGCCTGATCTCCTGGCTAGCCGTGGTGATCAGTCGGTCGGTCACGAACTCCAGCACGACCGACTGCAAGGTGAAGCTGCCCGGGCGCTGCCCTCGCTCCACCAGCGAGCGCCGGCGCAGCCCATCCACGGCTTCCAGGACCTGTGCGGGCGCGAGCGGAGCCACCAGCACCGCTTGCAGCTCTTCCAGCGTCACCGGCTCGCGCAGGATGGCCAGCCACGAGAGCACCATCTGTTCCAGCGCCGAGAGCCTCTCCCATTGCTCCTGCAGGAGTTGGGTGATGCTGCCAAAGAGGATCGTGCCTCCCAAGAGGAACGGGGAGATGGCCCCGCCAAAGAGGTCGGCGATGGTCTCGGCCACGATGGAGAGCGCCAGCGGGTTGCCTGCGTAGCGCTCTGCCAGGCGGGCGTACTCCTCTGGCGCGCCGACCAGCTCGTGCTCGCCCAACAACTGCGCGCAGGCCGAAGCCTCCAGCCCGGAGAGGCGCAAGGAGCGCACGAGGGCGCGCCGGCCCTCCAGGGCGCGCAGAGCGGCCGGTTGCTCGCGGCTGGTCAGCAGCAGGCAGCTCTGGTGCTCCGTGTGGGCCACCTGCTCCAGCAGCTGCCCATAGCCCTCATAGCCAGGACGCAGCCGCCCCAGCGCCTCGCCTTCTTCCAGCAGCACTTCCAGGTTATCGAGCACCAGCAGCACGCGAAGGCTTCGCAGCTTCTCTAGCAGTCGATTCTGGCGCCGCTCCAATGGCTCGTGCACGAGATCCTGCGGCTCGGGCGAGAGTACCGCCAGGCAGGACGAGAGCAACGCTTCATAGGAGGGAGCGTCGCGCAGGGAGCGAAAGAGCACCACCTCGAAGTGGCTCGCCACCTCGCGCATGGTCCGCACCACCAGCGCCGACTTGCCGATGCCGCCCAGGCCCAGCACGCTCACCAAATGACAGCGCTCCTCGACCACCCAGCCGAGGAGCGTGGCCAGGTCCGCCTCGCGGCCATAGAAGCTGGGGACAGAGAGCGCCTCGCCCCAATCCAGCAGTGGCGCTGGCGTTGACTGAGCTCTCGGCAGTTCACCCGGTCGGGCTGCCTCCTGCAGCTCAGGATGCAGCAGGGTCAGCGGAGGACGCGTGCGGCCGAGCACGCTGGCAAGCCAGGCCTCATCCAGCAGCACCTTCTGGTGGGCCGCCCGCCAGAGGGTCCGGATCTCCTCGGCCTCCTGCCCGGCGGGAAAGATGCGCTGCTGGACCCCCAACGCTATCAAGGCCTGGAGATGTTCAATGTCCGGATAATTGAGACCTGCCTCCCAGTGGGCCACCGCTCGCCGGGACACCCCGAGCCGCTCGCCCAGGCCCTCCTGGGTCAAGCCGATGCGGGTGCGCAGTGTGAGAATCAGCTGCCCGAAGCCATAGTCCCGCTCGCGATATGAATAGCTCTTCACGGGCGATCTCCCTTCCGCGTGACCCGGCCGAGCGCACCACTGTGAAGCGATGTGAAGCGTCATGGAAGCACATGGGCCGTGACTTCCCCCTGGTTCCACCAGTATACTGGAATCTGTCGGGTGTGTCTCGAAACCGGGTCAATGCCCGTCTCGGTGATCTGGGTCCTACCAAGCGAGCTCAGATCACCTCTGCCTTTCTCCGCCTCTATCATACCAGATTTCTCGTGCTCCACCAAGCTCCGGTGAGCAGGACCTGCTGCAAAAAGGTCGTCTGGGAGGGTCCCTGCGCTCGGCTTTGCAATAAGGGAGCCGATATGAAGCGACATGAGATGTCATGGGCACTGACTTTCGTGCGCATCCCCTTCTATACTTAGGACCAGCAGAGACGAGAGGGATGCTCCCGTGCGGGGCGTCGAGAGGCTTGTCCCAGTCGATGTCTCTACCCGAGCTGGCCTCCCTCCTCTGATCCTGGTTGCAGATACTGCGGGCCAGGAGCAGGCAGATCCTTGCGTTTTCCGCAAGGAAGCATGTGTTCGAACGGTAAGGAGGAAATGATTCCATGACCAGCAGAAAACCCTACCCTCGTGAGGTGAGCGACAAGGAATGGCCCTTCGTTGCTCCCGATCTGACCGCGTTTTTACCAGGAGGACCAACCCGATGCAATGGGCAATAGTGATCGCCGCCTTTCTCGCCTCGGCGGTCGAATTTGTGGAGGCGTTTACGCTGGTGCTGGTGGCCGGCATCACCACCAACTGGCGTAGTGCGATTCTCGGAGCGCTTGGTGCCGCCGCGGTGCTGGCGGTGATCGTCGCCACCCTGGGGGTAGCCCTGGTCACCTATGTGCCCATAGAAGTCTTACGCTTCGTCGTGGGCTTCTTGCTGCTGTTGTTTGGCCTCAAATGGCTCAAGAATGCAATTCAACGCTACACCGGGCTCAAACTCATCCATGATGAACAGGCCGCCTACGAAGCCAACCTGGCCGAGGCCCGCGCACGCGGGGAACCGGCGAAGACCGGCCTCGATACGTTCGGAGTGCTGCTCTCCTTCAAGTCGGTGCTCCTGGAAGGACTGGAAGTGGCCTTCATCGTCATTTCCTTCGGCGGCAGCGGGGCAGGCGGCATTGGCAACGCGGCTCTGGGTGCGCTGGGGGCAGGCGTGCTGGTGATCGCGGTCGGCGCCCTGGTGCAGGCACCCCTCAAACGCATCCCCGAGAACAGCTTGAAGTTTGTGGTCGGCATCATGCTCACCACCTTTGGCACCTTCTGGGGAGGCGAGAGTTTCGGCATTAACTGGCCCTTCGCCGACCTGTTTCTGCTCATCCTGGCGGCCCTCTACCTGGTCGTCTCGGGCCTGCTGATTACCGGCATCCGGTTGTGCCTGCCGCGCCTGGTGAAGGCAAGAGCGACCTCGCCGGCTACCACACTCGTTCCAGAGAAGGGGTGCAACAATGAATAGCGTCCTGCGAGCCATCTGGAGAGCCATCCTGGCCGTCTACAATTTCTTCGTCGGCGATGCGGTGATCTTGATCGGAGTGAGCCTGACCATGGTCGTCCTCGCCATGATCAATTTCCTGGGTGGATTGGCTTCGCTGCGGGGAGCCTCAGGTGCCATCCTGATCGTCGGCGTGGTGGCCACACTGCTGTTCACCCTAGGCCGTGAGGTCTTCCGGCCCGAGAACCGGCAGCCGACGTAGCCGTGCCTTCCTGTGGAACAAGTCATGACACTATGAGAGACAGCCACCCACACCGCCTCGTAGTCGGTGCTGACGACCGATGAAACGCTGGCGGTGTTGAGGCGGCCAGGGCCAAAGCTGCCGAGATCGGCGTGCCACTGAGGGAAAGACTGATGGAACTCGTATTGGTATTGGCAGCGGGAATGCTGCTCCTGTTTGCACTGACGGTCTGTGTTGGGCCGCCGTATGTCCCGACGCCGCGCGGGAAAATTGCTGTAGCGCTGGACCTGCTCAGGTTGCCGGCGGGTGCAACGGTCGTCGACCTGGGCTCGGGTGATGGCACGTTCTCGCTGGCCGCGGCTCAGCGCGGCCTGGTCGCCTACGGCTACGAGGTGAACCCGCTACTGTGGGGGCTGTCAAAGCTGCGCTGCCGGCGTTATGGCGGCCAGGTCAACATTGTGCTGTGTGACTTCTGGTCTACTCCTTTACCGCCAGAGGCAAAAGCGGTCTTCGTTTTTGCGGCAGCTCCATTTATGTCTCGCCTGGCAGAGAAGCTCCAACAGGAAAGCGCGAAGAGAGGTTCGCCGCTCTCTGCCGTAAGCTATCTTTTTGCCGTGCCGGGTAGGCAGTCGCTCGCCGCCCGCCAGGGGATGCTGCTGTATCGGTTCGACCCCTAAGCCGGGCTTTACAAAGACAGTACCGCCTGGAACAAGCTCCTGAGAAAAAGAAAACAAAAAGACAGAAGAAAGGAACACACCTATGGGATTTGATCTCGAGCCTGCCAGGGACTCAAACAGGAATGCATGACCTGATGAAGCATCACACAAGTAAAAGTCACAAAGACAGTTTCGAACGACATGGAGGATTCTTATGACAACTCATTTTTTCTCCGACCAAAGTCGGAGGACCAGCGCGAGCAGGGTGCGCCACCTTGTGGCTGCGACGCTGCTCTCCCTGCTCATCATTGCGCTTGCCGCCTGTGGCTCGTCCACGGCACAGTCAGGGACGACGCCCTCGGGCACCGCCAGGGGGAGCTGGGCGCAGGCCAACTACGACTACGCCAACACGCGCGACGCCACGCAGAGCACCCTCTCCTCGCACAACGTCACCCAGCTGGGTGTGGCCTGGACCGCCAAGGTGTCAGGCGTGTCTGCTTTCGGCGCGCTGGCGACCAGCCCGGTGGTGCAGAACGGCACCGTCTACCTGCAAGATCTCTCGAGCAATGTCTACGCCATCGATCTGCAAACCGGCAGGCTCACGTGGGGACAACGCTACAATGCTCCCAATGTTGGTCCGAACGGCCCTGCCGTCGAGAATGGCAAGGTGTTCGTGGCAAGCAACGCGCAGACCGTCGCCGCCCTGGACGCCACGACCGGCAAACAAATCGCCCCGGCCAGTACGCAGGGCATCGACCAGCAACTGGCGGCTTACCACGGCACGCTCTACGTCAGTACGGTACCTGGGCCAAGCGCCGCCAAGTTCTACACCGGCGGGGGCATGGGCATCATCTACGCCCTGGATGAGCGAGACGGCAGCCAGCAGTGGTCCTTCAACACCGTGCAGAACGGCGACCTGTGGGGCAATGCCCAGGTCAACAGCGGCGGCGGGGCCTGGTACCCGCCCGCCATCGATCCGGGCACTGGCATGACCTACTGGGGCATTGGCAATCCGGCCCCCTTCCCAGGGACAGAGCAGTACCCCAACGGGTCGAGCCGGCCCGGCCCCAACCTCTACACCGACTCGGAGCTTGCCCTCACGGCCTCGGGGAAGCTCGCCTGGTACCAGCAGGTCAAACCCCATGATCTCTTCGATGCCGACTTCGAAGCCTCCCCCATCCTCACCACCGCGACCGTGCACGGGGCGCAGAGGCAGGTGGTCATCGGCTCGGGCAAGGGAGGCTATGTGATTGCCTTCGATGCGCAGACCGGCGAGCAGGTGTGGAAGACCGCGGTGGGCAAGCACCAGAACGATCAAACGCAGCGCATTCCTGCCGGGCAGACCATCACGGTCTATCCAGGTGACGTGGTCTATGTCCCCGTCGTCAACGCTCCCGCTAAATATATGGCCACCGGCCATGTCACTTACGCAACAAGTAACTTGTCCAGCAGTAGCGGCGAACTGGAAGCCATTGCGGTGAATACGGGCAAGCTGCTCTGGACATCCCACCTCAAGGCGGCTGACTTTGGAGGAGCCACGGTCGCCGGGGACCTCGTCTTCACCTCGACCTACACCGGCCAGGTGCTGGCCTTTGACCGCACCTCGGGCCAGCAGGTGTGGTCCTGGCAGGCGCCCGATGGCATCAACGGCTCCATCACCGCTGTGGGGAATACGCTGCTCATTCCCGCCGGGCTTGGCAGTGTGCCGATGCTGGTGGCGCTACGCCTGGGGGCACGCGGCACGATCCCGACGCCGGCAGCCAGCACGACGCCGACAGCCACCGCAGCCGCCACCGGCCTCACGCTGCGGATCAGCAGCCCGGATCAGAGTCAAAACGACACGAGCTTCAGCACCAGCACGCTCAGCGCCCCGCCTGGCACGCGCGTGACGCTGATCTACACCAACGACACCCCGCTGCCCCACGACTGGCACCTGTTCGACGGCAGCAGCGCCTCGGCCCCATCCATCGCGCAGACGGCCATCATCACCGGCCCGCACGCCACCGCCAGCGTCACGTTCACCACGCCGTCCCAACCCGGGAAGTACTACTTCCAGTGTGATGTCCACCCCTTTATGAACGGCTTTCTGATCGTGACGACGCCATAGAAGAGGAGTAACAGCATGACACAACCAACAACGTCGCTGACCAAGTTCAAGGATTGTTTGCGGGTCCCACCCACCTTGCATCCACAGCAGATGGACGATCAACGCTATTCCCTGCGCGTCCAGATGCGTCCCGCGCAGATCCAACTGCACTCGGACCTGCCGCCAAGCGAGGTGTGGACATATGAGGGCTCCCTGCCAGGACCCATTATTGAGATCGCGCGCGGGCAGCGCGTGCAGATTGAATGGATCAACGTGCTCCCCGCCGACCAGGCCTATCCCATCACTGCGGTCACCGCCCCGGATGGGACGCAAAATGAGCCAGGCCGCAGTGGCAGGCCGGCCAATACGACCGTGGCAGAGCTTGTGCCCTGGACGGTGGTGCATCTGCACGGCGGTCGGACGGCTGCCGTGAGCGACGGCTGGACCGAGAACGCCATCCTCTCCGGTCAATCCACCACGAGCGACTACGCCAACGACCAGCAGGCCACACTGCTCTGGTATCACGACCATGCCATGGGCATCACCCGCTTCAACGTCTATGCCGGCCTGGCGGGGCTCTATATCATCCGCGATGCCGAGGAAGCCGCGCTGCACTTGCCCGCCGGTCCCTACGAGATCCCTTTGCTCATCCAGGACCGCAACCTGGAGACCGCCCTCGACGGCTCGCTCACCGGTCGCCTGCTGCACAAGGTCGCAGATGGCACGATGGAGTTTTTCGGCCCCTTCACGCTGGTCAACGGCACCATCTGGCCCTACCTGCCGGTCGAAGCGCGACAGTACCGCTTCCGCCTGCTCAACGGCTCCAACGCACGCATCTACCGCCTGGTGCTGCTCGATGAAAGCGGGACGCCGATCCATGCGCACATCAAGCAGATTGGGACTGATGGCGGCCTGCTCAGCCAGCCCGTTGACCTGCCTGAGGGTGGCCTCGTGCTTGCCCCGGCCGAGCGCGCCGATCTCATCGTCGACTTTCGCTCTCTGCGAGGACAGAGTCTGAGGCTGGTCAACACGGCTGGCGCTCCGTTCGATAATAGTCCAGCTACCCAAGCGGCGGGCACACCTGATCCAGACAACCGACTCCCGCACCCGGAGGTGATGGAGTTCCGCGTCTCCTCGCAGCCGGTGGAGGATCCCTTCGTCCTGCCCACGGTGCTGTCTTCATCGTACCGGCGGCTCACCCATGACCGCTTGGCACCTCGTCACCGGCACCGCGTCGTGGCGATGGTCGAGTATCCTGACGGCCTGCTCACCTTTCACGAACTGGCGCTCGTGCGGGACGGAGAAACGACAGCGGGGGAAGCGCTGCTCGCGGTCACTGACGAGCAGGGCACCACCAGGCAGTATCGCACCGTCGCCACACACTTTGAGGACACGGTCAACTGGTTCATCGCCTACGGTTCGACCGAGGTCTGGAGTGTCCTCAATCTGACGGAAGATACCCATCCCTTCCATGTGCACCTGGTGCAGTTCCAGGCGCTCTCGCGAGACCTGTATAATAAAGAAGGCTTCCAACCAGAAACCGGGGGAACGACCTCCCCGGTCAGCTTCCAGGCCCATGGAACCCTCGATGCGAACGAGCTGGGCTGGAAAGATACGGTGCGGGTCAATCCGGGGGAGATGGTCTCGATCGCCGCGACCTTCGAGGGCTTCACCGGCCGCTATATGTACCATTGCCATATTCTGGAACACGAGGACCACGACATGATGCGCCCCTTTATCGTCATGCCGGCCGCAGCTCTGGAGGCGATGGACATGCCCGAGATGTGGAGACCCTTCTTCACCGAAGAGGAGCAGGATCGATGAATGGCCTCAAGCACTTTGCGCATGTTACTCTATGCCTGCCCTTAGACCTTATCCGAAAACGAGAACTTAGTGGGGGCGCCATACTTTTTCGGGAGTATCATACGCTAAGGGTGTTCCTACACTCTCTGACGAGAGCATCCCATAGTTTAACATCGAGCAGAAGAGAAAGAAAGGAGGTCATCTGGAGCGAGAATCTCGACCGATTTCAAGAAGTCACTGCTACGACAGGTCGCCCTTTAAGGGCACACCGATATCCATCTACAAACAGGAGTCACACTCGGCACTGATCCAGTGCCGTAACGCCGCTTGATCACGGCTACGCTACGCGTCAACGGCTCTGATAGGAAAAGGAGAAGAACACGATGACAACACAGGCAGATACCAAGAAGACCTACGTTCTGGACGGGACCCTCCTGGAGGCCTGTTCCTGCGGGGGACCATGCCCCTGCTGGGTGGGCGACGACCCAGACGGTGGTCGTTGCGACTCGGTCAATGCCTACCACATTGATCGGGGTCAGGTGGGGGGTGTGGATGTCTCCCACCTCTCGTTTGTCCAGGTCAATCAGATTCCCGGCAATGTGCTGGCGGGCAACTGGCGGGCCGTGTTTTACATTGAGGACAAGGCAACGCCAGAGCAACGGGAAGCCATCCTCAACGTCTTTAGTGGCAAGCTGGGTGGTGCTTTTGCTGGGGTCGCCAGCCTGGTCGGCGAACGCGTGGCGGTTCACTTCGTGCCCATTGATCACCGCGTCGAGGGCGGGAAAGGAACCCTGCGGGTCGGCGAAGTCGTGGAGGCGGAGATGGCCCCCTACACGGATGCCGGCGGGAGACCCACCACCATCCAGGATACTGTCTTCAGCACCATTCCTGTTTCGCCAGCCTACCTGGCAAAGGCGTCGCATCACCGCGTGAACATTCCAGAGTACGGCATGATCTGGGAGTTCAGCGGACGCAACGCCATTCAAGGTGACTTCCACTTCGAAGCGTAACCGAAGGTACCGAGGAAAAGGAGGCGTCCGATGCGCGTCACGCAAGTCACTGGTGTGAAGGACGAGGCCCACCTACGCCGTCGGGCACCGGTCCTGTGGCCCTGGGCTCTGGTCGTCGCTGCCTGGATGATAGCCGGGCTTGCAGTCCTGACCAACCAGAGCTATCTGATCAATCATCACTATCTGCTTGAGGAGAGCCATCTGCCGGTGCTAGTGGCACTGGTCGTGTTCCTGGCATGCTGGCAAGTCATGACGGTGGGCATGATGCTGCCATCGAGCATGCCGATGGTCTATATGATCGTGCATGCTGGCCGGCAGCAGCGACGCCCACATGCGGTTCCAGGAGCGTTCCTGGCGGGCTATGCCCTGGTCTGGACGGCGTTCGCGAGCGTGACGTTTCTGGGAGATACGCAGATCCACTGGCTGGTGCATCATTGGTTCTGGCTCGACACCCATACCTGGGTGATTGGCGCGACCACCTTCGCCCTCGCGGGGGTGTTCCAGTTCAGCCCGCTCAAGGGGCGCTGTCTCAAGCAGTGCCGCAGCCCGTTCAGCTTCTTCATGCGCTACTACCGCCTGGGAGTAGGGGCAGCCTGGCGACTGGGGCTGCGCCACGGCATGTTCTGCCTGGGTTGCTGCTGGGCCTTGATGCTGGTCATGTTTGGGATCGGGGTGAGCAGCCTGCTGTCGATGGCGCTGCTGACGGGAGCCATGGCTGTCGAGAAGACCTATCCGGGTGGACAGCGACTCAGCCCCGTGATTGGGATCGTCTTGCTGGGCCTTTCTGCCCTCTGGCTGGCCCATCCGGCCTGGCTCTTGGGTGGCATTGGGGTCTAAGCACACTACATTGTACATGCAGGGGAGACGCAAACGCGGAGAAACTCGCCTGCCTGGCGGCGCATTTTATGAGGGGATTGATGCGATGGGGGGACCTAGACGCAGTAAGGGTGAGTCGATTGAAGCATTGGAAGAGGCGGTACAGATCATCCATGCATTTTGGAGCAGTAACCGCTCTCCGCGTTTCGAGGGCAAGTACCATACCGTGAAGGGGTCTCGGCCTGGGCCATACCCGGCTCACCCCATCGGACTCTGGCTCGGCTTCTATGGCCCACGCTCACTGGCACTGACAGGGCAGCTGGCAGATGGGTGGCTTCCCAGCAGTTCATACGCCCCGCCGGAACGCCTCCCACAGATGCAGCAACGCATCAGCGACGCGGCCCTATCGGCAGGTCGTCAACCCCAGGACATTCGCCGGATCTACAACATCATGGGACTCATCACCACTACTCCCGTGCAAGATCTCCTCGTTGGCCCGGCGGACCATTGGGTAGAAGAGCTGATACGCCTGGTCGTTGAGATCGGCATAGGTACTTTCATCTACTGGCCCGCTACCGATCCTGTGGGGCAGATCGGGCTTTTCGCCGCCGAGATCGTGCCCGCCGTGCAGAAACAGGTTGCTGGAGTACGAGACACATCCTGAGAAACGGGCTATCCCTCAGCAAAGAGAGGCCGACATTCCTTGTATCAACCTCTCTTTAAGAGATGTGTCTCTACTGGTCTGGCACTGTTGATTACTGAGGCACACTCCCTCATTGTTCTTTGCTCGCCAGGTTTTTCTCATACAATGGCTTCCAGCGAACAGCTTACCATTCCCTGATCGCGAGATCATTCCACCTTGCGGCCGTGATAGTGCATTTTCTACATGACCTGCATCTTATGCCTATGGCCTAGTTTTACACGTATCTCGGCACAAGGCCTACACCCGAAGGGATGATACATTTCATGAGCAATCTCCAGCAATTTGGATTCGAGCAGGTAGGAAACGCGACATACGGAGCGAAGACGGCATAGTACTCAAAGGAATGCATTTTACGTTGACAGGGGAAATAGGAAAACCTGAAAAAACAACCTTCGAGAGAAAGTAAATCCATCACCCTTTTGATAGTTCTGAAAGAGTGTCACTTAGAAATAGAACAAAAGTGCGCTGTGATAGATTTTCGCAGAGATCCTAGCCCTACCTCAAATAAACTCAGCAAAAAGATTGCCTGTGATAGTACCTACCTATCACAACATAAAAGTCGAAAGGGAATAGCTGCGTGAGTATATGCACGATGAGACCCGCCTTCCATTGTCTGAGGTAGTCAGGCTGGGCATCCGGCTTGCCGAAGCATTACGTTACATGCACGAACGGGGTATAACGCATGGTGATATCAAGCCTGCCCAGGGTCGGACCGGAACGGGGATGCACTCAGTTGGATTGTGAGCTACACGGACCAGGCGTTCGTCACGTCAAAAAAGGGAGAGTGAAAGTGCCAAAAAGAGACCTGTTTTTGGCCTAAGACAATCCATACTAGCTGTGTCTCGTTTCTCGGATACCCGTTCCCTGATGGTTTTCCTATAGTCATTTATATGTACAAAAGGCCACTTTGCCACAGATGATAGCGACTTGGAACTCGCGCGACCCGGATTACCCCGCTTTTTTCTTGCAGAATGCTCACCACACTTGCGCCACACAGACAGAGGTATCTCCCAGATAGCTGAAAAATAGGAATTAGAGCAATTTGTTATAGTATACTACATCTCCTCCTTGGCCTGTGAGGAGCAGAGGAACAATGAGCGGTTGACTGGCTTCTTCGGTTACCCGATCAGCTAGGATTCACACTCTTTCATCTCGGGAAGGTCTTGGTAATGAGAAGTATCCTTGCCAATGCCCCGACAGAATCTGCAAATGATACTCTGCTGAATCACACGATGCTCTGCTTCTCTCCTGCTATAAACCTGAGGAGTATCTGTTGCCCACTTCCGGCATGTCAGAAACGCGTCCAGGCAGCGTCCTGTCAAATCCTGTACGGCGGACATAGGGCAAGCCATCTACAGAGTAGAATACCACTCTCTCGGTGGGATCCTTCGAAAAAAGCACAGAGCAGCGACCTTGTGGACACTAAGCCGTATGATGCTGGACAAGGGTGGTCAGTCCCCGTGACGGAAAAACAAGGTCTCATGTCAGCCGTCTCTCTGCGCATCCAGACGAAGAAGGTCCTTTCTGCTAGACTAGCTTTGTGGGATGAAGCAGACGAAGATCAGAAAGCGAGGTCTACATGTGGGTGTCTGCCGCGTGAGAGCATTGATCAGAGCTCCTCTTCCACACGTGTGGGAGTTTCTCATCAAGCCAGAGCATATGCATCTGTGGGGGCCACTCACCCAGCCTGTGACAGGCATCGACCGGCCATTGCAAGCAGGGGATCGTGTGACCCAATATCGTAAGGACTTCTTTCGGCACTGCAGCTAGGCGCTGCTCGTGGAAAAGGTTGTTCCCTACCGCTCATTGCACGTGCGTGACCTCTCTCCTGGAGTTGTCTGGATCAACGCCACAGCTTCCATCAGCATCGAAGAGGCCAGAGGATGGTAGACACATACTGGCTGTATTGACTGGCGGGCCTCTCCGCTTGTCCGGACAAGCGGAGATGATCCACAACAAGGCTATGGTCTCTTGCAGCGAGAGGTTACCCAACCTATGGTATACTGGTGAAGTGTTGTGTAACTCAAGCGGCTTTGTGCGTTACCCATCCCAGGAGGGCATCGTGGTCCGTCGTCTTCCGTTCGTAGCCGATCAGTCCTTACACCTGCTCGAGGAGCCATCGGACCCCATCCTGGTTGGCTCCGAGACCTGGTACTGCTGGCTGGCGGCTGAGCAGCATCCGTCCTTTGCCTTCAGGAATCAGTTGGGCACCTTCACCGTGCGGCGAGAGCGCAGACGGCAGCAGTGGTATTGGTACCTCTACCACAAGCAGGAGGGCAAGCTTCGCAAAGCCTACCTGGGCAAGACCGAGGAGATGACCCTCCAACGGCTCAACGCTGTCGCTGCGACCATGGTTATCCAGGGCGGTCTCCACACTGATGCCCAGGCTCACGTGCCTGCTCCCAGCAGCACTCTCGCCAGGAACGCTCCTCCTCTTGCGACTCCGCTTCGCGCCTCGCCCTCTTTCACCGGATCCGAACACGCTCCTGCTCACACCCTGCCCGCTCAACTCACGCCCCTCATTGGGCGCGAGCAGGAGGTGGCTGCTGTCTGTACCTTACTGCGCCGCAAAGAGGTCCGTCTCCTCACCCTCACCGGCACCGGTGGCGTTGGCAAAACTCGCCTGGCTCTCCAGGTGGCGACCGAGGTCTTGGCTGACTTTGCCGATGGCGTCTTCTTCGTTTCCCTGGCTTCCCTCCGTGACCCCACCCTGGTTCTGTCTGCCATTGCGCAGGTGCTCGGCGTCAAAGAGAGCGGGGCAAGGCCACTGCCGGACCTCCTCTCAGCAAGGCTTCGAGACAAGCACCTCTTGCTTTGCCTTGATAACTTTGAGCATCTCCTGCCAGCAGCTCCGCAGTTGACAAACCTGCTGAGGATGTGCCCGCACCTGACTATGCTGGTGACCAGCCGGGCGGTACTGCATGTCCAGGGGGAACACCTCTTTCCTGTCCCTCCCCTTGCCGTGCCGGACCTCACCCGGCTCCCTCCGACGGATACGTTGCCTGACTATGCCGCCGTCGCACTCTTTCTCCAGCGTGCCCAGGCCAGGGAGTCTACGTTCCAGTTGACCCGTACCAACGCTCGTCCTACCGCTGAGGTGTGTATCCACCTGGAGGGGTTGCCACTGGCAATTGAACTGGCTGCCGCCCGCATCAGCCTGTTCCCGCCCCAGGCGCTGCTCTCATGCTTGAGAAACCGGCTCACACTGCTGGTCGGGGGAGCACAGGATCTGCCCCTGCGCCAGCAGACGCTGCGCGGGACCATCGCCTGGAGCTATGACCTGCTAGGCCAGGACGAAAAGGCGCTGTTCCGGCGGCTCGCGGTCTTTGTCGGAGGCTGCACGCTCGAGGCAGCCGAAGCCGTCTGCACTGCTCAGGCAGACCTCTTGATCGACGTGCTGGAGGCCGTGGCGGCCCTGGTGGACAAGAGCTTGCTGCGGCAGGAGACGCAGGCCGATGGCCAGCCACGCCTGCTGATGCTGGAGACCATTCGCGAATACGCGCTCGAGCGCCTCAAGGCCTCCGGCGAGGCAGAAGCCGTGCGGCGGCAGCACGCGATCTTCTTCCTGCGGTTTTCCGAGGAGGCAGAGCCGAAGATCCGAGGCGCCGAGCACTTCCTCTGGCGCAGGAGGCTGGAGGTCGAACACGACAACCTGCGGGCCGCCCTGCGCTGGACGCTGGAGAGCCAGGAGGCCGAGATGGGGATGCAGCTGGCATTCTCACTCGTGGCGTTCTGGAGAGCGACGAATCAGGATCGCGAAGGGCGCAACTGGTGTGAGCAGGTGCTGGCGCAACCAGGCGCCAGGGCGCGGACGGCGGCACGAGCGATGGCGCTGCTGGCAGCAGGAGCAATGACGATGTTCCAGGGCGACCTCCCGCAGGCCGAGCTCCTGCTTGAGGAGAGCATCGCGATCGGCCGCGAGGTAGGCCGGGCCGCCAGGCGGACCCTGGCGCTCAATCACCTCGGCAGGGCGACGTTGGAGCTGGGCGATCCCGTTGCCGCACGCCCCCTCCTCGAGGAGAGCGCGGCGCTGTTCCGCGCCGGGAACATGCAGCGCCTGGCGCTGCCGCTCAATACCCTGGGGCGGGTGGCCCTGCGCCAGGGGGATGACACCGGTGCGCGCGCCCAATTCGAGGAAGCTCTGTCTGTCGCCCAGGAGACGGGCGACGAGCAATTTATCGCCGACGCGCTGGCCCAGCTGGGAACGGTCGCCCTGCATGTGGGTGACTCTGGGCAAGCCACGGCGCTCTATCAGCAGAGCCTGGCACTCATCTGGACCCGCGGCTACCGGGAGTGCATCGCCGAGGACCTGGCGGGATTGGCAGCCGCGTCCAGCCTGCTCGGCCAACCGGAGCGTGCGGCGCGCCTGTTCGGGGCGGTGGAGGCATTGCGCGAGGTGAGCGGCATCCGGCTTGCGCCTCTGCCTCGCGCTGACTATGATCGGGCCGTCGAGGGCATCCGCGCCCACCTGGACGAGGC
>Ga0207646_10002455_pt1 | contig 21894 bp, 19 predicted proteins | sample KBSK5502metaG_FD_184343 | JGI IMG/M metagenome (GOLD analysis project Ga0207646, IMG submission 184343) | Corn, switchgrass and miscanthus rhizosphere microbial communities from Kellogg Biological Station, Michigan, USA - KBS K5-50-2 metaG... | ecosystem: Host-associated > Plants > Roots >... | reverse complement strand
GCCGCGTGCACAGCTGTCGAAATCAACACGGTGGCGCCCTTCTTGGTCTTCATCTGTCCGCCGGATTCGATTAAGGAATCCTCGAACATACAACCTCCCTTTTCTAAACTCCTGAAACTCTTCCGCGCTTTACGCTACGATCCGGTGGCGGTTAAGCTGAGGCAGGTATCTGTAACAGGATGGAGACTTATATCAGCGCACTCCCTAACCTGTCAATCCGCCTAAGAGCTATTCGTCCACCTTTATCTGACGTCTATTTCACCTTCGCCGGCTTCGGCGTCTTCATCATCTTCGCTGCTGGTGCCGGTCGCGCTGGAACGGCCGCCGCAGCAAACGCTCCGCGAATATTCGTGTAAACCAGAACCAGCGGAGCCGCGATCGCGATCGACGAATATGTACCGACGATGATTCCAGCTACCATTGCAAACGCGAAGTGGTTGATGATCTCACCGCCGAACAGGAACAGTGCCACAACCGTTATGAACGTCAAACCCGAGGTCAATATCGTCCGGCTCAAGGTCTGGTTGATGCTGTCGTTCATCACCCTCTCGAGGTTGTCACGACGCCGCAACTTCAGGTTTTCGCGGATACGATCGAAAACCACGATCGTGTCATTCATCGAATAACCAACGAGCGTGAGCAGAGCCGCGATGACAGTCAGGTTGATCTCTCGATTAAAAATCGAAAACAACCCGAGCGTCACCAGCGTGTCGTGAAACGCAGCGAAGACAGCAGCAGCTCCATAAATCCACGAGTCGAAACGGAACCCGATATAAATCAGCATTCCGCCCAGCGCGTACAACGTCGCCAACACGGCCTGACGTTTGAGATCGTCGCCCACCTTCGGACCGATGGACGTTGCGCTCAGAACTTCGAACTGCCCCTGGAAACCTTTGTTCAGCGCATTAATGATGACGCTTCGCCCGGCGCTCGCGTCTTCTTCCTTAGCGCCTTGAAACTCGATGATGACTTCATTCGTCCCGACCCGTTCCTGAGGCTGGCTGTCCGGCGCGCCGTTGTCACGAAGCAATTGCCGGATCTTATCAATTTCGGGTTTTTGGTGGAACCGGACCTGAACGATCGTCCCACCCTTGAAATCAACTCCGTACCGAAACCCGCCCTTGACCACCAGTGAAATCAGGCCAAGCAGCATGACCGTACCCGAGATGGCCAGATAAAGCTTTCTTTTTCCTAGCCAATCGATTCTAACGTCTCTAAATATTTCAATCATTCGAACATACCTTTAGACACCGTGGTGTCTTGCCTTGTTCCCTCTCTTTAGCGTCGGGCCCACCGTCCGGACCCCCCACGCCGTGTTCTTAGGTAATTACCTCAAATACTTATCGGTGCGTCGGCGCGCCGGCGGTTCAACACCCATTCAAACAAGGTTCGCGACACAAAAACCGCCGTGAACATGTTCGAGACGAGACCGATGACCAGGGTGACCGCGAAACCCTTTACGGGACCTGTTCCGAAGAGGAACAGGAAGATCGCTGAAATCAGTGCCGCCAGGTGTGTATCGACCAGTGTGATGAAGACTCTGCTGAAGCTGGTGACCACGGCGGACACTGCAGTTTTTCCGGCGCGTAATTCCTCACGAATGCGTTCGAAAATCAGAACATTCGAATCGATGCCCACACCGATCGTGAGAATGACTCCGGCAATTCCAGGCAGCGTCAGGGCGGCACCGAAGTACGCGAGCGCACCAAAAAGAATGATGAGGTTGAGAATCATCGCGATGGTCGCGTTGACACCCGACAATTTGTAATAGAACAACATGAACACGACGACCGAAACCAGCGCCACGATTGCTGAAATCAGTCCTTTTCGGATCGAATCCGCGCCGAGCGTCGGTCCAACAACCTCTTCATCGAGATACTTAATTGAGGCCGGCAGGGCGCCCGATCGCAGAACGAGTGAAAGATCCTGGGCAGCCTGAGGCGCGAAACCTGCAGCGCCCCCGGTAATGATTCCTGAATCGGTGATGCGGCCATTGATGCGCGGGCTGGATTGAATGCGGCCGTCCAGAACGATCGCCAGCATCTTTCCGATATTTTCTTCCGTGACCCGCCCGAAACGCTGCGCGCCATCGGCGTTCAAATTGAAGCTGACAGCGGGCCGCCCATTCTCATCACGCGAAGGATAGGCGCCTTTCAAATCGCGACCCGAAATCGAAGCCACCCGCTGAACAACGTAATACGATCCTTCGCCGCCCGACGGAAGACCGCGCTCCACCGACGGAAGCAGTTCCAGATTCGCCGGAATCACGCCGCCATAATTCTGCGCCCCTGCAGCCTGCGTCGGATACGGACCGCTGTCAACAAGCTTCAATTCCAGCAAGGCGGTCGACTGCATGATGTTCTTCACGCGAGCGGGGTCGTCCACACCGGGAAGCTGAACCAGGATTTCGTTTTCACCCGGCCCGCCATGCTTTTGAATTACTGTTTCACCAACGCCAAGCTGATCGATTCGATTTCGAATCGTGTTGATTGCCTGATCCACCGATTGATCGCGATACGCCTGCTCCTGCGTCGGCTTGAGGCGAATCGTGTAGGTGTTCGGAACTTCGCCTGCCGTTGAAATCAGGTCCCATTCCGTAAAGCGTTCGTTCAAGATTCGCCGGAAATCGGAATCCTTCGCCGGATCGACGCCGACAGCCTGCAGCGTGTTGTTCTGCGTTCGAGTCAGCTGGCGAAACGCAATATTCTCTTTTGACAGTTGCGTTCGAACACTCTCAATGGCCTGGTCGGTTTCCGCGCGAATCGCATCGTCGGTGACGACCTGCAGCACCAGATGCGTTCCACCCTTGAGGTCCAGCCCAAGCTGCACTTTCTGTTTCATCTTTGCAACGCTGGGAGGAAAGCCGGCGAAGAGCCCGATCGATAGAACAGTGACGCCAACAGTAATCAATAAACGTGTGCGTACCCTTTTATTCATTTGTGTTTACTCAGGTTCATTTCCCTGCAATGCGGTGACGGCATTGCGGGAGAGCTCGACTTTGACGTTTTCCGCTATCCGGAGCTGAATGCGGTCGTCTTTGAATCCTACTATCGTACCGTAAATCCCACCTGAAGTGACGACCTTATCGCCCGACTTGAGGTTGTCGATCATCTCCTGCAACTTCTTCTGTCGGCGACGCGCCGGCAGGAAGACGATGAGATAGAAAATTCCGAGAATCAGGAAGAGTGGCAAAAAGGAAAGAATGCCGCCGCCGGGGGCTTGCGATTGTTGAAGAAGCACTTTTTCACCTAGCTGGGGTGATCCCAGCCTTCCTTGTCTCTGTCAGGAGATCTTCAAAGCGATGAAACTCGATAAACTGCCTGATTCTACGGATCATGTCAAGGTAGAAGTATAGGTTATGGATAGTATTTAACACGGACGAAAGGATCTCGTTCGCGATAAAAAGATGCCTCAAATACGCCCGGGAATAGGTCTGACAAACCACACAGCCGCAGTTGGAATCGATGGGGGCCCCGTCATCCTTATATTTAGCATGCTTGATGACGATGTGCCCGTCCCTCGTGAAGAGCCAGCCGTTGCGCGCATGGCGGGTCGGCATGACGCAATCGAACATATCGACACCAAGCGCGACCGCTTCGACCAGGTCCGCCGGTGTACCCACGCCCATGAGATACCGGGGCTTTTCTTGTGGCAAATGCGGCTCAAGCTGATCGATGACCTCATACATCAAGGGCTTCGGCTCTCCAACAGCCAATCCGCCGATCGCATAGCCCGGAAAATTCATCGCAATCAGCCGTTCGGCACTTTCTTTTCGAAGATCGTGATAGATGCCGCCCTGCACGATTCCGAAAAGTGAGTTCGGGGAATCGACCGCATCGAAATGGTTCTTGCAGCGATCCGCCCAGACGAGAGAGCGGTTCATGGATTTCTCGGTTTCAAATTGGCTTGCCGGATAAGCCAGACAATCATCGAGGATCATCATGATGTCGGAACCAAGCGCCAATTGCACATCTATAGCGATTTCCGGACTCAGAAAGTGCGGGCTGCCGTCGAGGTGCGACTGGAATTTAACGCCGTCGTCACTGATGTTGCGCAGTGAGCTGAGACTGAATACCTGATAACCACCGCTGTCGGTCAGAATCGGGCGATCCCAGGCCATAAAGCGATGCAGTCCGCCAAGCCGCGCGACCGTGTCATGGCCCGGCCTCAGGAAGAGGTGGTACGAGTTGCACAGCAGAATCTCGACGTTCAAGTCGCGCAATTGATCGGGCGTCATCGACTTCACCGTCGCCTGGGTGCCGACCGGCATGAAGATCGGCGTTTCGACGACGCCATGCGGCGTGTGCAACCGCCCGCGCCGGGCGCGAGTCCTGGAATCTTTCGTCTGGATTTCAAATCTCACAACAGATGGCAGGCCGCATCTCTGCCCTCTTCGATTTCTCGCAGCGGCGGCTCTTCGACTTTGCAGCGATCGACGGCGATCGGGCATCGCGTGTGAAAACGGCACCCGGCCGGCGGATTGATCGGCGTGGGTACATCTCCTCGCAGAACGATGCGCTGCTTCCTCGCTGCAGGATCGGGAATCGGCACCGCGCTGAGCAGCGCTTGCGTGTACGGATGTTTCGGCGCGAGACAAATCTGCGCGCTCGTTCCGACTTCGACCAATTTGCCAAGATACATGACGCCGATGCGCGTCGAGATATGTTCGATAACGGGAATGGCGTGGGAAATAAAAAGGTACGTCAATCCAAATTGCTGCTGCAGATCTGCCAACAGATTGATGATCTGTGCCTGAATCGATACATCGAGAGCCGACACCGGCTCGTCCGCCACAATCAATTTCGGCTTCAATGCCAGAGCCCGGGCGATGCCGATTCTTTGGCGCTGCCCGCCGCTGAATTCATGTGGATAGCGTCTCATCACGACCGGATCGAGTCCGACAGTCTTCAAAAGATCGGCGACGAGGTGTTCACGCTCGGTTCCGCTGGCCAGCCCGTGAATAGCGAACGGTTCACCGACAATCGTCCGGATCGTCATCCGCGGATTCAGCGACGCGTAAGGATCCTGAAAAATGATCTGCATGTCGCGCCGCTTGCGGCGCAACTCCTGCTTGCGGAGACCAAGCAAGTCGATGCCGTCGAATCGTATGGTTCCGGCATCCGGCTGCAGAAGGCGGAGGATTGCGCGGCCTGCAGTGGTTTTACCGCAGCCGGATTCCCCAACGAGACCAAACGTCTCTCCTTTATTAATGTCGAAGCTGATGTCATCGACGGCCTTGACGTAAGCCGATACACGCGAGAGGACACCGCCTCGAATCGGGAAATATTTTTTGAGATTTCGAACGCTCAGCAGCGGTTCGGCTTCAGCGAGCATGAATGCAACGAACCTCCTGCTCGGCGATGTGTTCCAGCAAAATCGGGCGCTCGGTGCATTCGACGGTTCTCTTGTAGCAGCGGGCGGCGAACGAACAGCCCTCCGGCAGATGAAGCAGATTCGGCACCATGCCCTCGATCACTTCGAGCCGATCTTTCTTCTGAACGCTGGAGCCGAGACGCGGAACGGATCGAAGAAGACCTTCAGTGTATGGATGTTTCGGATTGTGAAAAACGTCCATTGCCGGTCCGATCTCGACAATCTTGCCGGCATACATCACGGCCACGGTCTCGGCCACTTCCGCAATCACACCCAGATCATGCGAGATCAAAATCAGCGACAGATGATATTGCTCGCGCAGGCTGTCGAGTAACTCGAGGATCTGCGCCTGGATCGTGACATCGAGCGCAGTCGTTGGTTCGTCGGCAATAACCAGAGCGGGATGACACACGAGCGCCATCGCAATCATGATCCGCTGGCGCATGCCTCCGGAAAGCTGATGTGGATAATCCTTCGCACGCTTCTCCGGATCGGGAATGGCAACGGCTTTCATCGCTTCGACTGCGCGCGACCACGCCTCGCGCCTGGAAACTTTTTCATGAGCAAGGACTGCTTCGGCAATCTGAAATCCCACAGAGAGAACCGGGTTCAGTGCGGTCATCGGTTCCTGGAAAATCATCGAAATCTGTGCGCCGCGCACCTGGCGCATTTCCTGCTCGGACATCGAAAGCAGATCGCGCCCGTTCAGAAGTATCTCGCCGCCGACGATTCGGCCCGGAGGGCTTACGAGCCGGGTGATCGACATGGCCGTCACACTTTTTCCGCAGCCGCTTTCGCCGACAAGACCCAACGTCCTGCCCTTGGGAACACTGAACGAAACGTCGTCGACGGCTTTGACGATTCCCTCGTCGGTATAGAAATAAGTTTTGAGATTTCTGACTTCGAGAACGTCCGTCAAATGCTCAAAGCCTCCTGGTATTCGCCGTGGACTCTGCGAAACGCATCCGAAATTTCTCCCACGGTCGCGTAGGCTTCAACAGATTCGAGGATGTAGGGCATCAGGTTTTCCGCGCCTTTCGCGGCATTTTCTAATCGTTCGAGGGCCGACCGCGCGGCCTGCTCGTCTCGTGTCGCACGAATTTGCGATAGATTTTCGATTTGAGCTGCCTCGAGCGCGGGATCGGAAACGTGGATCGGAATTTTCCGTTCCTCGTCAATTTGAAATTCATTCACTCCGACAATGATCCGTTCTTTCTTTTCAATCGAGCGTTGATAGCTGTACGCGGCTTCGTGAATCTGACTTTGAACCCAGCCGCTTTCAATTGCCTGGAGCATACCGCCAAGACTGTCGATCTTTTCCAGGAGCTCGCGCGCTTCTGCTTCGATTTTGTCGGTGAGGTCTTCGATCGCGTAAGAGCCGCCCACAGGATCGACCGTATTCACGACTCCGGTCTCGTAGGCGAGAATCTGCTGGGTTCGTAAAGCCACCCGCGCAGCCTCGGCCGTCGGAATCGCCAACGCTTCATCTTTCGAGTTCGTGTGCAACGACTGTGTGCCACCGAGGACTGCGGCCAGTGCCTGAATCGCAACGCGGATGACATTGTTATCCGGCTGCTGCGCCGTCAGCGATGAACCGGCCGTTTGAGCGTGGAATCGAAGCATCCAGGACTTTGGGTTTTTCGCGCCGAATCGTTCCTTTGCGATCTTTGCCCAGATCCGACGCGCTGCCCGAAACTTCGCGATCTCCTCGAGGAAATCATTGTGCGTGTCAAAAAAAAATGAGAGACGTGGCGCAAAGGAATCGATGTTCAAACCGGCCTCGAGAGCCGCATCGATGTACGCGATCGCATTCGCAAATGTGAACCCGAGCTCTTGAACGGCCGTCGAACCTGCTTCACGGATGTGATAGCCGCTGATGGAAATGGTGTTCCAGTTCGGTACGTCGTGCTCGCAGTAAGCGAAAATATCTGTCACCAGGCGCAGCGAAAATTTCGGCGGGTAAATGTACAAACCGCGGGCGATGTATTCCTTCAAGATGTCGTTTTGAAGTGTCCCGTTGATGGCCGTCGCCGCCACACCCTGCTTTTTTGCGACGGCAATGTACATGGCAAGCAGGATTGCGGCGGTCGCATTGATTGTCATCGAAGTGGAAACGCGATCCAGCGGAATACCTTTGAACACGGTTTCCATGTCGCGCAATGTATCGATGGGAACGCCTACTTTTCCAACCTCACCCGCGGCCATCGGATAGTCCGAATCCATTCCGAGCTGCGTCGGCAGATCGAAAGCAACAGACAGTCCCGTCTGGCCATTGGCCAAAAGGTACTTGAACCTTCGGTTCGTTTCGGCCGCGGACCCAAAACCGGCATATTGGCGCATCGTCCAAAGCCGGCCTCGATACATGGTGGGTTGAATTCCGCGTGTATAAGGAAATTCGCCGGGCAGCCCGATATCTGCTGGGTTGCGCATGGGATTAGATTACCGCACTTGAAGGAAATTCGGGGACGGACGTCCCCGAATTTCCTTCAAGAACGGCCCATCAGGATGAAAGGAGCCCAGTAATAAGGGTGGGGAAATGCGGCCTTCACTGCCAGAACGGCTTCCTGGAGTGCACGCGTTTTTGAAACGCCGCGTTGAAGTGCTTCGTAAAAACCGCGCATCAGTTGAGCTGTCGAGCGGTCGTTAACCGTCCAGAGGCTCACGACGAGCGACGGCGTGCCGGCATAGAGAAAGCCGCGCGCGAGCCCGAGAAGCTCGTCGCCTTCCCAGACCGCGCTCATTCCTGTCTCGCACGCGCTGAGCACCGTCAATTCGGCGCCGAGCTGCAGGTTGAAAATATCGAACAGATTCAGCCAGCTGTCGCCGAGTTTGAGCGAGGAGAACATCGGATTGTCGGCGCGGAAGATGCCGTGGGCCGCGATATGCAATTTGCCGGCAGTTGGACCGTATCGCCGCAGCTTGTCTTCGCGCGCTTCACGGCCGACGAAGAAAAGGCCTTTCGGCAAAAGCTCGCGGAGCGCTTCGACCTCTTCGTTGATGTGAGGCGTCATCTCGTCGGCCACAGCCAGCACGAGGTCCTGCTCGGTCTTCTGGATTTTCTTTTCTCGGCAGATCTTCAACACGGAAACGCTGGCGCTCTGCGTGATCGCATGCGTGTCGACGAGATAGTTGGAGCCGTCGTACAACGCGTGAAATGGAATGTAGTGAAGGACATGATGAGGAACAATGATCAGGGAGGCCGCCTGGATCTTCTCTCGAATAGGCTCGATCAGCTGGCGATAAAGCTCGCGCAGATGGTATTGCGTCGCCTTCAGCAGCAACCCAGCGTGCGATTGTACGTATGCCGGCTGGAGGTGGAACTTCGACAACTGAAACGTGAGACCTTTCAGCGCGGCTCTCACGGCGGCAGTCGTCGTCAAATCCCGAACCACTTCGAATTTGTCTCGACTGATGACGAATGCCTGAAAACGATCCGCAATCGTGTAGTACTCCACGAGAACTTCGTCCCGCCGCAGCATGGCCTGTACTTCTTCGACCTCGGGGATCTTCATGCTCTGCAGCGTGGCCCAGCCGGACTTTTCCGATCCCACTTCTCTGAGCAGTTCGACGAGTTCCTGTTCGCGACGCGAGATTTCTTCTTTCGTGTCCGGATCCGTCCCTGCTCGAGCCGTCGTGCCAAGTTCGTTCAAGCGGCTGTAGAAAATATTGAGCTCTCCGCGGATCTTCCGGATTCGCTGCAGGCGTGGCGATTCATCGACGCCGGTATCCCAGACGGTCTCGAGATTTTTTTCGAGCAGGTCGATCAGCGTCCGTGACTTCGAGCGTTCAACGAACTGGAAAGCCGCTCGCGCTTCGCCCTTCGTGAGCTTCAGGCTGACGATGTTTTCGTAAACCTGATACTTGTCGCGCCCGAAGGACATGCGCATTTCATCGAGCCGGATGTTGCCGCGCAACGATTCCATCTGATCGATGGCTTTCATATAGAGCTGCTCGGCTTCATCGATGGATCCATTCAGCTCCTTCAGGCGACCGAGCGTGTTGTAGCACTGGTAGGAAACCCATGGCGCGTGGTAACCCTCGATCTCGTCCAGAGCCTTCTGCGCCTCCTGAAGCGCCGGCGCAGTCTCGGCTAATTCCAGCCAGCTTTGAGCGGAAAGCACGCGAGCGTTCGCGGCGCGCGCAGGATCCTGTCCTCGCTCGAAGACCTCAGCCGAACGTTGCGCCAGTTCCTGAGCCGTGGAAAATTGCTGTTGACGCGTAAGAAGCTGCGCGCGCCACAAATCGACAACGCCGACCCACACATCGTTGCCTTCCCTGACGAACATCTCACGCGCCGCAAGCAGCGATTTCTCGGCTTCCTTATCCTGCAGCGTTTTGAAGTGTGCGATGCCCTGGTAGGTCAAACACTTCCCGGCTTCGTATCGATTTCCCAGCCGATGGAATGTCTCGTGCGCGCGGGCAGCGATCTTCGCGGCATCATCGTAGAGATTCAGCTCGAGATAAATCTCGGCGCGGTCCATGTCACAGAGACCGACGCGGCGTGCATCGCCCAGTTCCTCGTGCCGGCGCCGAACTTGTTCGAGAATGCGCAAGGCCGTCGAATAATTGCCGCGGCGGAAATGCATTTGGGAAATTCCGCGATCGGCAAGCGCCGCCCAAAGGGTGAGTCCGTGACGTTCGCAATGTTCCTTGGTTATTTCGAAGGACTGCACCGCTTCATCGAAGCGATTCATCTCGGTCAGGACATACGCGCGGTTGAGACCGATCGAGGCCAGAGATACATTCGCGAGAGTGTTGTCGGTGTTTTGAAGAAGTTTTTGCGCGCGATCGTAATGACTGAGGGATTCGCTGTACCGATTGAGACGGTAGTTCACATTGCCGAGCGCGATCTCCAGCGTGGAGAGATATTGAACGTCTTCCGCTTTCTCTAAAGCGAAGCGCGCCCGCTCGGCGAGAGCGAGAGCCTCGGTGTACCGGCTGAGGTACATCAAATTATCCATCTGGCCGACGAGTGTTCGACCGACCTCTCCGCTCAGTTGCGCCCGTTCGAAAAGTTCGACGGCTTTTTCGAAATATGGGTCGGCCTCGGCCGACTTCCTCATGGTGTAAAGCACCTGCGCGCGCGAACGATTCGCGTATGCCCAGGCCAGCGGTGTGTTCAGCAGGGAAGCGATGTAGAGATTGGTTTCGGCCAGAGTTTGGGCCAGATCTGGATCGCGAGGAAGGAGTTCGCGGATTTTCGTCGAGATGGATTCGACGAGTGCCTGGCTAGGCAGACCCGTAGTATTCGAGATGAACGCCCGTTGTTGGGCAGCATCCCGAATCTGGACCAACCCGGCCAGAGATTCTTCGGGATTCGTAACGGTCACGACTCCAACGCTTCCTACGTGGGGCTCGCTTCCTGCACGTACTTCGAAATCCTTCCGATTTTAATTTACTTTAGGAGTTACCGCGATGGACGCAAAATAGCGTGATCTGCCCTTCGGGCAAATCCACCGAAAGATGATAAGTATCCTTCGGTACCTCGTCGAACGAGAACTCACCGACCAGATTCGTTCTGGTCCGGTAACGGACGATACCGTGGGACTCCAGCTTTACAGGAGTATTATCGAAGAATTTGGCAGCGCTCGACAATACCTGTCCCACCAGCGTAATGCGATCGTTCGCTTCCATCGATTCGATTTTGACATCGACGTCAACATCACCGGCCCGGAACAGCAACTGTCGGGGCGGTGTTCCGACGCGGCGGACGCCGGCCAGCATTGGCTGATCGAAGGTATCGAATACCAAAGATGCGATGAACTTGCGCAGACCGCTGACAACCCCCTTGGGTTGAACGACGGGCTGGAACAGGCTGATGCCCCACTGAACCAATTCAGCAGGCGGTTCGAAAGAAGCGTCGTCGCGGAGCCGGGAAATGATAGCGTGGAATTCCTGCTTTAACTCCCCACACTCGCTGCAGCTCGCCACATGGCCCTCCAGCGTCGACTTTTCGACATCCGAACCATGGCCTTCAATGTAATCAATTAAATTTTCAACAGTTACGTGTCGCATTCCTTCGCTCCTCTTTTGACATCCCCAAGTTTCATCTTCCAACACTATATGAGCGCTAACTGCTTGTGAAAAATACAAAAACTTTCTATGCTCTCGATCCTATGTGATGCCCCGTCTTTGCAGAATTTTCTTCAATTTCTCCAAACAACGTGCACGGTTAGGCCCAATGCTGGCTACAGGCATTCCCGTCATCTGGCTGATCGCTTGGTAACTGGGGGAACGCGCGTCAAAGTATAACATGTCGATGAGAGCCCTACATCGTTCAGATAATTCGTCGACGCAGTCACGAATGGCCTGCTGCTCCTCGGTCTCGATTCGAATTTCCTCCAGATTCTTGGCCGGATCCGGCGGCTCTTCGATGTCTTCGTCTGATGCGCTTTCACGCTGTTTAAGGGTCACCACATGGAGGCAGTATCGCGTCGTTGTGGTCGATAGCCAGCCGCTCAGCTTGCTCTCGTCTTTAACTTCATGAAGATGTTCAATCAACTTGAGGCAGACGGCCTGAAACACATCGGCGGAATCCGCGGCCCTGAAGCCGAATCTTGTTGGAATCGAGTAAATCAACCGGCGATAGCGCACGATCAGCGTTTCCCAGGCCAGTGCGTCACCGTTGAGGCACAGGGCCACCAATTCGGGATCTGTATGTGCTTTATACGAAGTAGCGGCCACTAGCGCGGTTTCCTGGATTTCCAGAAGCTTTCGAGTGCAAAGAAAAGCAGCACGACTGAAGAAAGCAGCACCATGAGAAAGCGGCCGGTTCCGAGCGCGGGAGTTTGAACATACCTTCGATATTCCTGAATTGCGGCGAGAATGAACACAATACCCAAGGCCAGAAAAATTCCGCCGATGAATTCCAGCCAGAGCTGTCGCAGAGTTCTGAAAAAATCCGAAAAAATGATTTTTAGTTTTCCAGTCATGGAAGGTAGCACACCGCCATTTTAACGGCTACAAACGTGCTCTCAAAGAGCCGTGACTTGTGTCAGCAACTCGTAAAGAGAGTTAGCCTAACATCAAGTCGCCGGCGAAAACCGCTAAATTGTGAATTGACCAAATTCAATTATTGTGCGTAGGATGATCTTAAATGCAATTGGATGACAATTTGAAGCAGCTGATGAAGGAACTTGGTGCTGCAATTAACGATGCACTATCCGACTCCGAAGAGATCAGTGAAGCTATCCAAAATGTTCGAAACGCCGGTTACGACGTATTTCTCGTTCTTGAAGCCACCATCGGTTTCAACAAGCGTTCGAAAGGCGAAAGCGGCGATGAAGCCACATCAGCGAACGGCCTGAAGAGCGGCGAAATGAAACTCAAGGTCACTGCCCAGGACTTGAAATTCCTTCGCTCCCTCAAGATCAGCATCGAAGACCTGGACTCGCAGTAGTCCACATCTCCTCAACCAGTCCGATCACGACTCTCGTTTCAATCTTGTCAATTGGGTTTGCTCTAATGAACCTGTCGCACGCGCCGATGGGCCGGAAGTGCTCCGGATAGCCCACGCTGAACAGGCCGAGCGTCCGCACGCCAACAGCGGGACCGATGTGCATTGGTCCCGTATCGTTGCTCACCAGCAGTCGCGATGAAGCAATCAATGCGGTCAATTCCGGAATCCCGATGTCTGTAAATACCGCAATGCGATCCGGGTGGCGGCTCGCTTTTTCCAGCCGCGTTGCGAGTTTCGCGCCTTCCTTACTCGAAAGAACGAGAACATTCGCACCCAGCGTCTCCACAGCGAAGTCCGCAACAGCCGCGAATCGTTCCGGCGGCCAGATTCGTTCTGCAACAGGCGCGTCGATGTATACGGCGATGCGTGGACCCGGAGGCGCAGCATCGGTGGCATAGCTTCGCAATTCTTCCGGAAGGACGAGTGAACCCTCCGGGGACGCAACCCTTCCAGTAATGGCGCCAACAACTTTTTGAAACATCTCGGATACATGAAGCGCCTTGTCCTCGAGAACAGGAGGTCTGTTGAAGCAAAAACCCAGATACGGAGCGTTGTAGCGTTTCATTGCAATTCTGTCGCGCGCTCCCGAAATCCTGGCGAGCAGGTTTGTTTCTCTGAAACTGTGGAAGTCGATGACGAGATCGAATCGGCGGCGCCGGACATCGTGTGCCAACCGCGCCATTTCCCGTAACGCCGCTAAAGGGGAACCATCCCGCATCGCGATGCGATCGACGGCAAGAACCTCGTCAATGGCGGGGCAAAGCTGTGCGACGGGCGCACACCGATGTCCCGTGAGGAATGCCAGTCGCGCATTGGGATACGCGCTCTTTAAGGAAGCCAGCGCAGGAAGGAGCAGGACAACATCACCAAGACGCGCAAAACGGATGGCCAGAATGTTCACAAGCGCTACGGCAGGATGATGCCGCTGGACTGCGTCTGCGGCTCGGTGCCCGACATCTCCGAAATCCAGTCCAGATAACGCCGGCTTTTCGGTCGCACGCTGGAGTTCAATTGCGCAGCGAACGTCAGGAATTCCAGAACGTCGATTGCTTCGCCTAGCTTCAATACGCTGCGATCCACGTTCGGATCCGGCTGGGTCACCTCATCCAGAACTGCCTTCAGGCGATGGAACAACGCAACCCGTGCCGGTCCTTCCGGCAGCGACTCATAATAGATGCCGCTGGACAACGTCTTCATCGTGGCGCTCAGAGCTTTGTAGACTTCGATGACATCATTGTCGACCAGCCACGGCGAATTGAGACGCTCCTCGCCAACAGACCGCGTCAGAGCGTCGAGCACGGGGTGGTACCGGGCGATAAAGTCCTCGTTGTACCTGTGGGCTTTCGACGCCAGTTCCGCATCGGGCACTCGCTTTTCCGCTTCATATGAACGACTTGCCTTGAGGTAAGGACACGAAGAAGGACAATCGATTTCGATTTCCCGTTTGGTGCCACAACACACCGGACAAATCTGCTCGGCCACAGCCGGACAGTACCGCTTGGCAGGCCGGCTGGAACATAACGGGCACATCGCCATAATTCTCGAAGTATGTGATAATCAAAAATCTATCGCAACCGGAATGGGGGTGTAACTATTGGCCGAGGTTCGCATTCAGGACGGTGAGTCGATTGAAAATGCCCTGCGGCGTTTCAAACGAAAGGTTCAACAGGAAGACATTATCAAAGAAGTGAAGAAACATTCCTTCTACCTGAAACCTGGTGAAAAGAAACGGATCAAGCAGGCATTGGCGCGCAAACGCAGCCGCAAGAAAGTACGCCGGGAACCGGTAGAGTAGAGAAGAAATTAGCCACAAAGAGGTACATAAGAATTTTGTGTTTTTTGTGCTTTTTTGTGGCTATTCGTATCTCAGGGATTCGATGGGATCCATGCGTGAAGCGCGAATCGCCGGCCAGAGTCCGCTCAATAAGCCCACCATCATCAGAATCGCAGTCGCCACACCCAGGACATCCATCGAGAGCAGAAGTTGAATGTCCGTCTTGCGAGTGGGATCATCCATCATATCTGCCAGGAAGGGCCGGCTGCCGATGAGGTGAACAAGTCCGTACGAAAGCATCACGCCGAGCAAACCGCCCATGAAGGTAATCGCCACAGCTTCCATCAAAAACTGACTGAGAATGTGACGCCGCCGCGCCCCTACCGCTTTACGAACTCCGATCTCTCGAGTTCGTTCAGTAACCGAGACCAGCATGATATTCATCACGCCGATTCCGCCGATCGTCAGTGTGACCGTTCCGATAATCGTGAGGATCACCTTCAACCCGCCGGTAATTCCATTGATGATCCTCATGTTTTCCACCGAGTCGTTCATGCGCAGGGCGCGCTCATCGGTGGCGTTAAAACCTTTCCGCGCGCCGAGAATTTCACGGACCTGCTTGACGGCTTCCTGATGAAACACCGGGTCGAGGGATTGCCAGACGATATCGTTCACATACTGCGTGTTCCATAGCTGATTCGCGACCGTATGTGGGATAAAAGCGTTGTATTTATCGGGGCCCCATCCATACGCGCCCATCTGAACTTTGTTCGTACCGACACCGATCACTTCAAAAGGAATTCCTTTGATCCGGATGGTCTCTCCGATTGCGGGACTGTTGCCGAACAGCCGATCGGCAACGTCGTAGCCGAGGAAAACAACACGCCGCCGTTTTTCGATGTCTTCCGCATTCATAAAACGGCCAGTGAGCGGAATCTCCGAACGCATGATCCCATAATCGGGATTCACGCCTCGCACACCAGCCGATGTCTGGCGAATCGTCGACGCGAGAGGAACGCCGTTCATGTACTCGGGGCTTGCCGACTTCACCAGTGGCGCTTCGAGAATGGCTTCGACGTCTTCTTCCTTCAGGAAAACGGGCTTTCCGGCGCGTTCGCCGCCGGCCTGCTTGCTGGTCTGCCCACCGTACATAACCACGACACCGTCGGAGAACGCTCCTCGAAATCCATAGAGAATGGCGCTGTTGAACCCATTTCCATATGCCATCAGCAGGACGACGGTCACGATGCCCCAGGAAATGCCAAGCATCGTCATGGTCGCTCGGAAGCGATGATTGATGAGAGCCGTTGCGGCCTGGATCAGGACTTCTTTGAGGAGCATATTTTTAACGTCGGGCCAACCGTCCTTCACATCTCAAAACGCAGAGCTTCGACAGGGTCCAGCTCTGCGGCACGCCGCGCGGGGTATGTCGCGGCGGCAACGCCGATAACGATCAACGTCGCGATGGAAAAAGCCGCTGCCTGCCACGTCACAATCATTCCGACAAACCGCGCAGGCATTGGAAGCAGATTGATCAAGCCGGCCATGACAAGCGCAACAATCAATCCGATCAGGCCGCTCGACAGCGTGAGCGCCAGACCTTCACCAAAAAATTGCCACTGAATATTTCGGGTCGTTGCGCCGAGAGCCTTTCGTATTCCGATTTCTTTTGTGCGCTCTCTGACGGCGATCAGCATGATGTTCATGACGCCGATTCCGCCCAGCACCAGTGTCACGATGCTCACAGACAGGAAGAACTGATCCATGCCAACGATGATGTTGTGCATCATTGCAGTTTCAAGCCCCGTGTTCCAGATGGAAAGCGCTTCATTGTCCTGATGGTCGAAGTTGTGCCGCTGTCCGATGATGCCGCGAATCTCGTCTTCGATCGGACCGCCTTTCAGAAAATCGATCTTGCCCTGGCTCGAAATCGAACGGACCATCTCATCCGACACGCTCTCGTAGGGCGCGGCGATAATGGCCGACAGGGAATCCGTCGTATTCATATTCCCCGGCATGGGAAAATCCTTGCGCATCGTCTCGTATGGAACGAAGAGGCGTTCGTTATCCGCTCCGGTGTAGTTGGAATCCTGCTCTTTCTTCCGGATTTTGCCGATGATGGTGTACGGAATCCCGTTCACCATGAGCGTGGCGCCGATGGGATCGCGGTCTGCAAAGAGTTGTCTTGCGGCCTCATATCCGATTACAACAACGCGGCGAGTTTCTTCATTGTCCACATCCGTCAGCAAACGCCCTCGATCGACTTCAATCGTCCGGATTTTCTGAAATACCGGCCACACACCGCTCATCTGCAGTGTTGCCGAGTTGTAGCCGCTCTTCACCGTAACGCCGCCTCTCATCAGCTCGGGACTCATAGACTCGAGAAGTCTGGAATGATTCTTCAGCGTATAAAGATCGGTCATATCGAGACGGACAACGCGGCCGGCGCGTTCGCCGCCTGCCTGTTTGCTGGTTCGACCGTTGCGGATGATCAGGATGTTCGCCCCAAGCTCGCGCAGAACCTTGGTGTTGCCGCGTTGGAAGCCTTCCCCGAGCGCCGACAGAATCACAATTGAGATGACGCCCCACACGATTCCAAACATGGTGAGGAAGCTTCGGATTTTGTTCGCTTTCAGGTTTTGCCAGACTTGCGAGAGGATGATCATTTATCCACGTCCGGAAACTTGATGACGGTGTCGACGTTAAATTTCTTGTAGTCTGAATATTCAACCGTTATGCGTCGATTAACTTTCATCGCCAGGACACGGCCATTTACTGACACCGCAGCCGCCGCAGGAAGCCATATTTCGTCGTTGATCTTTTGTCGTTCGACGTAAATGTGCGCACCTTTCTGCATCTTCGCCAGCAAACCGAAACCGACTGAAAAGTTATCGATCAGTTCGGCGTCCATTCGGACCAGCTCATGATCGTCTTCATTCACCCATGCTTCACCTTGAACGTGACTGAAGAATTTGCCCGTAAATGTTTTCGGTTTGTAGTTCGTGCGAGGTTTGAAAGCCACGCGTATCGCCGGTCGACGACTCAGGTCTTCGCGGCTGACGATTCTGAAGTCAAATGCCGCGAAGACGTCGTCGATTGTCTTATCTTCATCGCTACGCGACCGGCCTCGCCTCTGTCCCACTTTCTCAGGCTTGGACGAATTCACTGGCGATCCATTCTTTGAGACGAGGCGGCGGTAGGTCTGACCGGATTTGGCGTCGCGGGTCACGTCGTAAACGGAGACTTCGGTTTTCCTGGATTGTCCATCCGATCCGATCGCAATGTCGGTAATTTTCTCGCTGTACGTGTACTCGCTGAGCAGGACCTCATCGGGATGGAGCTTCTTTCGCGTTTCGGCAAGAAAGGTCTTAAGCTCCGGCAGCGGCTTCGGATCTTGCTGCGGAAAAAGCCAGAGCAACAGGCAGATGATCGGCATGGCCTACCTCACTGAAGAATGAGTTTTTGACCTTCGCTCAGTCCTTCGACGACTTCAGTGCGGGTTCCGTTGCTGAATCCAACTTTAATTTGTTTTCTCTCGCGGCCCTTTGGTGCACCCGTCTTCGGCACTTCAATCCAGGCGACGCGTTGCGCATCATAGATGACGGCTTTCTCCGGAACGAGCAACGTGTTCTTGTGCTCGTCGAGAACAATCTCCGCATTCGCCGACATGTTGGCTCGGAGTTGGCCGGATGCGTTGTCGATCGAAACCCTCACTTCGAAGCTCACGACATTGTCTTTCTCGACGCCCAGCGGTGAAATCTGAGTCACACGTCCTTCGAACTGCCGGTCCTTGAACGTCTCCACCTTAATACGCGCCGGTTGGCGGAGACGCACCAGGCCGATGTCGGCTTCATCCACTTTGCCGCGAACGAAGACTTCGCGGATGTCTCCGAGGACCATCACGAGCGTTGCTCCGGCGCCCATATTGAGGATGGACGATACCGGGCTGCCGATCTCGACATCGCGGGAAAGAACCATGCCCTTGATCGGCGAGCGGATCGTGGCATTGTCCAGCTCTTCCTGAGAGCGCTCGACTGTGGCCTCCGCCTGCGCGATTGCGGCCTGCGCCTGGGCGACGCGCGCCTGCGTGACAGACAATTGTGATTGCGCGGCACGCTGCCGGTTCTCGGCGATGTCGAGAGTCATCCGGGCATCATCGTGTTTTTGTTGTGGAATCAGGCCGTCCTTGAACAGCTTCTCGGATCGTTCGAGGTTCCGTTTGTTGAACTCGACGTCGACACCCTCGGCTTCAATTTTGTTCTTTTCGAGTTCGGCCAGAGCCGCCTTGGCATTGGCCTCGGCGCCCAGCAATGCAGCGCGAGCTTCGCGCAACCTCGCGGTCAGATTGTCCTTATCCAGTTCGACCAGAACCTGACCTTCGTTAACCAGATCACCCGCCTGGACTCTGATTTCCTTGATAATGCCGTTCGCCTTCGACTTGATTTCGACCTTTGCGACCGGCTCGATTCGGCCGATCGCTACGACGGACCGGGCAATATCCGACCGTTCAACGGTCGCCAGCCGCGAGGGATCAATATCCGTTGCCGGACGCGACAAGACAGTGACGCCATAAATACCCGCGCCCGCCAGCACGACTACTAATAAAAGGAAGGTAATAACCAGTTTTCGTGATCTCTTCCGGGCCATGAACTCCACTCCCAGACCACATTACGGCAATTTTGGCCTGTTGGTTCCGAAAACTTATGCACGGGGGGACGTGCTAAACTCTCGGGCCGGGAAACTTATGAATCAAGATCTTTATCAGGCGCTGAAGGCGCGCGTCACTGGCGAAGTGCGGTTTGATCGTGCTTCGCGGCTCATGTACAGCACGGATGCCAGCATTTACGAGATCGAACCGATCGGCGTGGTGATCCCCAGGAATCACGAGGATGTCTTTGCGACGATGGAAATTGCCCGTGACTTCAAAGTTCCTGTCCTTCCGCGCGGAGCCGGGACCAGCCTCGCCGGCCAGACTGTCGGCGACGCAGTCGTGATGGATATGTCGAAGCACCTGAACCGCGTGCTCGAAGTGAACACCGAGGAACGGTGGGCGATCGTTGAACCCGGCGTCGTCCAGGAGCAGCTCAATCTTCACGTGCGTCCGATGGGATTCCTCTTCGGTCCTGATACCTCGACGGCGAACCGCGCCACCATTGGCGGCATGATGGGAAACAACTCCGCCGGATCGCATTCCATCCTGTATGGAAAGACGATTGATCACGTCCTTGAAATGGACGTCGTCCTTTCTTCGGGCGAAGGAAGAACATTTCGCGAGATGAAGTTTGAAGAAGCGGTCGCGCGAGGCGGTCTCGAAGGACGAATCGCCGACATTGTCCGAATGAATAAGGACGAAATTGAACGCCGCTATCCAAAGTTGATGCGCCGGGTCAGCGGATATAACCTGGATGAGTTCGTTCGAAACGGAAAATTCAATCTCGTCAAACTCATGGTGGGGTCCGAAGGCACGCTCGCAGCGGTACATCAAGCGAAAGTTCGAATTGAGCCGCGGCCTCCGGCCACCGCCCTTTGCGTCGTCCACTTTGCCGATATCGTCGACTCGATTCGCGCCAGCGACATCATCCTGCCGTTTAAACCAGCGGCCATCGAATTGCTCGATGACATGATCATCGATCTCGGCCGAAATTCTCTGGAAATCTCGCGGCTCATGGGCTTCGTGCAGGGCAATCCCGCTGCGGTCCTGATCGTCGAGTTCTACGGAGAGAATCAAGCCGAGCTGCGTTCGAAGCTCGACGAAATGGAAGCTGCGTTGAAACGCAACAACGCGGGTTACGCCTATGTGCGCGCATTCGATCAGGCGGAGCAAACCAACATCTGGAAAGTGCGTAAGGCCGGCCTTGGATTGCTTCTCGGTATGAAGGGCGAGCGCAAACCAATCGCATTCGTCGAAGACTGCGCCGTCGAACCCGCACAGTTGCCAGAGTTCTTTGTGAAATTCCGCGAGGTCATCCACAAATACAATACCAGCGCTGGTTATTACGGACATGCGAGCGTCGGGTGTTTACACATCCGGCCGCTCATCAACACGAAGGATGCACGCGAAATTCAGGTCATGAAAGACATGACGGACGAGATCGCGGATCTCGTGGTCGCATTCGGCGGCGGGATGAGCGGGGAGCACGGTGACGGCCTGGCACGCAGCCATCTGAACGAGAAACTGTTTGGTCCACAACTCTATAACGCATTCCGCCAGGTCAAAGCAGCGTTCGATCCAGATCATCGGATGAATCCCGGAAAGATCGTCAACGCGCCTCCAATGACGGAAAACCTGCGCTACGGACCGCAATACAAAACGCTTACCCTGAACACGCATTACGATTTTTCGCGCGAAGGCGGATTCGCGACCGCTGTGGAGCTTTGTAACGGCGCGGGAGTCTGCCGCAAGAAAAACGAAGGCACGATGTGCCCGTCGTACATGGTCACACTCGAGGACAAGCATTCCACGCGAGGACGCGCGAACCTCATGCGCGAGATTCTGTCGGGGAAGCTGCCGCCGGAGGAATTCACCGGCAAAGAGCTCTACGAAACCCTCGATCTCTGCCTTGAATGCAAAGGCTGCAAGGCTGAGTGTCCTTCCAACGTGGACATGGCCAAACTGAAATACGAATTCCTCGCGCACTACAACGAAGAGAATGGCACCCCGTTGCGCTCACGGATGTTCGCGAAGATTCACGCAATGAGTAAGGCCGCTTCAATCTGGCCCTCGATGGCGAATTGGACCCTGAAGAATTCAATGATCCGGCGCGCACTCGACCGCTTCGTCGGCATCGATGCGCGCCGAAAATTGCCTCCCTTCGCCGATCAAACATTTGAGTCCTGGTTTGCGAACCGGAAGAATTCACACCGTTCCGATCGAAAAGTGATTTTCTTCCACGACACGTTCATCAACTACAACTATCCCGATATTGGTAAAGCCACAGTGCAGCTCCTGGAGGCGGCGGGATACGAGGTGCGTCTCGTCGATCGCAAGTGTTGCGGCCGGCCCATGATCTCCAAGGGACTTCCGGATGCTGCCCGCGAAAGTGCCGCTTTCAATATTCGTCAGCTTCACCCATTCGTCCAGGATGGCTATTCGATCGTCGGATGCGAGCCGAGCTGTATCCTGACATTCCGCGATGAATATCCGGACCTCGTCAAGGGCCGAGAGGCCGCCGAAGTCGCAAAGGCATCATTCCTTCTCGAAGAATTCATCGTCAAAGAAAAACAAGCGGGACGCTGGAAGCTTGAATTCAAGCGCCAGGACACCAAGGCGCTGATGCACGGACATTGT
>Ga0207646_10002454_pt1 | contig 21894 bp, 12 predicted proteins | sample KBSK5502metaG_FD_184343 | JGI IMG/M metagenome (GOLD analysis project Ga0207646, IMG submission 184343) | Corn, switchgrass and miscanthus rhizosphere microbial communities from Kellogg Biological Station, Michigan, USA - KBS K5-50-2 metaG... | ecosystem: Host-associated > Plants > Roots >... | reverse complement strand
TGCCAGCCGCATCGCCATCAATGCCATCCTGGACGCCCTTTGGCCTGAGCTGGATCGCTTTGCAACGGATCGGAGTGGACCCGCCTGGAAACAGGTCGAGAAACATCTGCTGCACACAAGCGGGCATGGCAGCCGTCAAGTGCGCTGTGAAATGGAGCAAGCCGGGCGCATCCTGCGGGCCCAGGCCACGCGCAAGCAGGTGTTTCTTGCCATCCTACCCCTGCTCTCCGAAGGACTCATTCGATCGGCTGAGGGAGCCCGTCCCGCCAAAAAGGACTACCGGGCGATTAAAGAGCAGGTCCGCGCTCTGCGCGCCGAGAGGGAAGATGCGGATGCATTCATGGCGATGACCAATGTGGTCGAGCAAGCGTGCAACTGCTACCTCGCAACAGGGGGCTTCCCCACCACGTATGAAGCCATGCAAGCAGTCCCCGTGCAAGAGGTGGCCCAACTCACCTTTGCGGGCGATGATGGCATGCAGGCCGGACACACCTATCGGGCGCGGCTCGAGCTCTCGCAGTGCTGTGATGTCCAAAGCAGGCAGGAGCAGGAGCAAGCCAGCCTCTGGCTCAAACTGCGTGCTCCACAGACGAGCGGGCGGTGGGCATGGGGGGAGTGGAGTCAGGAGATCGCTTTGCCAGAAACGGTCTTCCAGTATCTTGACCAGGGAGCAAGCACCCAGGCTCCCACCTTGCGGGAAATCAGGAGCGCTGATGGGAGCCGCGTGGCGGTCCTGGATGTGATCCTGGAAGTTCCGGCGGTGTATGTAGCTCCCCTTGCACAGGAGCACCGCATCCTGGGATGGGACTGGGGCGTGAGGTCGCTCATCACGGTGTCCGTGCTGGAGAAGAGTGAAGGGGAGCAGCCGTACCGCCAGGTGAGCCGCCCGGTCTTTCTGGATACCGGAGGCATCGATGGCAGACAGGCCCGCCTGCGCCGCGAGATCGACCGCCTCAAGGCCTGTCGGGATCGCTATGCCCTGTTGGTCAAGCAAGCAGTCAAGGCCCAGACGGAGCAGCAGACGCCCCTGCCGGCTCATTGCGCTGGCTGGCAAGAGCAGATCACCGCGTACACCACACGCATCCAGACCTGTTGGAAGAAGTATGAACGGCGCAACCGCGAACTGGCGCACCTGGCTTCGAATCTGCTGATCTTGCTGGCGTTGCTTTATGACTGTCGACTCATCTGTGGAGAAAACCTGACCACCCTCAAAACCGAAGGGCGCGGTCGAGGGGTGCGAGGAAGGTGGCGGAACTGGAGGAACAACACGACCGTGCGAGGCGAGTTGTGGCGTGTCCTCAAGTACAAGTGTCATCTCTTTGGGATCAGGGCACGCCAGGTCGAGCCGCGCGGCACCACCCACACGTGCCCCCACTGTGGCAAACCCGCCAACACCTATCGCTCACCTGCGCTCCACGACCGGAAAAAAGCCATCGATTGGGGCGCGTGGCTCCATTGCACGGCCTGTGGCTGGAATGGCGCGCGGGATTATGCCGCCTCCCTCAATATTGCCCGCCTGGGCATGGCCTTTTTGACCACCTATCACGAGACCTCGCGGTACCAGGCGTACCGCATGGCTGATTCGTCAGTCAAGCCCGCTTTGTATAGCAGAGCGGGCGCGACGCTGCTGTTGCCGTCGCAGGGGATCACACCCCGCCCGAACGAGGGCAAACACGTCTACTATGCCGGTTGGTCCTACGCAACCTCGTTACGCACATCTCACCCTAACAAGATGCTGGCCTTGCTTTCCACGTCTCAACTCAGAAAGCGCCTGCTCAGATGTGCCTAATGTTCGCAGCATAGCGTGTTTTTGCAACGGTAATTGATAAGACTTGATCCCCACTTCAACTTTTCCTCCTCCCTCACGTACATGTGATAAGGTACTACTAGTCATCATTTTTCAACTTACTCATGAAAAGGGAAGGCACATGGAGGAGTCAACTTCGACGAGCAGTAACGACCCAACTGCTACTCAGGGAACAACTGGCAAGCTTCCGCTGGAGAACGCCGCGAATACTATAACATCTTCCAGCGGTGACAATGGCGAGCAGAGCCAGGCTGCCAGGACTTATGACAGCCCGCAACTCGTTGTTGTAGAGGGCTTTCAGGTCGGGCGAGGCGTGGCGCGTATCGACCCAGGTGATATGGGACGTTTAGGGTGCCAGCCGGGGGATATCGTCATGATTACCGGTGCTCGTACGACCGCTGCCAAAGTTGTGCCAAGTGCGATCATCGAGCGAGGCCAGCAAACCATCCAGATGGATAGCCAGGTGAGGCAGAATAGCGCATCGGGCCTGGGTGAGCGGGTTACCGTTCGCAAGGCGAAGGTCAAGAATGCCGAAAAGGTGACGCTGCTGCCACTAAGTGGGGGTGCGCCAATTCAGGAGAGCGATTTGCAATATATTGCCCGTTACCTGGTTGGCTTGCCTGTCACAATAGGTGACCTGTTACGTGTAGGAACACCAGGGGCAGCGCCGCGTGAATTTCTGATTATCGGTACTACCCCTGCCACTCCCAGCTATACCGTGCGCAAGCGAACCTCAGGCGCACTGGACGAGCTGGTGGCAGCAGTTCAGCCACAAGCTGTGACGGATACGGAGGCAGTGTTGGTACAGCCGGGCACGATCGTGCGCGCGCAGGCACGAGGTGCGACAAAGCCTGGGGGCCTGGAGCGAGTGAGCTACGAAGATATCGGCGGATTGGGGAAGGAAGTCCAGCGTATTCGGGAAATGATCGAGCTGCCCCTGAAATACCCGGCGGTCTTTGATCGCCTGGGTGTCGAACCTCCCAAAGGAGTACTCCTGTATGGCCCGCCTGGTACAGGTAAAACGCTTATAGCTCGCGTGGTAGCATCGGAGACGAACGCCGCATTCTTCGTGATTAATGGCCCGGAGGTCATGAACAAGCTGTACGGCGAAAGCGAGTCGCGCCTGCGCTCGGTGTTCCAGGAGGCACAACGGCGAGCGCCCAGTATCATCTTTATCGATGAACTGGATGCGCTGGCTCCCAAGCGCTCGGAGACAGATGGCGAGCTGGAGCGACGCATCGTCGCACAACTGCTGGCATTGATGGATGGCATTGCATCACGAGGACAGGTCGTGCTGATTGGGGCCACGAACCAGCCAAATTCGCTCGATCCCGCGCTGCGCCGCCCTGGCCGCTTTGACCGCGAGATAGGCCTGCGCGTCCCAGACTTGTATGGGCGCACGGAGATTTTACGCATTCACAGCAAGGATGCAGCGCTGGCAGCCGATGTCGATTTTGCACGCCTGGCACAACTTACACCTGGCTTCGTGGGCGCCGACCTGGAGGCGCTGTGCCGCGAAGCGGCTATGATCGCCCTGCGCCGCGTATTACCCCATATCGACTACGAGCGCGGGTATATTCCCTACGAGATATTGGTAAACCTGAATATAACTATGGCTGATTTCCAGGCGGCTCTACGGGAAATCGAGCCATCAACGACCCGCGAGGTCTATGTCGAGGTCAGCGATACCTCCTGGGAAGATATCGGAGGACTGGAGCAGGCCAAGGCGACACTCACGGAAGGCGTAGAATGGCCTCTGCGCTTCCCCGAACTCTACGCGAATGCGAAGATCGAACCGCCCCGGGGCGTGCTTCTGTCTGGTCCTTCGGGATCAGGCAAAACGCTGCTGGCGCGTGCGCTCGCCAACCAATGCGAAGCGAGCTTCATTTCGATCAAAGGGCCAGAGTTGCTTTCGAAATGGGTCGGAGAATCCGAGAAAGGAATACGCGAGGTCTTCCGTCGAGCAAAGCAGGCTGCTCCGTGTCTTGTGTTTTTCGATGAAATCGATGCCATCGCGTCCCGGCGTGGTATAGAGATCGATGGGCAGGTGGCAAATCGCGTGATTGCTCAATTGTTGACGGAGATGGATGGTATTGAGGGTCGCGAAGGGGTGATTGTAGTGGCAGCTAGCAACCGAGCAGACCTGATCGATACAGCGCTATTGCGCCCGGGGCGCTTTGATCTCATTGTTGAGTTAGGGTATCCTAATGAAAGCGAGCGGCGCACCATTTTTAGCATACATACGCGAGGGAGACCCCTGGATCCTGAGATTTCTCTAGAGGAACTGGCTCGTTTGACGGAGAGACGCAGTGGCGCAGATGTCGAAGCGATCTGCCGCCGGGCCTCTTTGCTGGCTATGCGCGAATGGATCGCTCCGAGATTGAATCTGCACCGTGTAGAGGTTACCGAAGCTACCGGGGAAGGTGAGTTTCTCGAAGAAGGAGCTCAATTCATCGCGCCCGGTGGGAATCTGGAAACGCCTGCTGATGAAAAGACAGGGCCTGTGAGCAGGCTTCCTCTCTCGCAATTTCAGGTTCGCCAGGAGCATTTCATCCAGGCTATCGATGAGCAAAATGAGCGCTATGCTGCACAGAAGGAAACAGAGGAGGCTCAGGCCCGCAAAGAAGTTGGACGCCAGCGTTTAATCGAGATGGCAGAAGGTTTTACTGCTGATGGGAAACCTCGCCTGGGAGGTTTTCGTCTCTGGCTGGCACGTTTATTCAGACTGATTCCATGAGTATGCATTTTGGGCTATCCGAATAAAGAATTTGTTACAAATACGGGGATTATCGATTACATTACATATAGGTAAAAACATGTCATTACAAAAGTATGCGCGTGTGAGCACATTTTCTTACATTTGAGGGTTGATAAGCTCATACATGCTCATAGTTTGAGTAATTACTGGTTAGCTACCCACTTACAATATACGATCAACCTATGGTATAATAAAAGCAAAGTTAGTGATTCACAACAGTGAAGGGAGTGGTAATGATGCATATGTCGAGTATGTCTGACAACTCCTCTTCCGTATATTATGAAAAGGTCGTTGAGTCTTACCTGAAAGCCATATGGCTTATCGATGATCGTGTGACACCTTTCTTAGGGAAAGCCACAACCCGTGTGCTAGTTCAAGGTGCCGCAAGGAGGGTATCAAACCAGTATCCCTTTCTACATTTTCTGGTGAAGATGCCATACACAGAAGTTGTTCCAGCAGTCATAAAAGAGCAATGGAGCAGTATTACGCCGCAGGAACTTACCCAGGGATTACATGCATTGCTGCAGGAGTGCTTTGCAGGTTTGAAAGAGCTGACTGGGGACCTGATTGGGCCGCCACTGTTTGATGAAGTGAGGCGCCAACTGGAACAGACGCCCTAGGTAAGAGACATGGAGGGCAGCGTGCAATCACAGTCAAATGCAACGGAAAGCGCGTATCGCTCCTTCATTGGACAAAACGGGGATGGGGATCACCTAACTGCTCTTCGTCATCAAATGGAACAACTCAATACCATCGGCAAACGTTTTGTTGCGGCAATTGATCGGTTTCAGCTACACCGCGCGCTCCTCGCTACGCTCCAAGAGCTCTACAGTTTCTCCGCTTGCTCCATTTTATTAAAAGGCAACCCTTTTGAACTCTCCATCATTCCGCGTTATCCTCTCACCGGGCCGTTTATACAAGCGATGATCCAGAGCATTGCTCGCGCTGGGAGCGTTATCGGATTTCCAGACGTAACGCCCGAAGAGCTGGCTGTGGTTGCAGACTTAGATGCTCCTGACGACCTGGCCCCATCGTTTATCAATACTCCATCGACAGCAACAGAGATCGGTGATTTCCTTAATATTCCCCTCACGGTGGAGAGTCGCATCATTGGCATGTTGAGCCTCTTCGATGAGCACGAGGGTACGTTTGATACGGAATTACTGCAACTGACTACGATGATTGCCGATTATGCTGCTGTCGCGCTAGAAAATGTGCGCCTGCATGAGCGCGAAATAGCCCTGTGGCAAGATGCCGAGCAGGAACGCCAGCGCTTGGAACTGATTATCAGCAGCATGGCGGAGGGATTGCTCATTACCAACGCACAGGGGGCTATTAGCTCGCTAAATAGCTCAGCACAGCAATTGTTTGCTCAGGCAGAAGTCGATTTGAAGCGAGAGACCCCAACATCACTACGTAAACTAGCGACCAGTACGAATGTGAACTGGCTTTCCGACCTGGCTGATATTGTTGATCAGGCCCTGGCGGGAAATATAGTGATGCACCGGGAACTGATTGCCGGTGTCGCTGGCGATTCCGTCCCCCTAACGTTGAGCATCAGTGCAGCACCCCTTCACGATGCAAGCAAGAATATCATACGACCAATCGGTGTAGTGGCAGTACTCAATGATACCACCTCTAGTAAGCAAATAGAAAAACTGAAGGATGAGTTTGTCTCGGTTGTCTCGCATGAACTTCGTACTCCACTAACGGCAATCAAAGGCTACACGCAACATTTGATACGGCGCATCGAGCGGCGCCTGCGTGAGGCACGCCAAAGGCAACAGAATACAGGTTCCCTGGCCGAACACCCTGAGAGCTATGATCTGCGCAGTTTGAATATTGTGCAAAGTGAGACCGAGCATCTCGAGCGGCTGGTTAGCGACCTGTTAGACCTTTCGCGTGTGCAGTGGGGAGAATTGGACCTCCAATACACCAGTTTCTACCTCACGGATGTGCTGGCTGAGCGCGTGCGTTTAGCCCAGGTAAGCGCGGAGCAGCATACGATCTTCCTTGATATACAGGCGCAAGACAGCAGGATCGTCGCAGATCAACTGCGCGTAGGGCAAGTGGTCGGTAATATTCTGGATAACGCAATCAAATTCTCTCCGCCAGGCAGGCAGGTAACGGTTAAACTACAAGAGCAAGACAACGAGTACTGCATTAGCATTATCGACCAGGGAATCGGGATCAACCCGGAATATCTTGATCGCATTTTTGAGCGGTTCTACCGGGTGCGCAACACCGCCAGTCGTCAATATGCAGGAATTGGAATGGGATTGTTTGTGGCCAAGGCGATTGTCGAGGCTCATGGAGGAAGTATCGGGTTCTCCAGCAATCCGGGTACCGGCAGCAAGTTTTACTTTACTTTGCCTCGTGTACCACACACAAGCGTACTACAACTTTGAACAAGCTTTGTTCAAAGTTGTTTTAAAAGGCTTTTAACAGTTCTGTCGGGCTGGAACCAAAATGGTCACGCAGGTAAGAAAGACCAAAAGCGGTGAAGTGGATGGTGGCCCAACTTGCGCGTAAATATTGCAAGCTACGTAAGATGCGAGCCTCGCCCCACAATGGGTAACGCAGGTCGCGCAGGGCATCTAAAAAATTCCCAGTACTTGTAAGCAGTATCCCGCCAGCAATCACGAGCGCTTCGACCAAGGGACGATGTGGTAACACAATAGGGCTGGGCAAAGCAGTGAACAGTCCGATGTAGAGCACAAGACTCGCTATTGCTGCAGGGAAGAGGGCATTGAGTAAAATAAATGTTATAGAGGGTTCTGACAGGAAAAGCGTTGACACACCCAGTGGGCCGATAGCCCAGCCAATCAAGCGGTCATTCCTTAGCACTGTCATCAGCATCCTGGCACACTCGATCAGAACGAAGCACAGTATCACAAAACCAACCAAGCCTGGAATACTCGTAACATGTATGCTGGCTACTGTGGGTGGCATGCTGATTCTCCTTATGTTTCTGAGTACTGGTACGACAAGCTAAGATGCTTTTCTTAATATTATAAGTCAGATTGTCTACACACAAACCTTATGTTTACCGGTGTATTGGAGAAATGGGCTATGTGAAGTACCAACTCTTTTACTCATACCACCCCTCTGAGCCGACCAGCGGGACAAAGACACAACCACCTAAGGAGCGCTTTTCTGGCCCCCAGGGCGCACGATGAACGACGAGTAACTCCTGGTGGGTGTGGCTTCCAACCGGTATCACCATTTGCCCCCAGGGCACAAGCTGCATAAACAGTTGCTCAGGTACGACAGGCGCTGCTGCTGTGACCAGAATGCGATCATAAGGCGCTTGATCCGGCCATCCTATTGTGCCATCGCCAACGTAAAGCGAAACATTCGCTAGATCCAGCTTCATCAGACGTTTGGCCGCTAGATAGGCGAGCTGCTGGATGCGCTCGACGCTATAGACATAGAAAGCCAGGCGCGCCAAAATAGCGGTCTGATAACCAGAACCGGTACCAATCTCCAGTATACGTTCGTTTCCACGCAGTTGCAATGCCTGTGTCATAGTAGCGACTATGAGCGGCTGTGAAATTGTCTGACCCAGGCCGATGGACAGCGCACGGTCTTCATACGCCATACGATATTGAGACATATCGAGAAACAGCTCGCGTGGGATGCTGGCCATCGCGGACAGCACGCGCTCGTCGCTGATGCCTTCTCTGCGGAGCGATTCGATAAGACGCTGGCGTTGTATTTCCAGGTCATGAGTCATGCTCGCCTCTCCAACTATACGAGAGTGGGAGGGAAAATCGCACGTCAAGTTTGTGAGTCAGCTACGAACGCCTACGAAGTTCTTTTTATCCAGTGTAGTGAGTAGGATAGGTAAAGTCAAGCAGAAGACTTGGATGGTGGGCGCTACTGGGCTCGAACCAGTGACCTCTTCGGTGTGAACGAAGCGCTCTCCCACTGAGCTAAGCGCCCTTGTTGACAGAAGCAACTATAGCATTTGAGGGACGCGATGTCAAGCTTTTTCGGAAGCGGCAAGACCCGGTGATTACAACATTTCATAACTACACCTGCGAATCCGCAACCATATCTTAACCCGTTTGCAACATATTCGCAAGTGTCTTTACAGTATGCTCTAGACTCAGGTGGTGAAGGCTCTTCACTATGTTTAACTATACCCATGAACAATACTTAGACGATGGAGAAGAAGGAAGAACAGGTGGATATGTTGGTATTGACCGAGGCCGAACAAAAGCAATTGGCAGCCTGGAACGCCACACAGCAAGACTATCCCAGGGAGGCGTGCCTGCCACAGCTGGTGGCGCAGCAGGCACACACCACCCCGGAGGCGGTTGCCCTCGTCGCCGACGGTCAGACCCTCACCTACCGCGACCTCAACCGGCGTGCCAACCAACTCGCCCATGCTCTGCAAGCCCTGGGCGTCGGCCCAAACGTGCTGGTGGGCGTGTGCCTCGAACGCTCCTTTGACCTGGTGGTTGGCCTGCTGGCTGTCCTCAAGGCCGGCGGTGCCTATGTCCCGCTTGACCCCAGCTTGCCTGCCGAGCGCCTGGCCTTCCTGGTGCAGGATGCCCAGACCCCGGTGCTGCTCACTCAGCATGCACTGCTCAGCCACCTGCCCACTACCAGCGCGCACTTGCTCTGCCTGGATACGGATACCGCGCTCTTCGCCCAGCAACCGCGCTCCGACCCCGCCTGCGCGGTGCGGCTCGCCGACCTGGCCTATGTCATCTACACTTCGGGGTCTACCGGCTGGCCCAAGGGGGTGCAGATCAGCCACAACAGCCTGCTCAACCTGCTCTGGTGGCACAGGCGCGCCTTTGCGGTCACCAGCGCTGACCGGGGCACTCAACTCACCAGTCCCGCTTTTGATGCCACCGGCTGGGAGTTGTGGCCCTATCTCAGCTGTGGCGCCAGCGTCTACCTGCTCGATGAGGGGGCCCGCGTGCAGCCAGTGGCCTGCCGCGACTTCCTGCTGGCCCACCAGATCAGCATCAGCTTCCTGCCCACTGCCCTGGCCGAGCAGGTGCTGCGGCTGGAGTGGCCGCAGCAGACCGTGCTGCGCTACCTGCTCACCGGGGCGGATACCTTGCAGCACTACCCCTCCGCCAGGCTGCCCTTTGCGCTGATCAACAACTATGGCCCGACCGAAGCCACCGTGGTCGCCACCTCCGGGCTGGTGCCTCCGCTCGCCACGGGCGCGCAGGTCGAGCGGCAGCCCACGATTGGCCGGCCCATTGCCAATACCCAGGTCTATCTGCTGGATGAGCACCTGCGGCCGGTGCCCCCTGGCAGCCCAGGGGAACTGTACATCGGAGGCAAGGGCGTGGCCACCGGCTACCTGCGGCGCCCGGATTTGACGGCGGAGCGCTTCCTGCCACATCCCTGGAGCGCGGAGCCAGGGGCCAGACTCTACAAGACCGGGGACCTGGCACGCTACCTGCCCGATGGCCAACTCGAGTTCCTGGGACGGCTGGACTACCAGATCAAGCTCAAAGGCTACCGCATCGAGCCGGGGGAGATCGTGGCGGCGCTGAACGAGCACCCGGCGGTGCAGGCCAGCGCGGTGCTCGCCCGCGAGGATGCCCCAGGGGACAAGCGGCTGGTGGCCTACGTGGTGGTGACACCCGGGGTGGTGGTCACGGCGGACCGTTTGCGGGCGCGGCTGGCGGAGCGGCTGCCGGAGTACATGCTGCCTGCCTGCTTTGTGCAGTTGGAGACGCTGCCGACCACGGCCAATGGCAAGCTGGATCGGGCCGCCTTGCCGGCGCCCGAGGAGGCCACCCTGCTCGCCAACGAGGTGAGCGCCATGCCCAGCACGCCCACAGAGGCTCGCCTGGTGGAGCTGATTGCGCCGTTGTTAGGGCTGGAGCAGCTGGGGGTAGAGGAGGATATCTTCCTGCTGGGGGGGCATTCGCTCTTAGGCACGCAGCTGATCGTGCGGGTGGCCGAGACGTTTGGGGTGGAGCTGTCGCTGCGCACCTTGTTCAGCAAGCCTAGTATCCGGGAGCTGGCTGTTGAGATCGAGCGGGTGGTGCGCGACAGGCTGGCGAGCATGAGCGAGGAGGAAGCCCTGCTGCTCCTACAACAGGAGCAGAGCCGCTAGCCAGGAGAGCAGCCCACACGAGACCGGGCACGGCGCACACCAGCAGGCCTGCCTCTGGCGACCTCTAGGAAGGGAGCAATGACCATGACGATGCACACCGAATCAGCACGCGCAAAGAGCAACGCGAACATCCCCGATCCTACGCTGAGCCTGTATCACTTACTGGACCCCGAGGTGCTGGCCAATCCCTACCCGTTGTACCACCGGCTGCGCCGGGAGGACCCGGTGCACTGGGACCCCTACCTGCATGCCTGGGTGGTCACCCGCTACGCCGATGTGCTGACCGTCTTCCAGCGCTTCTCGGCCCAGCGCACCCCGACCCCCGAACAACTGACCGCCCTCGGCCTCGCCTCGCTGGCGCCCCTGGCCCAGGTGATGGTGCGCCAGATGCTCTTTCTGGACCCCCCGGCGCATGCCCGGGTGCGCGCCCTCGCCTCACAGGCCTTTACTCCCCGGCGGGTCGAGCGCTTGCGCAGCCATATCCAGGACATCACCCACAGCCTGCTGGATGCCGTGCGGGACAAGGGGCAGATGGAGATGATCGCTGACCTGGCTCGTCCGCTACCGGCGATCGTGACCGCTGAGCTGCTGGGAGTGCCCATTTCGGACTGGCGGCAGCTGACGGCCTGGTCGGCTGACTTCGCCCAGGTGCTGGGCAACTTCCAGCATAATCCCGAGCGGGCTCCGCAGGTGCTGCGCAGCCTGGGGGAGATGACGGCCTATTTCCAGGCGGCGGTAGCCCAGCAGCGGGTGCACCCCCGCGAGGGGCTGATTGGAGCTCTGCTGACCGCTGAAGTGGACGGGGATCGCTTGAGCGAAGAGGAAGTGGTAGCCAACACGATTGTGACGATGGTCGGGGGCCAGGAGACGACCACCAACCTCATCGGCAACGGCATCCTGACGCTGTTGCGCCATCCGGAGGAGTTGGAGCGGCTGCGTGAGGATTTGTCGCTGCTGCCGCCGGCGGTGGAGGAGTTGCTGCGCTACGAGAGTCCGAGCCAGCACACGGCGCGGCTGGCGCCGGAGGATGTGGTGTTGGGCGGTAAGTTGATCGGCAAACGGCAGGCGGTGATCGCGGTGATGGGGGCAGCGAACCGCGACCCGGAGCGGTTTGCAGAGCCGGACCGCCTGGACCTGGGGCGGCAGGACAACCGGCACGTGGCGTTTGCGTGGGCGGCGCATTTCTGCTTTGGGGCACCGTTGGCACGCATTGAGGGACAGGTGGCGCTGGAGGCGGTGCTCAGGCGCATGCCCGGGCTGCGCCTGGCGGGTGGGCCGTTGCAGTGGCGCGAGAACCTGGGCTTGCGCGGATTGACCGCCCTGCCTGTCAAGTTTTAGTAGGCTTCTGAAGCGCTTGAAAGCGGGGAAGCTGGAACAATATATATATCCCTGCCGAAAATGAATGGAAATGGCGTGATGTCAAATACAACAGAACTCTCAGAAGCTAAGCGGGCCCTGCTTGAGAAGTATCTACGGGGCGATCTCCCACAAGCCAAAACTGGTGGCGATACCATCCCCCGGCGCTCTCCACATAAGGACGTGCCTCTCTCCTTCGGACAGCAACAATTATGGCTTCTTGCCCAACTCATGCCCAATATGCCTGTCTATAATGAGTGCGTGACTATTCGCATGCCTGGTCCTCTCGATAGAGCAGCACTCGAGGAGAGCTTTCGTGAGATTTTTAGGCGTCACGAAGCATGGCGTACCAGTTTTTCGTTAGTAGACGGACAGCCAGTACAGAAGATTCATCCAACTCTGAGTTTCACCTTGCCAGTGGTGGACCTGCGGCATCTTCCTAAAGCTGAGCGAGAGGCTGAGGCCTTGCGCCTGGCAAAGGAAGAGGGCAAGAAACCTTTTGACCTCGCGCACGTCCCTTTACTGCGGGCCTTATTACTACGGTTGAGCGATGACGAGCACTGGTTGTTCCTCACACTGCATCACATCATCTTCGATGGCATTACCATCTACCAGGTGTTCTTGTCTGAGCTACGTACCCTTTATGAAGCCTTTTCAAGTGGGCAGCTGCCGTCGCTGCCCGAACTATCGATCCAGTATGCTGATTTCGCTGCCTGGCAGCGGGAATGGCTGCAGGGAGAAGTACTCGCTCAGCAACTAGCTTACTGGAAGAGACGACTCGAGGGCGCTCCCACGATCCTGGGATTGCCCACCGATCACCCCCGACCACAAACCCCTAGCTATCGCGGAGCGATGTATCGATTCACGTTGCCCAAGGGCCTGACGGATAAGCTCAGGAGTCTGAGCAGCCGGGAGGGGGTTACCCTGCATATGATGCTGCTGGCTGCATTCAACGTCCTGCTCTACCGCTATACGGGACAGGAAGACATCCTGGTCGGCACGACTACCGCAGGGCGCAAGCGCTCGGAACTCGAAAAGCTGATGGGGATATTCATCAATACGCAGGTGATGCGCACGAACCTCGCGGGCAATCCGGGCTTTCGCGAACTCCTGCAGCGAGTGAAGGAGGTGACGCTCGAGGCGCATGAGCATCAAGATGTACCTTTCGAGTACCTGGTCAAGGAGTTACAGCCTGAACGGGAGTTGGGCCAGAATCCACTCTTCCAGGTGATGCTGCTGCTCGAACCGCCAGCAGTTACCCTGCCATCGGGATGGAGCCTGACACACATGGACGTCAATACCGATACGGCCAAGTTCGACCTATCGCTGGTACTCGAAGACCGGCCAGAGGGTTTTGTTGGTCGTTTTGAATACAGCACCGACCTGTTTGAGACAGCAACCATCGAACGGATGGCAGGACACTGGCGTGCGCTCCTGGAGGGTATCATTGCCGCTCCTGGGCAGCGCCTATCAGAGTTGCCCATCTTGACGGAGGCGGAACGCTCTCGACTAGTGGTGGAGTGGAACGCAACAGCAACAGCATATCCCAGGGACCGGTGTGTACATCAACTCTTCGAAGAGCAGGTAGAGCGCACACCTGATGACATTGCACTGGTCTTCGAAGAGCAGGAAATGACCTACCGGGAACTTAACAAGCGAGCAAACCAGCTTGCGCATCATTTGCAGAAGTTGGGAGTGCAGCCCGAGACGCCAGTGGGCTTGTGTATGGATCGCTCGCTGGAGATGGTAGTCAGTCTGCTTGGCATTCTAAAAGCAGGGGGAGCTTATGTACCACTTGACCTTGCATACCCCAGGGAACGCTTAGCCTTCATGTTGCAGGACACGCAGGCTCCAGTCCTGCTCGCACAGCCGCAGCTCGTCGATCTGCTGCCAACGCAGGATGTACAGGTGGTTAGCCTGGACCCGGGATGGCAAGCAATTGCTCATGAGAGCGAGGAGAATCTGCCAAGCGAGACGAAAGCCGGAGACCTGGCCTACATCATGTACACCTCTGGCTCAACGGGCAGACCAAAGGGGGTAGAGATACGACATCGCAGCATCAACCGCCTGATCTTTGGCGTTCATTATGCACGCCTGGATGCGACGCGAAGGATCTTGCACATGGCTCCCATCTCGTTTGATGCGGCCACATTCGAGCTATGGGGAGCATTGCTGCACGGCGCACGCTGTATTCTCTATCCCGAACGCATTCCTACGCCCAGGAGCATTGGCACTTTGATCCGCAAACACAAGGTCACCACTGCATGGCTAACAGCCTCGTTGTTCAACGCCATTATCGACGAAGCTCCCGGGGAATTGCTGGGCCTGGAACAGCTGCTCACAGGGGGAGAGACACTATCGGTGACGCACATTCGACGCGCCCTTGACCTGTTGCCCTCTGTCCAGCTTATCAATGGCTATGGCCCTCATGAAAGTACTACTTTCGCTTGTTGTTACTCCATACCGCAGCAGCTTAGCGAAAACGTGCTCTCTATTCCCATCGGACGCCCTATAGGAAATACGCAGGTCTACATACTCGATCGGTACTTGAATCCAGTACCTACCGGGGTACCGGGTGAATTGCATATTGGTGGCGCCGGCGTGGCACGTGGCTATCTCAACCGGCCGGAGCTTACACAAGAAAAGTTCATTGTTGATCCTTTCAGCAATGAGGTGGGCGCACGTCTCTACAAGACAGGGGACCTCGTGCGCTACCTGCCCGATGGAAACATTGAGTTCGTGGGACGTTCCGACCAGCAGGTCAAGATTCGTGGGTTCCGCATTGAGCCGGGTGAGATTGAAGCGGTACTGGGCCAGCACCCCGCTGTTCAAAAGGCACTGGTTCTGGCTCGCCAGAATGAACGCAGAGGGAAGAGCCTGGTGGCCTACGTTGTTCCAGGCCAGGAGCAGAGCATCACAGCCAGGGAGCTAGCCGGTTATCTCAAAAGGCGCCTGCCTGACTACATGATACCATCCGACTTTATACTGCTGGATGCTCTACCGATGACCCCTAATGGGAAGCTAGATTATAGCGCCCTTCCAGCGCCTGTTGAGCTCAGAAATACGGCAGAGGATAGCTTAGAAACGCCTCTGCTGACAGTGCATCATCAACTTAAGCAGATCTGGGAAGACCTCTTGCATGTACAACCAATCGGGATTCACGAGAACTTTTTTGATTTGGGGGGACATTCTCTCGTTGCCGCTCGTCTTGTTGATCGTATCGAGCAGGTCTTCGGCAAGAAGTTACCTCTTGCTACCTTCTTCAGCAGCGCAACCATAGAACGCCTGGCAGAAGTTTTGATGGGAGAAGAAAATACGCGCTCTCGGACCCCACTAGTCACAGTTCAGGTTGGTACATCGAAGCGCCCGTTCTTTTTTCTGCATGGAGATTGGGCCGGCGGTGGCTTCTACTGTCTGAACCTGGCACGCCACCTGGGCGCGGATCAACCATTTTACGTGCTTGAGCCATATAAATTTGAGGATTTGCCTGTTCCACCCACATTTGAAGCTATGGCGGCGGCCCACATTGATGCGCTGCGTGCGTTTCAGCCAGAAGGACCGTATTTGCTGGGAGGCTTTTGCAATGGGGGTCTCATGGCCTATGAAATGGCCCGGCAGCTACAGGCACAAGGGCAGACAGTTGAGTTGCTGGCATTGATAGACCCCGCATCTCCAGGCGACCACAGGCTGGTACGCAGTGCAATCGGCCGTTTTGGCAGCTTGATACGCGCCAGTCAAGAGAAGCAATTAGAATGGTTTCTACGGTACATCTATCTACGTATTGCTTCCTACAGGAGCAAGGTTCAAGCTGCCGCCAGGCGCTTGAGCAGCGAATCTGAAAATAGAAAAGCCACAAATGGCCCGGTGTTCCCAACTGTCCAGGCGCTCCGCTACCCGTGGGCAGGCACTTACCGCTGGATTGTTGCGGGCTATGATACACTTAAACCATATCCAGGCAAGATCACATTGCTTTGGGCAAGTGAAGCGTTCGCCCGTTGTGGGCCCTGGCGTAACGTGTCTGAAGCTAAAGATGTTGAAACTCATATCTTCCCTGGTACTCACTTTAGCTGTAAAACCGACAATCTTCACATTGTAGCCGGACGACTGAAAACCTATCTGAATAAGGACACTTCGAGTTAATGCATGCATCCGAGTCCCAATGGTGCACCCCACCGGAACAGCTCGCCCTGGGCAGGGAGGAGGTGCATGTGTGGCGTGCAAGCTTAGAGCAACCGGGACCGGGTATCCGGGCACTGGAGCAGCTACTTGCAAGTGACGAGCAGGCGCGGGCAGAACAATTCCGCTTCCAGAAAGATCGTTTGCACTATATCATCGCACGTGGTACATTGCGATCTATTCTAGGCAGATACCTGGGCAAGGATCCACGCACATTACGATTTAGCTACAGCACGTTTGGGAAGCCAGCCCTTGTCCAGAATCCTGACAGTAATGCCTTGTTTTTCAATGTGACACATTCGCGTGGCTTAGCCTTGTATGGGATCACTCGCGGATACACTATCGGTATAGATATCGAGTACCTTGACACACGTGTGTCATGCGAACAAATTGCCGCACATTTTTTCTCACCTCTCGAGGTGAAGATGCTACGTGCGGTCCCTAAAGAGCTACAACACGCAGCTTTTTTTGCTTGCTGGACTCGCAAAGAGGCCTATATCAAGGCGAGGGGTATGGGTCTCTCGCTCGACTTAAAAGCATTTGACGTTTCGCTGTTACCTGGTGACCCTGCCGCAATCCTCTGCAGCAGAGAAGGAGCCCTGGATATCTCTAACTGGTCGTTATTTGACATCTCACCCGGCCCCGGATATATAGGGGCCCTTGCCGTAGAAGGACATCCTGCAACTGTTATCTATTTTCAATGGCTGGGGTGACAGGTGGTTAAGAAAATATTACCACTAGTGTGATTTCATAACCTGTCCTTAACAGGTATTACGCCTTGCTGATCTAGACCCGAGGATATACTGGCACTAGATACCGGAGGGACAGAATGGATCATATCAGCTTATTGCTATCTAATGCTTATTAAGTGAAGCCCCGGCTGTAATTTATGAAATCATTGCGCCAGAAGTTCTTACGCAGCAAACACAGCAATAAGCAATACTACGAAAAGGTGTTTTTTGCGTACTGTCATTTTTGGTATTGATGGGCTGACCTTTCACATTATACACCCACTGATTGAGCGTGGAGTACTCCCGAACTTTCAGAGGGTACGCGCCAATGGCTGTGAGGCTGTACTCGAGTCGAAATACCCACCGCTTACTCCCCCTGCCTGGACTTCACTCTCGACTGGCTTAAAACCGGCTAGCCATGGTGTGTATGATTTCTGGACGTACAATTACGATGAGGAGCAAGAACACAGCGCAGGCCGTACTGCTCATGTACTTACACGACGCAGAGGTGGAAAAGCGCTCTGGAATATTCTGAGCGAATATGGGAAAAAGGTGCTGGTCATTAATGTGCCTACCACCTATCCGCCAGAGGCTGTCAACGGCATCATGGTCAGCGGATATACAGCGCCGGGTGTTGATGGCGATTTTACCCACCCTGCATCTTTCAAGGATGAATTGCGTCGTATTGCACCACATTACCAGATCGACCTGGAGGTGAGATTCCGCGAACGCTTAAACACGGCAGGGAAAGTTGGACCAATGACCGATGCTGTCTTGTCTATGACCGAGCAGCGTATCAAGCTCATCATGTATCTACTGAAAGAGAAACCCTGGGACTTCACCTACTTTGCTTTTATCGGCCTGGATCGTCTTCAGCATCCATTCTGGGAAGAGGTGAGTAGCTTTCATCCTCGCACCAATGAGTATTTTTCTCTGCTCGACTCCGCTCTTGGGCAGATAGTCGACCTGCTTGAACCGGAAGATAGCTTATTTATCGTCTCTGATCATGGCTTTTGCGGACATAGTAGCTACTTCGATATCAACGAATATCTCTACAGCAAAGGGCTGCTCTTTTTCAAGGATGCTTCGATCGAGCGCAAACGCCGCAAAGTAAACCGCGCGATCCAGTTCAGGCGGCTGGCATTACGGGTGGGATTACGTCCAGTTGGGAGAAAGGTCAAACGCGCCCTCAAGACAGCAGGGCTGTGGCCGGCTACGCATTTTGCACCAGACGGCCTTGAACGCCCAATCTTCGATACCATAGACTGGGAGAAAACACTGGCCTATGTGCCTTCCTTCTCCGGCTTTCCAGGTGCGTTTGCTGATATCTTTTTACGTCCGGAAATCACTGAGCAACAGATAGCTGATTTGTGCGATGACCTCAAACGCCAGGTAAACCCGAAGAATGGCAAGCCCCTGATCGATGCTATCTATACGAATGAGGTGTATGGTACGGGACCATATACACTACCAGAACCGTTGCTAAGAAGTAGGTCTTGGTTGGTCAAGCGGTCAGAAAGGGCTGCTAGCCGCACAAGCGGAGCATGGTTTCTTGGGACAAAGCAGAATGCAGGGTGACAGACTTGAGCCAGCCGTTGACATAGATCTTTCCTCCAGCCTGGAGGCGGCCCCGAGGGGACGTTGGCGGCAACCGCAGCGCCAGCCCGGAACCCATATAGGACTCCGAGTTGAGACCTTTGTTGGTCATCGTTGGACGATCCTGTGATTCAAATGGGAGAGATTGGACAACCTGCTTGAGGAAGGACACGCCTAAGAGGGCAATGTTAATGGCTGCCGCGTAGTCTCTGGCTCCGTTCCAGCCACACGCGAAGCAGCGCAGCCAGGGACCGGCATCGAGCTTTTTGGCGTCAAGAGCCGGGTCCGCATAGGTATTGGCGGGCCTTCCACACCTGGGACACGTATGGGTGGTACCCCTGGGATGCTGCCAGGCCAGCTGTACCCCAGCTACGTGGCATTTGTAGCGCAGGCAGTGCCAGAGCGTCCCCCGGATCTGGGCATTGGTGCGCCAGTTGAGCCACCGCCCTTTTGCTCCCCGCCCCCGGCCCTCCGACTTGAGGGATTTGAGGGATTCACCCGCAATCAGCTCCGCTTCCCACACCGTGGCGAGCAGGATCAGGAGATTGGCCGCCAGGTGGGCCAAATCCTTGTTTCTCGCCTCGTACTTCCGCCAACACCGCGTGATCTCCCTACGCAAGATCGCCAGCTTGTGTTCCGATGGCTCCCGCCTCTGATCACCCACGGGAAACCGATCACGCCTGGCTTCTAACTGAGCCACCTTCTTTTTGAGGCGGTCGATGTGCCGTCGGGTGTGAGCTTGTCGCCCGTCGAAGCCACCGGTGTCCAGGAACAGCGGGGGAGCAAGCCGGTTGCCCGAGAGGTCCACCACCGTCGCGGTCACCAGCGTCCTCACACCCCAATCCCACCCAAGCACCCGCTGGATCTGCACGGGCTCAGTCAACGCGGGGACGGGAACCTCGATGATGAAATCGAGCACCGCGTAGCGCGTCCCGCCCGGTTCGGAGATTTCCCGCAACAGCGGGGCGAGCGGTGCTCCCTCTTGGAGTCGTTCCACCACCGGATCAGGCAAGGTCAACACCATCTCTGGTTCAGCCCATTTCCTCGTCCACCTACCGGCTGCATCAGGAAAGCGAAAGGCAAAGCATACCTCCCGTTTCTGCGGATCCAGACGCAGATGATAGGCTTGTCCCTTCTCGCCCCCATCGTCTGCCGCATAGGGCAAGATGCCCACCTTGAGCACGGGGATGGGCTGCATCTCTTCATAGGAAGCGGGGAAACACCCCTGTTCGAGGTAGAAGTTGCAGCACTGTTCAATCAGGCTTTGCAGCTCGACGGCGCTTCCCCCATCGGCATTGCTCTCCTGGAGATCGGCCAGGGCCTGCTTGATCGCTTTGCGATTTTTATGAGCGCGTTTCTGCTCCGTTTTCGGCTCGATCATCCCTGTCGAGAGGAGGGGCAAGATGCGAGCAAACTGCTTTTTGCGTTGGGCCTGACCCCTCAAAATTCTGCCAGCTTGCTCTGCCTCGCAGCGCCATTGGCGGTCTCCGTGCGGATCGCTGGAGCCGATCAAGTCGGTGACCTGTTGATATGCATAGGTACTGTCGCGTGTCCCAAATACATCCAACTGTGGCCACAAAGCAGTCACAGTGGCATTGATGACCTCGCGCGAGACATCGAGCAAGCGCAGCGCATCCTCCTGGGCTCTATCAGGCAAGCGGATGGGGTAGCTGAGGGATTGTTTTGCCGGGATCGTTCGCACAGGTCCTTCTCCGAAAGCGACTTGCACATTTGTTACAGTAAGTATAGCAGAGTGGCTGCTTTTCGGCAACTGGTATATCCCCATTTGCTGCTCCTTCCCAATAAAGGCGTGACTTTTCGGCAGGAGTTAGGGAACGAAAGCCTGTGGGAAGACCTTGGGAAATCCTTCGGGGCACATCACAAAGAGGGTGTGCTGTACGCTTACGGCGCTCCTTTCAAGCGTGGCTTTACAGGTCCAAATGCCGAAATTTATGACCTCGCGCCAACGGTCCTGAGGGCGATGAATCTGCCGTTACCGCATCCTTTCGATGGCCGTGTGCTGGATGAGTTGTTTGTGGAAGAGCAGCAAGGAGAGGTATCCCCGCCAGAAGAGGAGGGAGTAACCAGGCGTAAACTTCAGAAGTTACAGCAGGTTTAGAGGTGCGATGAATTGCGCCCACCTGGGATGGCGATTCATGGCTGCAGGCACAATTCATCACGCTCATATGCAAGATGTTACGCTTCCTCCGCCGTCTTACGCAGCGCTGGAAAGAGAATCACTTCGCGAATAGAATCCCGGTCGGCCAAGAGCATGGTTAAGCGATCGATGCCAATGCCCAGGCCACCCGTTGGCGGCATACCCACCTCCAAAGCCTCGAGGAAATCCTCATCCAATACCTGGGCTTCCTCGTCACCCTGGGCACGCTGGCGCATTTGATCCTCAAAGCGCGCGCGCTGATCGAGCGGATCGTTCAATTCGGTAAAGGCGTTACCCATCTCTAAACCGCCGATGAATGGCTGGAAGCGCTCAACTAAACCAGGAATTTCGCGATGCTGCTTTGCCAGGGGGGAAACATCCAGGGGATAATCGGTCAGGAAGAGCGCCTTACGCAGGGCCGGGTGGCCCTGGCGGAACATGGCTCCCTTCAAGTCATCGATCAGGCGACCACGACCCAGCCTGGGGTCTGCCTCGTAGCCCTGGGCACGCATCGCCGCTGCAAGACTCTCCTCGTCTGGATAGCGGTTTACATCGATACCCGTAAATTCCTCAATTGCATCCAGCAAACGTATACGTTCCCACGGTGGGGTGAGATTGATCTCTGTTCCCTGGTAGACAATACGAGGCGAGCCTTTCACTTCCTGGGCAATAGCACAAATCATCTCTTCGACGAGCTTCATAATATCGTTGTAGTCGGCATAGGCTTGATAACATTCCATCATGGTAAATTCAGGATTATGGGTGCGGTCGATGCCCTCATTGCGAAAATCGCGCCCAATTTCATAGACCCGCTCAAACCCGGCCACAATCAAGCGCTTCAGATAGAGCTCCACAGCTATGCGCAGGTACAAATCGCGGTCTAATGTATGGTGATGCGTGACAAATGGGCGAGCAGTGGCGCCACCATAGAGCGGTTGCAGGATCGGCGTCTCGACTTCGATGAAGCCGTGCTCATCCAGGTAACGACGCATAGCGGTAATCGTGCGGCTGCGTATAATAAAGACTTGTTTGGCCTCATCGCCATTTGCGATCAAATCCAGGTAGCGCTTGCGCTGGCGCAGCTCTATATCTTCAAGCCCATGATACTTTTCAGGTAGAGGACGCAGCCCCTTTGCAAGGATGCGAAATTCGCGTACATGCAGCGTGCGTTCTCCCCTTGTCGTGACAAAAAGGAAGCCGCGCACCTGCACGAAGTCG
>Ga0207646_10002451_pt1 | contig 21903 bp, 18 predicted proteins | sample KBSK5502metaG_FD_184343 | JGI IMG/M metagenome (GOLD analysis project Ga0207646, IMG submission 184343) | Corn, switchgrass and miscanthus rhizosphere microbial communities from Kellogg Biological Station, Michigan, USA - KBS K5-50-2 metaG... | ecosystem: Host-associated > Plants > Roots >... | reverse complement strand
AACCCAAGGCGATAATCAGCTAACCAACCAACGTCCTGTAAGCAATGGTGCTTACAGGTGAAATACAGAGCGAGAGAAACAATGACCGTCCAAGTACCAGACCGTTTTAAAGCCGCGAACGCCTTTTGGATAGGGCTGACTAAGTATAAGAGTATGATGATCGGCAGAACTGTGCCGACCCTTCAACGGGCAAGTCAATTGAAGCCAAGACCATCGGAAAAGAACTAAGCGTGCAAGCAGTGTTGAATGGAGGCGTGATGCTGCGGGGCGATCAATTGATGCTGAGCCTCGAGCTGGTGAATGCCGAAACTGAAAACGTGATCTGGAGCGAGCAGTACAATCGGACTCAAGCCGATCTGGTTTCGCTGCAAATCGCGCGGGACGTTTCGAGCAAACTTAGAGCGAAATTGTCTGGCGCGGAAGAAACGAAGGTAACGAGGGCGGCAACGTTCGATCCGGCAACATACCAGGCATATTTGAAAGGGGTTATTACTGGAACAGACGCACGCCTGAGATTCTCAATACCGCAGCGGCGCTTCAGCAGAACACCTTTTAGCCATGCCCGCGGGCCCGCCGGCGCAGATCCCGCCCGAACACGGTTTGCTCTAATCAGAAATGAAACGCTGCCCCCAATGTAATCAGTCCTCACAGTCGAGCCAGGCTCAAACGATGAGGGGAAGATGAGGGACTTACGTGTCGAGACCAAGTCTTACCTAACTTGCTTTGACGGCTGAAACGCCGGTAAATACTGCTTGGTCATGCGTAGTACCATTAGGTCAGTAGTGCTGGAACGGGCTTAAAATTCGTTCCTCGTAAGAGGGTGCGGGTTCGAATCCCGCCCCCGGCACCAATCTCTTCAATAACTTACAAATACTCATCCTTTTAGTCTGAATTTTCGCAACGGAGTTAACTCCGTTGCGCAGCCTGTTTTGATTGAATTTGTTGAGGAAATCGTCGACTCGTAGTCGCTGGTAACCCCCTCATCGGACATACGGCTTAAGAACTCCGGTAGCCGATTACTCCCGCGAGGCGTCGCGTTGTTATTGGATTATTGGCGCACTTCATTGGTTGATGCGGTTCTAAAATGGGACCTTCGGATCAGGTAAGTTTACGTCTCGCCCAATGAGCAGTGATCGCGGTTCACCCTTGAAGACACGGAACAGGAAATAATACGAAGGAAAGAGTACGAGCACCCCCGCCGCAAGCGCGATAACCAGCAACTGCAATGTGGCGCGCCGGGCGGCAGCGGAGTAGATAGTCATATCCGGTTCGACAAGATACGGAAATTGAGCCAACGCCCAGCCCAGGAGAATTAGAGTTACCTGGGCTGCCGCACAGAGGCGCGCCACTCTGTATTTTCTGGTCCATAAACTATAGAACGCGCCCACGGCAACTATTGCGGTGCCGAGGTGCAGCGCCAACGCCCACCAACTGCGGCTGATACCAGCGCGCACGGTCGGCGCACCAGTTCCAGCCAAAATAAAAACGGTTAGTGCCAATATCCCGACTGCGATGCCTGCGATCAGGGCTCGCAGTCGAAAATCTTCCTGCAAGTCATTCGCAGACGCTTCAACTGTTAAATAAACCGCCGCGAGAAATGCGAACACCGAGAGCGCGAAAAAGCCCACGGAAAAGGGAAAGGGCGCCAGCCACGACTTAAGAAAGCCTGAAACGACCACACCATTTTCAACCCGGATCGTTCCAGAAGCGATAGCGCCAAGTGTGATGCCCAGAAGAATAGGTGTAATGATACTGGCAATCGAAAAAACCAGACTCCAACGACGCTGCACATCATCGCGCTGGACATCGTAAGAACGAAACGTAAACGTCGTGCCGCGCAGCACGATGCCAATCAGCAACAGTGTGAGCGGAATATGCAGTGCAATGGAGATAGCCGCAAAGGCAGGCGGGAAGGCAGTAAATAGCACCACGATAACGAGTATCAGCCAGACGTGATTCGCTTCCCAGACAGGCCCGATGGCTTTCGCGATCAGTGCCCGCTGCTGCGGTGCGCGCCTGCCAAAGGCAAACAGATCCCAAACCCCGCCGCCATAATCCGCGCCGCCCAACAAAGCATACAAGATGAGCGATGCGACCATCACACCAGCGATGATCGTTTCAAGCGGCAAGTTGCGCCTCCTTTTCCTCTCATTCAAAAACTTCCGGACTTGCTGCTACCTGTCGCAGCAACAACCAGACTGTGATGGCGGCCAGAAAGATATACAGCAACGTGAACGTGATGAGAGGCACGATGAGTCTGGGCACCGGCGTGACTGCTTCAGCCGTCCGCATCACTCCGTAAATAATCCAGGGCTGTCGTCCGACTTCCGTGACGACCCAGCCGGTTTCAACTGCGATGAAGCCGAGCGGCGCCGCTAATATAAGCACACGCAGCAACCATTTGGAGTCGAGCCATGTTTTCGATCCTCGACGCGACCCCCGCCAGTATCGCCAGGCAGCTAAAACCGCGATGCCCATCATCGCCATTCCGCACGCGACCATGATTTGAAAGGATACGTGCACAATGGCAACCGGGGGACGCTGGTTTGCGGGAAAGTCGTTCAAGCCTTTCACTATCGCATTCGGATCGCTGTAAGCAAGGATGCTCAGCCCGTAAGGAATCTGAATCGCATAGCGCGTGACGCCGGCGCTTTCATCTGGAATGCCGCCGATGCGAACCGGCGCGCCTTTCTCAGTCGCAAACTGTCCCTCCATTGCGGCGAGCTTCACGGGAAGATTTTGCGCCACCATCTTAGCCAGAATGTCGCCACTCAACGGCTGCAGAAATGCAGCGACTCCGCCAACCGTCAAAGCGATCGCCAGCGCCCTTCTGTGAAACTGATTGCGTGGATCGCGACGAAGCATGAAGGCATGAATGCCCGCGACGACAAAGCCGGTTGCCGCGTAAGCTGCCAGCGTCATGTGAAGAGTTTGCGCGAAAGCCGCCGGATTCATCATCGCCGCAAGTGGATCGATATCAACGGGCCTGCCATTAACGATGTGGAAACCGGTGGGAGTGTTCATCCACGCATTTGCTATCACGACGAAAATGCCCGAGAGTGCGCCGCTTACGGCAACCATCGCACCGGCGAACAAATGTGCTCGCGGCGGCACGCGAGTCCACCCGTACAGGTAGATGCCCAGGAAAATCGCCTCGGTGAAGAATGCGAATCCTTCGAGCGAGAACGGCATTCCGATAATCGCACCTGCGTATCGCATGAAACCCGGCCACAGCAATCCTAACTCGAATGAGAGCACCGTACCTGAGACAGCGCCCACCGCGAACAGTATTGCCGTTCCCTTGGCCCAGCGTTTTGCCAATACCAGATAGACTTCGTCTTTGGTCCGCAGCCATTGCCACTCAGCAATGATCATCAACAGCGGCATAGCAATACCGATTGCCGCAAAGACGATGTGAAAAGCTAGTGACATCGCCATTTGCGACCGCGCTGCTAATAAGTCGTTCATGACTGGAGCCAAGACTCAGCAGACACCCAAGGCAGGAAATATTCAAAGCCGGGAGCGTTAACCCGGTCATTCAACACTCAACTACTTTACAGAGGGCAGAAGACGCCTTCAATCCGGAGTGGCTTGTGCGTACATGAAAATCACTTTCTACCTCTGGCGATCCATACCGAGTTCTTTATGCGTGTGTCTTCAGCGCTGCAATTGCGAATGCGCCTCTACCATCCAGAGCCACTTGTCCACGCCACGTGATATTTCAGTGAAGATGTCTGCGCTAACGCCGTCACCATTCTCGTTACTCTTGCCAATCGCCTTACGCGCGATTTTTCCAAATGACGCGAGCGCGCCAGAGAGACTCTGGACATAGTCACGCTCGCTGGCGCTGTGGGTGTCGTTTTCCGGCATGTGCGCCCAAGTCGCAACCACATGTGACGTAGAATTAGCAATGCCGCCAAGCTGGATCGCCCGCTCGGCAATAAGGTCGATGTAGTCTTCGACATCGTCGTTCACTTGATCGAAGAGTTGATGCAACGCGATGAAGTTCGGTCCCTTCACATTCCAGTGCGCGTGTTTGCAATGCAATTGCAGATCAACGGCATCGGCGAGGCATTCGTTGCATAGCTCAATGAGTTCGGCACGTTTCGTCTCCGATACATCAATCCTGGTCGCATACATAGTGGTGCGCGTCCTTTCGGCAGTCCTTCGGCTACTGCTGTCTACTTGCTGCCTGCTCTTCAACGATGGCCCTTACGGCCGTTACCAATTCCGTTCCACTCATCGCATAACACACGCCATTGATGAAGGTAGTAGGTGTGCCTGTGATCCCATGGTTCAGGCTGAAATAAAATTCCTTCAATATTCGATCGGCATAGATGCCGCTGGCCACCTCGCGATCGAATCTCTTAAGGTCAAGCCCAATCTCCTTAGCGTACCCACGAAGATCTCGATCCCTTAGCTTATTAGGACGGAGGAACAATAGGCGGTGCATCTCCCAGAACCTGCCCTGAGATGCGGCGGCCTCCGCTGCCTCGGCTGCACGTAACGCATTCGGATGGCTTTTTACAAGCGGGAAGTGTCGATGAACCAAACGCACGCTGTCCAGCAATTCACGAGCCATCTTCTCGGTCGACCGATGTCTTTGTTGACAGCCTGGACACTGGTAGTCGCCATAATTGACCACTGTAACCCGTGCGCTGGTTGGCCCCATTACGTGGTCGCTCTCATTCACCGGCACGGCCAACATGATCGGATCTGTTTGACTCATCTCAAGACCTCACCTCAAAAAGGAGCGACATTCAATTCGCCGAAACTTCTGAATACATAAGATTACTCTTAACCTCTCGCGCATCAATGCCGAGTTTCTTCATGCGGTCGAGGAGAGTGCTTCGCTTAACGCCCAATCGAGATGCTGCTCCATTGGGACCACTCACAAGTCCTTTGGTCTCCTTGAGAATACTCACAATTCTCTCTTGCTCCTCGAAATTACCGACGACTTCCGCCGCATCTATCGCCCCGTTCCCCTTTTCAGGAAAAGAAACTGCGAGTGTGTTGCCATTTGTCAGGATCACAGATCGCTCTACAAGATTCTCTAGCTCGCGCACGTTTCCTGGCCAGCACCAACGTTCCAGTTTCTGCATCGTCGCCGCCGGCATTCCGTCGATTCGTTTTCCCATCATGCGCGCGTACTTCTGCGTGAAGTGCTGTGCCAGCAATGAAATGTCTTCACGACGCTCGCGCAAGGGCGGAACACGGATCGGAAACACGTTCAACCGATAGTAAAGATCGCTCCGGAATTGTCGCTCCTCCATCATTTCTTCCAGATCCCGGTTAGTCGCCGCCACCATTCGCACGTCAACTTTCTTGGTCCGCGCGCTACCCACCCTCTCGTAAGCGCGCTCCTGCAGTGTGCGCAAAAGTTTGGGCTGCACCTCAAGCGGCATATCGCCCACTTCGTCGAGAAACATTGTGCCCCGATCAGCCAACTCCAGGCGACCCACTTTCTGCATGTACGCGCCGGTGAAAGCCCCGCGCTCATGCCCGAAGAGTTCACTCTCAAACAGCGAACTGGGAATCGCCGCGCAGTTGAGTGTGAGAAATGCTTCTTTCTGCCGCCGGCTGCGTTCGTGAATGGCGCGGGCGATTAGTTCCTTGCCGGTGCCGGTCTCGCCCAGCAGGAGTACGGTGGCATCGCTGGCGGCTACCATCTCCACAAGGCGCAGGACTTGGCGTAGCGCCGAACTCCGACCGACGATTTCCCCAGAGTTCGCTTCGCTGCGGATATCTTTTTCTAAACAGAATTCCTGATTCACTTTGCTCGACTCCCTCCGATTCACACTCACGAACGGCGAATCTTTGCGTGTGTAGGGAAAAGACAGAACATTCAAAGTGATGACTGAGACTCCTGAAGCGCTAGACAATTGCCGATAGTTACCTGCCTTCTCTTTCTCTCTCGATCCACTCACGGATGTACGCCGGGCAGTTCTCCAATTTGATATTGTTCGTCTCGCAGCACTCGAGAAACTTTACGGCAATTCGATCCACGAGGGTCAGGTCTCTCAAATCCAAGACTATGCGGTCCCGCTTCGCTTCTGATTCGATCACTTTCTTCAATTCACCCAAATTCTCGGCGTCCATTCCACCGCTCAGTTCAAAGACCACGTGACTATTCGATACTCTTTGAATTTTCAGCATCTGCCCGCTCTCTATTACGAGACTCGTCCCCTGTTAGAGCAATCCCAGTTCCGAAGGTAACCAACTGAAAATCCAAACAACGAAAGAAACCGAAACGGTGAGGGTTCGCCAATTGACGAAATCCGGTACAAAACGCATTCAAGCTGCTTGCGCACTCAAGACGAGCCAAACACCGGTAGATTACTCTTAGTAAGAACACAATTTCTTTCCTGCTAACGCAGACAGGTGATCCTTCTTCCGGCAATGAACCCCGACTGTCTTCAAGCAGAAAAACACTTCAAATTATCAATCGTTAGATCGCTCGGGTTCTATTCACCTATTGTGGAATTGGTGCCGCTTTCGGGACAACCCCATATCGAGTCGTTCCATCCACTATATCGGGACTCCCACAACTTCCCCGGGACGTAAGCAAGAACCTCGAAAGGGTCCGAGGAGTTAAAGCCGATTGCGAATGTCGATGCGTTTCCATCCAAACAGGCGGGCATCGACCGACCAGGCGCCGGGTCCGAGCAACGCCAAGGCTGCACCAAGAGTTCCCAACAGGATCTTTGTCCACAGATCTCCGGTATCCGACAAGATGTCCCACATGTATAACAACGCCACCAGCGCTCCAGCTATAGGCGTCCACAGACCTGCGAATAGAAGGAGTCCGGCACTAGCCGTGAGCACTTGCAATATTGCAGGTCCAAGCTTCGGCCCACTACAAAGTATCGCTACCGTGCGAGCAATCAACGCAGTCCCCGCAACGAGACGCATGAAAAGAAGGCCGGTGCCCGGCGAACCACGGGCGAAGCTGGAGAATAGACGTCGCATAAGTCCGTAAATGAGGTTAGAAGATTCGGGGTACCAGCGGAAGCCCCAAAAGAGCCGCACGTTCACTCTTTAGAGTGATTAAAGACCAACTAGAATTCGATGATCCCGCGCTTGATCCCGATCATGGCGGCGTGGGTGCGATCGTTGGCGCCCAATTTGGAGAGGATGTTCTTGACGCGCCCTTTGACGGTTTCTTCGCTGAGCGAGAGCTGAGCAGCGATTTGCTTGTTTGCGTTTCCGTCGGCAATCAGACGCAGGACAGAGAGCTCGCCCGGAGTAAGCGCGTCGTCGGTGGCATGTTCCGCAAGCTGGTAGGAGACCTCCGCGGAAAGATATTTTCTTCCGGCATGGACGGCACGAATCGTTTCCAGCAGTTCCTTATGTAACATATTCTTTAGCAGGTAGGCCCGGGCGCCGGCTTTGAGGGCGCGCAGCACTTGGACATCACCGGTGTAAGTGGTCAGGATAATGATTCGTGCCTCGGGAAATTCGCTGCGAATGGAGATCATCGCATCGAGACCGTTCATATCAGGCATCTGCAAATCCATTAGGGTAACGTCTGGACGGTTCGTGCGGAACTGCTGAATAGCTTCGCGTCCATTTGAGGCTTCGGCAACCAGACTCATGTCCGATTGATCAGCAACGAGCCCGGCGATGCCCTCGCGTAGGAGAGGATGGTCATCGACGGTCAGAATCCGAATCAAATTGGAGCCACCAGTCATGTCGCCACTCAGCGCTTCATCTTCTTGTTGCCAAATAATTTCCCAGACAACCAGGAACGTTGGTGAGCATCCGTTTTCGCATAGGCGATGGAGGCTGGAATCGTAACTTCAACCTCGGTACCGGAATAGACCTCACTCCAGACCGCCAGGTTACCTCCCACCGCCTTAGCGCGTTCGCGCATCCCATTCAACCCCCAGTGTCCTGCGCGCTCTTGCTCTCCAAGGAACTTCGGGTCGATGCCCCTTCCATCATCCCGAACCCTCACTCGAAGCTGCTGTTCGTCATAGCGGATTTCAACTTCGATTCTGCGAGCTTGTGCGTGCCTGAAGGCATTGCGAAGCGCCTCGGCTGCAATCCGGTAAACTTCATCGCGCAGGATAGGATCGAGATTGCGCGGTGTCCCCTCCACCTGCACACGAGAGTCGGGGAGATTCTGGCCGGTCTGTTCCGCAGCAAGCTCTTTTCCCAGGGTATCTATGGCCACGGCTAGATCCTGGATCACGGCTGCGGATGAGCGCAACTCGTGTACAGCATCCCGACCCTCGGTAATCGCTTGCGCCGCCTGATCAATCGCATCGTCGAGTCGCTGTTTGGCCTCATCGGGCCGCGTGGGAAGCAGGTTAGAAGCCGCCTGGAAGCGAAGCAAGAGTCCATGGAAACTTTGTAGCAGAGTATCGTGCAGTTCCCGCGCGATTCGTGTCCGCTCGTTGACGCGCGCTTCCACACCCATGTTGAACTGGTGGGCCAGGTGACGGAGGCGAAGTTGATACAGTGCCCGCAAAACAAATAAGCCGGTGATGACGCACAGTGCCAGGAACCAGTTGGTCTGGTACCAGGCAGGTGTGACGATGAAGTCCAGGGTTGCGCCGACGTCGTTCCAGACGCCATCGCTGTTACAAGCGATCACGCGAAACCGATAGTTCCGAGGCGGCAGGTTTGTGTAGGCAACCTCCCGAGCGCTTACCGGGCCCCGCCAGTCATCATCGAAGCCCTCGAGCTTATACCGGAATTGGACGTGTTCGGGGGCTGTCAAGCTGAGGGCCGCGTATTCGAATTGTAGATTCCTGGTTCCTGGCTGGAGACGCAACCCTGGCGAAGGTGTGAGAGCTCGATCATCCGCCTTGAGTACTTCGATCGTGACCGGAGGCGGTACGATGTTTCCCGGCAAGTGTCGCGGGTCGATCACGGCAATGCCTTCGCTGGTGGAAAACCAGAGCCGGCCATCAGTTGACCGTATCGCCGTGGGAAACGGTTCAAGTTGTCGTGGAAGTCCTCGAAGGCCGTCAGTCGCGTCGAAAGATGCACCTTGCATCCGATAAGAAGGCGACAGCAACGCCTTTTCCAGCTCCTGCAAACTCACCCGGAGGATTCCGAGCGTTCCAGCGAGCCAGAAAAAACCTTCACCGTCTTCGACAATCCCCGACACCGAGTTCCCCGGCAACCCGTTTGTCTTAGTGAGCGTAACGAAGTGTCCATGATCAAAGTGGCTTAGCCCGCCTTCGCTACCGATCCAAAGGTTTCCTGACCGGTCTCTTGTAATTGCCATTACTCTACCGCCGGGAAGTCCGTCCCTCGAAGAATAGACGTGGAACTCTTCATTCTCATGGACTGCGACTTCCCCATCTTCGAATCCCAGCCAAAGCCGCCCCAACGGGTCACTATACAGAACGCGACAGCGGTATTGCGGGAGATGCACTCGGTGGCGAAAATCGGTCCAATTACCGTCTCGCAATCGCAGGACTCCTCCGCCCTTGTCGCCTCCCCACACCGTGATCCATAGGTTGCCTATAGCGTCCCGTGCAATGGCATGTACCATTGCTCCGTTCTCGATGTCGGGGACTTTTATGAAGGAGAACTTCCCCTCGGCTCCTTTTGCCAGGCCGAAGCTGCCTCCGACCCAGACACGGCTATTTCCATCTGGATACAAACTGAGAATGCGCGTGGTGTCTGATCTGGAATACGGCGGCAGCTTCGAAGTAGTGATTCGCCCCTGGCGGAAACGCTGAACAGTGTTGCCCGTATAGCTGACGAGCCAAACACTTCCATCCGCCGTTGAAGCCACTGCTAGCTTTTGATCGGGAATCAAGCCTTCTCTGTTGGAGTAAGGTTTTACTTTGTTCTCGCGAAAACGATCCAGTCCGACGGCTGTGCCAAACCATAGATTGCCTTCGCCGTCCTCCAGAGCCGAATAGACCCGATCGCTGGAAAGGCTTTCCCGAGGCTGATCCAGAACGGCCCCTTCCGATTGTCTGACGTCAGCCACTCGGCGAAGCCCCCTCTGATCCGGTCCGATCCACAGGCTCCGGTCTCGGTCGAAGAGCACACATAGAGGCTCCGCGCCAACTTTGAAGCCGGCTTCCCAACTATGGCGATTCATTATCGGTCTCACTGTGTGGCCGCTCGTGTCAGCGATCCACAGATCTCCGTTTGGAGCCTCCGCCATCATCCAGACCTGCCCAACGGGTTCTCGAGTTGCTACAAAGCTTTTTGCATTAGGGGCAAGAGTCAGTATTGTGTTCCTTCGAACCGGGTCCTTGCTGAGTCCAAAATCCAATCCATCCGTTGCGACCCAAAGAGTTCTTCGGCGGTCCACGAAGAGTACTTGTGCTCCGGGAGCGGAGTATCCTAATTCCGCTCCAACCTGGTGCCAACTCCCGTTATCCAGTTTGCTAAGCCCGTATTGACCACCCGCCCAAATCGAGCCGTTCCCGTCCTCTACAATAGACAGAATTCCGCCGTCTGGTACGCCGTCAGCATGCGAATAATTCTTCAAATGGCCATTGCGTAGCTGGCTGATTCCGCCGGAACTGAACCCGATCCAAAGGCTTCCATCGCTGCTTGTACACAGGGACCACACCGAGGACACGAGGATCTGTTCTCCGGAGCTCGGCTCCCAAGCGACAAAGTGCAGACCATCAAACCGATATAATCCGGCTCCCGTCCCAAGCCACAAATAACCATCTGGTGTTTGAGCAATTGCTCGAACGGGCCCGGGAACGCCGTCCCTCGCGGTCCATGATGTGTGCGTAAACTGGCTGATTAGTTTCTGCGGGTCAAGTGCTTTGGCGGTATTAGCCAACACCATGCCGATAATAACGAATGCGTAGAGAAGCTTTGAAGCGGCCAAGCCTCGGGCGGCTGGTCGCGCAACACCTCCGGAGTGTTTATGGCCCGGGAAAGCGCACCTCCGTATCGAGGTAGCGTTCAAGATAAGTCTGGATAACAAGAAAGCTTCTCCATCCCGTCGATGAAAGCCTCACGGTCGTAACCGTTACATGGATTAGGCGGTTGCCAAAAAAATCATAAGGGTGATGCAGCATCACTCCCCTGTTTATACGAGACTCATGCCCTTGTTTAGCAATCGTGGTTCCAACCGTAAAGGACTGACAATACAGGCATTCAGCTCATATGGAATGGTGGCATCTCGCCAATTGACGAAATCCTGTACAAGACGTTAGGAACCTATGGAGCGGTATGAATCGACAGTATGGAGTCTGGAACTTGGCTAGCTGCGTTTGGAGGGGTAGGCAGTCTTGAAGCGATTCTTATTGATCTTCAAGGATCTGATTTTGGATTCGAGGGTTGACCGTGGGATGCCCAGCTTGGCAGCCGCGCCTGACGGTCCAAACACTCGGCCGCCGCTTTCGGTCAGAGCTGCCTCAATTACTTCTTTCTCGTGAGCGGCAAGGCTTTGTGAAAGTTCAATCGCGCCCCGCAAGCCACTTGGAACCTGGCGCCGCGAAAGCCAACTCTCATCGACCGAGAAATTCTCTCCTTCACTTATGATGACAGAACGCTCAATTACGTTCTGGAGTTCGCGAATGTTACCGGGCCAGGGATAGGATTGGAGCAACTCCAGTGTCTTCTTGTTTATCCGACGTATTTTCTTCCCGGCTTTACGCGCGAAGCGATCAATAAAGTACTCAACCAGCAGGGGAATATCTTCTCGGCGCTCGCGCAAAGGAGGCATCTCTATCGGAAACACGTTGAGGCGATAAAAGAGGTCGCTGCGAAATGTTCCGGCCGTCATCGCTGCCTCCAAATCACGGTTGGTTGCAACAATCAGCCTGACGTTTGCCCTAATCGACGTATTTCCGCCAACCCTCTCGAACTCGTGTTCCTGGAGAACACGCAAGAGAGCGATCTGAGTTTCGTGAGGAAGCTCTCCAATCTCATCGAGAAAGATCGTACCGTCTTCTGCCAACTCGAAGCGTCCGAGACGTCTTTGAGTTGCGCCTGTGTACGCACCTTTCTCATGTCCGAACAGCTCTGAGGGGATTAACGCTGATGGGATAGCAGCGCAATTCACACTTACGAAGGCGCGGGTAGACCGTTTAGAAAGTTTATGAATAGCGCGGGCGATCAGTTCTTTTCCAGTGCCTGTTTCGCCGGTTATGAGAACGGTGGAATCGGTCGGCGCCACCTTTGCTACACGATCGAGTACGGCTTTCAAAGTAGGCGAGGCGCCAATAATCTCTTCGAACATTGACGTCTTGACGATCTCTTCGCGCAGCGCGATGTTTTCCTTTCGAATTCCCTCTTCCTCGCGCTTCAGATCTTCGATGTCGGTGGCCGTAGCGAACCATCTGGCTATGCGGCCTTCCTTATCAAGCAGCGGTCTGTGGCGAAATAGAAACCAGCGATACCGTCCATCTTTCCCTCGCGCGCGTCTTTCAATTTCAAACGGAGCTTCGCTCGAAAGGCCGCGCTGGCATTCGGTCCATAATCTTTCCGCATCATCCGGATGACTGTACCAATCCACTAACCCTTCCGCTCCCTTCTCTCGCATCTCTTTCAGCGTGTGACCCGTGTAATCGAGCACCATCTGATTTGCTTCAATGAGGTGCCCGTCGGCATCAAGGACCATGACAAGCTGAGGAAGGAAATCTATAAGTTGGCGCAGCTCTCTTTCGTCCTGGCGTAACGCTTCTTCCGCTAGTTTGCTCTGAGTGACGTCCATCACCGCTCCGACAAAGTAACTGATCGTTTTGAGCAGGTCTGGGTCCTCACGTTCCTCGATAGCGCCAGAATCATCGCTTACGGCATGGGCCACAACGCGGAGATCTTTAACGGAGCCATCCGGCATCAGCAACCGATGTTCGAAGTCAAAATCCTTTGCATCCTGTGACGCGCGCTCGATCGTCTGTTTCACTAGGGCCTTGTCTTCCGGATGAACTCGCTGGAGTAGCAGTTCCACCGTCGGCTTAGTATCTCGGTCATATTCAAAGATTTGAAAAGTTTCTTCTGACCAGAAGAGTTCACCGCTGGTAGGGCTCCAGCCGAAGCTGCCGGTCCGACTCAATCGCTGCGCTTCTGCCAGATAGGTCTCACTACGCCGCAATTCTTCTTCTATCAACTTGCGCGGCGTAATCTCCCCGGTGAATCCGACGATGCGGTAAGGCCGACCAAGATCGTCGAAGAACATCTGGCCGTTAGCTGCGAGCCAGTGAATGCTTCCGTCAGGCCAGATGACTCGAAACTCTGCCGATACTTCTCCGGTCTTTTGAGCGTGTTTGATAGATTCTACAACTAACAGCCAATCTTTAGGGTGAACGAGCTTCCTCCAACTCTGGTACGTCACGTCCAGGCTACACGGCGGTTGTCCGTACAAGGCTGCATGCTCTGGCGACCAAACGTTGACCTCTTTTTGGGGGTACCATTCAAAGGCCAGCACGTGGGCAGCTTCCTGCGCCAAATCAAGAAGTTGTTGTTTGGTCTGAAGTTCCTGGACAGCGTGACGAAGACTCTCGTCAGCCTTTTTCATGTCTTCGATGTTGGTTGCCGTAGCGTACCACCGAAGGAGATTACCGGTTTCATCTCGCAGCGGGTTGAATCGAAAAAGGAACCAGCAATACTGTCCCTCACTTGAAAGGAGTCGCGCCTCGTTCTCGAACGGGAGGCCGCGTGAAATCCCAAGTCGGCGAGTTTCCCAATAGTCTGCCAAGTCGTCAGGATGCACGCTCTTCTTCGCTGCGTCCTCCTTGAGAAACTCGTCCAGAGTGCGACCCGTGTAATTCAGCACCATTTGGTTCGCCTGAAGGATCTGCCCTTCGCCGTCGAAAACGCAGACAAGCTGAGGAATGGAATCTATCTGTTGACGCAGCTCTCCTTCGTCTTGCTGAATTCTCTCTTCCGCGTGCTTGCGCTCGATGCCTTGTGCGATGCCATCAGCGACGAGCGAAAGAGTGTCAAGTGTGCTCTCAGTAAGCAGTTTTTGTGAGAACATGCCCATAACGCCCACGATCCGATCTTCGACAACGAGAGGGTAGCCAGCAAACGAGGTTATCTTTTCATCTCTTGCCCAATCCTTGTCATCAATCCGCGGATCGTTTTGGACGTTATTGGTCAGATGCGCTTTTCTTTCTTGAGCAATGAGGCCGATTTTGAGTTGTCCAAGCGGAATCCGACTGTAACGACCATCCAGACGAGTGTACATTCCAGCGCTTGCTTGCAACTCTAATTCATGGTCCTCGCTGTTGAGCGTCCAGATGCGGGCAAAGGCCGCATCGAGGTGCCGAACCATTGCCTCTGCACAGGTATGCAAGATTCCGCTCAAATCATCCTTGTGCGCCAGAGCCATCCCGATTTCCGCACGGACTGCTAACAGGCGTGTTCGCTCGGACATCGCCTCAAGCAGCCTGTCCTCCGCCCGTATTCGATCCTCGATTTCGATACTTGACCCATACCACTTAACAATCTTTCCCAGTCCGTCGCGTAGCGGAACTTTGCGGTGCAGGAACCAGCGATAATCGCCGTCAACCCGTCGCACCCGGGATTCAGCCTCGAAGGGTTCCCCTGACTCAACTGACGCACGCCATTTCTCGACGAACTGTTCGACGTCTTCGGGATGAATTGCGGTGGTCCATTTCCAGCCCTGTATCTCTTCTAAAGAGAGGCCCACATATTCCAACCAGCGTCGGTTAAAGAAATCGAGGGAGCCATCAGGTAGAGCGGTATGAATGAGTGCCGGAATTGTGTCGATTACAAGCTGTAGAGGATCTTCGCTTGGAGTTAATCGTTGCGACACGCCTTCTTGATTGGTGAACTCCATTCAACCCCCGGACATTAACGAGATGTCCTAATTGTACAAGGGAGGTCGGGCGGGTCAAGGAGATGTTGACTGCTTCTTGTTGGCGAGAGCTTGTAACGAGTGATGCGGCGTAGTATCAAGTGGAACTTTTCACCTCGTGGTCCTCAGCCTTAATAATGATTCTGGCGGCTCGGTCGTGCGTGAGCGCAGACCAACCCCAGTTCCAAAGCGTTTCGATCCTGTTACGCATTCCATTCAGCAACGTCAGGTGAACGCCCAGCCACGCGAAATAGGCGAACTGCCCGTGAAGAGTTCGCTTGTTCGGAAACTCTACCACCGCAGCCCCCCGCCCAATGGTTGCCATAAAGCCCTTATCCCAATACTTGAATGGTTGCGCCGGCTCTCCGGCTAAGCGTCGAGAAATTTGTTGCGCCACGTGCTCTCCCGACTGCATCGCCACCGACCCGAGTTGCGGCAGGACCTTTCCGTCTGAGGCCACCTCGCCCATATCACCGACAGCGAAGATCTCCGGATGATCCGGTATGCTCAGATCGGGATTTAGTTTGATGCGGCCCCCATGGCCCTGTGGCAATCCGAGAGTCTCCGCCAGTGGATTGGCCCGCACACCGGCCGCCCAGATCAAGGTGCGGGCCTTGATTTCTTCTCCCGACTTGAGTCGCACAAAGGTGGGTCCTACTTCTGTGACCGCCTCTCCCAAACGGACTTCAACTCGTCGCTCCTTTAGCTCTTCCTTGGCGTAGGCACGCAGACTCTCTGTGAACGGAGCGAGCACTTCTTTCCCCATCTCCAAAATGATTACCCTTGCCTTTTCTGTGGCGAGCTGATGGTAGTCGCGAGGCAAAAGGTTGTAGAACAGGTCGGAGAGCGCTCCCGCTATCTCGACGCCCGTTGGGCCTGCGCCGACGATGACAAAATTCAACGCGCCGTCTTCAATCAAAGTGGAGTCGCGGTCGGCCGCTTCGAATTGCTCCAGAATTCTGTTGCGGAGTGTAACCGCATTCATCAGAGTGTAAAGCGGGAACGCATACTCCGCTGCGCCAGGAGTACCGAAATAGTTAACAGTGGCTCCCCCTGCCAAGACCAGGTAGTCGTAAGCGATCTGGCTGCCGTCATCTAGTTGTATCGTGTGACTTGGCACATCAACGCCCGTCACCGTCGCCATGCGAAAGGTGACATTTTCCTGGCGCCGAAACATGCTGCGCACGGGCGCTCCGACGTCTTCCGCATTTAGCAGAGAAGTCGCCACTTGATAAAGCAGTGGCTGGAACGTGTGGTAGTTGTGCCGGTCAATCAGGGTCACAGCAACGGGGACGTGCGCTAATTCCTCCGCCACTCCCAAACCACCAAACCCCGCGCCGACAATAACGACGTGCGGGTTGTTACTCATGACTTTCATCACCTTCGCTCCGGCGACTTAATTTGCGGCGACGGCCCGCGCCAGCAAGTCGTACGCGCGCGGCGTCTTGCGAATCTCGATATTCATTCTCGCCAACGGGAGTGCCTTGTCCGGGCTAGCGCCCGCAGCGAGCCAGAATTCGGCTGCATGGTCGGCGAAGGCCTCCGGGTGACTCGCGACCAACTCGTCATAACGCGTGGCGGCCAGCCGGCACCAATGCCGGAATTGCGAGCAGCCCGCGTCCCTGAGAAGGCGCGCCAGTTGCGCGGCGTAATCAGGATCATCCGAAGATGCTGCTAATGAATGCAGGCGGGCAAGTGCTGATTCGGTTTCCCCCAATTCTGCTTCGACCTCGGCGAGATGGCCCTGCGCCGGCGCGTAAGCCGGGACACAGCGTCGCGCGGCGTCGAATGATGTGCGTGCATCGTCCAACCGGCCCTTGTTCATCCACATCAGGCCCAACTGGAAGTGGAGCAGCGCCAGCGGAAACGGTGAGACACCGCGGTATCGCCGGCGGCTTTCCGCGTACAGTCGCTCGGCTGCCTCCACTTCGCCGCGTTCGGCATAGAGTCCAACCAGGGTCGCGACATTTTCAAAACTCGCTCGACGGTCTGCGGCCTCTTCGCGTATGGCAAGGGCTTCATCGTAGCGACCGAGGGCTTGGAAGATTGCGGCACGGTCGCCATTTGTAGTTTCGGAATTGAGCCCGAGTCTCTCAGCTCGATCGATGTCGTCTAAAGCATCGGCAAACCGATGGAAGACAGCCCTTGTTCGCGCACGCGCGACAAAAGCAGTCCCGTCAGTTGCCGCGTCGCATACGAGTTGTTCCGCCATCTCATCTGCCCGCTGATAATCGGCGATGTAGCCGATGATGAGCCCGCGAAGCGTGATCAGATCGATGAGACTAACTCGACTTTCAATGGTTGCGTGACCAAGCCTGACGTCCGGTTCCAGACCCTCGATTTGCGCCCGGAGATTCAGCAGCGCAATGGTCCCATCTGTGAGCGGCAGCTCGGTGACATCGTTCATGTGTGTTGCGGCAATCACTACGAGGCAACCTGCAGGCGATTCGGTGGCGCCATGTAGGGAAAGATCCTTGATGACCAAGCTATTGGCCCGTCGACACCGTCGCTTATGCGTGGACCATTTCCGGCGTTAACGTAAAGCGTAAGAATAGAGTCGACTACGTCCTCATTGAGCCATCGCCCTCCACATGTAATATGCGCGCGCTCCTTGAGCATGGCCTGCTCAATCTCGAAGTAGCTGATTTCACAAAACGGTTTAGAGGCATCCACGACCAGATAATCTGCGAGCAGGAGTTCCGTCAGCGGGTGGTTGCCGTGTTCGTCGAGCGGCCAGCCAGTTTTTCCGTCGAGGCCGTCGTAGAAAGTGAGATTGGCGTTCAGCCGTGCGCGATACGCTCCAACATAGTGCTCGGAAAGGTTGAAGGCGTCTTCATTGTTGTACAGGTCGCGAATCTCGAGATCCCGATTAACGGGATCGAATATCTTGGCACCGAGAGTGATATTCTTTATTTCCGGCCGGCCAACCCGTTCCAACCGGATCGGCCGTTTGCCGGACGTCAGAGTCTCGCAGACTACAGCGAACATAGGCCCGCCCTTAAGCAAAGTCGCCCACTCGAGCTTTAGGACAATTCCCAAGACATTCTTGCCGTAGAGTCTGTCGGAACCGACTTGCTTGAACGCGAGTTGTCTCGTCGCGAGGGTTTGTGCGGCCATCGGACCGTCTAGGAAGAACGGATCGGACCTCTGTCCTGCGAAGATATACAGACCTTCGCCACTGCCGCCGTTCTCGTCGTTCACGCGAAAGAGAACGGTCTCGCCATTCGGCATGGTGCAGCGGCCATCTTGTACTGGCTGTCCTTCGCTATCCGCACCAGCCGGCACATCGAACGTGCAATCGAAAGTGAATTCCTCAGCCGCGACGGCGAACGCGCGTCTGTTGGACGCGATAAACACGGAACGCACGCGCAACCGGTATATAACGGCGTCGGAAAAACAGGCGGACGAACCGGCGTATGGAAAGACATTCATGATCAGGACGAGATGCTCCGGGCTCTCAGGACAGGGAAAGGCAAAGACATCCGTGATATCAGTGACTGGGTCGGCGATAGCGCGCGGTCCTGAGATGTGGTCAGACATGAGTGAATATCCCTTTACCTTTTCACTGCTTCCGCATTCAAGCCGGCCAACCAATTTAGCGCGGACAAGCTCGGCATGAAGAGGTACTCGCCGCCGCGAAGCACATTAAACGTTTCAATGCCGTGTATGCGGTGCCTGACCGGCTCTTTCGGAATCGTGAATGGCGCCCCCTCCTCCTGCAGACCGACAATGGGGTCGCGTTCGTTACCCAAGTTCATAAAGTTGCCGTCATTGATCCATTCTTGTTGGAGGAATTCGAGGGTATTCATCGCCTTGGCGCTGATGAATAAGAAATAGATGCCTCGCGCGTCTTCATCATCCTGCTCCGAGATCGCGTTCGGGTCGTACGGCGCTCCGTAGGTCGTGCTGCGCCGGATGATGCGATGGATGTTTACATCCGTAAGCACCGGCGTCTTCGTGTCGCGCGGATTCATGCGACGCATGTGGCAGCCTAACGGCACCCGTCTGCCTTGGGGATCACTGGCGTAGGTGAAATCGTTATTTCGCAGCGCATCTTCGCCCAGCATCGCATCGTCCTTTGTCGGCGCGAGTGTCAATGAGGCGCCGCTACGCCAGCGCCCGACGAGTTTCGCCGCCAGCAGCTCGCGCTCTTCGTCGGTCTGACCGTTCCCTCGCAGGAACCGGTTGAAGGCTCCAACCCGCGACTGGTATTTTCGCAAACCAACGTAGGTGCCGTTGCGGCCCAACACGTCCGGCTGAGGCATCGCAAGGGGCACACCGCTCTCGCCTGGGTACCCAAGGATGAACTCCCCCGCTTTGATCGGTTGCCCCTGACCGGGAAGCGGATCGATTCCACTGCCCTCGATGGCAGGTTGGCCGATGCTGTCTTTATAGCCGAGCGAGTTGCGACTGTCCGGCTGAGCGCCGAAGTCTTGAATCAACAGAACGGTGACGCCCGAAAAGCCCTGATAATGCTGACGCGCCGTCTCCATGGTGCGGCGCCACTTCTCTTCGGTATCGCTGATAATGCTGACTTGAATGTGAATCTGTCCGCTACCGAATGGCAGGTCCCAGTTCTTCGGATCGTTTACTCCGTAGTCACGAAGCTTCTCAGCACGCGCAGCCATTCCCACTCTAAATGCTTCCGGAAAACTTTGCAGAGAGTCTTCCGGCACGCCCAACGCCACCAATCCCGGATAGCTGATCGCAACCGCGATCCAAGGGTCCTTGGAATTCCACCAATCTGAGGCAGAACTGATGTGGGGCGCGAGTCTCCGCAAGAACTCACCGCCGCCGTGCGCATCGTTGATGTGCAGGAAAAGGTGCGAGCCAAAGTACGGCTCCGGACGATGGCGCATAACAGTAGCTTGAATGTCGTGGAGGTCGACGGCGGGGCCGTGCCGTGGTTCTTCGCCGCGCTGACCTTCGAATGACATGGCGTACTTTTGCTATCAGTTGATCTTGTCGAGGAATTCTTCCAACGCGTTGCCGATGCGCTGGAGCCGTCTGGTCTCCACCACGGTCAGATTCGGATTGGCGACGTACCAGAAGTCCGCCGTGATCTGGTGGCTCACAATGAAGTCCTTTATCTCCGGGCTACGAATCCCAGGGTAACCTTCCGTATCGCCAAACTGGAGGTCCAGGATGTCGGGAATCTTCGTCGCGAAGTCTTCGATATAGGCGTCCCAGTCGCCATCGTAAGCGGTGCAGAAGAGCAGCTTCGTGTCTTTTTCCAGAAACACGAAGCGCATGTCGTGGACGGTGCCAACCCTGTCCACGAGTTCATTGCCAATGCTGCCGTGTAGAGCCTCCAGAAAACCGCGCAGCCGCTTGGCTCCGCCTGGTGCGAGCGGGACTATCACCGTCAGCTCTGAGACCTTGCCCTGACGGCGACCAATCCGGCCGGCGCTTTCAATCCGTGCTGTCGGTTCCTTTGCGGGCGCGCCCGACTTTAGAGCGCGTATCACGTTCTCCAGCGCGGTTTTCCCAATCTCTGACGCGTCGGCGTAAAGGTCCCGCAGCTTCTGCAACTTCTCCTCCAGGTCTGAGGACTGCTCCGATCCTGTCTTCACTTGCTTTTGCGTGGCCATGTTTGACTCCATTCTTGTTGATTGATCCGTGACGCGTCGCTCAACGTCCACGTCCTGCGGTTGCTTCTTCCGGAGGCAAAAGGTGCGGGATAGCTCCACTGGTTCTTAGATTGCCGATCTCCTCGGTGCTGAATCCGAGCTGCTTCAGTACCTCGTCGTTGTGTTCGCCAATTTTCGGAGCGCGCTTTGCCGACACTTTAATGACATCGTGCACCTGCATGGGACTGCTGATCGTAAACTTCAGGTTCTCTCCGGCGCCCTCGAGCGGCACGACGATGTCGTTCGCTCGTAACTGCGGGTCGTTGATGACTTCAGCAGGGCTGCGCACAACTCCGAACGTAATGTGAGCACCATCCAGAGCTTCGCGCCAGTGCGCTAATGGTTGTGCTACAAACACTGCGTCCAGAATTTCCGTCAGCTGCGCCGCATTCGCCGACTGCTTTGCTGCATCTGTGAATCGAGCATCCGACAACAAATCCGGGCGACCTATCGCTGTTGCCAGAGCCGGCCACCGGTCGGGTGTAACGACAATCAGAAACCACTTGTCATCGGAGGTCCGATACACATTGAACGTTGCGTTGGGCGGATTCTTCCGATCGTGCAGCGGGAAAAAGTTAGCGTCGCAGAGCGCGGCCTGAATTGAGACGCCGCACGCCCAGACCCCTTCTGCGAGTAGCGACGTTGTGACATATGAACCCTTTCCCGTGCGCTCGCGGCGATACAAGCCCATGACGATCGCGGAGAAGAGTCCTACTGCTGTCGCATGATCACCGCTGCCCGACACAGGCAGCGTTGGCGGGGCGCCCGCATCACGCGTCAAAGATAGCAAACCACTTCGGGCCCAGTATGAAGTGATATCGAACCCCGGCAGATCGGCGTCAGGCCCTTCATCGCCGTATCCCGTGACGTCCGCATAAATCAAACCGGGATTCCATTGCGTCACATCTTCATACATCAACTTTAGTTTCTTGCGCGCAGGATGCGGCGTGTTGACGATCAGCACGTCTGCCCACTTAACGAGCCGTTCGAGGATCTTCCCTGCTTCAGGCGATTTCAGATCGAGAGCCAGTCCCCGCTTATTGCGATTGTTCAAATGCCAGGGATAGTTATCTTTGGCGCGGGGTTGAGGCGGGATCTTGTACCCGATTCTCCATAGATCACCCGTGGGCGGTTCAACCTTGATAACGTCGGCGCCAAAGTCGGATAGGATCACCGCTGCGCCTGGACCGGCGATAAAACTCGCCAGGTCCACCACTTTTACTCCGGAAAAAATATTGTCAGTCGTCATTAATGTCTCCTGGATTATCCGAAATCGATGTAGAGATCCAGCAAACTATTGCTTGGACTTCTCTACAGTTTTCTCACCGACCCTGGAACTGTGGCGCGCGTTTTTCGAGAAACGCCGAGGTGCCTTCCCTCTTGTCATCACTTGCGGCGCAGATCGCAAAGAGAGAGGCTTCAAGTAACAACCCTTCGGACTGACTTGTCTCCAAACCCTGGTTCACGGCCTCGAGCGAAAACTTCACGGCCAGCGGAGCGTTGGAATTGATC
>Ga0207646_10002450_pt1 | contig 21909 bp, 16 predicted proteins | sample KBSK5502metaG_FD_184343 | JGI IMG/M metagenome (GOLD analysis project Ga0207646, IMG submission 184343) | Corn, switchgrass and miscanthus rhizosphere microbial communities from Kellogg Biological Station, Michigan, USA - KBS K5-50-2 metaG... | ecosystem: Host-associated > Plants > Roots >... | reverse complement strand
GTGCCGCGCCTCGTCCTGCATGACGTAGGCGAGCAGCTGGGTGACGAGCGCGTTGTTCGACATGTCCCTGTGCACGCCGAAGGCGGCCAGCGCCAGCCCCTCGATCAGCACCTGCATGCCCAGGTAGGGGTAGTCCCAGCGGCCGTCGGCCAGCGCCTCGGCGAGCAGCTTGGCGAGGTCGTCGTTGATCGGGTAGTAGATCCCGATCTTGTCCCTGATGAACCGCTGGTAGAGCTCGACGTGCCGGGCCTCGTCCATCACCTGGGTCGCGGCGTAGAACTTGGAATCGATGTCGGGAACGGACTCGACGATCCGTGCCGCGACGGTCAGCGCGCCCTGCTCGCCGTGCAGGAACTGGCTGAACAGCCAGGAGGACAGGTGCATGCCGAGCTCATCCCGCTCGGCCTGGTTCAGCTTGTCCCACTGCCGCGAGCCGTAGATCGGGCTAAGCTCCTCGGACTGCTCCATCACGTTGGTGGGGTCGACGGGAATGTCCCAGTCGATCCGCTTGGTCGCGTCCCACTGCTTGTCCTTGCCGCGCTGGTACAGGTCGAGCAGGCGGCCGCGGCCGTTGTCGTACTCCCAGTTGAACCTCGCGGCCCCGGCCGCCGGGACGTCCCAGGTGCCGGCTTTGACGTCCATGACGTAGTGGTCGTAGGTGCCCATGGCGGATCCTCCGGGAGTCGCGTAATCCGATATTACTCGCCAGTAGCCCGCTTTTCGAGAGAGCGCTTGCGTCCGATATTCCATGCGCTAGTTGCCCGGCACGATCACGGCGCAGGCGGCCCCTTGCCCTCGTCGCGCAGCGTGCCGATGTGATCGTCGCGGCTTACTGGTGCATCGGGCGCTCGTGATCGGCGTGGCCGGCCAGTTCCAGCTGGAACGTCGAGTGGCCCACGTCGAAGTGGCCGCGCAGGCAGTCCTGCAGCGCGTCGAGGATGACGCCGCTCCGGCCGTCCGCGAGGACATCGGGGTCCACGACGACGTGCACGGACAGCACTGGGAGCCCGGACGTGATCGTCCACGCGTGCAGGTCGTGGACGTCGCGAACGCCGGTCAGGCCGGTCAGGTGCGCCCGCACCTCGCTCAGGTCGATGCCGCGCGGGCTGGCCTCGAGCAGCACGTCGATCGCGTCGGCGAGCAACTGCCAGGTCCGCGGCAGGATCAGCACGCCGACCAGCAGCGCGGCGATCGAGTCGGCGCGGGTGAACCCGGTGGCCGCGATCACGACGCCGGTCACGATCACGGCGGCGGCGCCGAGCGCGTCGGACGCGACCTCGAGGAACGCCCCCCTGATATTCAGGCTGTCGGCCTGGCCCCTGCGCAAGATCAGCAGGCTGGTCGCGTTGGCCGCGAGCGCGATCACGCCGAAGATGACGAGCAGCGGCGATTCGACGACTGTCGGCGGCGAGATCAATCTTCTGATGGCTTCTGTGATGATAAACGCCGATATGCCCAACAGGATCACGGCGTTGATCATCGCCGCGAGGATCTCGGCCCGCGCGTAACCGAACGTGCGCCGCTGGGTGGCGGGTCGCGTCGCGAACAGGACGGCAAGCAGGGACAGCCCGACGGTCCCCGCATCCGCGGCCATGTGCGCGGCATCGGCCAGCAGGACCAGGGCGCCGCTCGCCCAGGCGGCGATCGCCTCGGCGACCGCGACCGTGATCGTGATCAGCATGACGATGACCAGCGACCTGCTGTGCTCGCCGGTCAGCGTGAGCCGGGAGCCGTGCGAGTGTCCGTGCCCGCGTCCGTGTTCATGTTCGTGTCTGTGTTGCGGGCCGTCGGTCGGCCGGGAGGCGGCGGCCGCGTGCTCGGGCCGTCGGCTGCGACCGAGCTGATCGCAGCCGGGGTCGCCCTCGTTGCCCGGCCCGGTCATGGCGAAGGCGAGTCACCCGCTCCGGGAGCGAGCAGCTCGTAGGCCGGGTTGATCATGACGGGCTCCTTGTCGCGCACGCCGACCTGCCCAGTGAGCCTGACTTTCGCCCCGGGATCCAGTCCCGGGATGTGCGAGCGCCCGTAGAACATCGCGGTGAGCTGGCCAGTGGCGTCCACGATCTCGCAGGCCAGTACGGTATTGCGCTCGACCGGCCTGATCTCGACGGCATGCACCCTGCCCTCTACGGTCGCCTTGCCCCGCCTGGGCAGCTGGCCGATCGGCGTCGCTCCCTTGGACGGCGTCGGGCGGTTGTACCTGGAGATATCCGTTGCGTCCGCGGAACTGGGCGCCGGCGGCCCCGGTGGCGTAGGAGCCCCGAGCGCAGGCTCACGTTCGGCTGCGCCAGCCTGTGGCTTCCCGGTCTGGCTATCTTCCGCGCGGTCGCCCGCCGGGGCGGGTTTGACCGGCGCGGCCACGGTCCGCCCCTCGGCCGCCCCGGCCCGAGCGGCGCTGGGGCCTGCCGCAGCGGCGCCTTCGGCGCCCGCCGCGCCCGCTGCGGCCTTGGCGCGGTCCCGCGCAGCCAGGCTCTCGACCCTCGAGCTGACGTCGAAAGGCACGATCGTCGCCGCCGCGTGCGGGATCTGGCTGACGACGCTGGCGATCTGGTCCGCTGTACGGTCGTGCAGCAGTCGTCCGAACAACGGGCTGTAGCTGCGCCTCGGCAGGACCGCCGTGACGCCGACGCCGGGCAGCGCGGCCTCCGCCTGCACCATCTCCGCCGCCGCCTTGGCGAGCCGCCGGTCTGGGCAGTCAACCAGGTCCAGCGCCACGCCCGTGTTGGCGCGAACCCAGTCCTGCCGAAGCCGGTCGGCCTGGGCGCTGTCGATGACGAAGTGCACCGCTCGCATGCTGGTCGGCCGCAGGCTGCGGGCATATCGCAGCCCGGCGAGAGTGGCCAGGTCCAGTTCGTCCACGAACACGTAGACGGTTCGCCGCGAGTAGGTCGGCGCGGTGGGCTCGGGCTGCCCAGCCCGAACAGTGCCGATGCGCGCGAGGACATCGGCTTCCAGCTCGTACTGCCGGTTGAGCCTGATCAGGGCCGGCACGCCAATGACGAAGAGCACGAGCACCAGCCAGGCGCCCTCGGTGAACTTGACGACGGCGAAGATCACGACAACGATCGCGGTCAGCGCTCCTGCGGCAGCGTTCGTCACGAGCTTGCGCCGCCAGCCGGTTTCCTTGTGCCTGATGTGGTAACGGGCCATGCCGAATCCCGCCAGCGAGAACGCCGTGAAGACGCCGATGGCGTACAGCGGCACGAGGCTATTCACGGACGCGCCGCGGATGAGGAGCAGCGATATCGACACGATGGTCAGTACGATGATCGCGTTGGAGAACACGAGGCGATGACCGCGCTTGAGCAGCCAGCGCGGCAGGAACGCATCCCCGGCGACATAACTCGCCAGGAACGGGAACCCGTTGAAGCTCGTGTTTCCGCCGGTGTACAGAATCAGTGCGGTAGCGACCTGCACGACGAGGAAGAACACCAGGCCCACCGCCGAATGGCCAAAGATGATCTTCGCTTCCTGCGCCAGTACCGTCGGGTAACCGCTCTTGCGCGGGGTGGCGTGCGTCGCGTGCGCCATCCAGGAGATGCCGGCGACGAGGAAGGCGAGGATGCCGCCCTCGATCACCAGGACCCTGCGAGCGTTGATCCCTTCCGGGGGCTTGAAGGCACCGACGGCGTCGGACACAGCCTCGATGCCGGTGAGCGAGGCGCCGCCGTTGGCGAACGCGCGCAGGAAGGTGAAGATCATCGCGAAGGTCAGCAGGCCCGCGGTGCCGGTGCCGATCTGGTACGTGCCGTGGAGCGCGTGCGGGTTGTAGCGCGGCAAGTCCCCGGCGATCTGGCGGATCAGGCCGATCACGATCATCAGGGCGACCGAACCTGCGAACAGATACGTCGGTACCGCGAATGACATGCCTGCCTCGCGGATTCCGCGGAGATTCCCGTAGGAGATGAGCAGTACCACGCCGATGGTGATCTCCAAGCTGAATTCGCCAACAGAAGGAAACGCGGAGACCACGGCCGCCGTTCCTGCCGCGGTCTGGACAGCGACGGTGACCACGTAGTCGATGAGCAGTGCGACGGCGGCGATCTGCGCGACCCGCGGCCCGAAGTTCTCCCGTGCCACCACATACGACCCGGCCGGCCTGATGTAAACCATGACGACCTCGCGGTAGGACAGCACGACGAGGGCCATCACCACCAGGACGACCAGGGTCATCGGCAGGATGAGGGTAAAGGCCGCCAGCCCGGCCATGGGCAGCAGGGCGATGAGGATCTCCTCGGTGCCGTAGGCCGCCGAAGAGATCCCGTCTGGCGACAGCACGCCCAGCGCGAGCGGCTTGGACAGCCGCTGCTCGCCGAGCTGCGCGTTGACCAGCGGCGGCCCGAGCAGACGCCGTTTGATCGCGTAGCCGAGGCTCTCGGCCAGAGCCGCCTGGCCGCCCGGCAGCCCCGCCTGCCTGTCCGTCGCCACGCCTGTCGGTCCTCCGCTCGCTCGGCCGCCGGTAACGCTCCGCTGGCACTCTAGACGTGGCCTTCTTACCACCGTGACCGCCGTGAGCGGGAACCGGGGACGCGGTCGGCCGGTCTCTGCGGTATGTCGCGGTCCTGCTGGTACAGCATTATTCACCAGGGAGCCGGCGGATAACGGTCTGGCCGGCGGGCAGGTATCCCGTTCGCCGCGGATGGCAGAGTGAGGCACGGGACGCCGCCTTCCGGCACTGACAGTGTTCCCAGCGCCCCAGGCGCTACCCGTGCCGGTGCCACCGGCACCGCAGCGGGTAAGAGAACGGCAGCGGCAGACCAGAAGGGCTGCGTTGACATGACCACATCACCGGCGGCCGCGGCGCCGGAGGCCGGCAGCGGGCGCGTGCTGCACCTGTCCGAGCTGCTCGGACGGCCGATCACGGACAAGCGGGGGGAATCGATCGGCAAGCTGGCCGACGTCATCGTCCGGCTGCGCGGTGCCGAGCACCCCCTGGTCACAGGCCTGGTTGCCGCCGTGGGTAGCCGGGAGGTATTCGTTCCATTTGAACAGGCGAGTTCGTTCGACGGAGAGGTGCTGAAGCTGACCAGCGCTCGCCTTGACCTGCGGCAGTTCGAGCGCCGCCACGGCGAGGTGCTGCTCCGCGCCGACGTGCTCGGGCACCGGCTGATCGACGTGCCGAGCGCGCACCTGATCAAGGCGGGCGACCTGGAGCTGCGTCAGCAGGGCAGCGAGTGGGTGCTGGCCGGAGTCGACACACACCGCAGGGCGCGCGGCCTGATGCGGCTGCTGGTGCCGGCTGAGCAGGTGCACCAGTTCGAGGATTGGCACAACTTCGAGCCCCTGATCGGCCACGCGAGCAGTGCCCTGCTGCGCGGCCCGTTCGGCCGGATCAGGCGGCTGAAGGCTGCCCAGATCGCCGACCTGCTCGAGGAGGCGTCGAAGGCCGAGGAGACAGAGATCCTCAGCCAGGTGCACGCCGATCCCGAGCTTGAGGCGGACGTGTTCGAGGAACTCGACGAGGATCTGGCGAGGCGGCTGCTCGGTGCGCGCACCGACGCGGAGATCGCCGAGGTGCTGACCAGGATGGGCGGCGACGACGCTGCCGACGCGATCTCCGAGTTGCCGCAGCGGCGCAGGCAGCCCGTCATCGACCTGCTGCCCGCCGGCCAGCGGGCCAAGGTGCTGACGCTGATGGGGTTCAACCCGACAAGCGCGGGCGGCCTGATGGACGTGGACTTCCTCGCCGTCCCCGCCGACTCGCTGGTCGGCGACGCGCTCGCTACCGTCGGCGGCTCACGCAACCTCGCGCCCGAGGCGCTGACCAGCGTGCACGCGGTCGACGAGGCAGGCTGCCTGTGCGGGGTCGTGACCGTGATCACGCTGTTGCAGGCCGATCCGGCCGCGCGGGTTCGCGACGTCTACGACGACGACCCGGTCAGGGTGGGCGCTGACACCGACGTCGTCGACGTCGCCGTGCTCATGACCGATTACAACCTGATCACCGTCCCGGTCGTGGACGAGGACTGCACGATGATCGGCCTGATCACGGTCGATGACGTGCTCGAGGTGACGCTGCCCGACGACTGGCGGCGCAGGGAGGCGGCCGAGCCGCCCGACGCGCGCCGGGGCAAGCGGCCATGACCGATCCCGCTCCGCGGGATTCACGAGGCACCAGTCCGGCGCGTAAGCAGCCCGCCGGCCGCCCGCCGGCGGTGGCTCCGCCGTCGCTCGCCAGGCCGCCGGTGACCCAGGGCGACGGGAGCCAGGGCCACATCGAGGGCGCGCTCGGCCGGATCACGGTAGGGGACGAGCAGCACTCCGGCTGGCGCCGGTGGCTTGTCACGTTCCTGGCGATCGTCGGCCCTGGCCTGATCGTGATGGTCGGCGACAACGACGCGGGCGGCGTCGCGACCTACGCCGAGGCGGGCCAGGTCTACGGGTACAGCCTGCTCTGGATCCTGCTGCTGCTGATCCCCGTGCTGATCGTCAACCAGGAGATGGTGGTCAGGCTCGGCGCCGTCACCGGGGTCGGCCACGCCAGGCTGATCAGGGAGCGCTTCGGCAGGTTCTGGGCGTGGTTCAACGTCGGGGACCTGTTCGTGCTGAACTTCCTCACGATCGTGACCGAGTTCATCGGCATCTCGCTGGCGATGAGCTACTTCGGCGTCAGCCCGTACATCTCGGTGCCGGTCGCTGCCGCCCTGCTGATCGCGATCACCGCGAGCGGCAGCTTCAGGCGCTGGGAGCGGTCGATGTTCGTGTTCATCGCCGCGAGTCTGGTCCTGTTCGTGCCGCTGGTGATCTTCTCGCACCCGAGGGTCGGATCGATCGCGTTGCACTTCGTCGTGCCAGGCGTGCAGGGCGGCGTCAGCTCCAACGCCGTGCTGCTGATCATCGCGATCGTCGGCACCACGGTCGCGCCGTGGCAACTGTTCTTCCAGCAGTCGAACGTGATCGACAAGCGGATCACGCCTCGTTTCATCCGCTATGAGCGGGCGGACACGGTACTCGGATCGTTTGTCGTCGTCGTCAGTGCCGCGGTCATCATGGTCGCGACCGTGTACGCGGTCGCGGGCACGCCGCTGGCCGGGCACTTCACCGACGCGCTCGGCGTCGCGGACGCCTTCAGGGCCAAGAGCGGCTTCCTCGGCGCGGTCTTCGCCCTCGTGCTGCTCGACGCCAGCATCATCGGTGCTGCAGCCGTCACGCTGGCGACGAGCTACGCGTTCGGCGACGTGTTCAACATCAAGCACTCGCTGCACCGCAAGTTCCGCGAGGCGAAGGCGTTCTACGCCAGCTACACCCTCGTGGTGGTGCTCGCGGCGGGGATCGTGCTGCTGCCAGGAGCGCCGCTCGGCCTGCTCACCACCGCCGTGCAGGCCCTCGCGGGCGTGCTGCTCCCGAGCGCGAGCTTGTTCCTGCTGCTGCTCTGCAACGACCCCGAGGTCCTCGGCCCGTGGACGAACGCCCGCTGGCTGAACATCGTCGCCGGCGTGATCATCGGGTTGCTGCTGGTGCTGTCCGGCACGCTGGTGGTGACGACGCTGTTCTCCGGCGCCTCCGCAGCAGCGGTCGGCGTCTGGCTCGCGGCGGCTCTGCTCGCCGGCTCCGGGCTGGCGTTCGGCTGGCTGCGGTTCGCCGCCGCCCGGGGTGCTGTCTCGCGCGGTCGGCTGCGGGGTGCGATCGCGGCTGTCCGCGCGAGGGGTGCTGCGGGTGTCCGCGCGAGGGGTGGTGCGGGTGTCCGCGCGAGGGGTGCTGCGGGTGTCCGCGCGAGGCGTGCTGCGGGTGTCCGCGCGAGGGGTGCTGCGGGTGGCCGCGCGAGGCGTGCTGCCGGTGGCCGCGCGCGCGGTACTGCGGCTGGGCGCAGGGCGGCTCCAGCCGGCCGCGACGCCGTTCCGGCCGGTCGTGAACGGTTCGCCGGCATGACCAGGGCCGAGCGGATGAACTGGCGGATGCCGCCACTCGCCCTACTCAAGCCCGTGGCCTGGTCGCCGGCCACGAAGCTCGCGATCCTGCTGCTGTGGGGTTACCTGGTCGTCTCCGTACTCCTGCTCGTCGTGAAAGGGATCCAACTAGGAACCGGCTGACATCGCCAGCAACCCGACTTCCATGATCACGGACGATTTTGTGCAAATATGTCAAAAATAGTCCGTGATCATGGAGCTCGGAGACTGGCGCGTCACAGTAGTCACTCCAGTCACGCCGGGCCTCGGCCCGGTCGCCGAATTGACTTTTGTCCGTCTGATCAGGCATCCTCGACGGTGGTTGAACAAGGACACCTCGTTCGGTGAGGCGTCTTCACGGACATAGGCCACTGATCCCAACCGTCGAGAGACGCTCCGGATCAGGACACCTCTCCCCGGCCTAAGGGGTGAGGCCAAGTGGCTGCGCAGGCGGACAGCGCCCGGCGATCGTGCCGAACTGCCGGCCCGGGGACTACCCCGAGCCTCTGGGCACGATGTATCCGGCACCGCAGTGCCGCGCTACGCCGTGGAGTGCCAAAGCTCTAACGAGAGAGGTGCCAGCCCCGGTTTCCTGGGGCGTACCGCCTCCCGAGCGGGTCCGACGATGTGTGGCAGGCGCCCGCCGCGCGCCGCGCGGTGCGCCGGGCGCCAGGCTGGAAGGAGGCGAGTCGTGGAACACGATAGACCGGGCCGGAACTGGCCCCATCCGCCGTCCTTCCTGCCCGCTCCGGGCACGCGCTCGCGTCATCCTGCCGCCTTCGCAGGGGTTGCCCCCGGCTAAGCCTGACAACAGCCCCCGCACCGCAGGCCGCGCCTAGCGGCGCATTCCGCGCGCACGTGCCCCCGATCCCGCCGGTCATCCGGCGGTGAAAGGGGTGCCCGCCATGACCAGCACGACCCAGAGCCTCGCGACGCCGGTCCGTGGCGTGCCTCGCGACGCTGCGGACGTCGGCGACATCAGGGGCGCGCTCGGCACGATCTCGCTCGACGACGCCGCCGGCCGCTCGACCATTCCCGCCAGGCTGAAGACGCTGCTGGCGATCGTGGGTCCCGGCGTGATCGTGATGGTCGGCGACAACGACGCGGGGGCGTTCTCGACCTACGGGCAGGCGGGCCAGACCTACGGAACCAAGCTGCTGTGGACGTTCCTGCTCCTCGTCCCCGTGCTGTACGTGAACCAGGAGATGGTGCTGCGGCTCGGAGCGGTCACCGGTGTCGGGTACGCCAAGCTGATACTCGAGCGGTTCGGCCGGTTCTGGGGTGCGTTCAGCGTGATCGACCTGTTCTTCGTGAACTCGCTCACGATCGTGACCGAGTTCATCGGGATTGCGCTCGCGGCCAGTTACCTGGGCGTGCCGAAGATCGTCGCGGTCATCTTGGCCAGCGTCGTCATCGTCGCCGCCGCCTCGACCGGCAGCCTGCGCAGGTTCGAGCGGATGGCGATGGCGCTGTGCGCGGGCTCGCTGCTGCTGGTCCCGGTGTACGTGCTGGCGCACCCGCGGGTCGGCCAGATGGCGCGCGGCTTCACGATCCCGTCGATCCCCGGCGGTTCCGCCCAGCTGGGCACCGTCCTGCTGCTGGTGATCGGCATAGTCGGCACGACGGTGGCGCCCTGGCAGCTGTTCTTCCAGCAGTCCTACATCGTCGACAAGCGGATCACGCCCCGTTTCATGCGGTACGAGAAGGCCGACCTGTGGCTCGGGATCGTGGTCGTCGTGATCGGGGGCAGCGCGCTGATGGGCGCGACCGCGGCGGCATTCGCGGGATCCAGGCACGTGCCGTTCACCGACGCGGCCGGGCTGGCGGCAGGGCTGTCGGCGTACGCGGGGCACGCGGCGGGCGCGCTGTTCGCCATTGCGCTGCTCGACGCCTCGATGATCGGGGCATTCGCCGTCTCGCTGTCCACGGCCTACGCCGTCGGCGACATGCTCGGGCTCAAGCACTCGCTGCACCGGGGCGTCAAGCAGGCCAAAGGCTTCTACGCCATGTACGCGGCGCTGATCGCGCTGGCCGCGACGATCGTGCTCATCCCAGGTACCCCGCTCGGCCTGCTGACCGAGGGGGTGCAGGTGCTGGCCGGGGTCCTGCTGCCGAGCGCCACGGTGTTCCTGCTGCTGCTCTGCAACGACAAGGAAGTGCTCGGGCCGTGGGTGAACGGCCTGCGCACAAACGTGCTCGCGGTCATCGTTGTGGGCGTCCTCGTCATGCTCTCCGCGATCCTGATGACCTCCGTGGTGTTCGGCACGCTGTCGTCTGGGCAGCTCATCGCGATCTTGGCTGGCGGCCTGTCAGCGGGGGTGCTGGTCGGCGGCGGGTTCCTGGTGCTGCGCCATCGTCGGCCGCGCACCGCGACCCACGTCGACCGCGGGAACAGGGACCACTGGCGGATGCCGCCGCTCGCGATGCTCGCCCCCGTCCGGATGTCGGTGGGCCGCCGCGTCGCCATGTCGGCGATGTGGATCTACCTCGCGGCCGCTTTCGCGCTGGTCATCGTCCGGGTCGTGGAGATCGCACAGGGCGGCTGACCGGCCGGGCACCGGCCGGTCAGCCGCATGACCCGGGAGTCAGCCGGCGCGGGCTCACCTCAGGTCATCGGCTGGCGGCGGAGCAGCCTCGCCCGCGAACCGCCGGCCTGGCGGGCGAGGCGGCGCTCGCGCCGGTTGCGCCAGAATGTGCGGATCCGCGAGGCCAGGAAGATCACCACGATCACGCCGCTCACCAGCAGCGTCGCCGCGATGAGCGCCGCGGGCACCGGGTGCAGCAGCGCGAATACGACCATGCCGGCAACGGTCAGGTTCTCGAGCACGCTGACGACGATGTTGCTGAAGGGCTCAGGGCTGGTGTTGACGCCCATCCGCACGCCGGTCTTGATCAGGTGCGTCGCCAGCGCGCTGCCGCCACCGATGACCGCGGCCGCGGCCTGCGGGAGCGTATGCGCATGCCCGGCGATCAGGACGCCGATCGCGCCGCCCATCACTGGCCGGATGACGGTGTGCACGATGTCCGAGGCGGAGTCGAGATACGGGATCTTGTCGGTGACGAACTGGACGCTGAACAGAACGCCCGCCGCGATGAGCACGTCGGTCCGCTCCAGCGTCGGCGGCACGGCTCCCATGTGCGCGTACCGGCCGAGCAGTCCCATCAGCAGGACGACTGCGTACGCGTCGATGCCGCTGGCCCAGCCGCTGGTGAAGATCAACGGAATGGCGGACACCGGTGGCCCCCTCGCCCTTGCCTTAAGGGCGTGTCCCGCAAGGACACGCCAAAGCCCGCCATCGGCGTTCTTGAGATGCGGCAAGCTGTACTCATATCGGACGCTGGACACGCCGATCGTATCGGGCCGTGGCCAGGACTTCCACGGATGGCGGCAGCGATGAAGCGACCACGAAACGACGGGAACGCGACCAGGACAGAACCGAGGTCATCATGCTGAATCTGGACAACGAGCAGCACGCGGCGGCCGACGCGAGGCTCCGCGCGGAGTCGGTCATCTGGCTTACCACGGTCTCCGCGTCGGGCCAGCCGCAGTCGTCGCCGGTCTGGTTCGAATGGGACGGCAGCGAGTTCCTCATCTACGGTTCCAAGGACGGCCAGAAGACCCGGAATATCGCCGCCAGTCCGCGCGTCGGTCTGCACCTGGACGGAAACGGCCAGGGCGGCGGCAACGTCATTTTCGAGGGCACCGCGAGGATCAGCCCAGAGGCGGCGTCGGTCGATGGCGTCCCGGCCGGTTACGCGGCCAAGTACGAGGCGATGATCGAGGCCTTCGGCTGGACCGCTTCCAGCCTCGTGCAGGACTACCCGCACGTCATCAGGGTGACGCCGACGCGCGTCAGGATCTGGTGAGCTGATGCGGGCCCGAGAGCCCGTGGCGGAGGCCGGGTGACCGGCGCTCGCCGCGGTCCATGACCACGCTCCCGTACCAGCCTGGGTTCGTGGCCGGCGCGACGAGCACTCGGGACGAGCCGTGGCCCTCCCCGTAGGCTGCCGGGTTGATCTGCACCGCGGTGATCTCCACCGGGGAACTGACGGCCGACGACCTGCGCCGCCTGCCCTTACGCCCGACTAGCGCCTGACCGCGCCGGTGACCAGCCATCGCGACCCGCGGGCGCGCCAGGTCAGCGTGGCGAAGCGCGTTGCCAGCCAGGCGGACAGCGCGAGCCAGAGCCCGAGCAGGCCGGCCCCGGAGGCCAAAACGAAGGCCGCCGCCACGCCGAACACGGCCGTCGACAAGAGCCCCGCCACCGCCAGGTAGTTCTGGTCTCCCGCGCCGATCAGCACGCCGTCGAGCACGAAGACGACTCCGGCCACCGGCTGCGCCGCCGCGACCACGAGCAGGACGACGAGCAGCATGTGCGCGACCGGCGGCGCGGCGGCGAACAGCGCCGGCAGCCACGGCCGCACGGCCAGTGTCGCGAGGCCGAACGCCGCGCCGCATCCGATCCCCCAGCGGATCATCCGCGTCGTCGCGGCCCTTGTTCCCTCGATGTCGCCGGCTCCCAGGTACTTGCCGGTGATCGCCTGGCCGGCGATCGCGATCGCGTCCAGTGCGAACGCCAGCAGCGTCCAGATCCGGAACGCGACCTGATACGCGGCGATCGCCGCGTTGCCTTGCCGCGCGGCGATCGCGGTCGCCGCGACCAGGACAGCCTGCAGCGCCACCGTCCTGATCACCAGTGCCGCCCCCGTCCTTGCCGCCGCCTTCAGCCCGGGCAGGTCGACGCCGAGCCTGACCCCGGCCTGCCTGGCCCCGGCCGCGACCATCGCCAGGTATGCGGCGGCGGCTCCGTACTGTGCGATCACGGTGCCCCAGGCCGAGCCCGCGATCCCCCAGTGCAGTCCGAGCACGAACGTAGCGTTCAGCACGACGTTTACGACGTAGGAGGCGAGCGCGACGAGCAGCGGTGTCCTCGTGTTCTGGAGCCCGCGCAGGATCCCGGTCCCGGCCAGCACCACGAGCATGGCGGGCCCGGCGAGCAAGCTGATCCGCAGGTAGGTCACGGCGCCCGCGGCGACCGCCGGCGACGCCCCGAACACCCCGACGATCGGCCTCGCCAGCGGCAGCCCGATCGCCAGCACGGCCACGCCGATAGCCCCAGCCAGCCAGATGCCGTCGATGCCCTGCCTGATCGCAGCCTGCCTGTTGCCGGCGCCGAGTTGGCGGGCGACGGCCGCGGTCGTGCCGTAGGCCAGGAAGATCGAGACGTTGACCAGGGCGGTCAGGGCCTGTGCGGCGACACCGAGGCTGCCGAGCGGCGCGGTGCCCAGCCTGCCGACGATGGCCGAGTCGGCGAGCAGGAACAGCGGCTCGGCGATGAGCGCGCCGAACGCCGGGACCGCCAGCCGGAGGATCTGCGCGTCCTGACGGTCTCGCGAGCCCCGCCAGGCCCGCCCGCGCCATGCTCGCAGCCGCCGCGCGCGGACGGCAGGCGGTGGCGCAGGGGGGACCGCAGGCCGGGGCGCGGGAGTCAGGCTGTGCCTCCCGCTCGGCCTCCCGCCACGGTCCCGCTGCCGCGCAGCTCGGCGATCCGCGCTTGGCCGAGCCCGAGCGCACCGAGCACGGCGTCGGTGTCGGCGCCCGGCCGGACCGGCGGCACGGGCGGGCTGGCCGCCGGGGTGCGCCTGAACCGCGGCGCCGGCGCGGGCTGGGACACCCCGCCGACGTCCGCGAACACGGCGCGGGCCACGTTGTGCGGGTGCTCGCACGCCTCGGCCGGCGAGAGCACGGGCGCGACGCAGGCGTCCGTCCCCTCGAACACCGCGGCCCACTCGTCCCTGGCGCGTTCGGCGAAGACCTCAGCGAACCGCGCGCGAAGCACCGGCCAGCCGGCCACGTCCATCTGCGCGGGCAGGCCCGCGTCGGCCAGCCCGAGCCCGGCCAGCAGCGCGGCGTAGAACTGCGGCTCAAGCGCCCCGACCGCGAGGTACTTCCCGTCCGCCGTCGCATAGGTGTCGTAGAACGGCGCGCCGCCGTCGAGCAGGTTGACGCCGCGCTCGTCCCGCCAGGCGCCGCGCGCCCGCAGCCCGTAGATGAACGAGGTCAGCAGCGCTGAGCCGTCCACCATCGCGGCGTCCACCACCTGGCCGCGGCCCGACGCGTTCCGCTCGACCAGCGCCGCGAGCACCCCGAGCGCCAGCAGCATGCCGCCGCCGCCGAAGTCGCCGACCAGGTTCAGCGGCGGCACCGGCCGTTCGCCGACCCGCCCGATCGGGTACAGCGCCCCGGAGATCGCGATGTAGTCGATGTCGTGCCCGGCGGTCGGCGCCAGCGGCCCGTCCTGCCCCCAGCCGGTCATCCGCGCGTAGATCAGCGCGGGATTGCGCTCCGCGCAGACCTGCGGACCGAACCCGAGCCGCTCGGCGACCCCTGGCCTGAACCCCTCGACCAGCACGTCAGCGGATTCAAGCAGCGAGAGCAGCAGATCCAGGCCGCCCGGGTCCTTCAGGTTCAGCCCGATGGACCGCCGGCCGCGGGTCAGCGGGTCGACGGGCGCGGGCGCGTCGGGCCCGCAGGCCTCGGGTCGCTCCACGCGGAGCACGTCTGCCCCGAGATCGGACAGGATCATGCAGCCGAACGGCGCCGGCGCCAGGCTCGCGATCTCGACCACCCGCACGCCGTCCAGCGGCCCCATCTGCTACCTCCGGCAATGTCAAGGTCTTGTCTAACAGGCTCGCCCGCCCGCTGCCGCCCCAGGCTCGCGCTCTAGCGCATGGTAATCGCACATTCCTCGCCTTCGGTCGGCTGCCCGCCCGCCCACGCTCTGAGAATTCAACACCCAGGTGCCATTGATGTTGGCCTATGACCGTCGGTGGCACGTCAGTGTTGTTTGGGCCTAGGGGCGCGCGGGGGCGTCTGTGGGGTCGGCGGGCCAGCCGGGGGTGGCCACGACCGAGCCGTCGGGGCGCACGAGGCGAGCGGGAAGGGCCGCCGCGGCGAGCCAGGCGGGCGCCGCCTCGGACCTGATGATCGACGCCGTGCTCGCGATGTTGGCGTCCGCGCAGGTCGCGGCCGCGATGCTGACCGTCCGCCAGCAGGAGCGGGCTGGCTCGCCGGTTCGCGGGTCGATGATGTGGTGCATCGTCTTGCCCTCGGCTCTCCAGGTCCTGACCGTGGTGCTCGACGTCGCCAGACCGCCGGAGCGCAGCGTGATGGTCTGCCCTGGCGCGTCGGCGCCGGCCGCGTGGTCGTCGGTGACCCTGACCTGCCAGCCGCCGCCGGGCGGCAGCCCGGCGACGGCAATGTCGCCACCGAGGCTGACCAGGACGCCGCATCCGGCCCGGTCGGCGATCAGGCGAGCGCACCGGTCGGCGGCCCAGGCCTTGGCGGTCGAGCCGAGGTCGAGTTGCGCCCCGCTGGCGAGACCAACGGCGGGGCGATCCGGATCGAGGAACACGCTGCGCCAGCCCGGGACGGGACCGGCCGGCCTGGCCGCGGTCGCCTCGGCGGCGGAGAGCTCGGCGAAGTCACGGTCGTATCCGGCGCTGACCAGCGCTTGCCCGCAGGTCGGATCGACGTCCCCGTCGGTCAGCCTGGCCGCGCGCAACGCCTCGGCGATCAGCGCGGCGAACAGATCGCTGATCGGCGTGAGTGCCCCGCCGGAGCCGTTGAGCCTCGACAACTCCGAGTCAGGCCGGAACCTGCTGCACGCCTGATCGACGGCGGCGAGCTCGGCGCCTGCGATCGAGCGTGCGGCGGCGAGCTTGGCCTGGTCGGTCACGACCAGCACGGCGGTGGTGCCGAACACCAGGAACGTGTCGGTGGCCGTCCCGGTCATGATTCGCTTGGTTCGGTCAACCTGGTGAACGCGCGCAGGTTGGCCAGGCTCTCGCCGCGCTTGACCCGCCAGGCGTACTCGCGGCGGATCGACGACGCGAAGCCGATCATCAGCGCCTGGTCGAACGTCTCGTCGGAGTAGCTGAGCACGCAGCCGAGCAGCCGGTCGATCTCGTCCGGGGTGATCGTCGCGAGCGGAAGCCTGCCGACGAGGTGCACGTCGCCGACGGGATCGAGCGCGAAGTGGACTGCGAACATCCGGCTGCCGCGCTCGAGCAGGAACCGGTAGAACTCCGCGTGGTTCTCGTCCGGCTGGCGGCAGAAGAACGCCTCGACCTGCAGGCTGTGGGTGTCCGCGATCAGCCAGGTCATCGTGACCAGCTTGTGCTGGCCCTCCAGCCTGACGAGGAAGGCGCCGGGCTGCGGCTCGGAGTAGCTGACCTCGAGCCCGTCGAGAATGGCGCGGAGCTTTGCCGCGGCATCGGCGGCGGGTTCGCGGTGCTCGCCTGGGGTGGCGACCCCCTGGAACCCCCCGCGGTCCTGCCCCTTTGGGGCGGGGGTCACGCGTCCACCGTGGCGGCGACCTCGCTCATGGCGTCACCGTACACGGCAAGCAGCCGGTCGACGGTCACGGACCAGCCGAACCCCGACGCGTGCTTCCGCGCGCCGCGGGACAGCCTGGCGAGCCGGCCCGAGCTGGCGATCAGGTCGCCGATTGCCACGGCGTACCTCGCCGGGTCGTGCCCGTCGATCAGCACGCCTGACACGCCATCCCGCACGGCGGTGCGCAGGCCGCCGGCGGCGGCCGCGACGACCGGCGTGCCGCAGGCCTGCGCTTCCACCGCGACGAGGCCGAAGGACTCGGAGTAGGACGGCACCACGACCAGGGTCGCCGCGCGGTACCAGTCGGCGAGATCTGGCTGCGGGCAAGGCGGCTCGAGCCTGACGTTCTGCGAGATGCCGAGCGCCGCGGCGAGCTGGACCAGGCTGTCGGGATCGTTGCGCCCGGTGCCGCTCGGGCCGCCGACGAACGCGACCACGAGCCGGTCGGCTAGCCAGCGGTGATCGCTGACGAGTTCGGCAGCGGCCCGGAGCAGGATGTCCGGCGCCTTCAGCGGCTGCACCCGGCCGGCGAACATGAGGACGACGGCGTTCTGCGGAATGCCAAGGCGTCTCCTGGCGTGGCGCTGCGACCCCGGCCGGAAGACGTTGAGGTCCACGCCAGGGCTGACCACTGCGACCCGCTCGGGCGCCGCCGCGTACAGCGAGATCAGGTCCTGTGCCTCGGCGGCAGTATTCGCCACGATTCGGTCGGCGGTGGCGATGACCTCGGCTTCGCCGCGGATCCGCAGGTCGGGCTCGGCGGCGTCACCGGCCGCGAGCGCGGCGTTCTTGACCTTGCCGAGGGTGTGCATGGACTGCACGAGCGGCACGCCCCAGCGCTCCTTGGCGACCGCCCCGACCTGGCCGGACAGCCAGTAATGCCCGTGCACGAGGTCGTACCTGCCTGGCGCGTGCGTGGCCTCTTCACGCAGCACCTCGAAAGTGAACTGGCACAGCTGCCCTGGCAGGTCCGACTTGTCGAGCTCCTCGAACGGACCCGCCCCGATGTGCCTGACCAGCACGCCTGGCGCCAGTTCCACGACGGGCGGCTGGTGCCTGGAGACCGCGCGGGTAAAGATGTCGACCTCGACGCCCCTGGCGGCGAGCAGCTTGGCGACCTCGACCACATACACGTTGAGGCCGCCCGCGTCGCCCGTTCCTGGCTGCTCGAGCGGTGATGTGTGAACGCTGACGGTCGCGACTCGCTGCGGGTGGCGACGCGGCACTGGCATACACCTCCGAGACGGATGAACCAGAAAGATCGCCGTCATGTTCCCGGCCAGGTTATTTCGGGCGGCGACCTGCTTGGTGCGCGCGACAGCGCGCACGACGCGGCTCGGCGGGCGAGGAGCCGCACGATACGCTCGGCCCTATGGCGACCATGGTGCTGCTCAGGCACGGCGAGAGCGTCTGGAACGCCGAGGGGCTCTTCACCGGCTGGGTCGACGTCGGCCTGTCCGATCGCGGCGTGGCCGAGGCCGAGCAGGCAGGGAAGCTGCTCGCCCGCAGCGGGCTGCGGCCGGCCATCGTGCACACCTCGGTGCAGACCCGCGCGATCGAGACGGCCAACGCCACGCTCGGCACCGCGGACCTGGCCTGGCTGCCGGTGCGCAGGTCGTGGCGCCTGAACGAGCGGCACTACGGTGCCTTGCAAGGAAAGAACAAGGCCCAGATCCGCGAGCAGTTCGGCGACGAGCAGTTCATGGCATGGCGCCGCTCGTATGACGTCCCGCCGCCGCCGATCGCCGACGACGACCCGCTCTCCCAGGCGGGCGACCCGAGATACGCGCTGCTGCCCGGCGATCTGATGCCAAGGACCGAGTGCCTGCGCGACGTCGTGTGGCGGATGCTGCCGTACTGGCACGACGCGATCGTGCCCGATCTCGCCGTCGGCCGGACCGTGCTCGTCGTCGCACACGGCAACTCGCTCCGCGCGATGGTCAAGCACCTGGACGGGATCGGCGACGCCGAGATCGCCGAACTGAACATCCCGACCGGGATTCCGCTCGTCTACGAGCTCAACGAACGGTACCTTCCGGTCGAACGCGGCGGCCGGTACCTTGATCCAGAGGCCGCCGCGGTGGCAGCGGAAGCGGTCCGCAACCAGGGCGTCGTGCCGGAGGCGCGCAGATGACGGGCAGGGCAACCGAACATGGATCATGCCAGGTCTGTTCGCTTCCCCGCGACGGCCAGCGCCCGCCCGCTAGATGAACTCCCGTAAGAGGTCCCGTGAACTCTCAGCAAATTGATGCTGGTCAGCGCGGTGCGCGGATACACGTCTGCCGGCTCTGCGCATACCATCAAAGTGTGGATGTGGGGGTGATTGCGGTCAGACGTGCCCAGGAGGCCCGCCGGTCCGCAGAGGCGCTCGGATGAGCGCCGTGCCGGAGGCGCGCCGATGAGCACCGTGCCGGAGGCGCGCCGATGAGCACCGTGCCGGAGGCGCGCAGATGAGCACCGTGCCGGAGGCGCGCAGATGAGCACCGTGCCGGAGGCGCCGATGAGCACCGTGCCGGAGGCGCGCCGATGAGCCCCGGAGCCTCGACGCGCGTCAGCCGCGGCCCGCGGCGGACCGGTGGTGCCGCAGACGCAAAGCAAGACGTGCCCGACGTCGCCGCGTCGGCGGCCGTGTTCAGCCAGCCAGATCCGGTCAACCTTCCCGCCGGGCTCTCCGCGGTGCTCCGCGTGCTCTCGTCATCCGCGGTCGTCATCGACAGTGACGACCGCGTGCTCCAGGCAAGCGACGCCGCCAGGGCATTCGGGCTCGTCAGGAGGGACGACCTGGTCGTCGGCGAGTTGCTCGCGCTGGCCCGGCAGGTGCGCAGGGACGGCGAGATCCGTGAGGGCGAGATCGACATCTCCACCGGCGCCTTCAACGGCAGGACAACCAGCTTCGCGGTGCGCATCGCGCCGCTCGGCGATGAGGTGGGCGGCGGCGGGCTGGTGCTGCTGCTGGTCGAGGACCAGACAGAGCGGCGGCGGGTTGAAGAGGTCCGCAGGGACTTCGTCGCCAACACCAGCCATGAGCTCAAGACCCCGGTCGGCGCGCTGGCGCTGCTTGCCGAGACGATCGAAGACGCAGCCGACGATCCCGAGGCGGTCAGGCGTTTCGCCGGGCGGATGCGCCAGGAGGCGACCAGGCTGACGAACCTGGTTCAGGACATGATCACCTTGTCGCGGATCCAGGCGGCCGAGCCGATCCCCGACCCCGCGCACGTCGACCTCGATACCGTCGTCGCCGAGGCCCTGGACCGCGGCCGGATGAAGGCCACCTCGCGGGGCATCGAGCTCGCCTCGACGGGCACGCGGCGGCTGACAGTGCTCGGCGACGAGGAACTGCTTGTCACGGCGCTGCGCAACCTGCTTGACAACGCGGTCGCGTACAGCCCGGAGAAGACGCGAGTGCTGGTCTCTACCCACCTGGATGGCCACACCGTAGAGCTGAGCGTCGCCGATCAGGGGATCGGCATCCCTGAGCGCGACCTTGAGCGGATCTTCGAGCGGTTCTACCGGGTCGACCCGGCCAGGTCCAGGGTGACCGGCGGCACCGGGCTCGGGCTCGCGATCGTCAAGCACGTGACCGCCGCCCATGGCGGGAAGGTAACCGTGACGAGCAAGGAAGGTGCCGGATCAACGTTCACCCTGCGGCTGCCGGTGCGCCCGGGAGCGCCATCATGACCCGCGGCCGGGCTAGGGCGTATCCCAAAGCCTCGACCCGACCCGACCGACCTGCCAAGGAGACCGTCACGTGACCCGGGTGCTCGTTGTCGAAGATGAGGAGTCGTTCAGCGACGCGCTGTCGTACATGCTCCGCAAGGAGGGCTTCGAGGTCGCTGTCTGCCCGACCGGGCCGGCCGCGCTCGACACCTTCGACCGGACCGGTGCCGACCTCGTGCTGCTCGACCTGATGCTGCCCGGGCTGCCCGGCAGCGAGGTATGCCGCGCGCTGCGGGAGCGGTCCAACGTTCCCGTGATCATGCTGACCGCCAAGGACAGCGAGATCGACAAGGTCGTCGGGCTCGAGCTTGGCGCCGACGACTACGTGACCAAGCCGTTCTCCTCCCGCGAGCTGGTCGCGAGGATGCGCGCCGTGCTGCGGCGCCGCGGCGACGGCGAGGAGCCAGGCACCTCGGTGATGGAGTCGGGTCCCGTCAGGATGGATGTGGAGCGGCACATCGTGATGGTCCGCAACATCGCCGTGCAGCTGCCACTGAAGGAGTTCGAGCTGCTCGAGGTGCTGCTGCGCAACTCGGGCCGGGTGCTGACCAGGATGCAGCTGATCGACAGGGTCTGGGGTGCTGACTACGTGGGCGACACGAAGACGCTGGACGTGCATATCAAGCGGCTGCGGGCGAAGGTCGAACAGGACCCGGCCAGGCCGATGCACATCATCACGGTCCGCGGTCTCGGCTACAAGTTCGAGCCGGGCGGCTAGACGCCACTCCCGGCGGCCAGGCGCGAGGCCCCGGGCGGCATAGCCCGCCGGCGGCGACCCGTCAGGGCGAGCCGGTCGGTGATGGCGTGGGCGACCCTGACGTGGTGCCGCCTGGCGACGCGCTCGGCGACGGGGCTGGAGCGGGCGAGTATGTGGTGTAGAACGTCGCCCTCGGCATGATTGGCACGTGGATCGTCGCAGAGTGCGCCCTGGCGAACAGCAGCGTGATCGTAATGACCGAGCCGCCGGCGAGCGGCTTGACCAGGTTCTGCAGCAGCACGGCAGGCGCGGGCCCGGCGAGCAGGACGCGGCTCTTGGGTGCCAGCCTGACGCCGCCCGCGGGAAGCTGAACCGACTGCGCGGCGGGGGTCGTGATGCCGACCAGCCTGTCCCTCGGCAATCCCGCGTTGACCAGCGTCAGGAACAGTCCGGCATTCTGGCCCTGGCCGAGATCCTTGCCGATCGGGGCGCCGAGCACGAAGGCGTTGCTGATCGTGATGTTCTTGCTGACGGCCTGGAACGTGCCGTTGGTCGGCTGGTGCCAGTGCAAGACCGGCGCGTTGTCGCCGGCCTCGCAGCCGGCGATCAGCGGAACCAGCGCGGCCGCGGCCGCGATCAGGATGCGACGCGGCGCCACGCGGCCGCGACTGCTGCGGATCACCGAGCCTCCTTGTAGGACTTCCTCGTGCACAGCCGCCGTCGGCGGCATGCCTCGGACCTCGCACAGCGTAGCCGCGGGCGCGGTGCCTACCGAAGCCGGCCCGGCGTCTCGCGGCCGGATCGCGCGCGGCGAAGCTGTTACCGCGCCGGCTTCAGCTGCTTGAGCGTCTGCTCTATCTGGAACCCGGGCTCCAGGTTGGACTTGACCTTCACGACACCGCGCGAGTCGACGAGCAGGATCTCCAGGCCGCGGGGCTGGTACGCCTTCTTGAGCGCGTTGCCGTCGTCGATCGCGAACACGGCCGTGCTCTCGGACGACGCCGGCGCCAGGCCGGCCAGCGCGGTGATTCTGCTGCCGCTCGTGCCGACGAGGTACACCTTTACTCCGGCCGACATGGCCTGAGCGAGCAGCCGCCTGATCATGGTGCCGCACCGGCAGCTGGCAGGGATGATCGCCAGTGCCGCGGCCTTGAGCCTGGGCAGCCAGACGCGCTTGCTTGGCGAGACGAAGATCGTTTTGGCTGGCAGTCGCG
>Ga0207646_10002449_pt1 | contig 21915 bp, 18 predicted proteins | sample KBSK5502metaG_FD_184343 | JGI IMG/M metagenome (GOLD analysis project Ga0207646, IMG submission 184343) | Corn, switchgrass and miscanthus rhizosphere microbial communities from Kellogg Biological Station, Michigan, USA - KBS K5-50-2 metaG... | ecosystem: Host-associated > Plants > Roots >... | reverse complement strand
CATAAACCCGGAACTGGTCGAGCTGCTCCGTCTTGCCGTGACGTTCGCGGGCGGTGCGCCCCTCAGAATAAGTAAAGAGGACGAAAAGGACAGCGCTGAAGCCGACGCCGGAGATGGTAGCTTCGTGCTTGGTGAATAGGTTTACGACTGCTGTGGTGAAAAGAATCAGGAAAATAACAATCACACCGAGCGGGATTTCCTTGCCGGCAATCCGCAGGTTCCCGGGGACCTTCCACTGCCGATGCTCGGGTTCGGTATACCGCAGCACCAGCACCGCCAGAGCATTCAAGGTGAAACTCCAGATCACGCCGAAAGCATATAGTCCGGCCAATACGAAAACGTTTCCCTTGCTCAAAATGATGGTTGCCAGCTGCGACAAGACGATCAAGTTGATCAGGCGATAGCTGGTGCCGAAGCGATGATGCGGGCGCTGAAACCACGCGGTCAAAACGCCATCTTCGGCCAGCCGATTGAGCACGCCATTCGCCCCCACAATCGAGGTGTTTTGCGCTCCCGCCAGGATCAACACTCCAACGAGCACGACAAAACCGTGGAAGATCAGCCTGGCCCACAAAGGGCCCCACAAGTACATCGCGATGCCGCCGATCAGGTTGGCGAAGAAATTCGGCCTCACGCTATCGGGAATGATCATCATCGCGAAGAACGAAACCAGCCCCGTAAACAGCAGGCTGTAGATGAAAATGACCATTCCGGTCTTCTGCAGGTTTTTCAGCTTGGGATGTTCGATCTCGCGGTTAACCTGCGCCAGGGTCTCTTCGCCGCTCATTGCCAGTACGGAGTGGCCGAAACCGACGAAGAGAATCACCATTGTCAGGTGGCTGATCCCAGTCCCATAGAGCCAGCCCAGCGATTCCTTTGTGAGTGCCACCACACCTGGGTGCAGGGGATTCGGAGGTAGCTGTATCACCGGCGCACGGAGGATGGTAATCGTGCACCACAGAATCAGAATCACCACCATCACCGTTGTGACGGCCATGATTTGCAAGGCCTTGCCGCTGGATTCGTGAATGCCCTGCGTATTCTTCCACCAGAAATAGGCTACTACCACGATGGCTAATCCGGCGGCAAAGTGGTTGTCGGAAAAGTCCAGCGGACGATGCAGATGTATCCCGATGTCCTTGATGAAACCCGCCAGGTATTGCCCGGCGGAAACCGCGCTGATAGGCCCGGTTAGGACATAGTCGAAGAGCAGGGCCGAGACGGAAAATTTGGCGAGGCCGCCGCCCATCGCCTCCTTGACAACGCGATAGACGCCGCCGCGCACGAACATGGCGCTCGACTCGATATAAAGCGCGCGCACCGCATAGCTGAACAGCATCACCGCGAGGATGAACCAGGGTGCGCTTTTGCCAATGACTTTCTCAGCGTCGCCGCCAGCGTAATAGGCCGACGAGGCGAGGTCGGAGAGCACGATCGCGGACGCGCGCCAGAACGAAATGAAGGTCAACATCACCGTGGTAGCGACGAAGACCCTTACGGCCGGTTTGGAACTGTCTACGGATATGGCCATGCCTGGTACGGACGTCCGAACTGCGGGTTACACGCTGCAGCTAGTATGACAAACATTGAAGATAGCACAGGGCGAGGCGGGCAGACATGACCGGTTGAGACTGGTAGTGTTCTAAAAGCTGCGCTGCTAGGCCCCTAACTCCGAACCCCCGGAGCGAGGTAGGTGTGGGTGATGCGGTCGTGCCAGCAGAGGGAGTCTTCGTCGAGAAAAACCCAGGCGTAGCCCATGCCGAGAGCTGCGGTGGAGAGAAAAGAAGCCAATACGCGCCAGCGCCGGATGCGTCGGGTGGTGGTCTTGCCGTCGAAATTGGTGAGCTCGAGGCGCGCAAGCCGGAGCCCGGGCGTGCTAGCCGAGTAGACGATAAGAAGGTATTGGTAGACCGCCCAGAGCAGACAAGGCACTGCGGCGGCAAGTTCCACAAGCTGAAGCACAGAAGGGCGGACAGCCGAGACCTTCGAGAAGATGAAGCCGCATAGGGCAGAAGCCGCGGCGATCACGATTCCGTCAATAATGGCGGCAAAGATGCGCCTCCCGAGGGGAGCACTTTGCAGCGGGATGTCGATTCCGGGGCGTTTTTCAGCTTCTTGACGCTCGGGCGCTTCAATGGTGATTCCACCGAGCGCGGGCGGCGGCGGCGCAACGGCCGGGCCATCCAGGATGCGCGGGCGATCCGTGACCGGCTCGGCGAGTTCATCCAGCGGAACTGGAGGCACGACACACGAGCGCGGGAACTCGATGATCTTTCCGCTGGCAGAATGGCCGGACGAGGGGCCGGGAGCCCTTGGGCTTGCAGGCGACGAAGCTGCCGCCTCACCCTGTTGCCGAAGGATTCTCCCCATCTCCGGCCGACTTGTCAGATCCTCGTCGAGAGCGACCGCCTGGCAGGAAACGGGTGGCAAAACAGAGTCATGGTGAGCCTCATAATCAAACCGCCCAGGGCTCGCCCCACGTGAGGAAGGCTCCTCGAACCGCAGCTGCAATGAGGGATATCGCGGCGCCCGCGGCTTACGGCGCTCCCGGTAACGATCGAGTCGCGCCGCCAACTCCTCGCGCCATGCCGACCGATCTCCCTCCGTCTGGCGATCTCCGTGGTTTGAAGAGCTAGCCACTTCTGCACAATTTCGATTTCCCTCATCCCTGCCCGGCTGGGGAACTTCCTTTGCGGCATCCGCAGTTGACCAGGTCGGAGCCTCTTCTTCCCTAGGGGACAAGAACTGCTGCTCGGTCCTATCTTGCGGTTCAGGGGTGATGTGGCCAGCCCCGGGCGCAGGGCTATTCACCTAAGCCTCGGGGAAGCGGGATGGGATGGATCTCGTTGCCAAGGGTCGATCCATCTCGAAACACAACGGCGGCCTTGGCTGCATAACCGAGAAGCCATGCGCCAAGTCTTGTGAGAACGCCAGAAGTCAGAATGAACCAACTCACCGCGGAGACCATGGCAGGATTTTAAAGTCCGTATCCTCAGCAATCGCCCACAACAGATTCCTTATCACGGCAACATTCCTTTGTCACCTGATTCCGGCTCTGGTGTTAGTTACCACACGGTTGCTTTCCGCAAGCATCGCATCCGCGAAGGGGCGACGTCCAGACTCCATCCCCCAACTCAGAAAGTGCCAGAAACCCCTTACCCCCGCTGGGCGCTTCTGCATCTATTCTTTGTGCTTGGCCCTGCTACCATAGTCCCCATGCTACGCGCGGAGAAGGAGCTTCACGGGAAGTGTTCCTTACTAGGGACCAACTTGAGCACTCTGGGGCGAACTTTAGTTGCCTACTCCGGAGGGGTGGATTCCGCTTACCTCGCATGGGCACTGCACCGGGCTGTCGGAAGCAACATGCTGGCGATCATTGCCGACTCGCCGAGCTTGGCTCGCACCCAACTGGCCGACGCCATTGCCTTTGCCAAAGAGCAAGGCATTCCTCTCGAGGTGATCTCGACATCTGAACTGGATCGCCCTGAATATGCGCGCAACGATGCGCAGCGCTGCTTTCACTGCAAAGATGAACTTTTCATGGCCATGGAAGAACTTCGAGTGGCGCGTGGCTTCGACACCATCGCCTATGGTGTGAACCGCGACGATCAAGGTGACTTCCGCCCTGGCCAGAGGGCGGCCACCCTGCATCATGTGGCCGCGCCACTACTCGAAGCTGGGCTCACGAAATCAGAGATCCGCGAGCTGGCGCGGCAGGCTGGCCTGCGCATCTGGGACAAGCCGGCATCGGCCTGTCTCTCTTCTCGCATTGAATACGGCCGTCCCGTCACCCGCGAGGCGTTAACCGTGGTGGAAAAGGGTGAAGACGCCATCCGCGCTCTTGGTTTCCGGCAATTTCGCGTGCGGCATCATGGCGAGATGGTTCGGATTGAGATCGCCCGCGATGAACTGCCTCGCGCGCTCAACCCGGCGATGACCGATGAGTTCACCCGCGTCTTCAAAGCGCTGGGATTTAAGTTTGTGACCCTAGACTTGGAAGGGTTCCGATCGGGCTCGATGAACTCTCTCCTGCCCGCAGAAGAGGTCTCCCGACGCGCGGGTTAAAGACAGGCTCGCCCAGCACAGCGCGATTTTCGCGCCGCCTGCTCCAACCGCCTCGCCCGCCTCCGTCGACCCTTTGCTGTGAGATAATCAACGTTTAATCTCGCAATGTTTAGGCGGTTTTTGGTGATTCTAATTCGGCGTTCTTTCCTCGTACTCCTTCTGATCTGTATGGGCTGCGTAGCCCAATCTACTTCTCCCGAGCTCGAAAGGAAGATCGAACGACAAGTTCGCTCCTTTTACAGCATCCCTCCCGAGGTGCACATTTTGGTCGCAGCCCCCGCACCCAGCAGCGAGTGGCCAGGGTACGATTCTGTCTCCGTGAGTATTGGTAACGATGGCGGGAAGAAGCAGGATTTGCAGTTCCTGGTCTCCAAGGACCGCAACTCGATGATGCGGCTGGTAAAGTTTGACCTGACGAAGGACCCTTACAGCGAGGTGATGAAGAAAATTGACCTCACCGGGCGGCCAACTCGAGGCGCCAAGGCCTCGAAAGTGGTCGCCGTGAATTTCGACGATTTTGAGTGTCCCTACTGCTCGCGCATGCACGAGACGTTGTTTCCAGAAATCTTCAAGGAATACGGCGATCGGGTCACTTTCATTTACAAGGATTATCCTCTGGCGGAGATTCATCCGTGGGCCATTCATGCCGCCGTCGATGCTAACTGTTTGGGCGCGCAGAACGCCGACGCCTATTGGGATTTCGCAGATTACATTCATGCCAACCAGCGTGAAGTGAGCAATGAAAAAACTCCCGACGCAAGGTTTGCCGCACTCGACCGGCTGGCCATGCTGCAAGGGCAAAAGCATAATCTTGATACCGTGAAATTGCGGTCTTGCGTGAAGGCGCAGGACGAAGGCGCGGTCAAGGCTTCCATGAAGCAAGGTGACGCGATTGGGGTCATGGCCACCCCCACGCTGTTCATTAACGGTGAGAAGATCGACGGCGCCGTACCCGTCAGCGAAATCCGCGCTGCGTTGGATCGCGCGCTAAGGGACAACGGGCTGCCCGTTCCAGTTCACGCGGCAACGGCCTCGGCGCCAGCTTCCAAATGATTTCTGTGGATTGCGTTAGGCGTTCATCGTGCTGAGGTGACAACCTGCGGTCACCGCGTAGTGCTAAAAGAATCAGTTTGGGGGAATCTCTTTGAGAAGAAACTCGCACTCTGTCCACGTCCTGGCGGCGGTGACGGCTGCCCTTCTGCTGGCGGCCCTGGCCGGCTGTAAGCCACAAGTGGGTGGCGACGTGATGGCCAGCGTGGACGGCCGGAAAATCTATGCTTCTGACGTGCAGAAGTATTTCGAGAACCAAACCTCATCCGCCGAGAATGCACCCACGGGAGAACAATCCACCACGCTTCGCCTTAATATTCTGCATGAACTGATCGACGACGAAATCCTTATGCGGCGTGCTGAGAAGCTTGGCCTGCTGGCCACGGATGAGGAAGTGGACCGCAAGTACGGTGAGATCAGATCTCCTTACACGCAGGAGGAGTTCGACAAGCGATTGAAAGAAAAGAAGCTTACCGCGTCCGATTTCAAGCGCGACTTACGCCGTTCGCTGACCGTCGAAAAGGTGATCAACAAGGAAGTCACCTCTAAAATCAACGTGAGCGACCAGGACATCACCGACTACTACAACGCGCACAAGGCGGAGTTCAACCTGATTGAGCCGCAGTATCATTTGGCGCAAATCTTCGTGACACCAACGCCTAATCCCCAGGCTCACAATCAGAACAACAAGGCTCAGAACGAACCCGATGCACGCAAGAAAATCCAGATGATCGCCAACCGCCTGGAGAGTGGCGAAGACTTCGCTACGTTGGCCATGAACTACTCCGAGGACGCCGAAACCTCCGGCAACGGCGGCGACTTGGGGTTCACTCCAGAATCGTCTTTGCGCAATACGGATTCCTCCACTCGCGACATCGTGATGAAACTGAGGCCCGGGCAGTACAGCGCAGTCATTGCGGTAGTGAATCCTGCCAGCAAGCAAGTGATGGGCTTTCGGATCGTCAAGTTGGTGGCCAAGGAGCCTGCCGGACAGCGCGAATTGGCCGATCCGAGGGTGCAGCAGGCTGTCCGCTCACAGCTACGCGACCGCCGCGAGCAATTACTCAAAGCGGCGTACTACGAGATCTTGCGAAACTCCGCCAAGGTCGAAAACTATTACGCCAAGAAAGTGCTGGACAGCAATGGGATGGTGAAATAACAAGCTCCGTCGATGCTGAGGGTGGAGTGCGGCGGCTCATCACTAGCGAACAGCAGGAAGTTTCGGCTGCAATGAGCTGGCCTTATTCAACGATCGCCAGCACGTCTCCGGCATTTACCGCCGTCCCCTCGTTGACGAGAATCTTCTGGACCGTCCCTTTCTTCGGCGACTTAATCTCGTTTTGCATTTTCATTGCCTCCACCACAACCACGCCAGCGCCCGCGACCACTTCACATCCCTCGCGGGTCAGCACGCGCACAATCTTCCCGGACATGGGAGCAGTCAACTTCCTCGGTCCGTGGTGGTCTGCGGCGCGAGTGCGTGCCCGCAGTGAGCGGGGATCGCGGACTTCAGCCGCATAGCACTCGCCGCGGACCCAGACCTGGATGTGGTCGGCCGTACACTCGCACTTGACCTCGTAGGTCTCATGGCCAACCCGAAGCGATAACACAGCGGGCTGCACGGGGATCGCGTCAACATCGACCTCGAGTCCGTCGAGACGGCATGACCACCGTGCGGCATCGCGGCCAAGTTCGAGCTGGTAATTCTTGCCGCCGATCTTGACGTTGTATTTCATATAGAAATAACCGCAGCTGGTTAGTAGCCGGTGGTGCCTAGCATTCAGCTGCATGGCAATCAGCCCGCAGAAAGTTCGGGCCAAAAGCGATTCGCTGCTTGAGCTATGAGTTACCGCCAATATTTGTTCGTAGGGCTTCGATGCGGGCTGCGCCTTTCCAACCGGACGCGGCTTTGCCGGAATTGTTTTTCGAGCCGCTGGCTGCATTTGCCGGATCGCTTGCAGACACGGTTGCTCCCATGGCGACAAACATTCCTGCCGCGATGACCGCCACCGCGGACAGTTTTGTATCCGCTTGCCCGCTGTCCTTCTTCAGCATTGTGTCGAGGAATCCGGTATCCACGTTGCCCGCGCGAAAATCCGGGTCGTGCAGGATGCGGCGGAACAGGGAGATATTGTTCTTGATTCCGCCCACGAAATACTCGCCTAAAGCGCGCCTCAGTCGCCCGATTGCCTGGACCCGATCGGAGCCATAGCCAATCAGCTTGGCGAGTAGCGGATCGTAGTCCGTCGGCACGTTCCAGCCTTCATACACGCCGCTATCCAGCCGGATTCCGGGGCCTGAGGGTTCCATGAGCAGGCTGATCATTCCCGGGCTGGGGAAATAATTGTTGTCGGGATCTTCCGCATAGATGCGGCACTCGATGGCATGCCCGCGAATCTGAATATCGTTCTGGACAAAAGGCAGCTTTTCACCCGCTGCAATGCGGATCTGCCAGTGGACGAGATCAATTCCAGTCACCAACTCCGTCACCGGATGTTCCACCTGCAAGCGCGTGTTCATTTCCAGGAAAAAGAAGTTCTCCATCTCGTCCATGAGGAATTCGACTGTGCCTGCATTACTATAGCCTGCGGCTTTAGCGACGCGAACAGCAGCCTCACCCATTTTTCGGCGCATTTCTGAATCTACGATTGGTGCGGGAGATTCCTCCAGTACTTTCTGATGGCGGCGCTGGATAGAGCACTCGCGCTCGCCGAGGTATATGGCGTTTCCGTGTTCGTCAGCGAGCACCTGCATCTCGATGTGCCGTGGATTGATGATCGCCTTCTCCATGTAGACTTCGTCATCGCCGAAAGCACGCTCCGCCTCGCTGCGAGCCGACTCCAGCGCCGGGTTGAGTTCTTTCGGAGTGTGCACCAAACGCATGCCTTTGCCGCCGCCGCCGGCCGCGGCCTTTAACATCACCGGATAGCCGACCTTGGCCGCGATCTGTTCTGCTTGCGCGAACGATTCAAGTCCGCTTGCTGTGCCCGGAACCAGCGCAATGCCTGCCCTTTCCATGGCCTGCCGGGCGCGAGTCTTCGATCCCATCATTTCCATGGCCGCGGCGGAAGGGCCGATGAACTTTACTCCGGCATCGGCGCAGGCCTGGGCGAATCTCGCGTTCTCTGAGAGGAAACCGTAACCGGGATGAATGGCATCGACTCCTGAGCGCTTCGCAGCATCGAGAATCTTGGGGATGTTCAGATACGATTCGGAAGCCGTCGCGGCACCGATCGGACATGCTTCGTCGGCCTGCCGCACGTGAAGTGCAGCACGATCTACCTCGGAGTAGACTGCGACCGCGGCAATGCCCATCTCATGGCAGGCTCGGATGACGCGCACCGCAATTTCGCCACGGTTAGCGATGAGAATTTTCTTGAACATGGGTTAGATGAGCGCAAAGTTGGAGTGCATTACCGCGCCGTCACGCTTTCGATTCTACCGGAGCCGCGAGGTGGCTGGTACGATCCTTAACTTGGGACAGCAGAAATACCGCCAGCATCAGTAATTCCGGCTCAATCGGATGCCGGTAGCGGGCGTGCGGATAGACGACATAGTAAACCGCGGGATAGGTTACGATGAGTCCCGCGAAAAGCCAAGCCCCGCACCGCTTTTGACGCAGAGCGAGAATCAAGCCCCAGATAGCGAGCACAGACGACGCCAGGAACAGCGAACTGCGAAAATCCCAGAAGGCAGTGCTGTCAGTCGGCTTGGGCACGCCGTTCCAGTAATAGAAAACGCGCTTCAGGCTGATTACCAAGAATCGTCGGGGATGAGCGCGGATCCAATCGAATGCCAGTCTCTTGCAGTCAGCCGCGTAAGCAAGCTCTCCCATGCGCTGGAATTTTTCGAATTCCAGCTTGTTCAGATTCGGCTGCAAATAGACTCTCGACATTCCGTCGGCGCCGTCTCCGTTGCCGAGGCGAAACTGAAGTCCGAAGTCGTCCCGCAGAAATACGAAGCGGCCGAAGACCTCATAATTCCTCACCAGCCACGGCGTCAGTAGCAGAAAAAATGTGGCGGACGAGACGGCAATGCCGGACAACGATGACAGGCCCCGACGGTGTCTTTGGCGCCATATCCACAAGCCGCAGAATGGCAGAAAGGCTAGCATCGTGGGATTCGCCAGGGCTCCTACGCCCCAGAGCAGGCCGAAGATTAGCCAGTTGCGCCGCTCGCGCGACTCTTCCAGTTCCAGCGAGACCAGCAAGATTAGCGACAGGATCAGGGGCGTAAAGGTTGTGTCCCAAATCCAGTGAACTGACCAGTACCAAATGTATGGAAGGAAGGCCCACGTCCGTGCCGACCACAGTGCGACGCGCTCGCCGAAAGTTTTGCTGGCAATCAGATAAATCGGAATGCAGGTCGATGCCGATAGCAGGCTGTTGATGGTCAGCAACGCCCAGGCGGATGCGTGAGTGTAAACACCAAACACCTTGAAGACTGCTGCCATCCAATAGGGGTACAGTGGCGGTTCCCAGGCGGTGGGGCCGGTGCTATCTCCGTAGGGATTGCCGTAGCCGTGTCCTTGGGCGATGGAGCGGGCGATGCGACCCATCTCCCATCCAAAACCGAAGTGATCGTCTGGAGTGCGGGTGCGGTATTGGCGGAAGACTCCGATGGTCGCCACTTGAAGAGCAAACGACAGCAGCACGAGCCACAACACAGACTTGGGGATGGGGGCGCGCGAGGATCTCTCCATCGGAGGGAAGTTTATCAGCTTCGTGCATCAGGGATGGCCCAGGCACTTAGTGGCCAGCGGTCAATGAATCGCAAAAAAGCTCGGCGCGACTGTTGGCTGGGCTCGGACCCGTGAACACTGATTGGAGCAGGCTGTGAATCTCCACCTAAAGAGAGAATTCTCGCGCAAAATCTTGAGGCGCAATCACTTGCGGGCAAGATCTAGAGAACAGTCAGACTAGCCCAAGTTCGTCACTAAGAGGCCAAAAACGGAGGTAAGTGCTTTGAAATCAGTTCAGGCGGTGGCAAAGTCTGCACTACATTTTTGAATCTGGATCGGGTCCAGTCGTTCGGGCAGCTGCAGTTGGAGTTGGTGAAAAATCTTCTGCTGATCCTCATCCAGCTTGCTGATGCGCCGCAACCAAATCTCTCTACCTTCTACCGTGGGCAACACGATGTCCACGCTGTGCAGCTCGGATAACGTCTTTAAGACCTTGGCCGGCGAAAACTCCGAAGCACTCCGCTTCAGAAGATGCTTCAGCGTCACCAGCAGAGCATAGCCGAGAAAGGCGACCAGCACGTGCGCTTTTACACGCTTTTCCAGTTGATGAAACAACGGCCGGATCGCCAGTTCGCTCTTGAGCGTACGAAATGCGGCTTCCACTTCCGTCAGCTGGATGTATTTCTTCCACAGGTCGGCCGCAGTGTCGGCCATCAGATTGGTGCGTAACAGATACGCTCCTTCGCGCGCCTCCAGCCATTGCTGTTGCTCTGGCTTTTGTCGCCACACCAGGTGTACACCTTCTTTTGTTTCCTCGACCGCCATCTCGTAGAGATCCGCCACTTGGGGATGAGAAGCTTGGATGCGGCCAAGATTCCGTTCCATCTTGAAACGATCTTTCAGCTTGCCTTCCGCGATGCGCTTCTCCAGCCCGCGAAGAGCCTTTTCGATCTTGGCCACAAAGCGGCTGCGAATCGCTTTCTCCTTCTCCTTCCGCCCCGCTGTGCGGCACAGAATGTAGGTCTCCTCCCCGCCTGGAATCGGGATCTGCTTCACCTCCACTTCCGGACGAATCTTTTCAAAATCATCTTTCAACAACTCCGCCTCGAACTGCTTGAGCTTGCTGCGCGTCGTGCCCACCAGATACTGTCCGCCATGCTTGCGCACTGTCTCCAGGTTCTGTTCGCTCACCACCCCGCGATCGAAGATCCAAACCCGTCGCGCTTTCCCGTACTTGCGCTCTACCGTGCGCAGAATCACTTCCAGGGTTGTGACATCTGCGCGGTTCCCGTCGAACAGTTCATAGCTGAAGGGAAAGCCCTCTGGGTTTACCATCAGTGCCAGCACCAGCTGCTCGCAGTCGGGACGATGATCGCGGGAGTAGCCGCGCCGCATCATCGGGTTTTCTTCCGCTGCTCCTTCTACGTACGTACTAGTCAGGTCGTAAAGCAAGACGTCGAACTCGGCCTGGAACAGCTCCCCATAGCGCTGCTTCAGATGCTGTTCGATCTTGGTCTTTAATGGTAGCAGCCGGTCCAGACAGCGGTACAGACGCGTGTCGTTGATCTTGTCTTTTTCGATGTGGAGCAAATCTTCTAGGGCCGTAGACGGATACCAGTGTTGCTCCACTGCCAGTTCGCTGCCCGGATCGCACAAGCGATTGATGGCTAAGATTGCGGCTACTCGCGACCAAGGCACATCCGCGTGGTCTCCGTCCATGTGCCGGGCAAGGAACTCATCCAGCTCCAGCCGTTTCCACAACTCCAATCCCACATAGCAGTCGCCGAAGCGGCGCGTGCGCTCCACTCGCACCTTCTTCACCAGCACACGCGCTACATTCGGATCATCGGGAGCTTCTACTTCCGAGGGAAACAGTCTCAGCTGCGTGCTCTCGCCCTGTTCGTTGAAGACCTCCACCGTCTTCTGCCAACGCGCATGCGCCGAACTGTTCAGCTCGCCGAGATAACAGAGCGTGCGCTGCCGCGGGCCATCAGCGGTACGCACGGTCTCCACCAGGGACCAATAACTGTGCTCTTTGCCGTCTTTAATGCGCTCGTGCTGGCGAAGGAACATCTTGCGCGATGATGGCAGCAGAGAACCTGGGGCGCAAGAGACTTGGTCTGCACTACAACTGGTTTTTACTGAGCTGACACTGAAACGAAAACACTTCGCCGGCAAAGCGATCGCTAAAATGGCAAAATCGAGGACTTACTGACTAACTTCGGCTAGTTCTTGCGTTGCCAGTTCCATACGGGGTTGCCCTTATCGTCTCTGAGCACGAGCGTGTCGTTCCCCTTCACTACTTCTCGAGCAAGGACGAGGTCCGCTCCGTCCTGCTTGACTTTCGACCCGGTGACAGCGATTTCGTCTCCCTTGCTGAAGCCCACGCCCATTTCCTCGAGAAAGGACTTTGGGCACAGGTACACGTCAACGGGTTCTGTCCCATTTTTCACCAGCAAGTGGACAATCTCCTTCTCGCTTCCCTTCGGGGGCAACTTCACTTCCTCCACCGTCCCCTTCATCTTCGTCTCGGTGTGCGGGTCGTACTTGGGAGCGCTCGCATCGTTTCCCTGCGCTTTTTGCGCGATCACCGGTAACAGGCAGAAGAGTGCGAGAAATGCAGCTAGAAAGAGCAGTTTCCAGAAACTGTTCGGTAGGCCAGACTCAGGTGAAGCACGCATGGCTCCTCCTTCCAAGAAGCCGCCGGAGCCGAGGCCAGTCGGCAGCAAGAGTCTCTGGCGAGAGTTCCGGTTCCCGGTCTCCCTATCGCTTGGGTAGGATGAAGCCAGCTACGTAAGCAAAACTATCGTACTCCTCTGCATAAGGAAATTCTCTTGCGGATTCACCTCAGATTGGGGAGCCGATGCGGGATCTCCTCGATTGCCAAGTGGAGCCAAGGACCCCGGACTCAGCCAGCCCGAGCCTTGTGAGCTGAGCGGACTTGAGAGAGTAGGCAGGGGAGGTTCCGTGGCCAGCCCGACACCGTTCCGCTTCAGTTGGACCCAATACAGAGGAAACGGTAAAAAACCTGTACCGTCCTCACCCTGCCCGCAACTACAGAGCATAGCTCTGGTCGCGGCTGGGCGCAACGTAGCTAGAAACGCGCGCGGGCAACAGAAGCAGACAGAGTGGTAGCGGCAGGAACTTCCTTCATCGGTGCGACGTGGCAACTTGGTGACACAGGTGGTTGGTCAGTCTCGGGCGTGTTTCCAACACGCAACTGATGGAGTGCGATTGTCTGGCGGCCGCGTCGGGAGCAGATGCAAGTGCGCGCTCTGCTCGCCGCACCGGTACACTTTTGAGTAAAATGGGGTCTGGAAATCGGCTGACTGGGCTGCGGTGTATGCCTACGCTGCGGGATATCGTTTACGAGAACGTTCGCGAAGGCGAACTCTACGAGAAACTTGATCGCAACCGGGTACGCTGTTTTGCCTGTGGTCACTGCTGCCCTATCCCCGAGGGCCAACCTGGTGTCTGCAAGGTTCGCTACAACCGAGGCGGGACCCTATACGTTCCCTGGGGCTACGCCGGTGTAGTGCAGTGCGACCCTATCGAAAAAAAGCCGTTCTTCCACGCATATCCCGGCGCATTGGCGTACAGCTTCGGAATGCTGGGCTGTGACCTGCACTGTTCCTATTGCCAGAATTGGGTAACGTCCCAAGCGCTCCGTGACCCGACCGCGGTTGGTTCCCCGTTGGGAGCCACCCCTAAGCGACTGGTACAGCAAGCTCTTCATCAAGGCGCCAAGGTCCTGGTGAGCACGTACAACGAGCCGCTGATAACCAGTGAATGGGCGGTGGCAGTTTTCAAGGAAGCCCGCGCAGCAGGATTGTTGACGGCCTTTGTCTCCAACGGCAACGGCACCCCGCAGGTGCTGGAGTACCTGCGACCCTGGGTTGACCTCTACAAAGTTGACCTGAAGAGTTTTGATGACCGCCACTATCACCAACTGGGCGGGCGGTTGCAACCCATCCTGGACACGATTCGCCGCCTGCACGAAATGGGCTTCTGGCTGGAAATTGTCACGCTCGTGATCCCCGGCTTCAATGACTCGGATGACGAACTGCAGCGGCTGACAGAATTCATAGCAAGTGTGTCTACGGACATTCCCTGGCACGCCACGGCGTTTCACAAAGACTACAAAATGACCGACCCAGACAACACCAGTGCGGAGATCTTGATGCGCGCAGGGGAGATCGGCAGGAAATCAGGCTTGCGCTACCTCTATGCCGGGAATCTGCCCGGCGAGGTTGGGGAATTGGAGAACACACGTTGTCCACACTGCCGGCAACTTCTAATTGAGCGGTATGGCTACCTCATAACGGGCTACCATCTGACTTCAAATGGCTGTTGCCCATCGTGTGGAACAAGGGTTCCAGGACGATGGGCTCGCGAGTTTCAAGGACAGATCACCGCCCATCCGTTTGTGCCGCACGCGCGTTCCAGTTTGTTCTCGATTCTAGGTCCTTCGGTATCGATGTAAGCCCCTGTGCCAGGTTCTTTCCTGGCCAGAGCCAGAGGGCGCATAGTGTAGTTCCCTTTTCTTGCCAGTTGGTTTTATGATCTTCGCCGCGTTTGGACGGCATTGCGGCTTCGCTCGTTAAAACGTCTGGGGAGTTCGGGGATAATTTTGCAGGACAACAGAGGCGAAATTGGAAGTTCTGGGTAGAGTCTCTGAGGAGGGCTCCTCTAAAACCCTCACCACCTCTTGCGACCGAGCACCAATGGGGGCGGCCATCGCCCGCTTCGCTGCCCTGTTCACCGGTGACAAGATGATTCCTCTATCCGAGTTCCCCGCCATCGTTGCCGGTCTGAACGCTACCAGTGCGCTCCTATTGACTCTTGGCTACTTCTTTATTCGTCGTAAGAGAATCCAGGCTCATAAGGTTTGCATGCTTTCGGCGTTTGCAACCTCCTTGCTTTTTCTCGTCTCCTATATCTGGTACCACGCTCACCACGGTGTCACCCGCTTCCCCAGACAAGGCGCGGTGCGCGATCTTTACCTGGCGCTACTTGGTTCGCACACAATTCTTGCGGTGGTCATTGTGCCGTTGATATTGACGACGCTATACCGGGCATGGCGCGGACGGTTCGAGCGTCACAAGAAAATCCCTCGTTGGACACTCCCTCTGTGGTCCTACGTCTCTGTTACTGGCGTTGTCGTCTACTGGATGCTGTATCACCTGTACGCACAGGTTGCCGCACGTTAGGGTATGTGCAACAAGACAGAAGCTGCGGTCGGGCTGTCTATTTCCCTGACCGGCAGGTTCCGCCCCCAGGGCCAACAGGCGCTCCAAGGTTTTCGCGTCTGGCAGTCGTACATCAACGCTCAAGGCGGCATTGCCGTTCGGAACGGGGATAAGAGGCCTGTCCGGCTGATTTGGTATGACGATTACAGTCAGATCAGCTTTGCCCGGATGAACGTATTCCAGCTGCTGCGAGAGGATAAGGTTGACGTTCTCTTGGGGCCGTATTCCAGCAGCTTGACGATGGCCGTAGTGGAGATTGCGGAAGAACACAAGAAAGTCGTATGGAACTATGGCGGCTCCTCCGATGAGATCTTCAGCCATGGACGGCGCTATTTGGTGGGCATCACGAGCCCGGCAAGTGACTACCTGCGAGCGCTTCCCCACTGGCTGGCTGAAGAGTCCCCGGTGCTCGGTCGAATTTGTGTCTTGTATTCAGGCAGAGGAACTTTCGGATGGCGGGTCGCCCGTGGGGTTCTGGAATCCGCCCTTGGTGTGGCCCACCACTCGGTGCATCTCGTCCCCATCAACGTTCCCTGGGACAATCACGACATCATCCTTGGTGTCCTGTTCGGCATCCGTCCGGAGATTGTGGTGCTGGCAGGGAGCTTTCAAGACGAGCTGGCCCTCATGCGAACACGCCATCGTTGGCCCAGTACCGTACGTGAGGTGGCGGCGGTTGCTGCCGGCCTCGGTGATTTTTCTGCTGAACTTGGGCAGATAGCGGATAGAGTCCTCGGGCCGAGCCAGTGGGAGCCTGGAGTGACCTTCCCAAACATCGCAGGACCAACTTCGGATTGGTTTCTCGATAGTTTTCAAAAGCAGTTCGGCCGGCCACCCGACTACATTGCGGCCGGAAGTTTTGCTGCCGGATTGGTCTTGACGGAATGCATTCGGCAGGCGGCTTCCTTGGATGACGAGAAGCTACGAAGCACAGCGTCTGGCCTGGACTGCAATACGTTTTACGGCCGATTTCGCATCGACTCCCGAACCGGAATACAAACGGGACACCGCGTGCTGCTCATCCGCTGGCAAGGAGGCCACAAAGTAGTGCTGCCTTCGTGATATGGAAGGCTGCCGGTCATGAGCGAAGTGAAGCGCGAAGCGGAGCGCCGGAGAGTCGAATTGCTGATTGTCCCGACGACGGAGGCTATTGAAGTATTGCAGCAAGACACCGAAGACAGCAACGCAATCTCGCACGTGACTTGTTGATTGCGGCGAGGAAGCCCTTTGGTGATCAGTATGAAAATCTAAGCCGCCGCGTCCGACAAAAGAAGTTCGCATAGTGCTCGCTTCAATTCTTCTCGGCACTCGAAGTCTTGAACATACGGCAAAGCTCTGATCGTCGCATAGAGGAGTCGATGTAATTCCCCGCTGGCGAGCACTTGCCGGTTGATTTCAGGAGAGAATAGCTCAGGCTTGCGTATGGGGAATCGCGCTACATTTCCGGGGGCCATGCATCACCGCCTCTGCAGCCATGAAACTGAGCAGGAGTGCCTCCTGCACAGCACTCTACGCTCGCAGAGTCTAACATATTCGTCTTTTCTTCGCTATGCCGGCACGCATTTTCAGCATTTTTGCCCATTGAGCGGCTCTATGTCAACTCTCCATCTGGCTAGCTAGTGCTCACGTTAAAAAGCAGTATCGTGGGTGGACGCGCCGGCGACCGGGCGACTCGACACTGCGTCTTCTGAGGAGAAGATTTCAAACACCGAATCCAAAGCCTTCCGCAGAATGTCAGCCTCATCACCGGCCACGATGCGCCCCAAGAAGCGCAGCACTGCCATATCTTCCGAATGTTGGATAGTCACGTTCAACATGGTCGAGTTCCGCTGACCGGTTCGAGGAACCTTTCCCATTAGATACGTGAAACCCACGCTGCAGGTTCAATTATTTGTGCGCGCCTTGTTGCTTAGACACGTGTGAGTGTGGCGAACGTGAGCCCTGGGAATCTAGCCGAAGCCAGAGTGCAAGCTGCTGACTTTTCCGTCCTTCCCACTCGAGTCCCCTCTGCTGCTGGGTGTGTGCCGTTTGTAATTGCGAAGGGGCAGACAGACAGTCAAGGTGGTGGTTTGGGCAGGGCCGTCGCGCAATCGAACGGCTGCATACGTATAGACGTTGCTACACCTCAAATGCAAGAAAAACAGAAATACACTCAACTCGGATTCGAAGCAAAAATGCCGCACTAGCCTCCTTGGCCTGTGATTGAGTTCCTATCGTTGATTCGAACTTTTTCGACGGACTTCTCCCGGAAGGGGGGACGACTACTAGGCATGCTTGACTTTCGCAGGGCCGGGTACGAGCATCGACGATTGGGGGGAGCGGCAACCCTAATAGCTTTATTTTTCAGTTTGCGGTAAGTGGGAATGAATCGGCAGCGGTCGGAGTACTTCAGAAGCAACTCTCGTCTTGCAAGAGGAAATACAACGAAGGCTGCACGCTGCCGCGCAAAGGAGGCATGATGACGAGGATGTGCAGGCGGACCTTACAGATCGCGCTTCTCGTTCGCACGAAAAGGAACTCTCCTTCCTTACCGACACTCAATATCGGGAGCGCTTGCAAAAAGTCCAGCAGGCGCTTCGCCGCGTCCGTACGGGCGAGTATGGGCGGTGCGTGGGCTGTGGCAACGAAATCAACCCTAAGCGTCTCGAGTCGTTGCCCTGGACGCAGTTCTGTATCGAATGCCAGCAGAATCTAGAACGAGGCGCAGTGGCGCAGTAACCGCTTATCTTAAGCGAACCGGCGCGGTCCTCAAGACGTACTCGGTCCTCCGCGACCCACCTGACCTTGGTCCGTAAGCATGCTGCTGCCCGGCGCCTACGTCGCACGTTCTTTCTTGTCCAGGGGTAGAGGGCGCTCGCTTTCGGGCGGCCGACGACGCGTCGTGCGTAAGGACCTGATGTCTAGCTGAAACTGGTCGATGAGTCGTCGCAAGGCATTGCGGTGCACGTCTAAAGTCTCGGCGGCCCTGACTTGATTTCACTTTTGTTCCCGCAAGACCGTAAGCACGAAGATCTTTTGGAACTCACGGAGCGCTTCAGAGTACCGAATCCCTCCCTTATGCATCCGCAACACGAGACTCTCGAGGTGATCCTGCAAGGCTAACCACTCCTCGCACTCCTGTAGACCGTATCGTCCTCCGGGTCAACGGAATTCTTGCGCCGCTATCCGCTTTGCTGTCAGTCGGCTGCGCCTTCAGTAGCAGAGGATGGCAGGAAATGGTGCAGTCTCGTCACCGACAAATCCTTAAGACACTCTGCCGCTAGACGCTTCCTCCGCGCGGATCGCTCGTCCCTCGCTAATATATTGTGGAAATCTCGCGCGCCCCGCGCCCAGAGAATCACGCAGGACTGCAAACCGTATTGAAAAGATTGCTCACTGCACTAAAAACGGGCGTTGACGACGCCCCACCTGGGGACTACGGTTATCCCGTCGACGATCGAAAGGATTGGTTCAAATAACATTAGCCAGTCCGAAGTAGGTTGAGTGATCCGTCTGGCAGGGCAACCTGTCGGGCAACCAGACCCGAAAAATAGAGCCGCTCTGCAAGGAGTGGCTGGGGTTTGGAACTGCGAAAGCAGCGATTGCATCAGGGGGTTGTGACGGTGCACGTATCCACGCTGTTGACTCCCTTGCAGGAGTCGGCGGCTAGAGCGTAACCAATGTCACGGCCCTTTTAATTTTCAGTCTTTCTCAAAACACGGACTTTCCCGCCTCGCGTTCTCACCTCAAGAGCGGTGACCACATACCAGTAGCGGCCCCGGGAATCATCGCGGGACTCTCGGATGGAATATCCCGACGCTAAGCGCTCGATACGCCTTTGTTTGGGCGCGATGCACTTGTTGCGGGTTACGACAAACGGCTTGGAGTGCGCAGCCATTGCACAGAAGACGGTGCGCATATGCTGTCACATAACGTGGGGGCATAGGAGTACTGGGTTCGGCACCGTGGAGGGACTCTTTGAGATGCTGGGCAGCCGCTTCCTAGGGGCTTCCCGGGTTCGTCAGTCCCGTGCTGCGCCGCATAAGCACCATTTCAAGCTCATCAACAAGTGCCAGGATTTCACGGAAGCCGACAAGGCTCAAGTCAAGACCTAATGCCTTGAACACTTCGTTGCGCCGGACGCGCAAGATTGTGGAGAAGACTTTATCCGAAGCGTTCGGCTGGGCCGCAAACTCCAAACTCTTTACTGCACCAATCTTGGGCCATTGACCGAAGAAGTGTTCAGGCGTACGTTTGCCTCCAAGGAGTTTCCCCATGAATGCAAATCCCCCGAAGAAACCGCCAGCGATAGTCACGAGCGAACCACAAGAGGTCGAACTCGAACACCAGATCCACCTCCGCGCGTATGAACTCTATGAGGCACGCGGCCGGGAGGACGGCCACGAATTGGAAGACTGGCTCCGCGCCGAAGAAGAAATCACTAAGAAGCAGGCCCGTCCCATCGCCGCCTGATTACGCACACATCCAAACAGAAAACGAGCCATGCCCCGGACCCACTCCGGGGCCTTTTGCATGCTGGTCGCACATTCCTCCCGCATCTGGAAAATGCACGCTTCTTGCGATACCCTTTCCTTCCAGATATTAGGGGGCGTTTATCAACTCAGCGCCAACCCGCATTCGGCGCTTCACCTATAGCTGTTCGCAGAGCTATCCCCGACGATGCTGCCGCGTGCGGCCGCATCTGCTACGAGGCCTTCCGGAAGATCTCGACTGAACATGCCTTCCCGCCCGACTTTCCGTCGGTCGATGTGCCGACGGGCGTCCTTTCTATGATGTTCAGCCATCCCGGTTTCTATTGTGTGGTCGCCGAGTCGGGCGGCGAGATCGTCGGCAGCAACTGTCTCGATGAACGCTCCTCGATCGCGGGTGTGGGTCCCATTACGATCGACCCCGCTGTACAAAATAAGGGCATCGGACGCGCACTCATGGAAGCGGTCCTTAAACGAATGGTTGTTTTCGAGGTCTGTTGGAATCAAGATCTTGGGCCAATGCGGTGACGACATCTTGAGGCGACAGATTGGTAAGGTCGTATCTGAAAATCAACACATCGTGAGTTTTGGGGAGCAATTGTCGAGAGACTGTGTTGGCAGCGGAGTCGTAGAGAAGAACGCACTTGTCTGATTGGTCGATCATGTTTTGGGTTTCGGTGGAACCTGGAATGGTGCAATGGCCGATTGTCTCGTAAACATGATGGTGGCCGACAAAAACTTGGTCGAAGCCTTGGAGTTGCTTGGGGTCTACTTCGCAAAGATAGTTGGGCAGGTATTGTCCACCGGCGATGAAGTTGTGCAGCAACAGGACTTGTCGCTGGCCGTTGGCGGATTGGGATCGGAGCTTGCTGACGAGAGCCGGAATTTGCGCAGGCGTGCTTTGCCAGGGGATTCCGCAGATTCTGACCGGTCCGAGGTCGATTTCCGTCGCGCGCAGCACGTGTGCGAAACCCAGGTGTCCAACACAGCAAGCTCGCCACCTTCCCGTCCGCGTCCGTACTCATGGTTGCCCGGAATGGCGATTAGGGGAATCTTGGCCCGCTTAAGTTCGGTAAGAGGATCGGCGATGTCGCGGAGAAGTTCCGCAAACGTGTCGACGTTGCGGCGGGTTGCCGCGGAATCAAAGACATCAACCCAACAAACAAATGGCTTCGGCGCCGCGATCTCGGCAGACCTTTATAGCGTTGCAGAACGCTGCAGAAAAGTCCGCGCGCCGCTTACGGGAGTAATTCGTGCACCCGAGATGTGTGTCGCCTATGATCCCGATGAGCATAGTTCAGCAGGTATGTTGCGAGATTTCCCTTGTGGTCTTACCTAAGGGCAATCGTACCGTGGCAGCCTCTTGGGATGGCAAGTAACCAATGTCATCCCTGCTCTAGGGCTTCCGCCCGGCACTCTGAGGATAGGCCTGAAACTGACGAGATCCGAGCATGTATCACGTGATTTACGTATGCTGGCGTAACGCCAAACGGCGTAACGATCCTATGCGCTTTTCTTTCTTATCCAGTTGGGGAAAAGTGGGTCCAGGAAGAAATAATTACCTTTATAACGGTCGAGGATATCCCTGGAATCAAGAGACTGAAGAGCTTTCTGAACCGAGGAAGCGGGTCCAAGGCGAAATTCTTCTCGGACGGTTTGGGAGTAGATTTCGGAGGGACCGCGGTAAGCAAGTGCCTGCATGGTGGCGCGTTGCCGAGCGGAGAGTTGCTCCCAGAGAAGCTCATAGTAAGTGGATTGGCTCGTGACAAGGCTGGCAATCACGGAATTTACGTCAGATGCGTCTAGTTGGCGCTTGTCCCTCAATTCGGCGTAATCCCAGAGCTCATGTGCGATGCGTTGAACGTCGTATGGAATCAGATCAGCGGAAGTGAGCAAGGTTCCCAAAGCTTGATCATCGAGCTCGCGGTTCCGCTTGCGGAACTGGCGGATGATAAATTCCTTCCAATCGTTGGCAGAAATCTTATCCAGGAACATCTGCGGTCCAGCCTTATGAAAGGGACGTTTGGCCGAAAGCATTTCCTCCATTAACGATGGCTGCGATCCGGCAAAAACATATCCGACTTCTCTCTGCTCCTGAACCTGATTGCGGATTGCGTTCTCGACCGAACCGCTGTTGAACTCGGAAATCTGCTGGAATTCGTCGAGGCAGATTGCCATCCGAAAGCCTGCATTCTTGGTCAATTCACCTGGCAGCGCGAAAACGTCGGGTGCAATAGGGGAGGGGTCATAGCTCGACCCTTTGTCGAGGGACAAACTAATTTCTCCCGAGGTCATGTTGTAGTTGATATCCGGCTTTACTTGTTTGCCGAATCGCGTGACCCAGTTCTTCACGCGGTCCCAGGGACCGGCCGCACGAAGCACCTTTTCCGCGAATTTTTCG